>FWPV01002552.1_pt1 | contig 44328 bp, 38 predicted proteins | sample 2228371 | NCBI WGS metagenome assembly FWPV01 (sample SAMEA103939776, study PRJEB20133) | metagenome
AGAATATAATTCAGAAGCCCGGAGGTTATATAATTCTCATTCATGACGGAAAAAGGAAAGTTGTTAAAAAAACAGCAATTATTAAATAACTATCCTATAATCTCAGATTTATATTATAACCTCATTGTACGCTCTCAATAGAGAAGAGTGTGGAATATTTGTTCAACGACTTTTTACTATCCTACTAATTATTATAATTTTATTCCTCTAGTCATTTATTTTATTTTTTTAAAAGGTAAAGATAAAAAAAACAAAAATTTTAAGATTTTTTTTAAAATTTATTTAAATTATATATCAAATCCTTAAATATGGAATAATTTAAAAGAGTTCGAGGTGGGAGAAAAGCCTTTAATATAAGAAGGGTAATCTCCGGAAAGAAAATGTCTGCAGAGATAATTATATTTCGGTTTTCTAACCGATCTATTTGAAATTTAATCGGAAATTAATATGATAAAATATTATTCTCAGCCTTAAAAGAAGGAGGAGGGAGTATGTGGTTTACCGGTAAATTTTATCGCTTAAGTTTAATATCATTGAGTTGCTTTTTATTTCTCATTTCTCCTATAATGGGAGGTGTTAAGCCTTCGCAGCTGGATATTTACGATGCGTCGGACAATCATCTGATGTTTATAACGTTTCAGTATGATGAAAACGGCAGGAACATAGGCCGGGAGGTATTCATGTCGGACAGCACGTTTATCCGGCGGGTGGAGATAAGTTACGGGGATGATGGTAGACGTGCGAAGGAGGCGTCGTTTAATTTCAATGATGATACGTCGTGGGTGATGAAGTACGGTGGGAGCGGCAAAGAGGTTGAGTTTAGCATATCGGATCAGTTTGGAGTGGATCAGGTAGGTGGAGCGGTGAGATATAGTGCGGGAGAGGAACAGCTGAGTTATGATTTGACATATAAGAGTAACGGGGGATTTGCGGCGCGGATAGAGTATGAGAAGGACGGGAACGGGAATTTGAAGATGGTGAGGGTATATGATAAGAGTGGGGAGTTGCAGTATTACGGGTTGTTTGATGGAGTGGGAGTGAGAGATGTAGGAAGAGGTGGATGGAAAGATAGAAAGGTTTTGACGGAGGCGGTAATAAGGTCGCGGGGAATAAGGAGTGTTGATTTGTTACTTAGGCTTGATCGGGGAGGGGAAGTCAGGTGTGATTTGATGACGGTATCGGGCCGTTATGCGGCTACGTTGTATAGAGGGAAGAAGGAAGCGGGGAGTCATGAGATGACGCTAGGGATTGGCGGCAAGGAGATGAGGGGGTTAGGCAGGGGGGTATATGTGTTAGTGGTGAAGATAGACGGTAAGTCGGTGTATAGTGGACGCTATCTGCATGAGGTTAGATAGATAGGGGGGTGAAGGATGAAAGGGGTAGAGAAGATGAAGCGTAGGATTATAGGGTATTTGTTATTGATAATTGCGGGTGTTGTTGGAGTAAGGGGAGAGGATTTGATAGGTGCGGTAGTACCGCCTGGTGTGATATATGAGGCGTTGGTATTGAATAAGGATTTGCCTACGTTGATGAAGCCGAAGTACCGATCGCCTACGGATCTGGCGGTGTCGCCGGATGAGAAGCGGATATATATAAGCGAGCAGACGGCGAAGCGGATAGTGGTGTTTGATGTGGCGTCGGGGAAGGTTTTACCTGATAAGATTCGGTTGCCTAACGAGGTTACGGGGTGTGTTGTTTCGCGGGACGGGGGTACGTTATATGCGACTATAGGATCGGAGTGGTGGCCAGCGGGGTATGTTTGTGTAGTAGATGTAGGGAGCGGGCGTGTTAAGAAGCGGATAGGAGTGGGGTGGTATCCGCGGTGTCCAGTATTATCGCCTGACGGGAAGACGCTGTATGTGTGCAATATGTTCAGTCATGATATATCGGTTATAGATATATCGTCGGAGAAGGTGAAGGATGTTATCAAGGTGGTACGTGAGCCTTATGCGATGGATATAACTCCGGACGGAAAGACGCTTGTGGTGGGGAATTCGCTGCCTGACGACCGGTCGACTGATTCGCTGTTTGTTTCGTGCAAGATTTCGATAATAGATCTGGAGAACGGTTATAAGCAGGATACGATACGTTTGACACGAGGTAGTCATTCGGTATTTGGTTTGACGATAGAGCCTAAGGGGAGGTATGCATTTGCTACGCATCTTATTGGGAAGTTCAATCTGATAGGTACGACGGTAGAGAAGGGGTGGTTGCATACTAACAATTTGGCGATGATCGATATAGAGAAGCGGAAGTTTGTGAACGACGTATGTTTGGATTTGACGATGGCTGGGATGAGTAATCCGTGGGGTGTGAAGTGTACGCCGGACGGCGAGTACATGGTAGTAGCGCATTCAGGGGCTAATGAGTTGTCTATTATCCGGTTGCCGGAGTTGATAGACACGGTTTTATCGAGGACGGCGAACGAGATAGACATGCAGAAGGATTTTACGTCGATGCTTAATTCACGGAAGAGGGTGCAGGTGACTACGAAGGGGCCTCGTGCGCTTGCGATATTGAAGAAGGAAGATGAGGAGTCGTATAGTGTTTTTACTGCCGGGTATTTTGACGATGAAGAGGCGTCGATGGAGGAGTTTGCAGTAGACTTGAGCACATCGAGGCCGACATCTCAGTATAAGATAGGAGAGCCGGTGAAGTGGAACGGGGAGCGCAACGGAGAGAGCAATTTTTACGACGGGTCGCTTTGTTTTCAGAAGTGGCAGTCATGCCATTCGTGTCATCCGTTGACCCGTCCGGATGCTTTGAACTGGATATTGGGTGGGGGAGCGAATGTGGCGCCGAAGAATGCGAAGAGTATGTTGTATTCCTGGTGGACTCCGCCGACGACGTGGACGGGTCGGAGGGGTCATGCGCAGCAGTCTATAATTGCGGGGATAGAGCTGGAGTTGTTCCGTGTACCTACGCGCGATCTTGCGGCGCCGATGGATACTTTTTTCATGAATTTAAAGCCTATGATGAGTCCATATCTTAAGAAGGGACGGCTTTCGGAATTGGCGAAGCGAGGGAGGGCGATATATTACGATCAGAAAAAGGTGGATTGCTATAAGTGCCATCCTGCGCCGCTTTTTACCGACTTGTTATTCTGGAATGCCGGGGTACCGGATCCTTTTGACGCGACGGTTCTATACAAGACGCCGCATCTGGCGGAGACATGGCGCACCGGTCCTTATGGTCATCTGGGAAGCTTCTGGGGATTGAGAGAAATTCTGGAACTCCCCGCTCACAGCAATGCAATTCAAAATCTGGAGTCGGAGGAAGACTGGGAAGCTCTTATCGAATATGTCCTTTCATTGTAAAGGCGATTACAGTTTCATTAAGGATCCACTTTAAGTGCCGAATATATTCGAATATACCGATTACCGTCAATATTTACGAGACCTTTTTAATGAAAAAAAGCGGATGAACCCCTCTTTTTCCCATCGTATTCTTGCGCGTAAATTAGGGCTTTCCGCTTCAAATTACATTATGCTTATCATGCAGGGTAAGCGTAACCTCAGCGCGGATCTAAGGTATAAAATTTCCGAAGTTTTCGGACATAGTCGGAAAGAGGCCGAGTATTTCGAGGAGATGGTTAATTTTTCGCATGCAAAAACCGATGTCGAAAAAAATTCCCATTTTACCCGAATGATTTCAATGCGGAAAACAGTGAAAACCACACTACTCGATGATTCCAAATATGAATATTTGAATACATGGTACAATCCGATTATCCGTGAACTTGTAGTACATTCCGAATGGAACGACGATTTCGAAACGCTTGCAAAGGCCGTACGTCCTCCAATCACGGCGGCCCAGGCTAAAAAGGCGGTCGATTTACTTATAAAATGCGGTCTGATCACTATTGAAAACGGAAGGTATATTCAGACATCCCCTATCGTTATGTTCAGACAACCGACCTTATCTATTGCAGCGACCAATTTTCATCGTGAAATGTGCAAACGTGCGATAGAGGCTCTCGATTCTTCAGACCGTGAAAATCGTAATATGACCGGTTGCACACTGCATATTTCCAAAAAAACATTTGATCTTATAAAAGAAGAATTAGCGCAATTCCGTTCCCGACTTCTTGCAATTGCAGCGGCTGATACCGAAGCAGACAGGGTTTATCATCTCAACCTTCATCTTTTTCCTGTTTCTTCAGATATAAAAATTATATCTATGCGAAAGAAGACAGAAGCGATCGAAAGCCGTTTATCGTTGGAAAAATCCGGTTCCGCGGGGGAACAATGAAAAAGGTATATATACAATTATTGAAATTAATGATCTTTGTCGCCGTAGCTTCGTTTTTATCATGTAATCCCCCTGTCGGCGGCGGCGGAAGCGACATTCCTCCGGGGTATGTCGGGACCCTTTATTATGAAAACGGAAAGCCGGCTGCAAACGTCGTAGTCAGAATTGTAAAGTATACGCCTCCGCGGGAAAATCTTTACAAAAAATCGTCCCTTAATCCCAATCAGTGCCGTGATGTTTTTATCGTCACCGATAAAAACGGAAATATAGCGTTAGACAGTTTGATTTTGGAGGACGGCTATTATCAGATACACGGCGAATCGGGAAAATTGAAATCATTCGCCGATTCGATATGTTTCGTGGATAATAAATGCGATCCCGTTTTTGATACGCTTCGTGAGACAGGTTCCGTCAGCGGCCGTGTCCTTCTGGATTTCGGATGCGACCCACGCACGGTCGAAATATACGTTTTCGGTATTAAAACCAATTATTACGTATTGGATCGCGAGGGTAATTTTAAACTTGATTATCTTGCAGAGGGCGTTTATTCGGTACGTTTTATATCATCTTTAGATCGCTTCCGTCCTTTAGATACCACATTTCAGATACGTTCCGGCCGTCATGACACTATCGGCAATCCTATCGTCCTTCCTAATCTTGTGGTAATATCCAATTTCACATACACTATGGATACGCTTATGAGAAGCGTATCATTCTACTGGAATCGTATCGATGAATCTCAAATATCCGGCTACCAACTCGGCACCATGGAGGGGGAGCCGTTTGAAGGGATAAGGACGATCCTGAAAGACACCTCGATTACTCTTTACATTAAGGATTCAATAAGGGCAAGGATACGGGTTCTGGATCTGAACAATGATCCTTTAGGAAATTTTACATCACCCATTTATATAAAAGCAGTAAATCTTGTTGATAAAAAGACGCTTTTTTGTCCTATAGATTCAACAAATTATATAACCTCGATGGATTCCGTAAGGGCAATAAGCTGGGCCTTGGCAAATAATAAATTCTATATACTGAGATCAAGCCGGTTTTCCTCTAAACCAGGGTATGTTGGAGATGCGAAAATCGATATCATTTCCGATTCCGGAATTTATATCTCTACAATATCTCCGGAAGAATCGGCAAACAATCCTCTTGCCGTTTCCTCTTATAAAGACTCCCTGTTTCTTCTCGATAAAAAGAACGCCGATTCGGTTTGCATTCTTTATATAGGTCCGGATGACACCTTCTCATGTTCAAGAAATATTCTATTCCCAAACAGCCTTACCTCCGGGACCAACTTCAAGTTCCGGCCTGACGGATCGATAGTTCTGAATTATTATATGAGTTTATTCATTATCGATCGGGAAGGAAATACAATTACCTTAAACAACGGAATAAATTCAAGATTCGCATTGACGGAAAACTGTTTGTATACCAACATGGAAGGATTACCCTGGCGGGTTATTAAATATTCTATTGTAAACGACGCCTTTGTTCCCGTCGACCAGATTTTCTACGATAAGTACAAATTGATCATCAATTCGGATCCAAAGCTTTTCGTAGCCAACAACAGAGGAATTATTTGTTGCCTTATCGACTACAGCATATTCGTTTTCGATGATAAGAAATCCTTTAAAGCACGATTTTATCTGAAAGACGCTCCAAGTGTAGTGGATTGTATCCTTACCGAAGATGATCTTCTCTATTTGCTTTACATAAACGAGAGAATCGACGTGGTAGACCTTAAGGGAATAACCTCGAGATTCGATTAGAATATTCTTTTGTTCAACGCTTTTCGGTTCATCCACAAAAGAGGGGCGGAAAGGAATTGGTTCTTCCGCCCCTCTATCATTCAAGGTTAGTCAGGGCGTTTTTTTCTAATTACCGCCCTGATAATCAGAAACATAAAAAATCCTATTTCCTTTTCCCAACCAACGAAGAATAGAATCTATCATGTCGGGCGACGATATTATCTTTGGAAAAATCCTTCGATCGTTCGAGAACTCCGGCGGACAGCCATAAGTAATACTTTTCGTCCGTTATCAATCTGTTGAATATGGAAGAAATTTCCTGCAGCGCGTCATGTTTTACAAAAGCAAAATCGTCTATGCCCTCCATAAGCTCCCGAAACGAAGGAATATCCGACAGTATTAGAGGCAGGCCGGCACACATACCTTCTATAATTGCAAGACTGAAGCCTTCGAAAAGAGATAAGGAAATCATAATATGATAATTGGATATAAGATCCGAAGGCTTTTCGATGCTGCCCATGAGCCTTATATTATCCTGTAATCCGTTTTCTATTATCGAGTTATGTACCCGGACGCCGTACTCATTGTTATAATCGCCGTATATATCTATTATAAAATTTTCACATACTTTCTTCATTTCAATAGCAGCTTTAACGAGAAATAAATGTCCTTTCGCTTCTTTTACATTCGATAGATTTATCAATCTTACCGGAAAAGAAATCTTCCGCGGTTCAGTTACTTTAGCGCGGAAAAAAGGCATTGTGTAAATAACGTCGATCTTATCTTTCCTGTATCCATATCTGGATATCACATTATCTCTAACGCTTTTGGATACCGCGATAATTCTAGAAGCCAACAATTTTACAACGGTAACGGCCATTCTTTCGCTCTTTGTAAGATACAACTCCATGTTGTGTATTGTGGAAACGCGTATTTTACAACAAGCTAAAAAAGCCGCTATCTGACCGTATTTATCCGGAAGTAAAAGATGAGTATGGACTATATGCGGTCTTTCTTTTAGAAGCACCTTATATATTTTCCATATTGCTTTATAATATTTAACACCCGACAGGTTAAGACAAATCACTCGGAATCCGCTCTTTTCGAACTCTTCCTTAAGAGGGCCTCCGGCAGCCGATGCAACTATAAAGATATCGTATTTCTCTGCATAGTTATTCTTGAGCCCTCTGCACAAATCGAGGAGAAACAGTTCTGCTCCCCCTACAATAAGATTGTGGATGATATAACATATCTTTATTTTATTTTTTCCCCTGTTAACTATATTACCCATGTCTATAAAAACTGCCTTCCTCGTTGGATGAATGAAGAAAATGTATAATATTATATATATACATATCTTTAATCAATATTCAATCATTTATTATGAAGCGTAGAAATATTGCAATCGATTGCAGACCTCTTCAGAATCGTTATGCCCAACGTGGGATTGGAACGGTTGTCCGAAATCTTCTGTCTCATCTGGTAAAATCCCGCTACTCAGGCTCGATCGTCTTATGCGGCAGTACATCCCGGCCGCCTTTACTCTGTGAGAAATACGTTAAACTCAAACGTCCCGTTTCACACGACTGGATCTATGAGCAGATTCTTTGGCCGTTCGATCTATATGCTGTCAGAGCCGCTATCTTCCATTCTACGGTAAGTCTCGGACTTATAAGAGAGATCGGATTTCCGCTTTTCAGCGGTATAAAAAGTATAGCAACCGTGTATGATCTGAGTCCGCTCCGGATACCGTCTCTGGCCTCGCATGTGAAAATGAAATCCTTTATTCTACAGCGCATGGCGGTACGTCGGGCGGACCGGGTGATTACCATTTCAGAATTTGTAAAAAAAGAAATAGAAGAGAAACTCCACATAAAAGAAGACCGAATAAGGGTAATCCCGTGTGCAGTGGATGAGGCCATTGCATTAGCATTCGATCGTTTTGTTCCAAAAGCAGAGCTTCAACATGAACCTTTTATTCTTGCAGTCGGAGAAGGGGAACATAAAAACATCAAAACCGTAATTGCGGTTTTCGAACGGCTTGCCGCGAAAGGATTTCAGGGTACGTTACGGATTGTATCGTTGTTTGATGTGCAAACCGAAACGGTCAAGCATGCGGTACGATCAAGTCCTTACCGGGATCGTATTGTATTCACCGGCGAACTGACACATGAGCAGCTTGCAGCGAATTATGCCTTGTGTAGGTTGCTTCTTTTACCTTCGCGGCTCGAAGGTTTCGGTCTGCCGGTAATTGAAGCAATGTATTGTGGTGCGCCGGTCGTATGTTCAAATACAACCGCTCTGCCCGAGGCCGGAGGCAATGCAGCGATATACTGTGATCCTGACGACATAGAGGGAATGGTACTTGTTGCCGACCGTCTGCTTAATGACGAAAGTTTCCGCCGGGAACGGATCGAGCGCGGCCATATGCACGCCCGACGCCGCAACTGGAAGCACGCGGCAGAGTTGGTAATCAGCATCTACGAAGAATTGGGGGCTTTGATCGCATCAAGCAGATAGAAAATTTAATATGGTCGGCTGACGTCATAATCCGGTTGTCCGTATCTATCCATTCAATTTTCCATCTGCTGTTTTGCTCATATATGTACGGCCGGCCACAGTATCCGGCCTAAAATATATGGTTAAAGGTAAGCTGCTGAAGGCCGTCGTTTGCTTATGTTTTTTTTTCTTTTCATTGCGGGTCTAAGAGCATCCCAAACCGAAGTGACCGATGTATATGAATCTATGGAATAGAACTGATACCATCCGCAGTTACGTTTGCATTCTTTCATTGAACGACGGCCTTCAGCAGCTTCGGGAGAAGTAAGCCACTTAGTGAGGTCTACGGTTCGTAGATCAGGGCCTTTTCGGTCGAGTATGTGACATGGATAGTAAAGACAGCCATCAGGCGCTATTATTACCGAAGCGGAAGAACAGGCGCCTTTACGATATGCGTCGAAATACCCTGCCGGAGTATGGATTGTGGCTGGATATTTTTTCCGCAACACTATCATAAGGCTTTCGAGACGCCCTATATCGGGGAAGTGATTCTCGGTACCGTCCATGTGAGTTGCCGGAATGATTACGATAGAGGCGCCCGCCTGGTAACAGCGCCTAACTTTTTCTTCGAGAGCATCCATTGTATTACGGGTCACTACTGTTTGCACAGAAACCTGCAGAGGAAGCCTTACAAGATACGGCAGATCGTCGAACAGAGAAAGATTGTTGTGTCCTTCGTCAATTGATACATGCAAAAAATCTATATATTTGGCATATTCTTCCAGAGGATATTCGAGCAGGTTCTTTACGCTGGTTGTGAATAGCAGGTAGAATCTGCATTTCCGGGCAAAAGCGAGAAGTTCGCCTATGTCTTCGCGAAGAAGCGGTTCCCCTCCTTCGAAACTGGTCATAAGCACGGGCGAGCGTGAGAGATTGAGTAGAATCGCCTTTATATCCGCTGTCGGAAGGTCGGGGCTTTTTATGTTTCTCACATTACAGAAAGGACAGCCGAAATGGCAACGTGAGGTAAGCTTGAACGACGCATAGAAGGGGTATATGTTTTCCCGTGATATAAGGTTGCGTACGAGCCCCCTTATTGTCGGAAGATACCATAAAGGGGGCAGAATACGCATACCGGCGGCTACTCCTTTACAATTTCGATTCCCACAGGCACAACGCCCGAGCGCACCATACCAAGCGTCTTTGCCGCGGCACGCGAAAGATCGATGATACGGTCTCCCTTACGTTTTTGCGGCATACGGTCGTTAATGCGTACCGTTACCGATTTGCCGTTCAGCATACTGGTTACCTTTACTACGGTTCCGAAAGGCAGCGTGCGGTGGGCTGCCGTGAATTTGTATTTGTTATACCTTTCCCCGCTTGCGGTTTTGCGGCCGTGGAATCTATCGGCATAATAGGTTGCCATGCCAGTTTGATAATAGTCACCTTTTTTTTCAGTGATGAAACTGTTCGGGTTCAGACCTCCGGACGACCTGCTTGAAACGTTGCCGGTATCGTCTGAGTTTATCGAGTGTGTAAAGCGGGGAGAACCGGAACAGAAAAAAGTATTAAGAGCGATTGTTAATCCGACCGTTGTTATGGTTTTGAGCTTACCGCTCGGTGCCTGTTTTAAATCAATCATCCTATCTTTTTAAGGAAATCTTATTAGAATGATATTTTTCGGGTAAGGTTCCCCTTTACCCTTAACGTTATATCACCTTAAATACCCTCATTCTGGTTATTGTCTTTTCTTCGGAGCGGATTGCAGAACATGCCTTTTTTCAGGCGGTTCTGCTCTTTACGGTTTTCCGGGGTTGGAAAGATAACGTAGCAGACTGCTGTACACCGAACTCCTTAATAAACTCTTCGATCATGCGGTAGGCTTCGTCGTCTGTGAACTGTTTGGGAGGATGTTTACAGAAATAAGCCGATGGAGCAGTAAGAGCTCCGCCGATTCCTGCATTCAGCGCCAGTTTACAGCACCTTATGGCGTCTATAGCCACTCCGGCACTATTCGGCGAGTCTTCGACCGAGAGGCGCAGTTCAAGGTTCATCGGGACATTGCCGAAGAGCCTTCCCTCCATTCGTATGAAACAGATTTTCTGATCGTTCTGCCATGGCACATAGTCGGATGGGCCGATATGAATATTGTCGCTTTCCAGACGTTTTGCGGCGACCGACTGAACCGCCTCGGTTTTAGAGATTTTCTTTGATTGAAGACGGCTTCGGTTCATCATATTTAGAAAATCGGTATTACCGCCCGTATTCAGCTGATAGGTTCTTTCCAGCTTTACTCCCCGTTTTTTAAAAAGATCGGTAAGCGTCCGGTGGGTAATAGTGGCGCCAAGCTGGGCCTTGATGTCATCCCCTATAAGCGGCAGATTGCGCTCTTCGAACTTTTTCGCCCATGCTGGGTCGCTTGCTATGAAAACGGGCATATTATTAATAAACCCTATTCCCGCATCAAGAGCGCATTGAGCATAAAACCTGGTTGCAGTTTCAGAACCCACGGGCAAATAATTCAGAACCATCTCCGCTTCGCTCTCTTTTAATATCCTAACCACATCCTTTGCTGTGCTTTCCGGAGCCTTGCTTACGACAAATGTACGTCTTGGATCGAAATCAGCCATATGTGGTGATACGCCGTCCAGAACCGCACCCATTGTAACCTTCACTCCGGAAAGCGGAAGGTTATCGCAGAAAACCGCTGTGCAGTTAGGCAGGGCAAATATAGCTTCATTAACATCTTTTCCGACCTTACGTTCATCGATATCGAAAGCTGCCACCACCTCTATATCTGAAGGGTTGTAACCTCCGATATTCCAATGCATTAACCCTATAGCATCTTCCGGTTTTTTATCCCGGTAGAAATATATTCCCTGAATAAGAGAACTTGCACAATTTCCGACACCGACAACTGCAATTTTTATCTTTTTCATATATCCGTCTCTTGAAAAAAAACTACTATAAAATAGTATAAAATTTTATTTATGCCAATAAAAAATCTTTTCAATATGGATAAGGATTTACCAGTCGTACAATTCCGTTTTCACAGGCAAAGTAGAGATTACCTGCACCGTCCCGTTGCATCCAGTAAATCTGAGTCGCAGGAATATTGAGTTTCTTTGGATCGTTTATCCACTCTTCTCCGTTATATTTCATTAATCCGTTGATCGAACCGACCCATAGCCTGGATTGGGTATCGACCATAAGAGAGGTTATATCGCTCTGGATCTCCATAAAGATATTCCATTTCCCGTTTACAAAAGAATTGACGTCTTTGTCTCCAACGGCAGCCCAGAGCGTATACTTACGAGGGTCGTAGGCAAACGCCTTCACGTTGTTCCAGCTTATTTGTTTCTTTTTCATATCGTAGATAGTCCATGAAGAACCATCCGATACGGCAATTCCCTTGGGTGTTCCCACCCATAGTCTGTTTTCGTCGTCGATAAGAAGCGCATTGATCTTATTGTGACAGAGTCCATTGCTGGTAGTAAATGTCTTCCACGTCCCTCCTCCGTAGCATGCCAATCCGTTATCCGTTCCCACCCAGACTTTTCCGCCGCCAGCGGCAACCGCATTTACCGTGTTGTCGGGAAGGCCGTTTTCGGAGGTAAAGACGGTAAAACCTTTTGCTCCACCCATGGCGACCCCGTTTTTCCCTCCTATCCACACGGCGTCCGCAGCCGTGGTCATACAGGTTATGTCACTTCCGGGCATTGTACCAAGTTTAGGATACGGCTGAACGATCCTTTTTTTGATACTGGTACAGAAAACGGATGCGGCGGTCGCGTACCAGAGTTCGTCACCTTTGATGGTGAAAGTAATTACCGCTTCACCGGCAGGATAAACGCTCCACTCCGTGGGCTTCTCATAAACTATCTCGTGAGCTTTGATTTTTTTCTCTTCCGCGTCCTCTTCGTCTGCTGCAGCAACAATCAATGCCGACAGACCAATAGCTGCGACTACAATATTTTTTATCATACTACCTCCTCAAAGCAGGAAGATATGGCAAATAATCGGTTAATAAAAATAATATAAAAATATAAGGGGGCAACCTATGGAATACAATAAAAAAGGGATTAATATATTAAAAGATTGTTTTTTTACACATATAATTTTTTTTCATTAATCTTTTTGATCAGTAATTTCCATATAATCCGTATAATATGAATATGAATAAGATGTATTTTGGCTTAAAAACCGGTATGTCCAGTAATTCGCAAGTACTTTTTTCACATAGTTGCGGGTTTCTGTAAATCCGATATTCTCGACAGAGAGATCGAATTCTTCGTTCTTATTTTTCTCCATCCATTTTTTTGCATTATGAGGTCCCGCGTTGTAAGCGGCAAGAATCATTACAAGATTGGTGTCGAACTGCTCCCTCAATTCGTTAAGATAATAAGTGCCGAAATGAATATTATAATGGGGAAGGTATAATGAATCAACGGAAAAATCCCGTCCTTTTTTTTCGGCAATATACTTTCCGGTATAGGGCATTATCTGCATAAGACCGATTGCCCCCGCCGGGGAGACTATCTCGGGATTGAAAATGCTTTCCTGGCGGATTATTCCGCTTATCAGATAGGGGTCGAGATTATGCCGTTTTGCTTCGGGTATTATCAGATCGGTATAGAAAGGCGGATAGAATAAACGGTAAGCTTCGAGCGGCATCTCTGCCCTGAGGCTGGATGGTATCTGTAAAGTGAGACGTTTTGCAATGCGGAAAGCGTCAGATGTTGCACCCGTAAAAAGATAGAGCATTGCCAGTTTGTAAAGCAATGACAGACAGTCGGAGCAACCGAGTTCCAGAGGCTCCAGGATAAGGTGCGCTTTTTCGATATCGCCGATGGAAGCCATATAGAGACCGTTTACAAAAAGATTCGAATCGGCAGGCGAAAGAGCCTTTTTTGCCGAAGAGCTTTGATAGGCGGAATCCAGCCATCCGATCAGAGCCGCTCCGCTGTAATTGGTATCGATAAGTATTTCTACCTTCTCTCCCATCTCCTCCAGAAGCCGACGCGACCTGTGGGCATAATAGTTAAAAGGATCTTTTCTGGAAATTAACCGCAATATAGGAGCGGCCTCGCTTATGTCATTTTCGGCAAGGTAACATTTTGCCAGCCAGAAAAAGCCTGCCGGTGAGTGCGGCGATTCGGGGAGTTTATTCACAAAAGTATCGAGAATGGCCCGCGCAGCATCGAACTTTTTCATTTTATAATAACACAGTCCGAGGCGCAGGTAAGATTCGTCGGTCCTGTTCCCCTGTGTATACTTTTTGATTATCAGACGATACTGTTCGGAGGCGAGGTCGAATCTTCCCTCTTCCTCGAGCTCCCATGCTCTCTGCCATAGTATGTCCTGCGATATCGGACTGCGGGGAAAACCGCTGATAATACGATTGTACCATTCGTCCGACACTTTCTTTTTATTTAGTTTTCGATATGCCCGTGCGATCGCGCGAAGCGCTTCGGCGTCTTGTCCGTAATTATTCAGGTACTGTTTGTAGCTCTCTATTGCACGATTCCATTCCTGAGTGTCGTAATATAACTTGGCCTTGAAGAGACGGTATTGCTTTAGGGGAATAGAATCAGCAAAGTTTTTTCTTTTTTCTACCATCTCCAGAAACTGTTTTGCGATTGTCAGCTCCCCGCACAAATGGGCTGTTTTTGCCCCCCAATAAAGAGAAAAAACGCCCGGTGCGTCTTCTTTATATGCGGTTCTGATAGATTTTGCGATCCTGCAGGCCGCTTTCCCCTCAGGGCCTCTTATGCGCAATAACGAATCCATTCTTTTCCATTCGGCATTTTTTATCAGGTTCTCGATAGTATCGATAATCGTGGGAGCTTCAGCTTCTTTTATAGGCGCAAGCCAGCGGTAGTACTCCTCAAGCCATGGCGCCTGTTCGATTGTAATGGAGGTGTCGGCCTCTATTATATTACGCAATTGTTCGTAAATATAGTGACGTAGCCGCTGCGGGATTTCATTGCGCAATACGGCTCTATAAGAAGCGAGTGAGTTGCTTGTGCGGCCGAGCTCCTTTTCTATTTCGGCTATATAGATATATACGGCAGGGGAAAGCGCAGGTTGTCGATCGGCTATGCTTCTGAGAAGCGAGAGAGCGGTACTGTAGTTGCGAAGATTCCGGTAAATGACCGCCAGTTTGAAATCCCTGAATAATGAATCGCCGGTGGGGCGTTCTATTAATATGTTCTTTAAAGCATTTGTAAAATCGCCCCTGCGCAATTCGGCGGTACCGGTCCAGTCGACGCCGAAAAGAGCCTGCTGCAGATCGGAGGCATCAGATGAATAAAAAAAGATTAAAAAAGCCGCAATGAGAGGGATTGTTTTTTTATAGGTCATTGAAAAGACTCCGGTTCCTCCTGTCGGTTTACTTACTATAAGAAAGTAGCTGATGGACAAATACCGATTCAATAATTCTTTTAACTAAATACAGCTTACTTCGACAAAACTTATTTTTATATTGAATACTTCTGCTTAAAGTGTGAAAAAGTGGAATATTTCGTGCAGAGGTTTACTTAATAAATGATTTAGCAGTGTTTTGGGGCAAGGGGATCAATGCATAGAAAGGTTTGTGACGTCCATGACTCTATCTCTCCCGCGACAGAATTTAACCGAAGGTTCGATTATTCATGGTTTCAGGCTGGAGGCCGTCAGGCCCATACCTGAGCTTCAGACTACAGGATACGTTTTCGAGCATATTAAAAGCGGTGCGCATCTCATTCACCTATACAACAATGATACCGACAATCTTTTTTCCATTGCATTGCGTACCCCCGTATACGACAGTACCGGCGTTTCCCATATTCTCGAGCACTCCGTATTGTGCGGATCCAGACGCTATCCGGTAAAAGATCCGTTTCAGGAAATGCTTAAGGGTTCTCTGCAGACCTTTCTTAATGCTCTTACTTATCCTGATAAAACGGTTTATCCCGTAGCCTCACAGGTTGAGAAGGATTTCTTCAACCTTGCCTCTATTTATGCGGATGCGGTGTTCAATCCGCTTCTTTCCGAAAATACCTTTTTTCAGGAAGGGTGGCACTTCGATCTTGAAGATGTAAACAAACCTGTAGGTATAAAGGGTATTGTATACAACGAAATGAAAGGCGTTTTTTCCAATTTTGCAAGCCATGTCGACCGCAAATTGCTTTCAGCCATTTTTCCCGATACTGTTTATCATTTCGAAAGCGGCGGAGACCCTGAACATATTACTGATCTTACATACGAGCGGTTTGTCGATTTTCACCGGCGCTACTATCATCCTTCGAACGCATTTATCGTACTTTACGGCAATATTCCTTCGGAAAAGTCGCTCAGGTTTCTGAACGAGAATTATCTAGGTTCCTTCAGCCGTATCGAGGTCGATGCGGTGGTTAAACCTCAGCCTCTCTGGACCTCGCCCCGCCGCCGTGTATTCGAGGCGCCTTCCCCGAAGCAGGACGAAGGCACCGCAACGGTTGCGGTTGCATGGATTTTCGGCGATACGACGGATCCGGTCTCTTTGCTTACCGGAAAAGTGCTTTCGTTTTATCTTCTCGAAACGGAGAGTTCTCCGCTCCGCAGGGCGCTTATCGATTCGGGGCTTGGGGAAGATCTGGCCGAAGTTTCGGGTTTCGAAACCGAGCTGAGGCAGTCGGTATTCGCCGCCGGATTGCGCAAAACAAAACCGCAACATTCGGCCCGTGTTGAAGAGTGCGTTCTCGAGACACTCGAATCTCTTATACGGGGAGGTCTTGACTATTCGCTTCTCGAAGGGGCTCTCCGCAGGATCGAGTTCAATCTCAGAGAGGTCACCGGCGGTCATTTCCCGTACCATCTCCGCTTGGCGGAAAGATGTTACCGTTCGTGGATCTACGGCGGCGACCCGTTCGCGCATTGTTCGTTCGAGAAGCCGGTTTCGGAACTTTACCAACATTTAAGGAAAAATGACGGTTATTTCGTCGAATGCATCCGAAAATCTCTGATTGACAATAAGCATAGGCTTCTTTTAACCATAGCGGCTTCTCCCGAGATGGGAAAGCGACTGGAAAAACAGACCGAACTGCAGGCGACCAGACTTAGCGCTTCGTTTACTGAGGAGGACAAGCTGCGGTGTGTTCGGATAAGCCGCACCCTTCTCGAGCAGCAGAACACGCCGTCTCCGCCCGAAGCTCTTGCAATGCTGCCTAAACTCACCCTGGACGATCTGCCCAGAGAAGGCATGAAGGTTCATACCGCCTTCTCCGATATCGGCGGCTGTGCCGCGCATCTTCATGAGCTGTTTACAGGAGGAATTGTCTATCTTGACCTGCTCTTTGATCTTTCGAAAGTTCCGTTCGACCTTATTCCGTACCTTCCTCTCTATTGCGAGTATTCGACACGGTGCGGCGCCGGTGCATATTCTTACGAGCAAATGGCGACAAGGATAACCCGTTCGACCGGAGGCGTCGGCGCATCCATTTCGTGCAAAACCGTCATCGGAACCGATGGCGAGCCTTTTTTCAAACTCTTCTTTCATGCGAAATCGCTTTCGTCGCGTTTTAAAGATACGATAGAGATTCTGCATGATCTGATACTCTCGCCCGACTTATCTAATGAAAAGCTAATCCGGGATATAGTGCTCGAGGAACGCAACAGTATGGCCGAATCGATGATAAGCGAAGGACACCGTTATGCAATAACCAATGCGGCTTCACGGCTCCTTCGCTGCATGCATATCGACGAGCAGACAGGCGGAATCGCACAACTGCGCTTTCTGGAATCAATCGTCAGGAAAGAAAATTACCAGGGAGTGCTGGATGCCCTGAAAAAGCTGCATCATCTGATTATCGACCGCAAAACCTGTATACCCATAATCACATACGATAATGCTAAAAACATTTCCGAAGAACTTTCCGGTCTGATAAAATCATTACCCGAAAGAACATCTGCTCCTTTTGCCGACTATCCTCTTCGGCCGGCGCCCGGTCAGGAGAATTTCGGATTCGAAATAAACGCAGCCGTCAATTTCGTGGGCCAGGTTTGGAAACTGGGGCCTTTTTCGGCTGAAACCGCAGGAAGGCTTTTACTTATGGGAAAGATTCTCACCGCAGGATATTTATGGGATAAAATAAGGGTGGAGGGCGGCGCATACGGAGGAATGTCGTCGGTGTCGGTCTCCCATCCCGTCTTTTCGTGCGCATCATACCGCGACCCCAACCTTCTGACTACCATAAAGCATTTCAGGGAGGGGCTGAAACAGATTGCCGATGGACTACCGCAAAACGTGGTTGAGCAGAATATCATAGGAACCATAGGAACCATCGACACACCTCTTCCGCCGCACAGCCGTGCATTGCGAGAGTCAATCGCTCTTTTAACGGGTAACACTCCGGAATTCAGACAGAAGCTCCGCAATGCCGTTCTTTCGGCACAGGCAAAAGACCTTGCCCTTTTATCTCAATCGATTCTTGACTCAAAAGAATATGCGCTTACGGTTCTCGGCAGTTCGGCGGCTTTCGAAAAAGCTGAAAAAGAGGGATTTTTCTTGAAAAGGGAACCCTTGATGCCTGAACCATAAACTTGGCGGCAGCCCGGTAAATAAAGACACTCGGATCAAATCGGCGGAAAAGGTATTAATTTATTTTTTTTGCTCTCTAATCGTATTTTTTCCAGGTATCAACCGGGACGTTTCCTCCCTTTTAAATAAATAATCTTCAGGTCTTGCTTTTATTGTATATTATTTAAAAAATGATCTCTTGCTATTGACACCGATATAGCATATATTGTAGGCTCTTTCTCTAAATAGTAGCACAGGTTGTGTTCCTGAATTATTTTATAAAAGACCATACATTTCGAGGACAATCTTAAAAAAGGGAGTAATGCTGATGATAGAGACAATAAGAAAACGCGACGGCAAACTGGTGCCTTACGATAACTACAAGATTGCCAATGCCATTTTCAAGGCTGCGCAGGCTGTGGGGGGCAATGATTTCGGGATGGCTTTAAATCTTGCCAAAATGGTAGAGGAAGTCATTAACCGCAGATTCCACCCGAAGTCGATCCCAGCAGTTGAGGAGATACAGGATATTGTAGAGAAGATTCTTATAGAACAAGGCCATGCCAGAGTAGCCAAGGCGTACATTCTCTATCGTGAAGAGCACCGGCGAATACGCAACACCCGCAATCTGCTCCTCGACATAGCCAACACCATGGACGGGTATCTCAAACAGGAAGACTGGCGCGTGCACGAAAATTCAAACGTCAACTATTCTCTGGGCGGTCTTATACTTCATAACAGCGGCGCGATAACCGCCAACTACTGGCTCGACAATATCTATTCCCACGAGATTTCTTCCGCTCACCGTAACGGCGATTTCCATCTGCACGATCTGTCGATGTTTTCCGGCTACTGCGCCGGATGGTCTCTTCGTCAGCTTATTTCCGAGGGGCTCGGTGGCGTTACGGGAAAGATTTCTTCTTCTCCCCCAAAACATCTTTCGACGCTTGTGCAGCAGATGGTCAATTTTCTGGGCATTCTGCAGAACGAGTGGGCCGGAGCACAGGCATTTTCCTCCTTCGACACCTATCTTGCTCCTTTCGTGCGGGTTGATAATTTGTCTTATAAAGAAGTCAAGCAACAGATACAGTCGTTTGTTTTCGGCGTAAATACGCCCTCCCGCTGGGGCTCGCAGGCTCCATTTACAAACATTACTCTCGACTGGGTTGTCCCGACCGACCTTCGCGATCAACCGGCTATAGTAGGCGGCGTACCTATCAACTCCGTCTACGGCGATTTTCAGAAAGAAATGGACATAATCAACAGGGCGCTTCTCGAGGTTCTTACAGAGGGCGATGCCGAAGGCCGCGGTTTCTCTTACCCCATACCTACTTATAATATCACACATAATTTCAACTGGAATACCGAAAACGCAAGACTGCTTTTCAAAATGACCGGGAAATACGGGACCCCTTATTTCCAGAACTTCGTCAATTCATCGCTCAACCCCGCCGACGTGCGCGCAATGTGCTGCAGACTACAGCTAGACAAACGGGAACTGCGGAACCGCGGAGGAGGACTTTTCGGAGCGGACGAGTTCACCGGTTCCATAGGCGTGGTTACGATCAACCTGCCGCGCATCGGTTACCTTTCGTCAACGGCAGAGGAGTACTTAAAGCACCTCGACCATTATATGGACCTTGCCCGCGACTCCCTCGAGACAAAACGAAAGGTTATTTCGAGACTTATGGAGCAAGGTCTTTTCCCTTACACTCGACGGTATCTGCGGCACTGGAACAACCACTTTTCCACCATCGGACTAATAGGCATGAACGAATCGACGCTTAACTTTATGGGTAAGGATCTTACCCATGCCGAAGCAAGGCGATTTGCGCAGGAGGTTCTTCTCCATATGCGTAAAAAACTTATGACATACCAGGAACAAACCGGCCATCTCTATAATCTCGAGGCCACACCCGGTGAAGGTACGTCTTACCGTCTTGCAAAGATCGACAGGCAGAAGTTTCCGAATATGATAATTCCGGGCGGCGAGAATCCTTTTTATACCAATTCAACCCAGTTGCCGGTCAATGCAACCGACGACCTGTTCGAGGCCCTGGATATGCAGAATGATTTACAGAAACTGTATACCGGAGGAACTGTGTTCCATGTTTTTATCGGTGAATCCATAGACGATCCGGATATTTGCGGAAAGCTTGTAAAAAAGATCGCCGAAAACTACCAGATTCCGTATTTTACCATAACTCCCACTTTTTCGATCTGTAAAAATCACGGCTACCTTAAAGGAGAACAATTCGTTTGTCCCAACTGCAGTGAAGAAACCGAGGTCTATTCAAGGATAGTTGGATATTACAGGCCGGTACAACACTGGAACCCCGGAAAGAAATCGGAATTCAATCACCGGAAACTTTTCGACGTACGGTCTAATAAACCTATAAACATTTCCATCTTGCCCGAGCGTATGATCGAAAAGGAGGGAGAATGCAGGGAGGAGTTTACAGCGGCATTTCCGGCTGGCTGAAACATTCCTTTATAGATTTTCCGGGTACGATTGCGACGGTTCTCTTTTTCGGCGGCTGTAATCTTCGATGCCCCTACTGCCATAATCCGAAAATCGTCGACGATACCGAAGGAAGGGTCGATTTCGACGAAATAATAGAGTATGTAAAACAGCGCCGGGGTATTATTGAAGGCGCCGTATTTAGCGGAGGAGAACCGACCATTCACCGCCAGACTTTACCCGTTATCGCCGGTTGTCTGCATGATCTGGGTCTGAAAATCAAGCTCGACACCAACGGCCTCCTTCCCGATATGATTAAGGCTGCTTCTCCGGATTACCTTGCACTCGATATAAAGACCCTACCCTCAAGGTATGTTGAGCTGGGGTGGAAAGGCGGGGATTGCAGGGATGCAATCGGACGATCGCTTGAGATCGTCAAATCTATGGGTAATGACGCCGAGGTGCGAATCACCGTTGCGGCGCCTTTTGTAGGCAATGACGAGATCGAAGCTTTTTTATCTATATTGCAGGGGGTAAAAAAAGTATATCTGCAACCTTTCCGGGACAGCGGAGAACTGCTCGATCCATCCTTTGCAGAACGAGGCAGCGTATCAATCGAGACAATCCGCCAGTGGCGAAACAGGCTGGCAGGCGCAGTGGAATCATGCGAAATCAGAGGCGGGTAAAACCGTAGACTGCAATTCAGGATATTCGAGGAAATAATTGTCTTTATCCTTTCCGAACCGGCGATAATCGAATTGCCGGGTTTACCTGTGATTATGTATTTTTTATTATGATAGAAAGGGTGATGGGGTTTACCTGTAACCGCCTCCGTTGGCTAATGACTCCTACAATGACAAGTCATGGAAAAGGAGTTTATATATGTTGCAGAAAGAGGCCGGAGGGAGTCGGGCTTTGAAGTTCTTGGTAAAAAGGTGACGCGCTTCAAAGAAGAGGAAAAGGGCGCCGTTCTGAAAAACGCTATTCACCGGAAACTCTATACGGTTCTGGAAGAAGCAAAGATGAAAGTCGGACTTGCTATAAAAGCGCTTACGGAACCGCTGTCGGATGTTGAGAAACTACTTGAGGATCTTAATAATGTTGAAGCAGAGGCCCGGAGGGAAGAGACTAGAATTTTCGATCTTATCACAGGAGATCACCGCCGATTGAGAGAATTTCTGGAAGAGCAGGCCTCGCAACTTAGAAAAGAATCGGTTAAATATCTCGAAGAACTTATCTGCAATAGTAATATCTCGCGTGACGGCGTTCCCGGATCAATGCAACTGTTGCGTGAGACCGTGGCAGAAACATGTTCCACCGTTTTTCGAGCGCAGGCTGGGTGAAATGTCGGAGCTTTTCAATCGCAAAATCGCCGAAACGCTTTCACCATACAATGAACGCCTGAATTCATTGACGGAAGGTATAAGAAAACGTGCGGCGGAACTTTTCCATGTACACTATTCGAAATGCGACCGAAGCGTTTCTCTGGAGTTGAAACGGCAACCCTACTGGGAAACCCATAAATGGTCGTCTTCGTTAAGCCCGGTACCCGAAGGTTTTTTCGACTTTCTTTTGCCTTCATTTCTACGTAAAAGCATTATGAAGAAACGGGTAAGACAATACATCGACGATATCGTTGTCTCAAATGTCGAAAACCTTCGTTACGCCACGTTTTTGAATGTCGATTCCACATTCAGGCGGTTTAAATCGGAGATATAAAAGACGCCGTCGACAATACGATACAGAATACGTCGGGCGCGATCTCTCAGGCGATCAGGATGCGAAGCGAGCTGTTCGACAAGAACGAGGCGGAAACAGCCGGATTGAAAAAACTTCTTGAACGGCTGAAGGCAATCAATCTATAACAGCAACTTCTATTCAAACCGCCCGATGCCGGGATATAATTAAAAATTAAAAATAAATGTTACAAGGCAGGTAATCTTCCTTAACCCAACTTCACTTTGCGTCCCTTGCCTTCTGTAAATGTCATACAGCCGTCGATGCGGTATTCTTGCAGCATTGCAATGATTTCACGGAACGACTTGCCTACCAGCGTGGGTTCATGGGCGTCGGAACCGAGCGTTACCGAAACGCCCCGGTTTCGGATCTCGCCGAGAAGGGCAAGGAATGGATCGGGGCCGTTGGCGATCTTCATTTGCGACCATAGGTAGCCGTTTGCATTTATTTCCATGCACGTTTCGGTTTCGGCGGCGGTTTGCACCGTGGCCGCAATCTCTTCTTCCAGAAATCGGATCGCTCCCGAATTGGGGCGGCGCAGATAGCGCCAGATAAAATCGATATGAGCAAGGGAGTTGAAGAGCTTCGACCGCAGCGCAGCCCTTGCGCAGCTGAAATATTCGGCGAACACCTCTTCTTCATCGTAATTTTTGTAATCGGCAAGATGTTTCCAGCCGAATCTCGGGAGACAATGAATCGCACCCAGAATATAATCAAAAGTAAAGTGATCCAGAAAAGGAGTCACCATATCCTCGGCGCCTTCTATGAAATCTATCTCAAGGCCTATTTTAATCTTAATCCGGTCGGAATACAGATTTCGAAGGTCTGAAAGTTCGGTAATATAACGAAGAAGATTGCGCTCGTCCATTCCCCAATCCCAGTAAAGTCTGCGCTGTACACGCGTAAGGTAGTAGCGTCCCAGATGTTCCGCAAAACCGATTTCATCAAAGCCAAGCTCTATTGCTTTTTCTATATACTCAACGGTTTTTCCTTTAGCATGACCGCAATAAGGAGTGTGAATATGGTAGTCAAAAATCATAAATAATTTTTTTTGTTTACAAATAAAAAATATTGGCACTTTTAGGTGCCGTATTTACACCTCAGTATAACTATTGTTTTTTTCAATCAAAAAATGGTCGGAGATTTATTTAAGAGTAGGAAGAGAAAATTACTTCTCTTCCGGTGATTCCGATATGATGTTTAGAATTTCTTTGTCTGTACGAAGTCTTCTTTCAGGTCGGTATAGATAACATAACGGTCCTGGCTTCCGTCTGTAATCAAAGAGTCGTAAGTCGGATTTATTTCCTTCTTCCAGACTTTCTTCTTGCCTCCGTCTTCGAAGTATAATCGTTCGAAGTTCTGCCGGACCGCGGCAAACCGGTTGATAAAGAGATGAATGGTGTCGCCGTGCAGATCGTACTTCCCCCATGATTTGTATTCCCAGTCTTCTTTGAGGAACGGACCGCTCTGACCTTTCTTGTTTTCAACCAGTAGTACGGTGTTATCCCGGTTGAAAGTAAAAATTTTCTTTTCTACGGCATAAACTCCTTTTACATCTTTACTTTTAGTTACATTGGTGCATACCCATTCACCCGGAATAATATTCCCCAGTTCCCTTGCGCGCTCCTCGTCTTTGTTGAACTGCGGTATCATATCGCCGATCTCTTTTATTTTTGTGTACGCGGCAAGATACCATTTCTTATTCAGCAGCGAATCGACAGAAACCATCATGCTGTCGAGTTTCTTAAGTTGAAGACCGCTAAGTCCGCTTCTTGTTGCACGAATGACAGATCTGAGTGAATCGATTTTCGGCATCAAACGGTTGACGGTCTCTCTGAAAGTAGCTTCAACCGCTGCTATCTCCCGTTTCATCTGTTTGGTCGTTTTTTTCGCCAAACCGATATTGCCTCTTTGCTGGGCATCCTTCGCCTGGTAAAGTAAGACCTTTGTGGTAGACAATGAGCTATCCATTACGCCCTGGTTTTTTAGATCCGCTATCTTTTTTTCCGCGCTTTTAAAGGTACGTTCATTAACACCGCATGCAATGATAGAAAGCGCCACCGTCACACCTGCTAATTTGAATAACCGAACCTTCATACGGTTCCTCCTGAAAGAATTGATAGTTGAGTTGTCACAGATAATTGAAACAAAAATATAATATAATCTTTTTTCATTTTTAATATAATAATTTATATTTCTTATCAATAGATAATATCTTTTCTTTTATTATATGTTATAATAAATATTATATTCTTTTTTTTTTTTTAATAGAAAAATTTATGTTAAATTAAAGAAATAAGATATTCCCGTTTTAAGATAAGTTATAATAAATATGAGAGTCAAGCAGCAGGACAATACTTCCGCACTCAGAATTATAGAAAAGGCAACTCTGTTCTTTTAAAGGCCGTCTGAAGGGTTACGGTTATTTCCTCAATTTGAATGCTTTGAAGAAAGTATTCCCTTTGCGCTGTATTAGGAATAGAATCGAATCCCCTGTTTTTACACCCTTCAATGCCTTATTGAAATCGCTTATCGATTCCACGGGATTGCGGTTTATTTCCAGTATAACATCCCCTTCGGCAAAACCTTCCTGCTCGGCCTGAGAGCCCTGGACGACTTCTACCACCGCTACTCCCTTGACATTTGATGAGATATTAAACCTGTCTCGTATTTCCGGAGTAACTGCGCTTACTTTAACACCTATCTTTTCTGCTAGATCGGCGCCTTTTTTGCCGTCACGGCTATCGTTCTTTTCTTCGGAAGGCTCGTCGGCGTTTGCCTTATCCCTTGCGGAAAGGGTTACATACAGAGTCTGTTCCTTGCCGTTACGAATGACGGTAATAGGAACCTTTTTTCCGGGTTTTATTGCGGCGATTGCGTTTCGCAATTCATTGGCTGTTGCAACCTTTTTTCCGTCGACGCTAGTAACAATATCCCCGCGCTTGAAGCCTGCTTTTTCTGCGGGCTGATTCTTGAATACATCACCTATTAGAACCCCTTTAACATTTGGTTCAAGTCCGAAAGCGTCGCGGGTTGACTGATCGAGATCCTGTATCATAACTCCCAGCCAACCGCGTGAGACTTTCCCTTCGTAAATAAGATCCTCCATGATTCTCCGTGCCATATTTATAGGTATTGCAAAACCGATACCCATATATCCGCCGGAGCGAGTATAGATCATGGTGTTGATGCCTATCAACTCTCCTTCGATATTGACAAGAGCGCCTCCGGAATTGCCCGGATTTATCGCCGCGTCGGTCTGAATGAAATTCTGATATGAGTTTGCGTCGGCCATTGCCGTTCGGCCGAGCGCCGACACTATACCCAGAGTTACGGAAGAGGATAGACTGAAAGGATTACCGATAGCTATCGCCCAGTCTCCCGGCCGCAACTTATCGCTGTCGCCTAGATATGCTACCGGAAGATCGTTGACCTTTTCCTTTATTTTCAACACTGCAACATCTGCGAGTGAATCGGTTCCGATGATTTCCGCCTGAAAACTGCGATTGTCGGACGTCTTAACCTCTATTTCGTCGGCACCCGAAACCACATGGAAATTGGTAAGAATATAACCGTCTTTGGATACTATGACTCCCGATCCAAGACCCTGTTGACGGTGTTGCCTCTTTTCAAACTGAGGAACTCTCCGTCGCTGTCGTGGATTACCGAAAAACTCATCAAAACCGAAAGGATCTTCAAAGAACTGATAGAAAGGATTGTTGTAAAAAATTACCGTATCGATTTTCGTAGGTATTACCTGAACAACCGTAGGCACGACCTTTTCGGCGATATCGGCGATAATAGTTTTGAAAGCCTCGAGATGTGCGGGAGTTTTCAGATCGGGTTTTTTTGCCGCGCCGAAATCTATACTCCCCCGTTCGGGACGTTTTGACTCTGCAAAGGAACATGTAGTATAAATTGCAAACGAAATTGCAAACGTCGCGGCAAAAAGCAATGCGGTCGCCGAGATTTGTATAATAAATCTTTGTTTTTTTCTAACCTTCATAATAAAAAGCTCCTCGGAAATGGTTGTTTAAAATTTTCTCGACAGATATACGGATACCCCTCTCTTTTATTGTCAGGAATATAAAACAATTTTTTATTTTTTAAAACAAAAAACAACTCTCTGTCGGCTAAGGTTCTATTGAAGAATTATAATTCCCGCGGCATTTCCTTGTCGAGTGAGAGTACGTTGGAGGTGCCTCCTTCTACAAAAGATTGTTGTGAAATTCTGGTAAGAACCGCTTTCTCGGCGAACTCCTGTAATGTCAAGGCGCCCACATTACACATAGTTGATTTCAGCTTTGATATTGTTACGTTCAATACCTCCCGCACTGAACCGACCACCGGCACGTAGGCGTCTATTCCCTCTTCGAATTTCATTTCTTCGCTGCTGTTTTGGCCGTTTTGATAACGTTGCCAGTTGCGGGCCCGGTTCGATCCCTCTCCCCAATAGGGCTTATAGATTCTCCCGCCTATGGAGACCCGGGGAGTAGGACTCTCGTTTGTCATTGCAAAATAGCGGCCCATCATTACAAAATCCGCTCCCATGGCCAGGGCTATTATTATCTGTGTGTCGTTGGCTAGCCCGCCGTCGGAGCATACGGGAACATATATGCCCGTCTTTTCAAAGTATCGGTCACGCTCTTCGGTTACCGCCATTAGTGCGCTGGCCTGACCCCGGCCTATTCCCTTCTGTTCGCGTGTAATACATATCGATCCGCCGCCTATTCCGACCTTGACAAAGTCAACATCGGCCTCTTCTACAAGATATCTGAAGGCGTCGGCGTCGACTATGTTTCCGCCTCCCAGCACGATCGAATCGCCGTATTTTTCTCTGGCCCATAAGGCGGCGTCTTTCTGGAATTCCGAATAGCCGTCCGATGAGTCGAAGCACAGCACATCGGCTCCGGCTTCCACGAGAGCGGGGATACGTTCTTTATAATCGTGTGTGTTTACCCCAGCGCCGACGACAAGCCGTTTCTGCGAGTCGAGAAGTTCGTTCGGGTTATTTATATGATCAATATAATCCTTTTTAAATACAAGAGCATACAGATTACCTTCCTTGGTCAGGATAGGAAGGCACTCCTTTTTGTGCTTATGTAAAAGACGATTTGCGTCGTGAAGTGAAATCCCGACATTTCCGTATATTACATGCTCCTTTGGCGTCATGAAATTCGAAACCGGCGCGTCCAGATCGTCCTCGAACTCCCAGAAATCTTTATCGGTAAGGATGCCCAGGAAACGACCGTCTTTGCAGCCGTTATGAGTAACAGGTATGGTCGAATGCCCTGTTTTTTTCCGTAACTCGAGAGCGTCTCGAAGGGTATTATCAGGACGGAGATTAGAATCGGAAGGAACAAAACCCGCTTTATGCGCCTTCACACGGTTTACCATTGCAACCTGACTTTCGATCGGTTGCGAACAGAAAACAAATGCGCATCCTCCCTGGCGTGCAAGAGCTATTGCGAGTTCAGACCCCGAAACCGACTGCATGCTTGCACTTACAAAAGGAATATTTAGGGAAAAGCGGGATTTTTCGTTTTTTCCGAACTTTGAAACCGGCGTTCTAAGGGAAATATTTTCAGGTATATTATTACGACGCGTGAGTTGCGGAATTATCAGATATTCGGAAAATGTCCTCGATATCTCTTCGATTATTTTTGCCATAGTCACCTCACACCGGAAGATAGTTCATTTATGCAATCTTCGGTAATTATTAAATAGGATTTAAAAGTAAGCTAGGGAAAGAGAAAAATCAAGAATTGAAAAAATATAATTAAAAATGGAATAAATCCCTTGACTAAACCGATTAAATAGCCGATACTAATATTAGATGGGGTTAATAAATTTATAATTTTGATATAAAAATTATATAATAAAATGAAAAATTACTTTCTTTAAACATACGTGATCACCTATAAGAGGATGGACTTTTATTATGAGCTCTGAAAAGATCTTAACTCCCTTTTATGACCTTAAGGAATGTGCTCGAGGGAAGAGTGGATTCTTTTTTCTGGAAAACATACTAAAGGCCCGGGCCGATCTTCATCTTGAATCGGGAGGTCATGATTTCGATCAGGAGCTTAATGTATACCTTGCTGGGCTGCTAAATTCGCTTGTCAGTCAGGGGGCGTTTCTCGGAAACAAGCCCTATATCTCTCCTTATGACATTGACATAAGAAGGTGGCTTGCGGCCCATCCCGGCGTACGAAATACCTATATGGTATACCGTGAGAATGCGGATTTCGGTCTGGCCCTTTTAGGGCTTTTTTCCGGTTACGCGCACAAAGGCTCTTACTATCATATCGTTATGTTCGACAATAACGAGAAAAGCAGGATTGCATTATATTACGAAATTGCCGCAAGCGCACTTGTTCATTTGAAAGGTAGAGGATCGCTTATAGACGTATTCGAGGCTCTTTCCGATCATATCGACGAGATTATCCGCATCATCCGGTATGCTGCCAGGCAGTATTTCGATATAATGGAAAGAATCTCCGAAGGAAGCTTTTTCCATCTCGAAAGGGAGCTAGACGAGATGGATAAGATGAAGCGATATGAGGAGAAAATCGACGAATTCCTGAAATTATATGCCGCCTATAAGGAACTGCCGTCGGATGAGAAAAAAAAGCAGATCGAAACCTTAGCAGAGGAAATAAAGAAAATAAACTCCGATTTCCAATTCGACGGTGTACGCTGAAAGTGAAATATGCAATTGTAAAGATTCCCATGTTGCAGCTTACGTATAAGAGTCATATATTTTTATTTTTTCATTTTTCCTTTTTTCTTCTCTATCGCGCCTATTATGCTGCTGGCAACGGGCGGACAGCCGGGAATGTAGATTCCCGCGTCGCGGAAACGTCTTGTGCAGTTGCCGATGCAAATCGTATTGGTCGGAATTCCTTTATGGCCTTTTCCTATGGCTATATGAATCTTCTTCTTATCTGGAAAGTATTCCGCAAGTTGCTCGGCATATCTTTTCATGAAGAGCAAAACCGTTGATTGACATGCGCTGCATGATTGTTCGTCCAGAATTACCGCCCGGGGAAAATTCATCGTAAGATTCTGAGGAACCGGCGCGAACGGCCTGCATAGTTCCTTCCAGTTTTCAGGCTCGATAATAAACCCGGATGGATTGAGCGCGCCGTAACCCCGGCGAGAGGCAATCCTAAGATGAGGGACCGATTCGGGATCAATTCCCATAATAATACAAGCCACGCTGTCGGCGGCAAAGGCGTCGTCTCCGGCAATAACCAGATCGAGCGGTTTAGGTTCTCCGGCACTCGGACCAAGCCCTTCCATACCGATAGTTCCGTCGATTATCACAAAATGGGGTTTGAGTACGGATGCCATATCCGCAATTGCAATATCCAAAGATTTTTCTTCTGAATAAGGAACCCGCGGAAGCATATGAAGATCTACTTTACTTCGTCTCCACAGACAGCCTTTCATATTTTTTACAGAAAGCGTTACAACCGTATGCATGTGTGTTTTTATAACAGGCATCGAGACGATTATGTCGAAGTCCAGCACATCTGCGCATAACTTGAGCATTTTAATGGCTTCACCGTCGCGAACCGCAATCTCCACGGGATCGCGCTTGTCCATATCGATACTCCGGCAGCCGCGCTCTAACGCAATTGAACCTATACCGGATTTCTCGAAAGCCTCTTCCATTCTTACCCCTGTAATGGGGCTGTCGCCAACCGCCACCTCCGCGGCGCCCGCTGCCTTGAGCGCATCTATCGCCGCGGCAACAACCTCCGGATTGGTTATCACGCCGGAGGAAGGTTCGGCGACACGGCCTATATTGGGTTTTAGAAGCACCCGTTTGCCTTTAAATGGTTCGAGATTAAAACGATTTAATGCATCTATAGTGTTACGGTATGGACCATTGCCCGAAGCTATTGAAATCCTCGGCTTCTCCGTCGAAGCCCGTAAAGAATTACGGCTCATTGGGAGCATGTCGGCCGAAAGCCTTGACGTGGTCTCGGGCGCCGAATACTCCTGCATCGGATATGAACCGAGCAGTTTTATTCGCCCCCATTTTTTTATCTGAGCAAAAGCCTCTTCGAACTCCCTCGAGACGGCATATCCGATACACTCAATGAAGAAATGGTATGTCCCCACAGACTCGCGTGCCGGCCGGGAAATGATGGACGTAAGATTTATGTCCCTCGAGGCGAATGCAATAAGAATATCGCTCAATACGCCGGGCCGGTCTTCGGCCTCGAGTATAACAAGCGATGTTCTGTAACGTTTTCCAGGAAGAAAGGAGCGTTCCTGCTCGGCAATAACGATAAAACGGGCGGTCGAGGAAGGGTAATCGTTGACATTCTCAACAACAAGCGGATAGACGTCGGCCCGAATCGTCCATGATGGAACCAGCGCGCCCGCGAACTGTTCTCCTTCGGAAAGGCGAGCGGCGGCTTCCCGATAATCCGGAACGGCAATAACCTTCATGCCAGGTAGTGATTCAATAAAATCAGAGCATTCGGTTCTGGAATTATACGAAACATAGAGCGTCCTGATTTCCGCCGGACTCGAGCACCTTGCGATAAGGCCGTAGTGAACGGGAATGACGATTTCGTCGATAATCGTACAGTTACTTTGCAGAAGCAATTCCAGCACCTGCACGACATGCCCTTCCGCCGTATTTTCGAACGGTACTATGCCGTAATCGCACTTATCCCCTACCGCACGGAAAACCGACTTGATCGACAAGAAGTATTCGAGGGAAGAAGGCTCTTCTAATGTACCACGATAGGTTTCAGCGGCCCTGGACGTAAATGGATCGATCGGTCCTAAAGCGGCTATTCTTAACATAGTGATTTTACATTTATTAATTGAGACATTGTCAAAATTAAATCAAAAAGGATATCCAATCCAAAATCAATAATAATATTTAAGATGATATTGTAAAAAAACTTTTTTCGGTTTTTAAATAATATATATTTTGTCTTATTACTGCTATTATAATCTTTTTCCGATTCGGACACAATGGAATTTACAGTTACAACGCCGGCCCTTCTGTTTTCCGCAATTTCTTTGCTCCTTCTGGCTTATACTAACCGCTTTCTATCGCTTGCTTCTCTTATTCGCGAACTACATAAACAATACAAACAAGAAAATGACCCTATCATTGCCGCTCAGATTGAAAGTCTGCGTAAGAGAATTGAATTAATAAAAAATATGCAACTACTCGGAGCTGTCAGTTTTTTACTTTGTACTCTCTGTATGTTTGTGATATTTTTAAATAATTTATTTGTCGGCAAAATATTATTTGCCATTGCATTATTTGCTCTTATGGCCTCTCTTGGCCTATCAGCAGTGGAAATACAAAAATCCTCAGACGCTTTAAATCTGAGGCTTTCCGATATGGAGGAATTGAAAAAAACAAGTCGACTAACGCATAATAATTAAATAATAATAGGAGATAAATATGGCCAGGATTTTGATTCTTTATTACAGCATGTACGGTCATACTGAAATATTATCAAAGGCGGTGGCTGAAGGAGCGATTAGCGTAAATGGAACCGAGGTGACGATCAAACGTGTGCCGGAATTAATGTCGGAAGAAATGGCACGAAAAGCCGGAGCAAAAATAAACCAGTCGGCAGATATCGCTCAAGTTGATGAATTGCCAAATTACGACGCTATTATCTTTGGTACGCCTACCAGATTCGGCAATATGAGCGCACAGATGCGCAACTTCCTCGATCAGACAGGAGGGCTATGGTTCCGCGGGGCGCTGATAGGTAAGATTGCCAGTGTGTTTACCTCTACTGCTACACAGCATGGAGGACACGAAACCACTATCTCTTCGTTTCATACGACGCTTTTACATCACGGTATGATCATTGTAGGTGTTCCATACTCCTGTAAAGAACTATTGGAGGTGAACGAAGTATCGGGGGGATCACCCTATGGTGCCGGTACTTTGGCTGGAAGCGATGGCAGCCGTCTACCATCGGAAAAAGAACTTGCTATTGCACGGTTTCAGGGAGCTTATGTCGCTAGAATCGCTAATAAGCTCTTTGCATAAACCTGAAGCTGGACAGCCGCCTGTATCATCTGCAGGCAGCAATCTTTTTTTAATATTGTGTTTGATGTTTAAATTATTTTATCAACAAAATAATTCTTATATATAACACAGCGTAATTATATTAAAAATCCTACATTAACTTCTGTAAATCTTATCTATGCCCTTTTGCCCATATTCTGGCATTAAGTAAAACGCACGGTATCCGTCGATAATGCTTCATTCATCGATCCTGTCCGATATCCGCGCAGATCGATAGCGGCGTAGATAAAGCCGGCGTCACGGCAGACCTTATCGATCTTTTCACGCATACTCCATGCGGCGTCAATTTCTTCCGTCGCGACCTCGATTCTGGCAAGATCGTTGTGGCTTCGTACACGAACCTGACGAAAGCCCAACTCTCTTATCGCCGCTTCCGCTTTTTCCACTCTGCCGAGCTTTTCCGGCGTGATGCTTTCGCCGTATGGAAAGCGGGAGGCAAGGCAGGCAAAGGGCGGTTTGTGCGCAGTAGGGAGGTTTAACTTCTCCGAAAAGGCGCGTATTTCCTTTTTTGTCAATCCAGCCTCGAGAAGAGGGGAAATAACCCCAAGCTCCCTTATTGCTCTTCTTCCCGGCCGGTAATCGGACAGATCATCAACCGTGCCTCCCTCGAAAACGGCGGAATAATTTTCTTCCAACGCTATTTTTTTTATCTTTGTAAACAGTTCATGCTTACATAAGTAACACCTGTCGGGCGTATTCTGAGCGAAGGCGGGAATATCGAGTTCTTCGGTATTTATAATTCTGTGCTTTAAGCCAAGCACAGAAGCAAGATGTTTGGCTTCGGCAAGTTCTGAGGCGGGATATGTACAGGAGGCGGCGGTAACAAGAAGCAACTTATCATCAAGTATTTCTCCCGATATTCTTGCCAAAAAAGTACTGTCCACACCTCCTGAAAATGCAATGACTGCGGAGTCATACTTCATAATTATCTTTTTAAGATTTTCAAGTTTATCCATAAACTCTCTCCCTGAAAAGGACGGCGCCGTCTATTGAAAATTTAATTAAATCCGATCCGTTTTGAAAGCAACTCCATCCTTAATTGTAAAATAAATAAACCAGTATGTAATTTTAAATGTAACTTATCATTTGAGTATAAAGACGCCGATTAGATAAATTATAATTCAAAAATAAAATGGGAATAGGGAATAATTTTTTAAGTTGTTTGAATGTAGAATGAGATATGACATCGTATAATCAACAAGAGTTTCTGCGTGAAATTTACCGGAAAACCAGAATTCTGCGCAGACCCATTTCAGGGATAATCTCGGGATATCATAAACTTCCCTATGTACTGATCGCCCCAAATGAAGATAACGGCGACCAGACAATCGAAATAAACGGCACTATCAATGTCTCCCCTAAATTCGTAATTTCTCCTTATATGCTTCAGGAGACATTCGGGGATGTGTTCGACGCGGAAACGTTCGATAAGGAAATAGAGGGACGCTTTTTTTCTTTTATCTATGCGGGTAAGAAAAATATCAAGATCGAAAGCGCCGACTTCCGTATGATGCACAATGAAAGTAATCCTCAGGAATACCTCTCGAAGGTAGAAGATATGCTGATGCAGCAGGAAAACACACGTACGGGTCTGATTTTCTGTCCTCATTTCAGGTACTATCCGGTTTCCATCGACCGGTTTATTACGGAAATCCTCGACAGAGAGATGAGCGTTTAATGAAACCGGAAAACTCTTTTTTTACTCCTGAAGGATACAGCCGGCTTCGGAAAAACCCGTTTGTGGATGAAGAGATGCTGCGTTTTATTAGAGAAAAACAACGCCGCAATCCCTCTATCATGAGGTCAACATCCTCTCTTTCGAAAAGCAATAACGACACTTTTGTCGGCGGGAAAGAAGCGCATACTGAAGTGAAAAATACATCCGACAGAAAACCGCTTGATGAAAGGAAAATCAGATTAATTACTGAAGTCATCAGGTCTCTGTTGCGCGAGTGAATTATGTGGTTTTTGAACTTCTATCGTTTTTACGTTTCGCTCTTACTGGGAGCAGCGGCCGCTCTTCTTATAATAAAGAGATGGTGGTTTGGAGTTGCGGTATTTTTTGCCGTACGGATCAGTTGGGCTTTAGTGGAAATATTCATAAACCGTATGATGGTAAACCGTCTTTTCAGAAAACACGCCTTCGAATTCAAGCAGCAACTAGGCCCTTACGGAATCCGTCTTATCAACAGGGCGGAACAAGATGCTTCACTGCGCAAAAGCCTGGCTGAAGTATTTACAAATAACGAAACAAAACTGCGAAAAGCGGTTGAAGAACTAGAAACGATGGATACGCTGTTCCGGGCCGGCTTGCGTCCGGACGGCGATACCTACCAGTTGCACGATCTTAAACTGAAATACGGAAAATACCGGCTTGAACAGATAAAGAAGAAAAAAGCAGCGGCCGGAGACGGAGAAAAACAGTAATTTTATTAATTGAACCTTCCGAGGCGGTAGATCCGGAACTTCATAACAATTGACGGATTATTTCTTTACATTATAAGTCAGTATCTTTCGAAATATGAAAAGGTAATTTACAAAAGGAATGGAGGCTTCGATGTCGCTCCTCATACTCAAAGACGTCCGTAAGGAGATCCCTCGATCCGAGGAAGGAGTCCGGACGTCCATATACTTCTGATCATATCCTTTTTTCCGCTCAGGCGGAACTTCTTGCCTAGCTTTTTGCTTAATCATTATTGATTCGATTAAATCAACCTATTGATATTGATACAGATAGGAATCTGGCATTCGCTTTGCATAATCGGAAAGCGAAAGGATTTAGAACATGCAAATATCAGGAATCGGATCTTCTGCTTATTACGGCGCCTCCGGCCCTCAAGCCGACCGTATTACGGCGGTCGCCGGAGAATTCGAGGCAATTTTTACTTCGATTATGCTTAAAGCAATGCGTAAGACGGTTTGGAACGATTCGCTCATTCCGCAAAGCCTTGGAGAAAAGATTTATACTGAGATGCTCGATGATGAGTATTCGAAACTGATGACAGGTGAAAGAGGAATGGGTATTGCGGAGATGGTCGAAAAGGAGCTGCGCCGGAATGAGATGAAAAATATTTCTACCGAAGGCTTAAGGATTTATTCCTGGATGTTCGACAACAGGATGGCCGGTTTGCCGCTGCTGCAGTCGGGAGGATCTTATGTTGACAATTACAAACAGCTTTTATCCGGAATAAAGTTATGGGAAAAACCGATCGTAAAAGCCGCGGAAGCAAGCGGTTTGGACAGCAATCTCATTGCCGCAGTTATGGCCCTGGAGTCGGGAGGAAATCCATACGCCGTGTCGAGGGCGGGGGCAAAAGGGCTCATGCAGCTTATGGATTCTACTGCAAGACTTATGGGCGTCACTTCTCCCTTCGACCCGGAGCAGAACATCATGGCAGGCGCACGGTACCTGCGAACTCTGCTGGATAGGTTCAACGGCGATGAACGCCTGGCTCTGGCCTCGTACAATGCAGGGCCGGCTGCAGTAGAAAAATACGGCGGCATCCCGCCGTACAGAGAAACGATTCAATATGTCAGATCGGTACTTGATTTGCGGGAGCGTATCGCTTCGGTCACCGAAAGCAAGGAGTAGGGGTTATGGAATCACTGCTTGAAGAGCTTGAAGGAGTATTAAAAGACGAACTCGATATTCACGACTCACTTCTCGAATCAGCCAATAGTTTCAATGCAGCCATAAGAGAAGAGGATCTAAACAAAATCGATTGCCAGAGAGCAATCCATGATAAAATTGCATGCAGGCTGGAAAAGCTCGAAGAACAGCGGACGGAATGCTGCCTCTCACTTGCCGGAAAGCTTGGAATAGAGAAAAGACCTCTCAAAATGGCAATGCTTATAGAAAAAGTACCTTTTCAATGGAAAGAACGACTGGGTCTTCTGCATCAGAAGCTAAAAGAAAAGGTAAAAGATTTGAATAAGATAAGCATTTCCAACCGCCTTCTGCTCGAAGAAGGACTAAGGATGGTTGAACATACTTTTTCGATGATGAACTGCGCCGGCAGCAGGTATATGGCTTACGGTAGTCGCGGTCAGACGGTTGCGTCTGCAGCAACGAAGAATCTGTTCAACAAAACGATATAGGCGGAGCGCACTTATGGGACTTCTATCGGTGCTTAACATAGGAACAAGAGCGCTTTTCGCCTCCCAGCTTGCAATGGACGTCGCCGGCCAGAATATCTCTAATGCCGACGTGGACGGGTATTCACGCAAGCGTCTCAATCTCTCTCCCGACTACAGGTACGATTCATACTTCGGCCAGATGGGGATGGGAGTGGAAGTAGTAAATATCGAACGGATGCGCAGCGCATTCATCGATCGGCAGATTCAGAGGCAGAACAGAGAAGTGGGCTATTTCAAAGAGCTCGATTATGCAATGGAAAGCATAGAGAACATTCTTAACGAACCTGGTGATACCGGTATCCTATACTTTATGGATCAATTCTTCGATAGCTGGCAGAACCTTTCGAACAACCCTTCGGACCTTTCGGCCCGCAATATGGTAAGAACCAGCGCCGAAATACTTGTCGAAGTTTTCCATAATGTGGCCAACGAATTGGATACATTAAGACAGACGCGGAACACCGAAATAGAGGAGAGGGTCAATAAAGTAAATGCAATTGCAGCGGATATATTCAATCTCAACCAAGAGATAGGAGCCGTAGAGATCGGCAATCAGAATGCAAACGACAGCCGCGACAAACGCGACCGTCTGCTTAAGGAACTCTCCGAGCTTATAGATATCGATGTTATAGAGAATCAGATAGGTCAGGTTACGGTCACCACTTCCGGAAACATCCTTGTGTCTCCTGAATTCATTCAGGAGCTTGAATTAACCACCCGCATTTATAACCTGAGCGACGGAACCGAACGGACAGAAGTGGGCATTCGTTTTGCAAATTCCAAAAGGCCTTACGATCCCAAAGGCGGCCAGATAAAAGGGTTAATTAACTGCCGCGACTCACTGATTCCTCAATATCAGCAGCAGATAGACCGGCTGGCTCTTGCGTTTGCCGGAAAGGTGAACGAAGCGCATGAACGTGGTTATACTCTCAACGGATTTACGGGCGTTGCTTTTTTTGATGAAAACATCACGGGCGCGCGCGATATCGAAATCAGCGCATCCGTCAAATCGGACGTCAGAAATATCGCGGCGGCGTCCGGAGGCGAATCTTATGTGGCTGAACGGAATCTGCTTGCCGCAGGCGCCCATAATTTCGGTTCTTCGCCCATACAGCTATACCGCGACCCCTCTTCAGCCTCGCCGGTTCCCGCACGAAATATCGTAAGAGGGAGTGTGGTTGTCGCAACCCCGCAGGTAACGCTTACCGAGGGCGTCGACTATCATATCGACTATGTAAACGGAACAATACAGATGCTGCATTCAGGTTACGATACGGAGGATATTACGGTTGATTTCGAATATCGAAATGGCGGATTCGGCGGCCCCGGAGATAATACTAACGCCCTTGCAATAGCTCAGCTGCGGTCGGAACTTACAATGAGCGAAGATATTCTCGGCAATCCGACGGTTACCTTCGCGCAGTTCTACAGTTCGGTAATCGGAGTACTGGGACTGAGCCGGAATCAGGCAGAATCGAATCTCGAAACCAGACGGTTTCTTATTAAACAGTACGAGGCTCACCAGGATTCCATCGCCGGAGTATCGCTCGATGAAGAAATGGCGAATATAATAAAATATCAACACACATATCAGGCCGCGGCCAGGATTATCTCCGTAACCGATAAAATGCTGGACGTGCTTTTGAATATGTAAAGATTCAATATGAAAGAAATATATGGAACGGACCGCAACAATAGGAATTTGAAAGAAAATCACTACATATCTTCTTTTATCCAAAGGATGTTATAATGCGAATAACCGTAAAAGAACTTCACAGAAGCATGCTGGATGTAATCCAGACCAGATACGGCGATCTTACCGATCTTCAGGAACAACTTGCAACCGGAAAGCGTTTACGCAGGCCATCAGACGCTCCTGTAGATGTTGCTAACTCTCTCCAGTTAAGAAGCAGACAGAAAGAACTTCTGCAGTATAAAGAAAACATAGAAGACGGTATAAACTTCATGGCTATTGCAGAAACCGCAATGGAAAGCATGAATACACTGATGCAGCGTCTGCGCGAACTTGCGATTCAGGCTTCGTCGGATACGATGAGCGCAAAGGAGCGCAGCTTCATCAATAAAGAAACGGAACAGCTGACCCGTCAGATGATTGCGCTTGTCAATACGAGATATAAAGGAGATTATATTTTCAACGGCCAGCAGACCAAAATCCCGCCGCTTGTTATAAACAGCTCATCTGCAGATACAATCGAAGATTACACAAATCTCCGTATGGCATATTTCAACGCGTCGGGTGGGACTATTGGAGATACGTTTCAGATCTTTAACGGATTTTCAGGGGAAGCCGTAACCAATATAATACCTGGGACATTCAGTCTTAGCATAGCCGGAGTGGTATACAATGAAAATATCGACTTTACAATAGACTATGCTGCCGGAACCATAACAATCCTCAATCCGGCACTGCTTATCGACATAACGCCAAGCGGTCCGGCTTACGATATTAACCAGGCCGCAATCCGGTTTGATTATATAACCCGCGGCCGGGACATTTACGGCCAGACGGTTTCGAACCGCGGCATTATCGAAAGGAATATCGAAAGCGGCATAACCGTACCGATCAATATAGGAATGGATGAATTGACAACCGATCCGAACAGCGGCAACACACTTATTAACACACTGATCGCATTCGGAACGGCTCTTGTGCGGAACGACAGGGATAATATTTCGGCTTCTATTGACAGAATCGATTCGGTGTTCAACGCCGTTCTTGGCGCGCAGAGTAAGAACGGCGCAAGAATCAACCGTTTCCAGACAACTCTTGAGCGCAACGAAAACCAGTATACAGAGGTTACTTCTCTGCTTTCGGAACTCGAGGATGCAGATCTGGCGGAAACGGCAAGCAAATTCATGCTTACACAGAACGTTTACAACGCGGCATTGCAGTCGGCTGCCAAGATAATTCAACCGTCACTGGTCAATTTTCTCTAGTAAGAGGCAATTTTTTCCCTGAGGAAAGTATTGAATATGAATAAAATTCTTTTTTTGATAAAAAAACGAATGTTTTATATGGTATGTCTTTTGCATAAATTAACATATGCAAGGAAGCGGATATTGTCAGGAGGACACAGGGACGGCAGTACGGAAATAAACCGGCTGCACGGAAGCATTCATTAAAAAGGAGGGTAGTATGCCTCGAATCAACCACAATATTCCGGCCATGATCACTGGAAACGCGCTCCGACAGGTTGACCGGCAATTGACAAAATCGCTTGAGCGTCTCTCCACAGGATTGCGCATAAACAGGGCGTCGGACGATGCAGCCGGACTCAGCGTTTCGGAACAGCTCAGAACTCAGGTACGCGGACTTAATATGGGCAGCAGAAACATCCAGGACGGCATAGCGCTCATAAATATAGCCGAAGGCGCGCTGATAGAAGTTGAGGCCATGTTGCAGCGCATGCGTGAGCTGTGCATCCAGGCGGCAAACGACACCTTGACCTCCGTGGAAAGATCCTACGTCGGAATCGAAGTCGATAATCTGAAGGAAGAAATCGACCGCATCGTTGCGGGTACGCAGTACAACAGCATGCGGCTTTTGAACGGAGAATCTCCCTGGGGAACCGCTTCCGGCGGAGTGCTTCATATAGGGCCGAACAATGATCCTACAGCCGACTCCCTTACATACACGATAAGTCCGATGGATACCGTTTCGCTCGGCATCGACGGCGCCAATCTTCAGGTGGATACGCAGGCCAACGCGACTGCAGGCATCAGTACTCTTGACAACGCGCTTATGAGCGTAAATGCCCTTAGGGCCGATCTGGGAGCAATGACCAACCGGCTCGAGCATGCTCTTGCCAATCAGGAAAATCAGGAACAGAACATGCAGGCGGCCGAATCGGTTATACGTGACGCGGATTTTGCATACGAAACCACCCAGTTTACGAGAAACCAAATTCTAAGCCAGTCTTCAACCGCAATGCTGGCGCAGGCCAACACAGTACCACAGAGCGTGTTACGGCTTCTGCAATAATAATAGTTCGGGGACTTAACGGGGGTATCTTTTCCGATATCCCCGGATTACCTTTTATAGTTGACAGTCTTCGGGAAATAAACGATTTTACAATCATAAGTTTGAATAACACTGGAGCTGCCTTTTATGGGTGATTTTTTCAGGGATCTGGTATATTCCAAAGACGACGTGATTACTTTTCCCGAGGGAATACCCGGGTTCGAAAAGGCGCGTCAGTTCGTCATCGTATCGGTTCCCGAATATGCTCCCTTCGAATGGCTGGTATGCGTGGACGGATCAAGGCTTAGATTTGCCATAATAAATCCGCTGATTTTTATGCCTGATTATTCCCCCTCTCTCGTTAAAGAACAGCTTGAAGAACTCGATATTCAGAAACCCGAAGATATTCTGATGTACGCAATAGTTACCATACGAGAAAATCCTATAGAATCTACCGCGAATCTGATGGGGCCGATTATTATTAACCGTCGGAAACGGATGGGAAAACAGGTCATTATTGATGACGACCGGTACAGTACTCAGGAACTGATTATAAGGAAAAAAGAGCAATGCTCGTCTTAACACGAAAACTGGGCGAATCCATAAGAATAGGCGATTCCATTACGGTAAAGATCGTCGATCTTGACGCCAGACACGTAAAGCTGGGCATAGAAGCGCCGAAAAACATATCGGTGAACCGCGAAGAGATTTACGAGCGCATTCAGCGGGAAAACCGGGCCGCATCGGTTGCCAAAGATAAGGAACTGGAAAATATGGCCCAGGCTTTACGAAAGAGCGAAAAATAAAAGGTTGTTTTGGAAATCGCCGCCGGGTGTTTATGAAATTCTCATCGTAAGTACATGCGTACTCTGATCGCTCGTATTGAACCAGAAAACAAGCACATTTCCTTCGGTAGTAAAACACTCTTGCAGATCATGCTTATTGATGACGGGATGAATATCTTTATAGGTTTCAATCGCTTTATTTATAAGAGTGCGCTTGAGTTCGTTCATATTAATAATATCGGCAGTTATGAGTTGAAGGTTAAGCGATAAATTAAAGGGGAACAGCCGGTTTAATGGAAAAGACAGTATTAGACGAAAGGCAAAACGGGCTTTTTGCTCTCACAATGGGCGATCCGGCAGGAATAGGGCCGGAAATAACCGTCAAAGCGATGGAAAGGTGTGATTTCCGAAGTTCCACTATTATAATAGGCGATTACGATGTAATTGAAGAGGCCGCTTTATCATTGAATAAAAACCTCCCGCTCCGCCGTATAGCCTCTCCGGAAGAGTTTTATGCAGGCGCCGTGAACGTTCTGGATTGCGGGTTTATCTCTGCAGGCACCTTTACTTTAGGACGTGTCCAGGCATCATGCGGAAAGGCCGCATACGGATATATCGAAAAAGCCGTCGAGCTTGCAATGAGCGGCAGAGTCGACGGAGTAATAACCAACCCCATCAATAAGGAATCTCTTCATGCGGCGGGAATCGACTACCCCGGACATACCGAGATTTTTGCGGAAAAGACGGGCGCGTCCGGTTACTCGATGCTTTTTCTGCTGCGGAACGTAGGCGTGGCGCATGTAACAACTCACTGTTCGCTTCGTAAAGCTATTGATATGATATCCGCCGAACGTGTCGCGGAAACCGTACGCCTTCTCGATAATAGTATGCGTCAACTCGACGTCCCTTCTCCGCGGATAGCGGTAGGGGGGCTCAATCCTCACGCAGGCGAGAATGGACTCTTCGGCGATGAGGAGATAAAACATATTTCCCCCGCGATAGAAATGGTTCGTAAGGAAGGTATAAACGCATCAGGGCCGTATCCGCCGGATACGGTTTTCATGCGGGCATTCGCCGGGGAATTCGACGGAATCGTTGCCATGTTGCACGACCACGGATTTGTCGCCTTGAAGTCGCTTGATTTCAGACATGGCGTAAACATTACCGTAGGTCTCCCTATTATCCGCACATCCGTCGGTCACGGCACCGCATTCGATATCGTCGGTAAAGGTATAGCTTTTCCCGAAAGTCTGCTTGCAGCCTTCGAGGCTGCGCGGCGGCTACGGCGCAACCGGGCGGCCGGGAAGAAATGAAAAGCGGCGTCGGATCGCCGTTTGTTGCCGCCGTTATGACTGCGGTGATTCTTTCATTCTTTGCAATACCTCGCGCGTCGATGCAGATATCCGCAGACCCAAACCTCATTGCAATGGGAGGAGAGTATCACGGAACAGTGCAACTTAAGGCAGGCGGCAGAATCCCGGTAAAATGGTTTGATTTCGGAGGTTTCATCGAAGCGAGAAACGAGCGACCCTTTAATCGGGGCGCCTTTCCAAACCACAACTGGCGCGGCTTCATAAGCTGCACATTTACTTACCCTATAATAGAAGATCTCCAATATTCGCTCTCTTTTTCATCAAGCGTCGAACATGAAAGTTCCCATGCCACCATGGGAATTGCAGAGGATACGAAAAATCCCTACTATATGATTTACGATAATACATACCGCAGATCGATGTTAAACGGTATCCCGCTAGGCGTAGAACTTTTCATGTTCGACGAAGTCCGTCGGTTCACTCTGAAAGGAAGCACTGTATTTTATTTCATTTCCAAAAACACGCCGGAACTTCCAGGGGCGGAGACCGCAAACAGCATCGGATTTACATTAGGCAGTGAGTATCGCCGCAGTCTCGGCAGATATATAGGCGGATTTGTTTCGTTCAATGAAAGATTTATCTTAAAGGGCTACAAGTGTCGCTACGGCGATATTTTTACGGCAGGAGAAAACCGTCCTCTGATCAAACGGCAAATCTATCCCGTCATCAACCGGGTAAACACATTTACAATAAACGCCGGCCTTACTTTTCCCCTTTACGAGGCGCGCAGGATACTCGACATTTACATCCGATACCTTTACGGAAATATCTCCGGTTATTCGGACAGCAGAGACAGGCGGTCGATGATCGCGTTCGGATTTACGGTTTCGGAAACGGCTAGGCCGTAGACAGAAGATCGATCGGAGGATCTTCTGACGTAAAGGCTGATGAAGTGGCTGTACATATTATATATGGTTGAATAAACCCATTTTATGCATTAGAACACCGTTTCTACCATTGGCATGATTTATGCCGGGAAGGCTTAACTGCTTGTTTAATAATTCTTATTAATACCATATCAATAATAAATAAAACACATAGAACGCTGATAAATGATGCAAAAAAAAACACCGCATAGAAATATATCCGCTTACCATCCGGCAAGATAAGTATTTTTTGATTGTTTAACCACGAAGGGCACGAAGACCACGAAGAAATTATAAAATAAATCTTTTCAACTATTACTTTACAAAATACACTAATAATAAACCAAGAAAAAAGATAAAAACCACGGAGAGCGCGGAGAGCACAGAGAAAAAATCTTTTCTGATATTTAAACCATATTTACAGAACAAAGAACAAAAAAATTATATCTTTTTTATTTTATAATTCTTTAAGTTTGTCGAGGGGTGGTTCCCGAGCCTGTCGAGGGTGATCCCCGAGTTTATCGAGGGAAAGGATCGATTGACAGATACGAATTCACTCCGTGCTCTCCGTGTTGAAAAATAATAATAAAATATGAATATTGACAAATAATATCCAATTATACTCTTAACTTCGTGGTCTTCGTGGTTAAAAACAATCTTCTCTTAACTTCCGCGATATCCTCTGTGGTAGAAGAAAAAGATATAAACTGATCCGGTTGCCTGATGATGCCTTCCTCCCTCACCCACCTCGACCCCTCGGTTAACTCGGGGACCACGAGCTCAGTGCGTCGCCTTGCACCCACGGTTCGACAAAGCTCACCGTGGCGCCTCTCCCACAGGGAGAGGGGAAATTGA
>FWPV01002553.1_pt1 | contig 44326 bp, 37 predicted proteins | sample 2228371 | NCBI WGS metagenome assembly FWPV01 (sample SAMEA103939776, study PRJEB20133) | metagenome
AAGGAAACCGCCCAGTTTTTGAAATCGACGCTGCCCTCCTCGATCGAGGTCCGCCAGCACATCGCCCCCGACTCCCCGCCCCTCCTGGCCGACCCCACCCAGATGCAGCAGATCCTCATGAACCTCTGCACCAACGCCGCACACGCCATGGAAGACACCGAGGGCGGCGTCATCGAAATCCGGCTCGAGCCCGCCCGGCTGAGCGCCCAGGAGCTTCGCTTCCAGCCCGACGTCGAACCCGGCCTCTTCGTCCACCTCACCGTCGCCGACTCCGGCTGCGGCATCCCCCCCGAACACCGCGAGCGCATCTTCGACCCCTACTTCACCACCAAGCCCGCCGGCAAGGGCACCGGCCTCGGCCTCGCCGTCGTCCACGGCATCGTCCAACACCACGGCGGCTTCATCCGCGTCGAGAGCTCCCCCGGCCAGGGGACCGCCTTCCACCTCTTTCTGCCCGCCGCCGAGCCCCTCGCCCCCGCCGCCGACTCCGCCCCCACCGCCGCCGCCTCCCCCCTCCCCCGCGGCAGCGGCGTCGTCCTCTTCGTCGACGACGAGCCCGCCCTCGTCGAACTCGGACGCCACATGCTCGCCCACCTCGGCTACAGCCCCGAGCCGAGAACCTCCCCCCTCGAGGCCCTGGCCGCCTTCCAGGCCAACCCCCAAAAATTCACCGCCGTCGTCACCGACATGACCATGCCCCACATGAACGGCATGAGCCTCGCCCGCAAAATCCTCGAACTCCGCCCCGACACCCCCATCGTCCTCTGCACCGGCTTCTCCGACAAAACCAACGAGGAAAAAGCCGCCGCCTCTGGCATCCGCGCCTTCCTCCACAAACCCCTCACCCTCGCCGACCTCGCCGAAGCGCTCAAAGGGATACTGGAAACGAAGCGCTCGCAGGAAACCACTTCTTGACGATCCCCTTGGGGGCCATGCCGAAAACCCGACCGTCATGATTTCACCCCCTTGCCCCGGCGTGGTTCTTCGCCCGCCTAACCACTTAGTAGCACTGGAAAATTCATCTCAAGTTTTCCGGCCGCCCTACCGATAGAGAACGATAGCCCGGATTGATCATCGCGATGCGGAACGAGGAGCCATGCGGCCTGTCATTCCCGACGAAAAGCCGATCTTGAAAGGTCTTCAGTCGTACTATCTCAACCTTCCGAAATTCATCGAGCATCATCGCAACGAGGTTCCGGCATGCGCGATCCATTGGAAATCGGCGGCCGGCGAAGGGGTTCTCTATCTTGACTCGGGAGAATGCATCGGGGCTTTCTGCCGGAGCGGCGCGACGACCCTTCAGGATGAGCCCGCCGTAGCCTCCCTGCTCGATGCCGCCACACGGCAGAATTTCCAGATCAGTGTCTATGAAATTGACCCCGCCCTGGTTCATCTCTGGGCCAATTCCATCAACGCCCGCCTTCTTCACCGGGACCTTACCAGCGACATCACCGACCTCGACCGCCTGATCGCCAAGATGGCCAAGGAACGCCTCAACGGGTTCATTGAAGCGGCAACCCACGACGGCGCGATCAGCGGAATCCTCTTTTTCCATGCCGGCGACATCGTCCATGGCGCCCTGAACTCGAGCGCCGGCCCGCAGTCGATCCAGGCCGTGCGGGAGCGCCTGAACGAAGCGATCAAGGCACAAGGCGGGACCTTTCAGGTCAGCACCATTCCGGATCGGGAAGAACGCCGCCCGATCGCGGTCGACGGCTTCACCGGGGCACAGGGGAAAAAACGAGCCGCCGCAACTCTTCCGCGGCAAGCCGGAAAAAGCGACCCGTCTTTGATTCCGGCCCTTGAGGATCTGTTGCACCTTGTCGAATCGCTTTGCCGGGAACAGCGAAAATCGGCCGATTTCGGCGCCCTGTGGCGCAAGGCCGCGCTCCAGGCCGCGGACCGCTATGGGTTTCTCGACCCCTTCGCCAAGGAATTCCACTACGCGGAGGGGAAGATCCGTCTGGAGCTGCCGGTCGAAGACCGACTGCTGGCCGCGGGGGTTTTGGAGTGCGTCCAGGCGATCATCGGCTCGGTCGGCCTGACCGGCCGGTTCAAGGAAAAGGCCGCGGCGTGGTTCGCAGAGCATGCCGCGCTGTTGGACGACCTGGGCATCCGGGAGGCCGCAGGCGGCCCCGTTTCCAAACCCTGAGAGAAGGCCGACACCCGCCTGTCCTGGGCGGACGTCCCCTTGCCGGAAAGAGGCTCGCGCCGAGCGGGACGGGCATGGCGGCGCATCGCCACCCGGCATGCGTTCAGCGCATCACGCGGGAAGCGGGGGAGGACCCATGGAACAACCCCTTTCGGGCAACAGCATCTACCGGCGCAAGACGAACTTCAATGAAAGCGACGTGAAGCTCATCTCCGGGGCTTCGCTGCGGGTGCTTTTGGAAATCGACGGCAAGCGGAATCTGGAGGAGATCGGCAGGCGACTTGGCATGCCTGCGGATGAAGTCGCTCGCGCCGTAAAGGAGTTGGAACGCCAGGAGCTGGTCGCCCTCTACGAGCCGCGCGTGCCCGTGGAATGGTTGCAGCGGATTCAGGGGTGGATCGTCAAGATCCTGGGTCCGCTCGGCGAATTTGTGCTGATCGAAAAGATAGAGGCCATGGGCCATGCCGCCGATGAGTTCCCCTTGCGGCTCTTCCCCGCCCTGACCGACGATCTCTGCTCCGAAATCAAGAATCCCGAAATGGCCGCGGCCTTCCGGCGTCGTATGTCCGAGTTGATGAAAACCCTGGAGTCGCCGGCGGCCTGAAGGCCGGCCTGGGTAAGGAAAGGAGCCCTGCGTCATGAACATCCGGTGCGCGCATTGCGGCAAGGAATTCAAAATCGTGGACCCCGGCAAGCTAAGCGACGCCCGCGACGCCCTCGCCTTCAAATGCTCGGCCTGCGGCCACAAGGAGACGCTCTCCAAGGAGGCAGGCCAAAGCTGGTCCGCCTACTTCGCGGGCCGCGGCCTTTCCCGCGGCGCCGTGCGCGAGGAGGCGGCCGCGGAGAGGATGAGTCCGGCGCCGAAGGAGGAAGCGCCCATCTCGACGAAGAAATCGGAGGTCGCCGCCCGAGAAAGACGGCAGCCGTCTCCGACCCCACCGGGTTCCATGGAACTTCTGCCGGAGGAAACCCCGCGGCGTCGGTCGGTCTTCTCGGGGTTGACCGGCAGGGTGGCCCTCTTCATGCTTCTTGCGAGCCTGCTTCCCCTTTCGATTTATGCGGTCGTGATCCACTTTGCGACCGTCCAGCGCATGGAAGCCGAGACCGACCAAACGGGCCGCCAGATCGTCTCCGGCCTCGCCACCCAGGTGGACGAGTGGGTCGACAAGAACCTCCGCATTCTCCAGACCGCAGCCGACCTGGAGGGCATGCGCTCCATGACCCCCGGCGCCCAGGAACCTCTGCTCAAGGCGATCCAGGCGAACTATCCCTGGAAATACCTCGTGTTCACGGTGGACGAGGCGGGACAAAACATCGCGCGAAGCGACGGCAAACCGCTCACGGACTACTCCGACCGGCAATACTACAAGGACATCGTGCGGGAGAAAAAGCCCTTCTCCTGGCAAACCCTGATCGGCCGCACGACGGGCAAACCCGCCCTCATCCTGGCGGTCCCCATCAAGCACGGCGAGCGGGTGGTCGGGGCGATCTGCTCGGCCATGCACGTCGAGGCGATCTCGGATCAGATCGCCAAGTGGCGCAAGGGGAAAAGCGGCCTTGCCTTTCTGGTGGACCAGACCGGCAAGGTCGTCGCCCACCAGGACGAGGCGCTCACGCGTTCCGAGAAAAACCTCTCCGGCCATCCGCTCATCGCACGCTCCAAGACGGAGGGGTTGGGGATGATCCGTTTCCAGGAAAACGGATCGGAAAAAGTGGGCTTTGTCCAGCCCACCCGCTGGAACTGGAGGGTCGCCATCCAGCAGGATGAAGAGGAGGTGTTCGCCCTCATCCGCGAGGCCATGGTGTTCGCCGCGGCCCTTCTCGCGGCGACCGTGGCCCTGGTGCTCCTCGTCGCCGTGTTTTCAAGCCGGGCGATCGTCAAGCCGATCCGAATCCTGACCGACGCCGCAGAGCGCATCTCGACCGGGGACCTCGAGGTGCGGATCGCGGTCCGCTCGAAAAACGAGATCGGCGAACTCGCCGCCGCGATCGGCCGCATGCAGGAATCGATCCGCATCGCGATCGAACGCATGAAGCGCACGCGCGGAAAGACCCTCGCGATCGGGGGCGCGAAAGGGCCCTCGGCCGACGGCCTGGAAGCCCTGTAGGGCACCCTGCCCCTGGATGTGGGGCGGCCAGCGGTCCTTTTCCCGGATCTCGAACCGCCGGCCGCCCCTCGTGGAGCCGCGAACCTCGCGCTCATCCACCGAGGGGATCGGGCGCGGCGGGGTTCCGGTGATGAGCCCAACCGATCGGGCGCTTTCCGTCAGGGGCGATTGCGACGGCGCCGCTCGATCGTTTGGCGGGAAACCTGAGAGACGGAAACGGAATTCCCCTGCGAAGGAGCGGTCTGGACGCGGACCGCGATCTTTGCCTTGAGTCCCTCGTTTCTATCGGATCGCGCCGGCGAGGACATACACTCCGAACCCCGCAAGGATCGCGCCCGAGATCCCGTTGACCCATCTCAGACCTGCGAGGTTTAGCCTTTCTCGAAATACGCCGACCCCGCCGCTCAGGATAAGCCACCACGTGGCCGAGCCGATGAACACACCCAACACCATACTCCCCGCCGAGACAAGGGTTCCGCTCGTGCTCACCACCCCCAACCCGGCGAATATCGCCGCAAAGGAAAGGATGGTCATCGGGTTGGTGAGTGTCAGAAAGAAGGCCGAGGCGTAAGCGCCGGCGAGCCCCTTTCCCCTGTCGGTGGCGGCTCGTTCTGCGGGTTTCGCAAGCAGAGTCTTCAGGCCCAGATAACAGAGAAACACGCCGCCGCAGAGTTCCAGCCATACGTGTTGGCCGACCAGGAAGTTAGAAACGAAGGTCAGACCGAATCCGGCGATGCAACCATAAACGGCGTCGGCAGAGGCAGCGCCAAGACCGGAAACGAAGCCCGACAGGCGCCCTTCGGCCAAGGTGCGGCGTATGCAGAGAACGCCGATGGGCCCTACCGGAGCGGCGATGGAAAAGCCGATGGCAAGGCCGCTGAGCAAGTAATGCATGGATCCTCCCGAGTCGGGCTCCGACAGCCGAGCGGGCGAAAGCGGAGCTCAGCCTTCCCCTGATACCGGTTGTCGGCCATTTGCTTTGAATGCTTCATGAAAGAGGACCTGGCCGTGAGTAATTTGTCCCCCAAATGAAAGAACGAAGAAAACTGGGAGCGCGACGGTCCCACACGTATCAAAGCCCTTTCCAATGCCCCGGCGCTGGAACCCCGGATGCACGGAAATCGGGCCTGAGCCGCAGCCACCTTTCGAGCCGTCCGCGAGGGTGGTGGTATTCTTCTTCGCTCATGGGCCGGAAGAAATCCCCCTGCACCGCCGCCGGAAATAGCTTTCCGCTTCCCGCGCCACCCGCGGGATCTTCCAGTCCTTACGGCAACCGATCGACAAGTGGGGTTGAATCCCGCCGCTGCATAAAAAAAGGCCATAATCTCGATGGGTTATGGCCCTAGGCGGCTGGTGCCGAAGGGGAGACTCGAACTCCCACGGGGGAACCCCCACTAGACCCTGAACCTAGCGCGTCTACCAGTTCCGCCACTTCGGCATGGATGCATGCCGCCGGGCGAGTCGCGGCAGCGGAGAAACCCGCGTTGACTTGCCCGAGCGGCTGGATTAATTATTGAAATTCCGCTTCGTTGTCAAGGAGATTGTGGGAAGCGGGGGCGGAGAGCGATGCGCCTGATCCAGGATCTAGCCGAGATTACAACGCCTTTTCCGAACGCGGTCATCACGATCGGCAACTTCGACGGGGTACATATCGGCCACCAGGCTCTCTTTTACGAGGTCATCGAGCGGGCCCACGCCATCCGGGGCACATCGATCGCGATGACCTTCGAGCCCCATCCCCTGCGCGTCCTGAAAACCGACCATGCCCCGCCCTTGATCACGCTCTTTGAGCAGAAGGCCGAGCTGATCGAGCGTTCCGGGATCGACGTCCTGATCTGCATCCCCTTCACGCGCCGCTTCGCCGCCATGACGGCCCGGGATTTCGTCGGGGACATCCTGGTCGGCAAAATCGGCATGAAGATGATCGTCCTGGGCGAGGACTACGCCTTCGGGAAAAACCGCGAGGGAAACGTCGCCCTCCTTCAGGAAATGGCGCCGGAGTTTGGTTTCGAGGTGGTCGTCACCACGCTCGTGCGCACGGTGCAGGGCATTCCGCAGCGGATCAGCAGCACGGCCGTGCGCGAACTCGTACAGGCGGGTGAGATGCAGCAGGTCTGCAAGATGCTCGGCCGCAACTTTCAACTCCGCGGGACCGTCATCCCCGGCCGCGACCGCGGCGGCAAGCTTTTGGGATATCCCACGGCCAACCTGGAGGTGCAAAACGAGCTGCGCCCGAAGACAGGAATTTACGCGGTGACGGTCGAAACCCGCTTCGGCCATCACCTCGGGGTCGCCAACATCGGCTACAGCCCGACATTCGCCGACCACCAGTACACCGTGGAAGTCCACATCCTCGATTTTCACGAAACGCTCTACGGGGAGAAAATCCGCGTCAACTTCGTCAAGCGGTTGCGCGACGAGGAAAAATTTCCGAGCCTCGATGCGCTCAAGCGGCGGATCGCCGCCGACATCGAGGAGGCGCGCCGCATCCTCACGGTGGGCGCCCTCGGCGCCTGCGCCGTCGAGCCGGCGGCTCCCCGGGAAAAGGCCTCGACCGGCCGGGTTCGATGATTATCATGGTCTCACCATGAAACCGCTTCGCATCCTCACCTACCCCGAGCCGTTTCTCCTGAAAGAAACCGAGCCGCTGGAAAATATCGACGGCTCGGTCCAGGAGATGATCGACGCCATGGCCGAGACCATGTACGCCGCGCCGGGCATCGGGCTTGCGGCAAGCCAGGTGGGCTGGGGGAAGAGCGTTTTGATTTACGACATCGCCCCCCGCGAGGAGGGAAGACGCCTTCACGTCCTGATCAACCCGCGCATCCTCGCCTCCGAGGGAGAGGTGCTCTCCGAAAACGAGGGCTGCCTCAGCATCCCGGACTACCGGGCCGACGTGAAACGCGCCGAGCGCGTGCTTGTCGAAGGCTTCGACCGCGAGGGAAAACCCGTGCGCCTCGAGGCCGAGGGCTTCCAGGCCATCGTTTTGCAGCATGAAATCGATCACCTGAACGGCGTGCTGTTCATCGACCGCATCAGCCGACTCAAGCGCGAGCTCTACAAGCGCAAGGTCCAGAAAGCCCTTCGCGAGAGCGAACATGCCGTTTGACCTGGTCTTCATGGGAACGCCGGATTTCGCCGTCCCTTCCCTGAACGCCCTCGCCGCCGCCGGCCACCGCATCCGCCTGGTCATCACCCAGCCCGACCGGCCGAAGGGCCGCGGCCGAAAAATCGCCCCGCCCCCGGTCAAGACGGCCGCCGCCGCGTTGGGGATCCCCGTCATCCAGCCCCCGACCCTCCGGGATCCCGCCGTGCTGCAGCGCCTGAAAGAACAGGCCGCCGATTTCTTCATCGTCGTCGCCTACGGGCACCTGCTGCGCGAAGAGGTGCTCGCCATGCCGCGCCTCGGTTGCATCAACGTGCATGCCTCGCTCCTGCCCCGCTTTCGCGGCCCGGCCCCCATCCAGTGGGCGGTCATCCAGGGCGAAAAGGTCACCGGGGTGACCACGATGCTCATGGACCGCGGGCTGGACACCGGGGACATCCTGCTTCAGGCCGAGGAGCCGATCGGCGAGGAGGACACGGCGGGCTCCCTCCACGACCGGCTGGCCCGCAAGGGTGCCGAGTTGTTGACCCGGACGCTTTCCGAATTCGCCTCGGGCACGATCCGGCCCACCCCCCAGGACGATCGCCAGGCGACCTACGCCCCACTCCTGAAGAAAAACGACGGCCTGATCGACTGGAAAAAACCGGCGGCCCAACTCGAATCCTTCGTGCGCGGGGTCACCCCCTGGCCCGGGGCCCACACCTACTGGAAAAACAACCGCATCAAAGTCTTCCGGGCCCGACCCGTCGGCACTCCCTCCGAGGGGACCGCACCCCCGGGAACGGTGCTCGAGGCCGAAAAAGACCGTCTCGTGGTCGCCTGCGGCCAAGGGGCCCTCGCCCTTCTTGAGCTCCAGAACGCATCCGGAAGCCGCCTGCCGGTCGGCGAATTTCTGCGCGGCTGTCACATCGCGGCCGGCGACGTTTTCGGCTGAGCCCTGCTTCGGCCGCTTGCCATGGCTCCCCCCGAGAGGCCGCAACCCCAAAAGCCCGGCAGGATGAAACCAACCCGCCGCGCCCCGGCCGCCTGGCGCACGGCAGCGGACCCGAGACGGCTCGGCGCCTGGGTGCTCTGCGAACTCGAGCAGCGTGGAGGAAGCCTCGACCGGATCCTTGAGGAGGAACTTGAAGAACGCCCCACCCTCGCCGACCGGCGCGACCGCGATCTGTTCCAGGCCATCGTCTTCGGCACCCTGAGACGGCGGCCGCGGATCGACCGCCTGATCGGCCGCGCCTCGAAACGGCCGCTTGCCGCCCTCGATCCCCCGGTACTCGCCCTGCTGCGCGTGGCCCTCTTCCAGGTGCTTTTTTTCGACCGGGTGCCCGCCTCGGCCGCGGTCAACGCCGCGGTCGAGGCGGCCAAGGAGATCTCCCCCTGGATCGCCTCCTTCGTGAACGCCGTGCTGCGCAAGGCATCGCAGGGAAACGCCGATCCCGACCCCGCTCCGGCGGATGCCGCATCGCGCCTGGCGATCGACAGCGGATTGCCGCCGTGGCTTTCCCTCCGCTGGATCGCGCGCTGGGGAGAGGCGAGGACGGCGGCCCTCGCCGCCGCGATCAACGAGATCCCCTCGCTTACGCTCCGCACGAACACCCTCAAGGTCGATCGCGACGGGTTAATCGCCCGGTTGCGTTCGGATGCCGAAACGGTCCTCCCGGCACGCCTCTCGCCGGTCGGCGTCCACGTGCGCGGGCTTCGCCCGCGGGTCGCCGACACGGCGGCTTTTCGCGAGGGCCTCTTCCAGGTGCAGGACGAGGCCTCCCAGCTCGTCGGCGCGCTGCTTGCCCCGGCCGCAGGCGAGCGCGTGCTCGACCTGTGTGCGGGACGCGGCGGAAAAACCGGCCACATCGCGCAGCTCATGGAAAACACGGGCGAGCTCTTCGCCCTCGACAAGAGCGCAAACCGGCTGGACCGCCTGTCGCGGGAGATGGAGCGGCTGGGCGTCCGCATCGTCTCCTGCCAGGCCGCCGATCTCCTGAAGCTTCCGGCCGAAGGCCTGAAGGGCCCCTTCCAGCGTGTCCTGCTCGACGCCCCCTGCTCCGGGCTGGGGACGATCCGCCGCAACCCGGACATCCGCTGGTCGACCGACGAGGGAGACTTCCCGCGCCGGAGGGCGACCCAGCGCGCCTTTCTCTCCGCCGCGACGCGCCTCGTTTCACCGGGCGGGGTTCTGGTCTACGCGGTCTGCTCGCCCGAGCCCGAGGAGGGAGTCGAGGTGATCGAGGGGTTTCTCCGGGAAGAGGACCGCTTCGAGATCGACCGTCACCCGGAGGATGTCCCGCGGGAAATCCGGGCCCTCCTGGACGAGCGCGGTTTCTTGCAAACCTGGCCCGGCCTGCAGTATATGGATGGCTTCTTCGCGGCCCGCCTGCGGCGCAAAGGCTGAAGGCGGCCCCCCCACCCCGCACACGAAAAAGGGCGGTCATGAAACTCATCGCTCCCTCGATCCTCTCCGCCGATTTCTCGCGTCTCGCCGAGGAGATCCGCGCCGTCGAAGAGGCCGGCGCCGACTGGATCCACGCCGACGTGATGGACGGCTGCTTCGTGCCCAACATCACCTTCGGCCCGATCCTCGTCGAGGCCGTGCGGCGAAGCACAAGGCTCCCGCTGGACGTCCATCTGATGATCCGCGACCCCGACCGGTTCGTCCCCGATTTCGCCCGGGCCGGGGCCGACTATCTCTCCGTGCACGTGGAAGCCTGCCCGCACCTGCACCGCACCCTCTGCCTCATCCGCGACCATGGGGCCCGCCCCGGGGTCGTCCTCAACCCGGCGACCCCTCTCGAAGCCGTTCGCTGGGTTCTGGATCTCGTCGACCTGGTGGTGGTCATGAGCGTGAACCCCGGCTTCGGGGGGCAGGCCTTCATCCCGACCGCACTCGAGCGGGTCCGCGCGCTGCGCTCCATGATCGACGAGCGCGGCCTCGCCTGCCGGATCGAGGTGGACGGGGGGGTTGCCCCGGAGACGATCGCGGCGATCGACCGCGCCGGGGCAGAAATCTTCGTCGCCGGATCGGCGATCTTCGGCAAAAGCGACTACCGTGCGGCCATCGCCGCGCTGCGCAACGGAATGCGCGAAGGAGAACCGAGGGCATGAACCCCGATGAGCGCATGGTCCGCCGCGTCTTCGTGATCCACGGCCCCAACCTCAACCTTCTCGGCAAAAGGGAGCCGGAGCTCTACGGCCGGGAAAGCCTCGAGGAGATCAACGCCTCGCTCGTCGCGCTGGGAAAGGAACTCGGCATCGCGGTGGCGGCCTTCCAGTCGAACCACGAGGGGGCGATCGTCGACCGGATCCAGCAGGCCCGCGAGGCGGCGGACGGCCTCATCATCAACCCCGCCGCCTACACCCACACGTCGGTTGCGATCCGGGATGCCCTCGCCTTGCTTGCGATCCCCGTGATCGAGGTCCATCTTTCCAACATCCACCGGCGCGAGCCGTTCCGCCGCGAATCCGTGACCGCACCGGAGACGACGGGCCAAATCATCGGCCTGGGCGCCGAGGGGTACCGGCTGGCTCTGCGGGCCCTTGCGGCGCTCATGCCGCCCGCGGTCGCCGTGGCGTGAGAAGACCGAGGGAAAGCCCCTGAAATGCCCCGCCCCATCCTGCTACGCCTGGCAGCTCTTTTGCTTGCCCTTTTGACCGGGGTGGTCGCAGGCTGGACGACACCCGCACGGGGCGGCGCCGCCATGAGTGACGCGGAGAAAAAAAAGAGGGTCGAGGAACTCTATCGAGGGTACAAAAGGGATTTTTCCCGGGTCGAAGACATCGCCCCGGAAGAGGCGATTCGTCTTTTCAGGGAAGGCAAGGCGCTCTTCATCGATGTGCGCGAGAAACGGGAGCAAGCGGTCTCGATGCTCCCCGGGGCAATTCCGGAAGAAGAATTTTTAAAATTATATCAAAATTTTAAAGATAAAATTCTCATCGGTTACTGTACCATCAGCTACCGTAGCGGAAAACTCGCCGAGCGTCTTGCGCGCAAGGGGATCCGCCTCTTCAATCTCCGGGGGGGTCTCCTCGGATGGGTTCACGCGGGCGGGCCCATCGTGGATCGCGAGGGCCCAAGCCGCCGCATCCATGTCTACGGGCCCAAGTGGAACCTCGCGCCCGATGGCTATGAAGCGGTGTATTGATCCCTCCCCTCACCTCCCAGGGTAGTACAGGCGGAAATAGCGCTCGTCACGAACCCTCCCGCGCCGCATCCGCCTTTCCAGAAGAAACCGAAAAAAGAGAAAGACGACCTTCCCGAGGTTTTTCCAAACGGTTCCTTTCTTCCAGCGCCTGGCCGAGACGACGATCCCCCGGCCGAGATAAAGCGGCCGTCCGAGGCGCTTGAGGCGAAGGGACAGCTCGACATCCTCCATCAACCGCAAATCCGGAAGCCCCCCGACTCGGTCAAGCCCCGCCCGGCGCACGAACTGCCCCTGGTCGCCGAAGGAAATGCCGGTGAGGAAAGCTCGCGCATTGTTCAGCCGGGCGATCCACCGCAAGGCGGGCTTTTCTTCGTCAAAGGCCATGCCGAACGCCCCGCCGACGGCCTGCGGGTTAGCGTGAAGGGTTCGAAGGATCCTCTCTGCGGCATCGGAAAGGGGAACGCTGTCGGCATGAACGATCCAGAGCACATCCCCGGTCGCCCCCGACGAGGCGGCGGCGATCTGCCCTCCCCTTCCCGGCGGGGCCGTCACCACCTTGGCCCCGGCGGCGCGGGCGATCGCGACGGTCGCATCGGTCGAGCCGCCGTCCGCCACCCGGATTTCCGACACCTGGGGCATGGATTTGAGCCGTCCTATCGTTCGGCCGAGCGTGGATTCCTCGTTCAGGGTCGGAACGAGGGCCGTGAGCGTGCGCGGGGCCGGAAAAGGCTCCTCGCCATACCCAAGCGGCCGGCGCCGGAAAAGGCCGATTCCGAGAAGGGCGAAAAAAGGAAGGTATTCAAGGGCCTTCATCCATGGGACTTCCCGGAAAACGCCCGTAGAATACTCCTGCCCGAACACGGGGAAGGTGAAGAGCATCGCCGCCTGGAGATAGACCCAGGCGGCGTGGGGAAAGAAGCAAAGAAAGGGCGCGATGAGGGTTAGATACCACGGGTGAAGCGTGGGCAGAAACAAAAGGAGAAGCCCGCATGCAAGATAGCTCCCCCGCAGGGGATCGTCGGTGACAAGCCATACCCAGAGCATCCCCCCGGCGAGCAAAAAGGCCGCAACCGTCAAAGCGGCCTCACCGAAACTTGCGCGCAGGAGCTCCATCAACCCGTCGTTGTAATGCATCTTCCGGGCGAAGTCGGCAAGCGACCCCGTCACCCCTCCCCCCTCGAAGGCGAAGGGCAAAAAGGCCGAGAAAGGAAGGAGAAAAAGAAGCTTCCGCCAGGAGCCCTCCCCCCGCAGCAGCCAAAAGGGGACCAGAACCGCGGGGAGGTATTTCACCAGGCAGGCGGCCCCCAGGAGAAAAGCGCCCCTGCCCTCACGACCGGCCGCCAGAAAATAGACGGCCGCCGTCAAGAGAAAAACCTGGAAGGAATCGATATGCCCTTCCCCTGCCAGAAAAAGGATCGCGAGCGGGTTCGCCGCATAAAGAAGCAACCGGGCCGGGTGGAAGCCTTTCCGCTCGAGAAGCAGGGATAAAAAGACGAGGGTCCCGACCTCGAAGGCGAGCATGGCCCCCTTGAAGGCCCAAATCGACGGGGAAATCCGGTAGAGCAAGCGAAATAGAAGCTCGCCTACCGGCGCATAGATCGCGGGAAGGGAGGGGTTGTTGATCCGTGAATGAATGGCGGAACGATCGCCCGCCGCAAGCGCGGCGAGCGAAGGGTGGTCAGGGGCGTAAACGTAGGGGTTGAACCCCGCGGCTTGAACCGCACCCTCCCAGATGTAGCGGAACAGGTCGTTACCCGGCGGGTAAGAGAAAAATAAAAGCCGCGCGGCAATCCCGATCGCCAGCACGATCCCGAACCCCTGCCGTCGCGTCATCTTCGCGGGGAAGCTGCGGGCCATGCCGGCCATGAGGAGAAAGGCCGCCCCGTAAAGGCTCATGGCGAGAACGGGCTTTCGGCCGACTGGCCCCGTGACCGCCAAAGCGACCATTACGGCGAACCAGCCGGCCATGAAGAGGCTGAAAAGGAAGGGCTGCCGTGGGCGGGTGGTCCGTCCGGCTAAGCCGACGGGATCTGCCGGCTGCAGGGGAGGCGATCCCGATTCGCTATTCGTCGTAGTATTCCAGGCCGAGATGGGTGATGAGCTCCTCGCCTTTGAGGTGGCGAAGGGTGTTTTTTAGTTTTTTCAATTGGATAAAAAGGTCGTGCTCGGGATAGAGACCGGGGGCGACCATCGGGCTCTTGAAGTAGAAGGAGAGCCACTCCTGGATGCCGCTCATCCCGGACCGGGCGGCAAGATCGAGAAACAGGGCGAGGTCGAGGACCAGAGGGGCGGCGAGAATGCTGTCCCGACAGAGGAAATCGACCTTGATCTGCATCGGGTAGCCGAGCCAGCCGAAGATGTCGATATTGTCCCAGCCTTCCTTGTCGTCCCCTCGCGGCGGGTAGTAGTGGATGCGGACCTTGTGGTAAAAGTCCTTGTAGAGTTCAGGATAGAGATCGGGCTGCAGGATGTAGTCGAGGACGCCGAGCTTGCTTACTTCCTTGGATTTGAACGAGTCAGGGTCGTCGAGCACCTCGCCATCCCGGTTTCCAAGAATATTGCTGGAAAACCAACCTCTTAAGCCAAGCATGCGCGCCTTCAGCCCGGGGGCGAGGATCGTTTTCATGAGGGTTTGGCCGGTCTTGAGATCTTTACCGGCAATCGGGACCCGCTTTTTCTTGGCCAGTTCCTGCATTGCCGGGATGTCGACCGTCAGGTTCGGGGCGCCGTTCGCGTAGGGGACCCCTTCCTGGAGGGCGGCATAGGCATAGATCATGCTAGGAGAGATGGCGGGATCATTTTCCAGCAGCCCTTTTTCGAAGGATTTCACGTCCTGATGCACCGGCCCCGGCTCGATGTAGATCTCGGTGCTGCCGCACCAGATCATGACCAAGCGGTCGAGATTTCTGTTCCGGCGAAAGGTGCGGATGTCTTCGCGCACCTGATCGGCGAGGTCCATCCAGGTCTTCCCCTGCTTGCGGTGGGGCCCGTCCAGCCGCTTGACGTAGCGCCGCTCGAAGACGGCCTTCATGGGGCGGATCGCCTCGAGCTCGTCCTTGAGGGAATCGAGAAGCCCGCGTTCGAGAACCCGCGCCTTGACGGCGGCCTCGTAGGCGGAATCCGGGAAGATGTCCCAACCGGCGAACTCGAGCTTCTCCAGGCCCGCAAGCGGGACGAAGTCCTTGATCATCGGCACGCGCTTCTCGGTGCGCTTGCCCAGGCGGATGGTTCCCATCTGGGTGAGCGAGCCGATCGGCCGGGCAAGGCCGCGGCGCACGGCGAAAACGCCGGCGATGAAGGTCGTCGCCACGGCACCCATGCCGGGAATGAGTACACCGAGCTTTCCGTTTGTGTCTCTGATTTCGTATTTTGTCGGCATGATGACCTTTCGGGAATTCAGTCGCGACAGGAGAAAGACCGTCGCAAGATGCGCAAGAGCGTCTTTTCCCGGATCGTTTCCCCGTTAAAGGAAAATTGGACGGTGTTTGTAGTAAATCGCCCGAGCCCTGTCAAGAATTTGCTAAACGCTTGGGTTGGGAAAGAAATTCGGCATACCGGGATCTTTGTGTTTTTGGTTCCGGAATGGAATGAAACCCAACCCTGATTGTGCTGGAGGTAAAAAAGCCCCGGGGCGTTCGCGGAGCTTCTCATCCAACCCATGAGGCGGCCGAAATCGATGATGGCTTACGGAAAAAGACAAGGCAATAACGGCTCGGTATGGGGTGTTTCTCAAATTCGGAAAGGGCTTGCGACCGAACGACCCCGATGAAACATCGTATTGTCGAAAGTTTGCTGTCCCTTTCGATCCTGCAGGGGGTTAACCATCTCCTGCATCTCCTCATCGTTCCGTTCTTGGCGAAGGTATTGGGGGCGGGAAATTTCGGTTTAATTTCATTCTCCCAGTCTCTCGTCAATTACTTTATCCTGTTGACCGACTATGGCTTCAACCTGAGTGCCACAAAAACGGCATCCACGATTCGTGACGACCATGAAAAGTTGTCATTGCTGTTTTGCTCAGTCATGGTCGCCAGGGCCTTGCTGCTCATTTTGAGCGCAGCAATCCTCATCGTTTTGATCTCCACCGTTCCCGTTTTCCGTTCGGAATGGCGTCTCCACCTGGTGGTTTTCGTCTCCGCAGCAGGCCATGTCCTGTTTCCGTTGTGGTACTACCAGGGTATCGAAAAAATGCGTTACATCACCCTGGTCACTGTGGTCTTCAAACTGGCGATGGTCGCTGCGCTGTTCTTTTGGGTGCATGGGCCCGAAGATTTCGTTTGGGCGGCCGGCATTCAATCAACGTCCATGCTGGCCTCGGGGCTTGCCGCGTTCGCGATTGTTCCGGCGGCGACCCGCCTGAAACTCAGGTGGCCGCCCATGGCCGCGGTGACGTCGGTCCTTAGAGAGGGAAAGGAAGTCTTCTTTTCAACCGCCGCGGTTAGCCTCTACACCACCAGCAACACCTTCATCGTGGGCTTATTGACCACCCCCGTCGAGGTGGGCTTTTTCAGCGCCGCCGAGAAGTTGATTCGAGCGGTTTTGAACATTCTTTCCCCCATCTTTCAATCGGTCTACCCCCACGTCAGCCACCTGGTGATTCACTCCCCCAGGGAGGCCGCGGTATTCATTTCCAGACTCTTTTGGTTCATTTGCAGCGGCTCGTTCATCGTCTCTGCGGTTCTGTTCACCGGATCCGAGCGGATTATTGAGATTCTCTTCGGACGGGGTTTCGACACCACCGCCGTCATTTTCAAATGGATGGCGTTTTTGCCGTTCGTCATTTCCATCAGCAACGTATTGGGGATCCAGACCCTGCTCACATTCGGTCACCACCAGGCTTTCAGCCGCAACCTGATAGCCGCCGGAATGCTGAACGTGCTCCTCATTGTTCCGCTGGTTGTCGCCTTGCGGGGCGTGGGTGCCGCCATCGCCGTTCTGACCACGGAAATCGCCGTCGCCGTCTTGATGTTCGTCTCTGTTCGACGACGCGGGATTCGGATCAGCACGCCCTTCCAGGAGTCACGGTGAAGGCGGATGTTTTGGTCGTCGGGTCGGGCCTGGCCGGAAGCACGGCCGCAGAACGGCTGGCCGGCAAGGGGTTCCATGTTCTGGTCGTCGAAAAGCGGCCCCACATCGGGGGTAACGCTCACGACGACGTGGATGCCAACGGCGTCTTGATCCATCGGTACGGCCCCCACGTTTTTCACACCGATGAAGCCGTGGTCTTTAATTACCTTTCACAATTCACCGATTGGCAGGCCTACGAGCACCGAGTCCTCGCATCGGTCGGCGGTCGGCTTTTTCCATTTCCCGTCAACATTGACACCTTGAATCGTTTTTTCAACCTCAACCTCGATGAAAACGAAGCCGAAGAGTTCCTCCGTAGCATCCGTGCCGACTTACCTGAGATCCGCACCAGCGAGGACGTTGTCCTTTCCCGTGTCGGACGAGAAATCTGCGATGCTTTTTTTCGAGGGTATACCAGAAAGCAATGGGGGTTGGACCTATCGGAGATCGATGCCGAAGTCGCCAACCGTATCCCCGTGCGGACCAACCGCGACGATCGCTATTTTACCGATCGATTCCAATATATGCCCAAATCGGGATTCACCCGAATGATCGAGCGCATGCTGGATCATCCGCGCATCGAAGTGATTCGGAATATCGATTATCTAAAACACCGGGGCGAGTTCAAACAGAAGCACATCGTCTTCACCGGGCCAATCGACGCCTACTTTGATTTCACTTATGGAAAGCTCCCGTACCGTTCAATCCGTTTTGATTTCATCCATTACCCGGAAATTCGTCGCCATCAAGCGGCAGCCGTAATCAACTACCCGAACGACCATGCGTTCACGAGGGTGACAGAATATAAACTGCTGACCTTCCAAACACACCCGGGGACGACCATTGGGTTCGAATACCCCGGCACCGAGGGGGAGCCCTGCTATCCGATCCCCAATTCTCACCACCACTCGCTGTACTCGAAGTATGCCGCCCTGGCCTCAAAAGAACGATCGGTGACGTTTTTGGGGAGGCTTGCCGAGTACCGTTACTACAACATGGATCAGGTGGTACTGCGTGCGCTTGTGATGGCGGAGAAAATTTTCGCCGCTTTGCGATAGCGGTCACGTGCTTTCGCCGATCCCCAAAATGGCGGCGAATCGGGTCGCAGCCGACTCCCAGGTCTTTGTGCAAATCGCCGCCTGGGCCGCCTTGATCATCGAATTCAAGCGATCGGTGTCCGTGAGGTAGGTCATGACGGTGCGCGCGAAGCTGCCGGGATCGGTTTGAGCGAGAATCACATGCTCACGGCTGAAAAAAGAAGGGGCGCTGCCGTCGGCAAATTCCACCACCGGCAGCGATGAGGCGATCATTTCGTAGTCGACCAGCGAAATGTTTGAGAAAGACCCCACAACCCCCAAATCACAGCTCAGGTAAAGATCCCTGAGCTGAGGGTATTTTAACTGGCCCAAGTTCCGACCAAAAGGGAGTTTCACGTACCGCGGAACACCGAAATAAAAAATATCGCATTTCTTTCCTTTTTTTGAAAGCTCGGAAACAAGCCTCTCGAGCGCCTGCAGCAGAATATGAGGCCCTCTTTTGGTATCGAGCTTGAAGTAGACAGCGATTCGGATGGGGTTCTCGAGGTGCTTTGGAATGTAAACGATTTCATATTGTTTGTTCTCAAACGGGAAATCGATCCAATCGACGTTTCGAACTGCCGTCGCGTTTTCTACCCGCGCCTTGTTCCATGGCCCTAAACTTACCATGTGCAGCCCCATCCGGTAGCTGTTTAGCGCCAGCCTGTACAAATCTCCCTCGGGGAAAAACGCCGGCTCGAAATCCTGGATGAAATACGCCTTGTACGAGTAGCGGTGGCGGTGTCTGTAAAGATGATACGCCGAAAGCCAGGTCGTGGCCACGGCGATGTCGTATACGGCATCCAACCCCGAGGGGGGCAGGAGGTGTCCTGCGAATTCCCTGAAATTGATGAGGGCATTCCGCCTCATGCGTTTTATCGATATCGGCTCATAGCTGACATAGCTCACTTCATGTCCTGCTCTGCAAAGATAGGTGCCCAATCGCAGCACCGACGTGTGACCGCCGCTGTAGACCGGCATCCCGGGGACGATGAAGGCGATCCTTCGCCGGCCTACGCCGGAGAGGCGGAATTGCTCGATCGGCTCCAGCGCATCATAGTCCTGCAGGATTCCAAGTTCCCGCCGGCGTTTCATCAACACTGCATATTTCTGCAGGGTGACAACCCAACCGATGACCTTGTTCAGCATGGTGAACCGTCTGCTCTGGACGCCTTTTCGATCGGAGGTTCGAAGCACAGACCCGCTGCAAATCCCTTCAACATTGTGATGACGAAAAGAAAGCGCCCATCGCTCCGCTTCAAAGACGACTGAAGGCCGTTCAAAATGCAAAAACCCAACGATGCGATGAGCTTTACCCCGTTCGAGCTTTTACGCAAAAGATAAGCCTGATTTCTTGCCTGGTAGTAATACTTCCAAGCATTTTCGATGCAATCCGTTTCTGCATTTGCTCCGCGGTTTATTCGGGTATGGTGAAATACAATGCTGTCCTTGACGTAGCCACCCCAAAAGCCGTTTTGAACAATCCGGCGCGTGAACTCAAGATCATCCAGCCAAATGAAAAACTCTCCGATCGGATACCCTACCTTGGCGATCGCCTCCCGGCTCACCAAGACCGAGACAAAGGAGCAAGCGTTCACGAGAAGCAACCCCTCGCCATCCGCGATGTTGAAAGGGCTCGCGTTCACCAACGCGCTGATTTGCGGGAGGTTCATCACATGGACCGAACCTTCGATCCAAAGGACTTTGCTGCATACGAAACCGATGTTGGGCCTTCGACAATGAGCCAGCAAATTCTCCAGGGCGGTTTCCGAGGCCAGTGTGTCGTCATCCATCAGCCACATCCAGTCGTATCCGCATTCGAAGGCTTGCATCAGGCCGACTTGAAATCCCCCGGCTCCGCCTAAATTTTTTTTCATTCGCGTGTAACGGACAACCGTTCGACCAGGGACGAGAAATGAAGCGCAACGGCCTTCTCCTTGTCGGTCTTCATCGTCGGTCGGATCCGATGGCGTTGATGGAAGGTAACCCGCCTTTCGCAGGGATGCCTGCGTACCGTCGCTTGATGCGTTGTCGACGATGAAGATCGCGTCTACCGGCCGAGTCTGTTTGCAAATGGATTCAAGACATTTGAGCAAAAGGGCTTTTCGGTTATGGGTAACTACGATGGCGGCGACTTTCATGGAGTGCTCTTTCTGAGGATCGTTCGCGGAGAATCCAGGCTTTCGGGGATACGTCTCCGCCGCCTTCCAAACATGCCGGAGGTGTCTCCCCGCTTCCGCGCCCGCAGCCCGTCCGCCATCCCCCTCAGGTACTCCTTGATCAGACTGGGCCGACGCAGCAAGACTCCGAAAATGACGGCCATGGCCGGGATCTTGACCAAGAGGTTGAAAATCAAAAAGACGATCGAATGAAGGCTGCTCGCCCAACGCCGCACCAGCCAAATCCGATTTCGTGACAGGCAGTAGACCTGCAGACCGCTGTTTCTGCCGATGATCGAGGACTGCGCATGAAGGAGGCTCGAACCCGGCACCAGCAGAACCTTCCAACCGCTTTTGAGAAATCGCAGGCAGAAGTCAGTGTCTTCAAAGTAGAGAAAATAGCTCTCGTCCATCAGGCCGGTTCTTCCCAACGCTTCCACGCGAATCATCATCGCGCACCCCGACAGGAAGGGCACTTCCACGGGCCTTTTCCCCCGCGGGATGGTCCGGCCGCGACGGACGGGACCGCCCAGCCACCAGGCGATTCGGCCAACTCCCTGCCATAGACGGCTCGCCGCCGCGTCCTCGAAGATGACCGGTCCCGCCATTCCGGCCGTCGGTTCGGATTCGAGAGCCACTAAAAGAGGGGCGATAAAATCGTTCCCGATGGTCACATCCGGGTTTAGGAGAAGGGCATAATCGCATTTCGTCTCGATGGCATATCGAAGGCCAATGTTGCAGCCCCCGCCAAATCCCCGATTGACCCCCGGCCGATGAAGGCGGGCATCGGGGTGCCGGGTCCGGATCGAGTCGATGTCCGGGCCCTCGCTGTTATCGACGACAAAGTAGGCCAGATCCTTTCGCCGCAGACTTTTCAGTTGGTCTAGGCAAGCGCACACGAGCGGCTGCGAGTGGTAATTGACGATGATGACAAGGATCATGGAAGGAAAACGACCGTCGGCCGGCTGCCCCCAGGGCCGCCGGCTATCCACCGATCGCCGCCATTTCAGCGGCAAAGACCTGGACCGCTGCCTCCCAGCGATATTCGAGACGAGCGCGCTCGGCGCCGCGTCGGCCCAGGAAATCTCTCAGTTCGGGGTTGCGCAAGAGGTCAACAATTTTTTTCGCCAGCGTAGCACAATCCCCATAAGGCACCACGATGCTGGTTTCCCCGTCGCGGATCAACGATCGCAGGCCATCGACATTGGTGCCGATCACGGCGGCACCGGCCGCCATCGCCTCAAGAGCCGTCATGCCGAAGCCCTCAAAAACCGAAGGCACGACGACCACACTGCATTTGTTGTACCAGGAGTTCAATTCGGCATCCGAAACGAACCCCAGAAAGTGCACATTCCGATCTATGCCTCGTTCGGCGACAAGGCGGCGAAACGACTCTTCCTTCGGGCCGCGACCGACAAGGAAAAGCTTCAAGCCGGGAATCTCTTTGGATGCCAGGGCAATCGAATTCAATAGAAATTCAATACCTTTCCGCCGGGCCAACCGGCCGACATACAAGACGCTGTCGGGGATCTTGCCCGCTTGAGGGATCGGAAAAAAGCGGCCTGAGTCCACGCCGTTCGAAACGACCCTGGATCGCGCCGAAGAAACGCCGTAGCGCTCGCTGAGCACCCGCCGGGTGTCTTCGGAAACGGCGAGGACGCGCTCGGCGAGCGAATAGGTTCTCCTTTCGAAAAACAGGAAAACGCGCTTCCAGCCTTGGCCGGGCAAAAAATGCGCCTGCTGCCAATAGGTGTGATGAGAAGTCGCCAGCACCGGGACCTTCGGTCGCTGCAGCAGAAAAAGCCCGCCCGGTCCGCAGTGGATATTCAGGCACGTCAAATGGTATTCCGCGATCAGACGTTCGAGATTTCTGTGCAACCAGAGGGAAAACGCGATGTTGCCGAACGTCTTGTAACGTGGCGGCATCACCCGGATGTGGCACGGCAGATCGTTTGCGGCGGGCGAAAAAACGAAAAGCCGCTCCTGCGGCAGTCGGCGCGTCACCTCGAAAACGTGGCGCCCCATCCCGCCCTTCCAAGGGAAATAGTCGTCTGTGAAAACCCCCAGAGTCATACCCGTCGAGATTCCCGGCCGCTAACGGGTATCGCAGGCGAAAAGAACGCGGCGATATCGATCGGCGACGGTCTGCCAGCTAAAGGCCGCACATACCGCCTCGCGGACCGAGGTGCGGTCCAGCCTCAGGCGCAGGATCGCATCGACGAACGCCGCGCCATCCCTTTCGGGGACCCGATACCCCGTTACCCCATGGAGAACGGCATCGCGGATGCCTTCCAGGTCGCTCGCCACCACCGGGACCCCGGCCGCTCCGGCTTCCAGGGCTGCGATGCCGAATCCTTCCATGTCGCCGGGGTGCGAAATGTTCGGCATGATGCAGAGATCGGCCCGTGCGAGCAGCGCGTTGCGCAGCGCATCCGTGACAAAGCCCAAAAGCGCCGCGCGGTCTCTCATTCCGGTTTCTTGGATCAGCCGATCGAGCCTCACCCGCTCGGGTCCGTCGCCTGCGACCAGGTAAACGAATTCCCTCGGCAAACGCGGCATGACGTGTTGAATGAACCAGGCAACGCCTTTTCGGGGCACCAGCCGCCCGACCGTCAACAAGACCCGCCGTCCGACCAGCGAAAATGCCAGCCGCCGTTCTGCCTCCCGCAGCAAGCGGCCGGAATCGGGAGACGGGACAACCGCCCGGGGGTCGATGCCGTTGGGAATGACCGCGCATTTGCCGTCCGGAACGCCCCGCGCGAGACAGGCGCCACGGGTGGCTCTGCTCACGCAGACGATCCGGTCCAACTCCCTCAAAGATCGTGAAATCGAGCGTTGGTAGCCCGGGAAGCGAAAGGTCACATCCAGCCCGTGCACGGTGGCCGAGGCGCGGACTCCCAGAACCCGCTTCAGCAGGACCCCAATCGGGGCAAGCAGCCCATCGCAAAGATGGACATGGCGGATCGAATGCCTCCGGCAAAGAAAGACCGCCCGGAGCAGGCAAAACGGCAGAAACCAGATCAAATGGGGTTTTCCTCTGCTGAGCGCAATCCTCAGCGCCCTTCCATCCCGTTCAAACTCCCGGATGAGATGGTAGCTGAAGGTTTCGAGCCCGCCTACGCGGGGTGGGTAGTTTCGGGTGATGAAAAGAAGTTGCGGCTTCATGAGTTCGATGGAGGGTCGCCATCCACTTTTTGGGCCCTCACCCGGCCCTGCCGCCGCTCGAAGCGCATCTGGCTGATCTGCTCGGAGACGAGGCTCATCATGAAAATGACGATGCTGTTCGTGATGAGGACCGCGCTCATGTTCGTGAAGCGCCCCGCCGTGATGTAGGTGACGGCGTAGTTGACGAGCCCCAAGGCCATCATCGCGAAGCTGACCGGCAAAAACACCCGCATCGGCGAGTAGAGGGTGCAGATGCGGATGATGATCATGAAGAAGCGCACCCCGTCGCGGAAGAGCTTGATCCCGCTCTTGCCGTTCGTGCGCGGCCGGGCTTGAATGGGGACGTATTTCAGGCTTCTTCCCGTGCGCAGGACGCCCAGCGTGATCGTGGTCGGGTAGGAATAGGTGTTCGGCAGAAGGTAGAGAAACCCCTGGGCGACCTCGGCCTTCACGGCCCGGAAGCCCGAGGTCAGATCCTCGATCCGGAAGCGCGCGACGTAGGAGCCGAGCCAGTTGTAGATCTTGTTGCCGAGGGCCCGCCCGAGGGAGGCCTGCCCCGCTGCCGAGCGCGCCCCCACGACCATGTCGTATTCCGGGAAATGCGCGAGCAGCCGCTTCACGTCCTCGGGGGCATGCTGCCCGTCGGCGTCCATGAAGACGAGGATCTCCCCGGTCGCGACCCGGATCCCGGTTTTCACGGCGGCCCCGTTGCCGATGTTGTAGGGGTGGCGGTAAACGAGAGCGCCGGCCTCGTGGGCGACGCGGGAGGTGTCATCGGAGGATCCGTCGTCGACCACGATCAGCTCGTAATCGGGAAACAGGGCGCGCAGCCGAAGCACGAGCGGCCCGATGTTCTCGGCCTCGTTGTGCGCCGGGATGATGATCGAAACCCGGGGCGTGGCCATCGGTTCTCCCCTCCTCGCGGACGTCGCCTTACCCGGGGCGGCTTTAGGCACCGATCCCCGCCGCGTTGCCGACGGTGTGCGGGGAAGGATCGGTTCCCGACTTCAGGATTTCCATCACGAAAAACCCCTCCCTGGAAAAGAGCGTTCGCGTGTGCCTCTGGATGAAGCCCTGGAACACGGCAAGATCCCTCGGGGTCATCGTCTCCGCCGCCACGATCCCCAGGATGTCCCCCCGGAGCAGGATGTGGGAAAAGCGTCTTTCCTGCAGCAAGCCCGCGAGTTCCTCCGGTGATCCGGCGCGGGAGAGGGCCTGTTCGAACAACCGGTCGCCGAACACGAGGGGCCGATCGGCGTAGTAGAGGCGGTTTCCCATGTAGAGCCCGAGAATTTTCACGTCCTGCGGCAGGGCCGTGTTGATGAACCGATAGGCCGGGTAATCCTTGCGGTGCCGGGCGATGTACTCGTCGCGGTCGACCCGGCCGGTGAGGTAATCCAGGGGCCGGACGATCTCGAACTGACGCGCGAGGTAGAAAAAGTTCGGCGCAAGCGTCAAGACCACCAGCGCCAGCGCTACGGCCGCCTTTCCGGCAACGCCCGGGACCCTGAGGTGCCCTTCCAGCAGGCGCGCGGCTTGCCTCATCCCGTAGACGGAGAGGATCGCGAGCGGAACGAGGATCGGCCCCACGTAGCGGATGCGCATGTCCACGGTGAAAAAGGTGTAAAGCAGGTAAAAGAGGGAAAACCCCGCCAGGACCAAACGCTCGGTCCGCTCTCTCCGGCCGAGGGCGGCCGTTCCAAAAAACGCCAAAACCGAAAAGACAAGCAGCCCCGGGTTCAACCGGCCGTCGAAGTATTTCGGGTCATCGTCTTCGCCTTGAAAAAAAATCCGAAGCGGAATGGTGAAGGTTTCGAGCGGCGATTCGCCGAAGACGAGTTTTCGGGAGACGAAATGGTTCAGGCCCTGGGAGGGCTCCCCGGCGTCCGCCCCGGCCCCCGTCTCTTCCGCCGGGGTCTTCCCGGCCGGGCTGAAGGAGCGGAAAACGCCGTCGTATAGAGGATAGATCGGGTTTCCCGTCCAGCGGACGTTGCGGATCATCCAGGGCGAAAAGACGGCAAGGGACAGGAAGACAAAGGCTGCGGTCCAGCCGATGCCGCGCACAAGGGCACCGAAGCCCGCGCGGCTGGATGACCTTGCGGCCAGGAAGGGCACGAGCGCGGACAAGAGAAAGAAGGTGATCAGGCCGTTGTATTTCGTCCCCAGGGCAAGCCCGCAGGATACGGCGGAAACGATCAGCCAGCGCCACCTCATCCCGCTTTCCGCCCAGCGAAGAAGGGCAAGCAGGCCGGCCGCCGAAAAGAAGATCAGCCCCAGGTCGACGTAGACCGTGATCGAAAGCTTGACGACGACCGGGAGCGAGAGGAACACGAGCGCGCCCGCAAGCCCCCAAAACCGACTTTGCAACCGGTCGGCGACATGGTTGTAAACCAGGAGGGCGGCAAGGAGCCCGAAGGCGAAATGGATGTATTTGGGCAAAATGTCGTTTCCGAAGAAAAGGGGCACGAGGTAGAGAAGATCGAGGTTCATCGGGTAGTAAGAGAACTCGATCTCGGGAAGCTCGACGATCCCCCCGTGCTGGAGATAGAGCTTGGGGACGGCCAAGTGATGGGTGAGCGCATCGCGGTCGACCGGCGGGACCCCGGCGAGAAGCCCGATGGCGAGGACCAGCCCCGCGCCAAGGAAGCCGAGAGCCAGGAGATTTCCGCGTGTGCACGTCGCTTCCATGATTCCCCTCGCGGCCGCCCGGGTCTCTCCGCGGCCGACCTATTGCAAAACGCCCCGGAAGACCTCTTCGGGAATGGTCCCCAGGTACTTCTTTCCGCCGACCAGAAAGGTCGGTGTCGCCTCGACGCCGACGGATGCGGCATAGGAGAGATCGGCTGCCAATTTCCGGGCTACGGCGGTGTCCGCGAGCGCCCCGGCGAGGCCATCGACCGAAAGCCCCGTCCGAGAGGCGATCTCCCGCAGGTCGACCTCGCTGCGTGACTCGGCCAGGGCGAACAGGAGATCGTTCACCTCCCAGAATTTCCCCTCCTTCGCCGCATGAATCGCCACCATCGCCAATTTGCCAGCGCCGATGTGAAACGGCGTTTTGACGGCGGGGTTCACCTCGTGGTCCATGGGGTAGTGCACATGGACGAGACGGATCTTCTGCGGGTAGCGCTCGACCAGCCGCCGCAGGTGAACGTGCATCTTGCGGCACTGAAAACAGAGATAGTCCGCAAACTCGACAATCTCGAGCACAGGCTCGGTTGCCCCGATCCAGGGGTGGCCCTCTGCGGTGAGTCCGTTTGCGAGATCGCCCGCCGGCCCGGCCGGCCGGATTTCCCAGTAGGCGGGGTAAAAGAGCTTGAACGCCACCGCCACGGCAAAGGTCAGGGCAAGAAAGCCTTTCCCGGCCCTGGTCCGAAGCATTGTTTGCAAATCAAGTGCCAATGCTTGAAAAAATGCGGGTCTTTCCGTTCTGCGGAAGATGGCCCACGACCAACCGAGCAACGCGAAGTTGACCGCGTAGAGGGCCATGCAGAGCAGGCAGTAGCTTCCGATCACCAAGGAGGAGATCCCCGCAAGAAAGAGGCTGTAAGCGACGAAGCCGATGGAGACGGCAAGGGCAAGCCCCGAAAGAGCCGGCCGCACCGCATGGCGATCTCTGCGAATGGAGAGGAGACCGAGAAAGGCGAGGTAGCCCAGGTTGGCCCAAACCGCGACCGGGACCCCTGCGAGAAGGGCCCAGGGGGACTGCGAAACGGTCTCGCAGTTGAGCGACCGGGAAATGGCGCAGAAGCTCTCGTAGGTAGGGTCCGTGAAAACCCGCACATGGCTGATCACGAGCGAGAGCGAAACGGCCCCTCCCGCAAGAGCCGTGATCGCGGCCCCCTTGTGCAAAAACGATAACGAAAGCGGTCTTCGTTCCTCCAAGGTCAACGCGCGAGCGTCCATCGCCTTCCCATCTCCTCCTCCGACCCTCGAGGCGAAGCGAACATCCGGCGCAGGGATTCGTCGAGCACGGGGAGAATCACGGCGTCGGCGACCCGCGGGTCGCGGTGAAGCGCCGCAAGACGGCTTGCCGCTTCTTCGAGCCTTATGCCCGGAAAAAGACGATCGGCGGGATCCGCTTCGCCCGAGCCGGAGGCGGGTTGCTTGAGTGCGACCAGAAGCCATAGCCGGGCTGCGAAACCGAAATCGGGGTGGTCGTGCAACGGGGAAAGAAAAAATTGTGCCCTTTCGACGTCGCCGGTCGCGGCGTGGAGCGCACCGACGTTCAGCCTGGCCGCGGCGTGATCGGGTGCCGCCTCGAGCGCCCGCGCCCAATCCTCGAGCGCACCGGCCGGGTCGCCTGCCTCGTAGCGGATCTTTCCCCGCAGGTTGAGCGCATGGGGGTTTTCGGCGTCCCGCTCGAGGAGGGCGTTCAGCTGCTCGATCGCTTCGTGGCGTTTGCCGTCGCGAAACCGGGCCAGGGCCAACCGGTAGCGCGCCTCGAAATAGGCCGGATACCGCTCGACCGCCTGCTCCCAGGTTGCGGCGGCGGCCGCGTACTCGCCCGCCGCATAACGGAGGGCGGCCATGTTGTTCAAAATTTCCGAGGCAAGTCTCCGGTTCGGGTGTTCCGCGGCGAGCGCCTTTTCGTATAGCTTCAAGGCGAGGGGAACGCCGGATGGGCTCTCCGAGCAGATGAGAGCGAGGTAGGCCATCGCCCGGCCCGAGCGCGGGGCCTTCTTCAGCGTATCCGACCAGAGCGACGCCGGCGAGGCCCAGGCCAGATTGCGCTCGAAGGTGGCCCACCCCAGGGCGACGACAAGCACGAGGGGAACGGCGGAACCCCAGATCCGCAAGCTGGGGTTTCTTTTCGTGAGCACCCTGCCCGCGCCGAGAATGCCCAGTGCGGGGGCGACAAAGAGAAACATCGAGGGGATGTAGTTTCGGTGCTCGAAGACCATCTCCAGGGGGAGAAAGGTCGACTCGACCGCGTGATTGAGAAAATAAAAGAGGATCCCGAACGAAAGAAGCGGAAAGCGCCTCCTTGCCCTCCAGCCGAGCCCGATGAGGAGGAGAACCCCAAGCAGCGCGGGGATGGTCGTCCACGGCTCGAAAAAAGACGTTGAGATCGGGACATCGTGCTCCAGGGAAAACCGCCAGGGCATGGGCCAGGCGATCAAGCCGAGGTAAAGCCAGATGACCCGCGGCTGGGTGAGAAGCCGCTCGGTGAGGGTGAAATATCTTTCCTCGTAGTTGACCAACGCGTGGAGATCCCCGGCGGTGAGGAGATAAAACGACCCCGCCGCAACCAGGAGGCCTCCCGCCCCATAGACAAGCGAGGTTCCTCGCGGGAGAAGGACCCGCACCCCCCCCGCGCGGAAGAAGATGATCTCGATCAGCAGAAGGGATGCCGGGAGGAGCACCGCGTTTTCCTTGGAGGCGATCGCCAGGAAAAACGAAAGCAGGCAGCCGCACCACCACCTCTTCCGGGATATTCCACCCACTTCTCCTCCCCGCGCACGGAGAAAAGAATAGATCCCGACGAGGTAGAACAGGCCCGCCATGGCCGTCATACGCTGGACGACGTAGGTGACGGCCTGGGTCTGGATCGGGTGGAGCGCCCAGAGAAGGGCGGCGAAAAGGGCGGCGTGATCGATGTCTCCTTCATCGCCAGACGCCCGCGTGCGCAGGAGCAACGTAATGACGCGGTAGAGAAAATAGGCGGCGAGGGCGTGGATTAAGGTGTTGACGAGATGATAGCCCCAGGGGTTGTCCGCTCCGGCAGCGCGGTTCAGGGCAAAGCTCAGGCGGGCAAGCGGCCGGTCGAGCCTTTCTCCGTCGAAAAAGGAGACCAGGGTTTTCCGCAGGCCGCCCTCCTTCTCGATCCGCAGGGCGGGGTTAAAGACGATGTTGTGGAAATCGTCGAGAATCCAGGGCGATTGAAAGGTGTTGGCATAGACAAGAAAAACCAAAAGGGAAAAGATCGCCAAGCGCCTCCCCCGAAAAAGAGGACCCCCCAGGCGACGGCTCGGGCTCAAGAGAATGTCTGTACCCCGTTCCATGGACAAGGCGATGAAAGCAAAAACAATACCAGCATTTCATTTTGGGTCTTTGAGAGAAATGGATCAAAAAAAAACGGGCGGGGGGCCCGAGAGCCCCCTGCCCGCGCAGGGTGAACTCGATGAACGAGGGCGGCCGATTACGGACGCCAGCCCGAGGCGGCCGAGGTGCCGAAATAGGTCACATATTGATGAGCGGTTGTGGAACGCGGGCAGCGCTGGCTGCCATCGGTTACCACAATCTTGTAGACAGGGTGGCTTCCCACTACCTCAAAAGTGTACGTGTTGGTTGGGTTCAGCGCAGGACGGTCATTTGAAGCGTCAAGGCTCGTTTGGCTGACCGTGATGTTGTTCGGCTCCGAGAAGTACGAAGCGATGGCCGCCTGGATCGCCGTGGCATCCGACTCGGCGCGGGAGCAGTAGGCCTTGTTCCGGTAGCTGATGAAGTTCGGGATGGCGATCGCCGCCAGAATGCCGATGATGGCGATGACGATCATGAGTTCGATGAGCGTGAAACCTTTCTGATTGCGCATGTCTCTCCTCCTCTCCGTTGGGTGTTGGAATCGGGTTTGGGTTGCCGGTTGATCTTCCCCTGACTCGTTTCTCCTATCGGTCGATTGCCTGCCGGACTTGAATCGCTTTTTTTCCTCCCCTTTCCAGATTGCCTGCATGCACGCTCGCTTGCTTGCGAGCTCTTGTGCCCCGGGCTAAAGCAACCGGCGTGCCAGATCCCGGCGGAAGCTTCGAGCATGTTTTCAACTTATCGTTTTTTTTGCATTTATTTTTTTTCGGAGACACCCCTTCGGACAGGAACACGACGATGACCCGGCCTGGCCGGACAATTTGCGGCAACGTGGATGACAAATTTTGTCAAAGCGGGGTTTATTCGAGGCCGAGTTTTTCGAGGCGGTAGCGGATGGAGCGGAGACTGATGCCGAGCAGTTCGGCGGCGCGGTTTTTGTTTCCGCTGGCCAGCTCCAGGGCCTTCTTCAAGTAGGCGCGCTCGATCTCCTCGAGAATCGCATCGAGCGAGACCCCTTTTGCGACCTCGTCGAGATCGAAGCGGCGGTCCTTGATGCCCTCGATCCAGCGACGCTTGTGGACGGAAAGCGCCAGGCTGTCGGGCAGGATGATGTTGGTCGAGGAAAGCGCGACCGAGCGTTCCATGAGGTTTTCCAGCTCGCGCACGTTGCCGGGGAAATCGTACTTCATGAGGAGGTCGAGCGCGTAGGAGGAAAGCTTGCGGATCTGCTTGCCCATCTCGCGCGCGTACTTTTCGAGGAAATGCTGGGCGAGCGGGCGGATGTCCGCCTTCCTCTCCCGCAAGGGGGGGACCTTGATCTCGATCACGTTGATCCGGTAGAAGAGATCTTCCCGGAAATTTCCCGCGATCACCTCCTTTTCGAGCTGCTTGTTGGTGGCCGAGATGATGCGGATGTCGACGGCGACGTCTTCTCCGCCGCCGACGGGACGGATCACCCGCTCCTGCAGCGCACGAAGCAGCTTGACCTGGATGGGAAGACTCAACTCACCGATTTCATCCAAAAAAATGGTCCCCCGGTGCGCTTCCTGGAAGAGCCCCGTCTTGTCCTGGGTGGCCCCGGTGAAGGCCCCCTTTTTGTGCCCGAAGAGCTCGCTTTCCATGAGCGTCTCGGGAATGCCGCCGCAGTTGATGGCGACAAAGGGCTTGTCGCGGCGGTCGCTCTCATCGTGGATGGCGCGCGCGATGAGCTCCTTTCCGGTCCCGCTCTCGCCGGTGATGAGGACGTTCGAGCGCGTCCGGGCGACCTGGGCGATCATCTTGTAGATGTGCTGCATCGCCGGGCTCACCCCGACGATCTTGCCGAAATGAAGGCTGCGGCGAAGTTCCCCCTCCAGAATCTCCTGTTCCCGCTCGAGGGTGCGGAGCTCGAGGGCCTTTTCCACGGTCTCGAGGAGCTCGTCCTTGTTGAACGGCTTGGGCACGTAGTCGTAGGCCCCCAGGTTCATGGCCTCGACCGCGGTCTCGGTCGAGGCGAAGGCCGAGATCATGATGACGACCGCGCCCGGGTGAAGCTCGCGCGCCGCCTTGAGCACCTCGAGGCCGGAGATGTCGCCTAATCGGATGTCGCAAAGCAGAAGGTCGAAGCCCCGGTTCTTGAGGAGGGAGAGCGCCTCTTTGCCGCCCGATGCCGTCTCGACCCGGTAGCCCTCGCGGCCGAGCAGGTAGCCCAGGAGCTCGCGCATGCTCAAATCGTCGTCCACGACGAGAATGGCCGCCTTGTCCGCGCTCATCGCTCAGATGCGATCGGTTTTTTCGTACTCGTAAACGATTCGGCCGGCGACGATCGTCGCCGCCGCCCGGCCGCAGGCCTGCATGCCGAGAAAGGGCGTGTTCCGGCTCCTCGAACGGAGGAGACTCGCGGTGATCGCAAAGCGGGGCCGCGGGTCGATGATCGTCAGATCGGCAGGCAACCCGGGAATGAGTCCACTTTTTTTCCCCAGTATAAGCAATGGGTTGACTGACATTTTTTCAATCAGTGCTTCAATTGTCAGCAGCCCATCCGCGACCAGGCCAAGGCTCAACGGGAGTGCCGTTTCGAGCCCGATCACGCCGTTTGGCGCCTCGGCCAGCCCCGCCTCCTTCTCTTCGGGCGCGTGAGGTGCATGGTCGGTTGCGATCACGTCGATCGTCCCGTCGGCGAGACCCTCGCGCACGGCCCGGCGGTCGCGCTCGCTTCGCAGCGGAGGGTTCATCTTGGCGTTTGCGCCGTGGACCCTGACGGCCTCTTCGGTCAAAAGGAAGTAGTGCGGCGCCGTCTCTGCGGTGACGCGGACCCCGCGCGCCTTCGCCGCACGGATCGCGGCCACGGACTCGGCCGTGCTCACGTGGGCGATGTGCACGGGAGCCCCGGTCAGCTCGCTCAAGGCGATCTCGCGCATCACCATGATGCTCTCGCAGGCGTTCGGGATGCCGGGGACGCCCAGGGATGCGGCCGTCGGCCCCTCGTTCATCACCCCTCCGGCCGCGAGGTAGGGGTCTTCGCAGTGGGCGATCACCGGGAGCCCCAAGGAGGCCCCGATCTCGAGCGCGCGTCGCATGAGCCGGGAGTCGACGAGGGGCCGACCGTCGTCGGACAAGGCGGTCGCACCGGCCGCTTTGAGCGCCGCGTGGTCGCAAAGCTCGCGCCCCTCGAGCCCTTTGGTCACCGCGGCCACGGGATACACCCGGGCGAGCCCCGCTTGCCCGGCCCGCTCGAGAATGAAGCCCGTCACCTCCGGGGCGTCGTTCACGGGCTTCGTGTTCGCCATGCAGCAGACGGCCGTGAAGCCGCCGCTCACGGCCGCGAGGCACCCGCTGGCGATGGTTTCCTTGTGTTCGAACCCCGGCTCGCGCAGGTGAACGTGGAGGTCGACCAGGCCGGGAGCGACGATTTTCTGGCGGGCGTCAAGGATTTGATGGGGCTCCCCGCCCTCGTTCCCGGGGACCGCCGCCGGCTCGCCCGGCCGGCGGAGGGCGGCGATTCGCCCGTCTTCGATCCACACCTCCCCGGGCCCCACGTAACGGCCGGGGTCGACGATCGTTCCGCCGACGATACGGATCTTCACGAGCCCTCCGCGTTCAGCGAAGAATCCGCGCCAGACGGCTCCAGCGGATGCCGAACCCCTCGCTGTCCCAGGACCAGTAGATGATGAAGGCCTTACCGCTCACGTCGCGCAAGGGTACGAATCCCCAGAAACGGCTGTCGAAGCTCTCGTCGCGGTTGTCGCCCATGACGAAGAGGTGCCCTGCCGGCACGGTGACCGGGCCCAGGTTGTCCCGCGGCCTGAGCGTCCCCGGCAGGATGTGCGGGTCGCTGAAGACGCCGACGTCGTGGTTGAGCCGCGCGTGGTTCACGTAGACCACCTTGTCGCGGATCTCGACCACGTCGCCGGGGAGACCGATCACGCGCTTGATGAAGTCCTTGCGCGGGTCGAGCGGGTACTTGAAGACCACGATGTCGCCCCGCGCGGGGGATCCGACGGGCACGAGCACCGTGTTCAGGTAGGGGATCTTGACCCCGTAGGAAAACTTGTTGACGAGGATGTGGTCGCCGATGAGCAGGGTCGGTTTCATCGACCCGGAGGGGATCTTGAAGGCCTGGACCACGAAGGTGCGGATGAAGAGGGCGATCAGGACGGCGATGAAAATCGCCTCCGCGTTCTCGCGGAAGCGGCTGCGTCGCGCCGCCGTTTCCGGTTTCCGCTCGCTCGGGGAGGACTTCAAGGTCTGTGGATCCCCTTTCGAAAAGGTTTCCCTACGGCGTCCCCGTAGATCCGCCGTTCAGGGCCCGGTGTTGGAAAGCAACGTCCCGGCAAGCCGCAACGCGAGGTTTCCGTAAACCCCGGCCGCCACGTCATCGAGCACCACACCCCAGCCGCCGGGGAGCCGGGTCTCGATCCGGCGCGCCGGCCAGGGTTTCAGCACGTCGAACGCCCGGAAGAGCAGAAACCCCGCCAGGGCGGTCGCCGGCGAGAAGGGAATCCCGGCGAAGGTGACCAGCATGCCGGCCATTTCGTCGATCACGATCCCGGGGGCGTCTTTCCGCCCCAGGAGCGGCTCGGCGCGCCCGGCGATCCAGACCGCGGGCAAAACAAAAGCCGCCGCGGCGGCGAAGGATCCGGCCTCCCCCAAGAGGGAGATGCCATAGCAGGCCGGAAGTGCAAGCAGGGACCCGAAGGTCCCCGGAGCAAACGACGCGCGCCCTGTCCCCAGCCCGCACGCCAGGAAAACCACGAGGCGCTCCGCAAAAGGCATGCGCCGCTTGTACAGGCCGCCCCTTTCTTTGTCAAGCAAGCGCAGGCCCCTCGGGCGCCCCTTGGGGCGGGGATTCCTCGGCCTCGCGCAAAAGCCTTTCGTAGACCTCCCGCAGGGGGATCCCGCGAGAACGGGCGATCGCGCGGCAGGCCTCGAACTCGGGCACAAGCCGCGCCGCGCCGTCCGGGTCGATCACCCGTTTCATCGGCACCGACCCGAAAGAGGATGCGACGGGGACGATCTCGCGCGAAAGAAGCAGCCGCTCGGCCGCCTGCAGCCGAACCCCCAGGGTGGTGCTCTCGGTCAGCACCCGGCGCGCCAATCGCCCGGCCTGCTCGGGCCGGCAGAGAACCTGGATCAGGGTGCCGGGGCGGTTTTTCTTCATCTGCACCGGAATCCAGAGCACATCGAGGGCCCCCTCCTCGAAAAGCCGCTCCATGAGGTACCCGAACCACTCGGGGTTCATGTCGTCCACGGCGGCCTCGAGCACCGTGACGCGGTCGGCGGTGACCCCCTCGCCCTCCGCCGTCTGAGTTTCCTGCGGCTCGCCCAGAACCAGCCGCAGCAGGTTCGGGCCGGGGGCGAGGTTTTGGCTTCCCGCGCCGTATCCCGTGGCCCGGATCACCATCGGCGGCATGGGACCGAAGCGCCGGCAAAACGCGGTCACGATCGCCGCGCCCGTGGGGGTCGTGAGCTCGGCCTCGATCTCCACGCCGTAGGTCGGGACCCCTTCGAGAAGCTTCTGGGTCGCGGGTGCCGGGATCGGGAGACGGCCGTGGCGGCAGGTGACGAACCCCCGGCCGTTGGGGACCGGCGAGGCGTAAACGGCCTCCACCCCCAAGTACTCGAGGCCGAGGGCGCACCCGACCACGTCCACGATCGCGTCCACGGCGCCGACCTCGTGGAAATGGACCTCTTCCGGGGTGCAGCCGTGAACGGCGGCCTCGGCCTCGGCGAGCCTGCGAAAGACGGAGAGCGACCGCCGCCGGACGGGCTCGGCAAGCGCCGCGCGGGCGATTTGGTCGCGGATCTCGCCGTAGTGCCGGTGCGGGGGCGAGGGGTCCGTCGCCCGGACCTCGACGCGCCGGCCGCGGATCCCGTTGTAGACGACCGCCCGCTCGGCGATCTCGAAGCCGCCGAACGACAGGGCGGAAAGTTGCGCCCGCAGCCAATCGAGCGGCACGCCGAGATCGAGGAGACCGCCGAGCGTCATGTCCCCGCTCACGCCCGAGAAACAATCGAAGTAGAGAATCATCCAGGCTCCTTGCCCAGCCGGGGTCTTCCCGCCCGATTGACAAATCGGAACGCCGCGCTACAATGCCCGACGGATCGCGGAAGTGCGCAGCGTTCTGGTGAAGCTCCCGGACTTCAAATCCGGTGTGGGGCGCTAACACCGCCCCGGGTGGGTTCGATTCCCATGCACTTCCGCCATTTATTTACCGCCTTGCCTTAGCCGTCAGCCCTCTTCCAGCCCCTCGAGAAAGGCGCGCACGTTTTCGCCCAAAACGTCGTGGTTGTAGCCGCCCTCGAGCAAGGCAAAGCAGCCGGCGCCGAGCCGCCTGGAGGCCCTGCGGACCATGGCGCCGATCTTGCGATAGTCCTCCGTCTCGAGAAGGCCACCCCAGTCCTCGCGGTGGTTGTCGAACCCGGCCGAAACACCGATCGCGTCGGCCGCGACGCCGGCAAGCGTGCGCTCGATCTCCTCGAGATAGGACCCGCGGTCCGCGGCGGCCGGGTTGTGAATGGAGATCCCCGGCCGGGGGCCGAGAATGTTCTCGGTCCCGTCCCCGTAGTGGAGGTCGAAGTCGAGGACATGGACCCTCTGGGCGAGCCCCCGGTGGGCCAGCGCGAGCACGGCGACGGCCATGTTGTTGAAAAAGCAGAATCCCCAGCAGGCGTCGCGCGAGGCGTGGTGGCCGGGAGGACGGACGGCGGCGAAGCAGGGCTCGCGCATCCCGATCTCGGCCGCCCGGATCGCACCGCCCGCGGCGAGCGCGGCGATCTCGTAGAGCCCGAGGCGGCGGACGTGCTCGAGGTGGGCCGCGCTGTGGGCGCGCAGGAGATCGGCCTCCGCGGCCGGCTCGGGCTCGACCCGCTCGCAGCCCGGCCCGAGGCCGGCGAGCACCGCCTCCATCCGCCCCGCCGCGGCCGCGGGGTCGCCGGTGTACACCGCGTGAAACGCCGGGTGGAAGACCACCTTCATGCCATCCCTCCCTTCAGCCCCGCTTTTCGAGCCGGGCCACGGCCTCGATGTGAAAGGTGTGGGGAAAGAGATCGACGGGCTGCACTTCCCGGGGTTCGTAGCCTTCCTGCAACAGGGCGAGGTCGCGGGCGAGCGTCGCCGGGTTGCAGGAGACGTAGACTATCCGCCGCGGGCCAAGCCGCAAAAGCTCCCGCACCACCTCCTTCGCCATTCCCACGCGCGGGGGATCGGCGATGACGACCGCCGGCCGCTCCTCGAGCGCGGCCATCCCCGCAAGGATGTCGCCCTCCAGAAAGCGGCAGTTCTCGACCCCGTTCAACCGACAGTTGCGCTCGGCGTCTCGGACGGCGCTGGGGGCGATCTCGATGCCCAGGACCCGGCGACAGCGCTCGGAGAGAAAGACGGGGATGGTGCCCGTCCCGCTGTAGAGATCGAGCACGGTCTCCCCCCCCTCGAGCCCCGCGAAAGCGCGCACGGTCTCGTAGAGCCGCTCGGCGCCGCGGGTGTTGGTCTGGAAGAAGGAGTTGGCCGAGATCTCGAAGACAAACCCCCCGAGGCGCTCGCGCAGAACGCGCTCGCCCCGCAGGGGGTGCTCGACTTCGCCCACGGCGATCCCCGCGCGACGCGCCGTCACGTTGTTCACGACGGAGACGATCTCGGGAAAGTCCCCGGCGAGACGCTCGGCGACCGCGGCGAGCAGCGGGGGATCCTCGGAGGCGGTCACGAGGTTCACCATCCAGGACCCGGAGGAGACGGCGTTGCGCAGCACGGCGAAGCGCCAGAAGCCTTCATGGCTTCGCAGCCCGTAGGGGGGTCTGCCCGAGGTGCGGAAGAGCTCGCGGATCGCGGCCAGGATCCGGTTCCCCGGCTCCGGCTGGAGCAGGCAGGCCTCGGTGTCGAGCACCTTGTCGAAGGTGCCCGGGACGTGCAGCCCGAGGGCGAAGGTGCGCTCGATCTCCGGGTTCTCGAGCTCCGAGGGCAACAACCAGCGCCGGTCGGCGCAGGTGAATTCCATCTTGTTGCGGTAGGCGAACACGGCCGGGGAAGGGATCGCGGGATGCACCGGTACCCCCTGCAGGCCGCCCAGGCGGGCCAGCGACTCCGCCACGTGCTGCCGCTTGTAGGCGAGCTGTTTTTCGTAGGCGAGAAACTGCCAGGTGCACCCCCCGCAGACGCCGCTGTACCGGCAGGGCGGGACGATGCGGTCGGGGGAAGGCGAGACGACCTCGAGCACGCGCGCCTCGGCGTAACTCTTCCTCCGCCGCGTGATCGCCAGCCGCACCCGGTCCCCGGGAACGGCCTGGGCGACGAAGACGGCAAGACCGTTCCAGCGAAAGATCCCTCGGCCGCCGTAGGCGATCCCCGTGATCTCGGCCTCGAGGACGGGATGGCGTTTTCGAGACATCGGGTCTATAGAGTACGAAACCCCTGCCCGCCCCGCAAGGCGCGGCCGCGTTCTTCTTCCGGAAAGAGGACCATGCAGCTCGCCATCACGTTCGAAGTCGACGGCCTCAGGCTCCGGGGCGATCTTCACCTGCCCGCGACCCCGCACCCGCCCCTCGTCATCGGCGCCCACGGCCTGCTGAGCGACCGCTCCTCCCCCAAGCAGCAGGCGCTCGCCCGCGCCTGCACCGAGCTGGGGCTTGCCTACCTGCGCTTCGACCACCGCGGCTGCGGGGAAAGCGAAGGAAGCCTCGCCTCCCCCGATCTCCTCGCCGATCGTTGCCGGGACCTGCTTGCGGCGATGGCGGCCATGCGGCGCCGAGGCGGCTTCGGAAGCCGCCTCGGCCTCTTCGGCAGCAGCATGGGGGGGGCGGTTTGCCTGAGGGTCGCGGCCCGTGAGTCGATCGACGCCCTGGTCGTGTACGCTGCCCCCGTCCGCACGGCCCCTCTGCGCGCGGCCTCCGCGCCGCCGGCGGTCGACCCCGGGCGCGGGCGCCAGGCCGATCTCCTGGGGGCCGACTTCGACCTCGCCCCCGATCTGCCCCGCATCCACCACGTGCTCGTCATCCACGGCGACGCCGACGCGATCGTCCCCGCCGACCACGGCCGGGAGATCCACGACGCCGCCCGCCCGCCGCGGCGGCTTCTCCTGCTGCCCCAGGGCGACCATGCCCTGAGCGATCCCCGGCATCAGGAGCTCCTTCTCCGCGAAAGCGCGCTTTGGTTCAAGACCCACCTGTCAGGCGGGCAGGGATAGCTCCTCGCCTGCGAGAAAAACCCGGCGTATCCGCCGCAGGCTCTCGGGGATGTCCTCGGGGCCGCCCTCGAGGACCAAAAGGCTTGCCGCCGCCCCGGGCCGAAGCCTGCCGCCGTCGAAGCCGGTGAGCTCCGCGCCGGCCGCCGTGGCCGCGGCCACGGCCTCCGCCACGGAGAAGCCGCTTTCGATCAGCATCCGCATTTCCTCCACCACGGCCTCGCCGTGCTCGACCCCGGGGCTTCCGGCATCGGTGCCCAGCGCCACCTTCACCCCCAGGCCGCGCGCCTGGAAAAGCTGCTCGCGCTGGTGATCGAGGGTGCGCCGGGCCACGTCGGCCTCGCGGGGGGACACGCCGGGCCGCTCGGCCAGGACGCGGATGGGGGAAAGGGTCGGCACCCAGGCGATCCCGGCCTCGGCCAGGGCTGCAAGGTTCGCCCGCCCCATGAAAAAGCCGTGCTCGATCGAACGCACCCCCGCGCGCAGGGCCCGGGCGACCGGCTCGCGGCCGTTGGCGTGCACGAGCACCGAAAGGTTCCGCGCGGCCGCGCGGCGGACGAGGGCGGCGATCTCCTCCTCGCCGAACTGCGGGGCCGTCTCGCGGCCGAACTCGACCAGGCTGTTCAACCCGGAGTTGACGAGTTTGACCGCCCCCCGCATCCCGCCCTCCGCCTCGAGCGCCTCGGGCAGCGGGAGTCCCTCGGGGAGCGTCCGGCCGAGGATGACGCCGTAGCGTCCCGGCCGGTGAAAGGCCGGCCCCGTGGAGAGAACGTGGAGCGGGTCTCCCCGGTCCCCGGCGCGGTGCGCGAAGGAAAGCCCGTGGCCCGCCGCATCGCCCGCATCGCGCACGGAGAGGACGCCCCGGCGAAGCAGCCGCGCGGCGTTTCGCCGCATGCGCGCTTCGGCCGCCGCCGCCGAAGCAGGGGCCCCGCCCGGCGCCCGGCCGTCGAAGGCGAGATGCACGTGACTGTCGACGAGGGGCGGGATGACGGTGCAGGAGCGGCAATCGAAAACCTGGCCCGGCAGCCGGGCGAGGTCCGTTGCGGGATCGAGCCCCCCGATCGCCCGCAGGGTGCAGCCCTCGATTTCGAGGGCGACCCCTCGTCGGGGCGGCGCCCCGGTGCCGTCGATCAGCCAGCCGACGGCGAGGGTGACCCGTCCGCCTCCCCCCAGGCCGCCCACGGAAGCCTCACCCTTCCTCGGGGGGGATCCCGGCAAGGGCTCTTCGCAACAGGTCGAGCGCCTTGTAGGCGAAAACGGTCTTGTTCCGGGAGCGCAGGTCGTAATTCAACCGGAAGCGGAAGGCCTGCGAGCTTCCATCCGGCCCGCAGAGGCCGATGCAGACGGTTCCCACGGGTTTTTCCGCGCTTCCCCCCGATGGGCCCGCGATCCCGGTCGTGGAGAGCCCCCAGGAAGCGCCGAAGACCCGCCGCACGCCCGCCGCCATCTCGGCCGCGGTCTCCTCGTGCACGGCTCCCCGGCTGGCGATCGTCCGCTGCGCGACGCCGAGAAGCCCCGCTTTCGCCTCGTTGGCGTAGGCGACGACCCCCCCGCGGAACCAGGAGGAGCTGCCGGGGGTTTCGGTCAGAAGGTGGCCGAGAAGCCCCCCGGTGCAGCTCTCGGCGACGGCGAGGGTCTGCCGGGCTTCGAGAAGCCGCCGCCCGACGACGGCCGAGAGGGACTCGTCGCCTTCCCCGAAGACGACCGCCCCCAGCGCTTCACGCGTCCAGCCGACGGCGCGCTCCAGGATCCGCTGCACCGCCGGCTCCTCGTATCCCGCGGCGTAGAGCTTGACCTGGATCACCGGGAAATGGGCGCGCAGCCCCAGCCGCACGCCCGGCACCGCGGCGGAAAGCCCCTCCAGCCGGTCGCCGACGCGGGACTCGGTCATGCCGAAGCAGGAAAGCGTTCGGACCAGGCGGAATTCCCGGTGCTTGCCCGCGAGCACGGCGATCCGCGGCAGCACCTCGCGGTCCAGCATGCGTCGCATCTCGTGGGGAACGCCGGGCAGGAAAAAGAAGCGGCAGCGGCCGATCGCGAGGGCGAATCCCGGGGCGGTGCCGACCGGGTTGGGGAGCATCTCCGCGCCTTCGGGCAAAAAGGCCTGCTTGCGGTTGGAGGGGTTGAGGGGCCGGCCGCGGCTGCGGAAGAACTCCTCGAGCCCAGCGAGCGCGCGCGGCTCGAGGACCAGGGGCACGCCGGCCGCCTGGGCCGCCGCCTCGGCCGTAAGGTCGTCCACCGTGGGCCCCAGCCCCCCGGTCACGACGCAGAAATCGGCCCGGGATGCGACCTCGTGGAAGACCGCGACGAGGCGGCCCAGGTCGTCGCCCAGGCCGTGCAGCCGCACGACCTCGATGCCGTTTTCCTCGAGGCGGCCCGCGATGTGGGCCGAGTTCGTGTCGGCAAGCGCGCCGGTGCGGATCTCCTCCCCGGTGGCGATGATTTCGGCGATCATGGTCGGGCGCCGCCGGCCGCTTTCAGCCGGCCGGCTCGAGGACGAACATGGACGGGGTCACCGGGACTCCGGTCCAGTAACGCTCGACCACGAGCACGAGCGCGTTTCGCCCTTCGTCCGCCACGCGCACGCGGAGCGGCACCCGGTAGCCGTCCACCTTCTGCATCTCGAGAAACTGAACGAGCAGGAGGAGCTTCCCCGAGGGGTCGAAGAGCTGGGTTTCGCGGACCTCGTTTCGGCCCTCGTCGAGGAAGAGCGCCTGCCGGCTCCCGTCGGCGGCGGAGAGAAGCAGCAGGTGCCCCGGTGCGGAGCCGATCGGCTGGAAACGCTCGACCCGCTCGGCCCGCAGCGGAACGCGGCCCCGGAGCAAGGCGAGGATGTCGCTTGCCGCGAGCGGAAGCGAGAGCAGGCGCGAAAAATCCGGATCGCTCGCGCGGATCTTGCGCACGGGGGCGCCGGGGGCGGTCGTCTCCTGGAAGTAAAAGGTTTCGCCGTCCCCGGCGATGCGCGTCGCCGGGAATCCCGAGGCGAAAAGAACGAGGCTCAGCCGACGCGGCTCGGAGCCGACCCACGCGATGCGGTCGTCCATCTGGACCCGGCCTTCGCGCCGCACGGTGAGCCGGCCGATGCCCTTGCAGGTGAGGAGCGTCTCGTTGGTGCGCCGGATGCGCTCGAGGACCGCCTCGGCCTCGCGCAGCGCGGCGGGGTCGGTCGTCGGCGGCCCGGGAAACGGCTCCGGCCGCTCCCGAAGCCCCGCGCAACCGGAGAGCCCGAAAAGCAGGCCCGCCAGCACGGCCGGGGCGACGCCACGGCGAAGAAATTGTCGAAGGCATGCCGCTTGCCCGCTCATCGCGCCCCCTCCTTGAGTCGCCGGATCTTCAGCTTCAACTCCTCGCGTTCCTTCACCTTGTCGGGGTCGGTCTCCCCGTCCTTCGTCTTGAGCCGGATCTCGAGCGATCTCTGGTAATGGCGCAGCGCGTTTTCCCGGTCCTCGAGCTTCAGGTAGGCGTCCCCCACGTGCTCGAGGATGACGGGGTCGTCCTTCACGAGCTCGGCGGCCCTTTTCAGCGTTTCGAGCGCTTTCCGGTACTCGCCCTTCTTGTAGTAGACCCAACCCAGGCTGTCGGTGATGTAGCCGTCGTCGGGCTTGTGCTTCAGGGCCTCGAGGATCAGCCGCTCGGCCTCGTCCAGGTGAATCCCCAGGTCGGCGTAGGTGTAGCCGAGGTAGTTGAGCGCCGTCGCATCCCGGGGGTCGAGCTCGATGGCCCGCTTGAGGGCCTCGATGGCGGCCTCCTTGTTTTTCATCTTGTCGTGGACGACCGCCAGCCGGAAGCGGTAGCGCGCGTTGTTTTCATCCTGCGCGATCGCCTGCTCGAGAAGGGCCCGCGCCTCCTCGTAGCGCCGGGCCTCCTCGTGGAGGGTGGCGAGGTAATATTTCAGGTCGGCGTTCTGCGGCTGGCTGCGGACAAGCCCGGAGAGGTACTCGCGCGCCTCCTCCCCCCTGCCCTGTTCCTGGAGGACGAAGGCGATGTGCACCGCGGCGTCCTGGTGAAAGCGGGAGGCGGGGGTCACCCTGCGAAAGGCCTCGAGCGCCTCGGGGTACCGCTTGAGCCCGAAGAGGCTGAACCCTCGCAGGTGATGGAGATCGGGCTGGTCCGGGGCCCCCGCGAGCATGCCGTCGATCAGGAAGAGGCTCTCCTCGAACCGCCGGGGGTCGACCCACCCCTGGATGAGCTGGAGGATGATCTCGAACTCGCTGCGGCTGCGCTCTCCCAGGCCCCGCAGGATCGACGCCGCCTCTTTCGCCTCGCCCGCCTGGCGGTGAAGGAGGGCGGCTTCCAAAAGCGCGCGGCCGTTGTCCGGGTCCCGTGCCAGGATCTCGCGGACGATCGCCGCCGCTTCCTCGCGGCGCCCGGTCTCGCGGGCGATCTTGAGCAACTCGAAGAGGGGCTCGGTGCTTTCGGGGTCGGCCTGCGCGCTGCGGCGGAAGGCGGCCTCGGCCTCCACGGGCTTGCCGCGGGCCAGGTGCAGCCGGCCGAGCAAAAAGTGACCGGTGTAAGAGCGGGGAAAGAGGATCACCATGCGCTCGAGGACGCGCCCGGCATTGTCCAGGTCGCCGCGCTCGAGGTAGAGGTTCGCCGTGACGGCGTGCACCTGCTCCTGCTTCGGATCGAGGCGCAAGACGGCCTCGTAGAGCTCGAGCGCCTCGGCCGTCTTCTTTTGCGACTGCAGGATCCCCGCCTGGAGGATCAGGGCCGCCGTGTCCGAGGGATGTCGCGCGCGGAGCTCCTCGAGCACGGCGAGGGCCTGATCCTCCTCCTTGTTCTGGAGGTGAAGGGCCGCGAGCTCGCGCCGCAGGAGCGCGGAGTCGGGGTCGGCGGCGATCGCCTCGCGCAGGTGCAGGATGGCGCGATCGAGCCGCCCGGCGCGGCGTTCCCCCTGGGCGGCGAGGAAGTAGTAGGAGGCGCTTTCCGGCCGCTCGACGACCTCGCGGATCACCTCCGCGGCCGGCACCGCCTGCGGGGTCGGGGCCGGCGGGGGGGCGGCACAGCCTCCGAACAGGAGCCAAAGGACGACGAAGAGCCAGGCGATGCGGGGGGTGCGGTCCATGGGGGTCATTTCCGGCAAGCGGGCGGAAGAGGCCGGGCGGGAGGGCGGCGTCATTCCGACCCGGAGTCTTCCGAGTAGGATGCGAAATCGGGAAGCTCGTTTTTGAAAAAATCGCGCATCTTGCGGATGATGTTTTTCTCGATCTGCCGCACCCGCTCGCGCGAGATGCCGTAGCGGTCGCCGATCTCCTGGAGGGTCACGGGATGGTCGGAAAAGATGCGCAGCTCGAAAATTTCGATCTCCCGGGGGGTCATCCGTTTGCGGAACTCGTTGATCTTGTTGTGCAGCAGGTGCTCGATTTGCTTCTTCGAGACCTGCTCCTCGACCGATTCCGTCTCCGTGCTCACGAACTCGATGCGCTCGGTGTCCGAATCGTTCTTGACGGGCGCATCGAGGGAGACATCCCAGCCGTCGAGCCGCTGGTCCATGTCCACCACCTCCCGCTCCGAGACCCCGAGGCGCTCGGAGAGGAGCTTGGGCTTGGGATCGAAGCCCTGCTCGATCAGGCGGTGTTTTTCCTTTTTCAGCTTGAAGAACAGCTTGCGCTGGCCCTGCGTCGTCCCGATCTTGACCAGCCGCCAGTTGTCCATGATGAACTTGAGGATGTAGGCCTTGATCCAGAAGGAGGCATAGTAGGAAAACTTGACGTTCTTGTACGGGTCGAATTTCTTCACGGCCTGCATGAGGCCGATGTTGCCCTCCTGGATCAGGTCGAGCAGGTTCTGCATCCACACCCGCTGGAATTCGAGCGCGATCTTGACGACCAGGCGCAGATTCGCGGTGACCAGCGCGTAGGCCGCCTCCTTGTCGCCGTACTCCTTGACGCGGATGCCGAGCTCGCGTTCCTCCTCGCGCGTCAGCAGCCGGTACTTGCTGATCTCGGAGAGGTAACGCTGCAGCGGGTCGAACTTGACGAGCGCCTTTTCCGCGTCCTCCGAGGATGATGCGGCCTGCGGCTTGGCCGCCGCGGGCACGGGCGGCGAAGCGGACTCCTCCTCCGGCGCGGCCTCCGGCGCGATCCTCTCCGCTTCCGCCGCCGCGGCCGCGGGTTCCGCGGCCGCGGCGGCGGCGGGCGGCTTTTCCTCCGGCCGGGGCGCTTTCGCCCGCGGCGCGGCCTCAGAT
>FWPV01000739.1_pt1 | contig 44297 bp, 42 predicted proteins | sample 2228371 | NCBI WGS metagenome assembly FWPV01 (sample SAMEA103939776, study PRJEB20133) | metagenome
GGCCACGCCTTCGGGCTGGCGCCCCGGCAAGCTCACGCTGAAACCGGGGCCGGACCTCGTCGGCAACGTCTGGAAGGTGTGGAAACCTTCCATGGAATCCGAGTGAGAGTCCGAGAAACCGCAAGGGGCGGTCTCTGCCGCCCCTTCGTCCTCCGGATGGATGATGCGGAGATCGTAGGGGCCTTCCAGGGAAAAACCCTGCGGATCCGAGGGAGATCATCGCTGATTATTCCCGGAAAGGGGGTTTTTATGAAAAAAAGGATCAACCCGTTTTGGATGCTCATTGCCATCGCCTTTGTTTTCCTGATCCCCGTGGACGCCGGGGCGGCCTTCAAGGCCGACAGCCTCCTCAACAAGCAGACGCTGAACTTCAACCTCTCTTCCACGGAAGATCGGCCCATCGGCTACCACCAGGACTATCTCGGGAAATATCATCTGATCATGACGTTCTTCCCCGCGGCCTTCACCCCGATCTGAACGGGCGAGATGATGGGCCATCAGAGGAGCCTCTCCCTCTATGAGTCCCTCAACGCCCGGGTCACGGGCGTCAGCCGCGACGATGTGATCACCCTGAAATACTGGGTGAAATCCATGAAAGTCACCTTCCCGATCCTCTCCAACATCTCGGGCTATCTGGGTGACTTCTTCGGCGTCATCCCCTCGGGAGCGCTCTTCGTCTTCAATCGGCGGACGGTGGTCATCGACAAGAAAGGCGTCATTCGATATGCCAAGGACGGCTCACCGAATTACGCGGAAATCATCGAGCTTCTGAAGACACTCAACGAGGAGGACAAAAAACCATGATCAAGGGGCCGGTATCCCCGAGATGATCATTCCCCGAAATGAAAAAGACCTCGAAGGGGGGATTTTCACCGGGCCGGCTCGTTGCCGGCCCGGTTCTTTTTTACCCTCCCGTCCTCCCTCCGCCGTGGGCACATGACCCCTTCTGATGAAATGCGGGACACCTTCCCCCTTCAACCGTCGACCAGGCACGTCCGGAGAAGGCTTTCCAGTTCCTCCCTGTTCATATCCCGGCCGATGAAGACGAGGGTGTTCGGCTCCATCCCCGATCCGTGGTGATGGGTCAATTCATAACGGCCGGACACATACTGGAGGAGCTGCGCCTGTTTCATGCCGGTGATCCGGACGACGCCTTTCAGGCGGTAGACCGTCTCCGGGACCCGATCCAGGAATCGGGTGAAACGCGGCAGGTCAAAGGCGCCCGGCAGCCGGACGGCGAAGCTGAGGATGCCCTGGGCGTGAAGATCCGTGGAGGGTGGCTTTGAAAACGCGTCGTGATAATCTTTTCCCGGCTGCACCGTCGCCCGCAGACCATCCGTGTCGTCCTCCATGGAAAAGAGCAGACCCGGCTGGATGGAGGCATGGGCGGTCGGCAGGATCGGTGCACGGGGATTGATAAGGCGGATGGTCTTTTCGACATCCTCTTTTTCCCTTTCGCTCAGGAGGTCGATCTTGTTCAGGAGGATGAGGTCCGCGCTTCCGACTTGGGATGCGACCACCGGGTAGGTTTCGAGGGTCCTGGCGAAGTTGGCCCCATCGACGACGGTCACCAGGGAATCGAAGCGGACGAAATCCTCGAGGGCGGGCAACTCCTCGAGGACGTTCGCCGGGTCGGCCACGCCCGTCGTTTCGAGAATGATCATGTCGGGGTCGAACTCGAGGCAGATCCGGCGCACGGCCTGGCGGAGATCGCCGAGAAGGGTGCAGCACACGCAGCCCTCCTCCAGGGAAGTCACGTTGAAGGCGCTGTCCACGAGGGATTCATCGACGCTGACGGACCCCACCTCGTTCTGAATGACCGCGACAAACCGGTTGGCCATGAGGGTCTTGTACTCCACGATCTGGTTCAGGAGCGTTGTCTTGCCGCTGCCGAGAAAGCCCGTAATGACCAGAAGGGGCGGACGGTACTGAATCCCGAGTGCCTGAAATGGGCCGGCTCCGCTGATCCCCTTCCACTCAGGTGCTTCCCACCACAGGCGTGTCACGCCTCTCGGGTTCCCGCTCGCCGGTCGGATGACCCAGTTCTCCTTCGCCTGCGGGTGCCCCGATCGATCCTCGGCATCGGTGACAAATTCTCGAAGCCGATCAATCCGGAGGGGCTTCAGGCGGTCGTCCGGTGGACCGAATCCAACGGTGACGAAGTACTCTCTCGTCTCACCTCCCGCCCTCGGCGCCCATTCATGATCACCCCTGATCTCCCAGACCGGGGCCTTTCGCTTTTTCAGTGAGGCATGAACGGGGCCGCTCTTGAAGTGATAGGCGAAGGCTTGGATCAGCCTGTCGAAAAAGGGCCATGAAAGCGCGAAGGCGGGCACATCGCGGTCTTTCCCTCCCGGCGGGAGCACCTCCAGGCGGTTCCCGTCCTCGCGGGTGATGTGGAGGCCCTCCCTTCGAATCTCGACCCATCGAAGGGGGCTCCACAGAGAGAGAAAGAGATTCCTCTCTTCCCGGTCCACGGAAAGAAGGATCCTTCCTATGATGAAGGCGTTTTCGAGGGGATCTTCCTGTCGGGGGACATGGCGGATCCAGGTCTCGAATCCGTGATCCTGGCGCAGGAGGTTTTCGCGGATCGAGAAACGATCGAGGAGGGGATCATCCCTGAGGGGAAAGTACTGAAGCCCGAAGATGCCGTGAATCCGACCCTCTTCCTCTTCCTTTCTGAGGTAACTGAGACAGTAAACCCCCCTCCGGCCCTTCAGCCTCAGCGTCCAGCTCCCCGGCAGGCCGGCCCGGTAGGCAATGCCGACCCAGCCGATCTTCTCCTTGATCCGGGGCTCGTAGAAGGTCCTGATGAACAGGTTTTCCATCAAGCCCGGCAACCCGAGGTCCGGATCCCCGACGACGCCAGTCGGCTGAAATTCCCTGAGGGTGATCAAGACATACCTCCTGTTATTGTTTTGCACACCGTATCCATGAAGTCAAGAAAGGACCCTCTCAACCTCGTTCAATCATCTCTTCCATGTTGACTTTGAGCCCTTTTGCTGGTAGGTTTCAGATTGTCAATATGCTGTTTTGATTTCTTTTTCCTTCAAACGACTACCTCCTGCTGTCGACCGACGCTCGACCATCCTGAATCGATCAATGGGCGCGTCACATGAATACCCCGACGCACAGCCTGAAAATTCTCAACAGCCTCGCGGTCGGCGTCTTCACCGTTGATCTCGACCTGAACATCACTTTTTTCAACAGGGAGGCGGAGAAAATAACCGGCTTCAGTCGAAAGGAGGCCGTCGGCTGCAAATGCTACGAGATCTTCAGGACGGAGCTCTGCCAGGAAGGATGTTTCCTGAAGCAGGCCATCCGTACCGGAGTGAACGTCGTGCGGGCCAGAAACCGCATCCTCACGAAAAAAAACGTGGAAATGCCCGTGGACGTGAACTGCGCCGTGATTCGTGACGATCGGGGAGAGGCCGTCGGCGGTGTCGAATCCTTCCTCGATGATTCTCTGCGTGTGACCCTTGAAAAGGCAATACAGGGATCCTACACCTTCGAAGACATCATCGCGAAGGACGAAAAGGTTCATCGAATTCTGGAGATCCTCTCATCGGTGGCCAAGACGGACGCCCATATGCTCATCCTGGGCGAAACGGGAACCGGCAAGGACCTTTTCGCCCGGGCCGTCCACAATTCGAGCCCCCGAAAAGAGAGACCCTTCGTCAAGGTGAACTGCGCGGCCCTGCCCGCCACTCTTCTGGAGTCGGAACTTTTCGGGTACAGGAAAGGGGCCTTCACGGATGCGAGGAGCGACAAGCCCGGCCGTTTCCAGCTTGCCGAGGGAGGAACCGTGTACCTCGATGAGATCGGAGAGCTGACCCGTGAGCTCCAGGCAAAGCTCCTGCAGGTCCTCGAAGAGAAGGAATTTTATCCCCTCGGGTCGACCCATCCCGTCAGGGTCAACGTGAGAGTCGTCTCCTCGACGAATCGCGATCTCAGGAAGATGGTCTCCGACGGGGGTTTCAGGGAAGACCTGTTCTACCGGCTGAACGTCATCTGCCTCGAGATCCCGCCCCTGCGCGAGAGACCCGGCGATATCCCGCTGCTCATCGATCACTTTCTCTCCATCGAATCGCAACTGCTCAGAAAGAGAATCTGCCGTGTCTCGGCAGAGGCGATGCGGATTCTGCTGAATTACACCTACCCGGGAAATGTGAGAGAACTGAAGAACATCCTGGAACATGCCTGCATCATCTGTCGGGGAAACGAGATCGACGTGGATTGCCTGCCCCTGTACCTCGTCGGCGAAAGGACGGCCGGGGAGGGGAGAACGACGGGGGCGCCAGGCGGCAATGCGCCCAATCCCCTCGAGCGTATGGAGAGAGAGGCGATTCTCTCGGCGCTTGCCGGGAGCGGCTGGAGCCGGAAAGAGGCCTCGAAGGCACTCAAGATCAATCGCACAACCCTCTGGAGAAAAATGAAAAGGCACGGATTGCTTCCTGACAAGCATGTTCGATATCTGTAACAGAATGCAACATTGTTTCATCAGAGAATCGGTAGTGTAAATTTCTGTTTTTGAATATTAAAATCAATTATTCCCAACAGATCTGTTTCGCTCTTACAACATCTCTTCTTTAAAGCCTTCCTGCCTCTTTTCTTCTTAACTTGTTTAAATGACCGATATTGTTGGTTAAAATTCATTATTGCGATCGGTGGCACGGCCTTTGACTAATCTTCAACACATCATGAAAATCGCCATATGCCAGCTCAAGGGGAGGGTTTCACCCCGATACAACCACTCCGCCGAGATCATGACGGTGGTCATTGAGAACGGCCGAATACTGGAGAAAAAGGTTGTCGGCCTGTCAATCATGGAACCCCTTGAGCTCACGGAGTTTCTCGCCGGCCTGGATGTTGAGGCCGTCATCTGCGGCGGCGTCAGGAATGAGTGCCGGCAGATGCTGGGTCGGAAGAACATCCGTCTCATCGACAACGTGATCGGGAACAGCGATGTCGTCCTCGATCGGTTCATGAGGGGTGAACTGCGTTCAGGGGACATCGTGAGCTGAAGAATCCTCGAGATTAAGGCGGGAAGGTCTGAATGCCTGTCGATGAAAGCAGAAGAGGTTTTCTCACCCGGGATCTCCTGGGGGCGGGGATCAAACTGCTGGAAGAGCTCACCGGTTCGAAGAAGGTGGAAGCGCCGAAGCAGGATTATTTCGAGTCCTTTGAGAGCTGCTACCCCCTTCTGTCCGAGGCGGGCGAGATGCTCATCGAGGAGGCCGTCAGGCGGGGGATCCGGGTCGAGGGGAGAAGCCGTGAAGAGATCGCCCGGGATCTTTTCGCACATATGGGGAAAACATAAATCATTTTTTCACTGAAGGAAGCGGAGGACACGTCTCCGCTTCACGAAAGGAGGGTGTCTATGGAAGGAAAAGTCGAAGAGCGTTACGGTGAGGGCTACCTCGAGGAACGGATGCTCGTTCCCCGATGGCCCGCACCCATCCCGCAGATCGTCAACACGATCTTTCTGCTGGCGGTCTTCTACGTCACCTGGTGGATCTTCCAGGACCCGAGGGGGTGGCTCCGGATGTACACGCCCTACGTGGGCTACATGTACACCCGCTGGCTCCTCATCGTCCTCATCTGGATGGTCTACCTCTACTATTACTGGCCCTTCAGGAGGCGATGGATCGAAAACACGCACCCGGTGGTGAAAGGCGTCGTCATGACCGCTGTGGCCACGGCCATCCTGCTCGTTCTGATCAAGGGCTTCTTCGAGGGCATCCTGGGTAATTTCTCCATGGCCTATTTCAACCCCGGTCAGCTCACGAAACTGCCCGGCGTCACGGAGTTCTTCGCCATCGAGTACGCGGCTTTGGCCTGTCTCATGTTCGCGGCCATCGCCTCGTGGCTTTCCCCCTCGTGGCCCGTGGCCATGGAGATGTGGCCCTGGCAGAAGCTGAAACAGCCGGTCCTGGGAACGACGGTCCTCATCGCCACGATGTTCCTCGGCACCATCGTCTACTTCTGCACGATGCACCCCCACATGGGGATCCTCTATTACCCCTGGCAGTACTTCTGCTCCATCGCGCCCCCTTACTGGGAGAACTTCGCCGACACGGTTTCCGGGAACTTCCACGTGGCCTGGATCATGTGCTGCACGATCGTCGTCTGGATGAACGAGTCCATCTGGGAGCGCTACCCCTTCCGGGTCATCCGGAATGACATGCTCAGGCGCTGGACGGCCTTCTTCGGCATCATCGCCATCGCCTGGTGCTTCTTCCTCTTCCTCTACTTCGCCCAGGAGATCTGGTGGGGGCCCGCGATCCGAGGGACCCGCAGGGACGCCGCCCCCGACTGGCGCTGGCTCCACGTGGGAGAGACGATGGTCTTCTTCCTGATCCCGGCCCTCTTCCTCACCTTTTACTGCAGGAACTGGCCCCGTAAGTACAGCGTACCCGTCAACTGGCTGATCCGGACCTTGATCGCCCTCGTGGGCGGCATGGTCGTCTACTGGATCTACTACAATGTCGGCCACCTCACCCTCGGTGTCCAGAAGGGGTATTCCCATCCCCAGCAGTTCCCCATGATTCCGACGATCTGGCTCATCAATTTGATGCTCATCAACCACTGGTTCATGGATAACTGGCCGGGATGGAAGAAGGTCAAGGTTGGAGAAACTCAAACACCGAAGGAGGAAAAGACATGAGCGGGGAATACAAAACAGGGATTCTCGTGGGGCTGCTCGTCGGCGTCGGGGTCTACTTTCTCCTCGTCAACTGGATCCTTCCCGTCATGAGCAAGTGGACCTGGGTCTACACCTAAAATAAAGGCCTCCGTTTCACGGCTGCATCCGGTGAACAGGAGGCCCTGACATCAGGGAGGTTAAAATGGCTGAAGAAAGAATGGAAGAGAAACAGGGCCTGAGCAGGCGCGATTTCGTCAAGGGCCTCGTTGTCGGCGGCTCGGCGGGGTTCATCGGCGCCATGGGCCTCTACTCATACGGGCCGTGGCGGGAGCGCCATTTCGCGAAGGCGGTGCCGAAGAACATCGACATCGGCGAGTGCAAAAGTGTCAAGATCCTGAACGTGACCGAGACAAGCTTGTTCGACAACAAGGTCCTCATGGGCGACATCAAGGGCTCCGGGGGGCTCCTCGTCAACCAGTACACCTACAACTGGCCGCCCTTCGCCGAGCCGAAGGGCGAGCTCGGCAAGGGGTCATACGAAAAGGGGATCAAGCCGATCAAGCAGTGGCTTCCCAACCAGCTCGAAAAGGCCTGGCAGTTCCAGATGGAAAATGCCGTGCACCCGGAAAATGCGGGCGGCTTCTCCTGTACGATCGAGGTGGAGCTGATGGACGGCTCCAAGAAGAGGATCCTCCAGGACGTGGGCTGGTCCTATGACTGGATGGACCAGGTCTATCGGCGGGAAGGCATCGACAAGATGCTCGCCAACAAGCAGTTCGAGTTTATCCTCATTTCCCACGAGCACTTCGATCACTTCTGGGGTCTGCCGGTCGCGATGAAGTACAACCCGGAGATCCCCATTTACTATCCCGAAGGGTTCTACCAGGAGGGCCAGAGGTACATCCAGGACAGCGGCCATCGGGGCAAGGCGATTGCCTGCAAGCCCGGTCTCACGCAGATGTGGCCCGGGGTGGCCATCTACAACTTCGCCATCCCGATCATCTGCCGGGTTTACGGGGAAAACTCGCTGCTCTTCAACGTGAAGGACGTCGGGCTTGTCTACGTCACGGGCTGCAACCACCAGGGGATCATCCAGTTTGTCGACACGGCCCGCAACACGATCAAGTTCACGAAGAACCATGGAATATACGGCGGCCTCCACATCTCGCCCTTCGAGGACTGGGACCCCAAGTACGACGACCTCGTCATCGCTTTCAGGAAGTACGGCTTCGAGAAGGTGGGCTGCAATCACTGCACGGGGATCGTCTGCGCCAAGAAGTTCATCGAAGCGGGTTACCCCGTCGTCCAGGGGACAGCCCGGTTCCGCACCAAGGACAAGGCCTATCTCGGAAACGGTGACACGATCGAGTTCCGGGCGGCTTAGCCTGGCCGGCAGATGGGGCGGCCCGCCGGATGGCTCCGCGGGTCGCCCTGCCTAACTGGTCCGTAACGGAAGGACGAAGAGAAAGGAGGGTTCCATGAGAAAATATATGCTGTCGATGGCCCTCTTCGCCGCGTTCACGATGGTCATGGCCGTTCCGGCCGCCGTGGCGGCGCCCCCGGAGGTCACCGTGGCCTACGTCGAGACGAAGGAGTCCATCGCGAAATCGTTCCTGTTCAAGTACGTCCTCGAGGAAAAGGTGGGGATCAAGGTCAACCTCGTCAAGACCACCGTCGAGGACATGTGGAAGGGCGTCGCCGAGGGGAAATACGACGCCACGATGAGCGCCACGCTCCCGGAGCAGAAGGCCTATTACACGAAATACTTGAAGCAGGTCGAGGACCTCGGCCCCAACTGGATCGACGAGAAGATCACGATCCACACCATCGGACGCAAGGGCCTGCAGCAGAAACGGCCGGCCCTGGCGACCTTCATCAAGCAGTTCTGCCTCTGCGGCGGCAAGCTCGAATCCGGCATGAACCTGATCAAGGGGAACCAGATCTCCAGGGCGGACGCCAAGCAGTGGATCAAGGACAATGAAGAATGGGTCAACAACATGATGGGCCTCTGCACGGATGTCCGTATCGAGGACTGGGGATAAAAAGGTCATGAGAAGAGGGAAATGCCGGCTCCCCGGTCCACGATCTGTTTCCGTTTTCGTGCTGCTCGGGTGCCTGCTGACGGTTTTCGCCTTCATGTCTTCGGCCCTCGCGGCGGAGAGGAAGGCGGAGTTCAGCATCCCGGGATGCAAGACCTGAGCGCAGAAGGCCAGGGTCGGTGTGACCCTGGAGGGCATCGAAGGGTTCCTGGGCCTCGATTACGACACGCCCAGGGAGGTGTTCATCGTCACCTTTGACGACGGAAAGACGAATATGGAAGAAATCGTCAGGGTCTTGAAGGAGGGCGGATTCCGCGTGAAGGGAAAGCCGAGACTGATCCAGTAAAGGGGCTGCCTCACCGGGAATGCCTTCGTTCTGCCGATGAAACGATTCGAAAGGGGATCAGCGCTCTCGTTCCGGAGGCAGGAAGGCTGCTGACGTCCTTCTTTTGCGGGCGGACATGGAATGCCATGGCCGCCCGTCTCTCTCTCCGGCGGTGTCGGGGACGGGGAAATAAGCGGCGGGGATCCCTCTTTTCTGAGGAGATCGATGGATTCAAAGAAACGCCCCTGCGAAAGCCAGGCGGCGTTTCTTCAAGTTTCCAAGATGGTCGGCTTACAACTTCGCCCGCAGGTTCTGGGCGGCGACGTGGATGGCATCCCAGGCCCCGCCGAAGGGCGGCGCGTAGGCGAGGTCCATGTAGCTGATCTGATCGATATCGAGGCCGCACCACAGGGCCACGGACAACGTGTTGATCCGCTGAACGGCCCCCTTCACTCCGACGGCCTGGGCCCCGAGGAGTTTCCCCGAGGACTTTTCGGCCGTGAGTTTGATGCCCAGCCTCTCCCCCCTGGCCATGGGGCGGCCGACGGGGAGACCCCAGATCAGGGTGCTTGCGGACTCAAAACCGTATTGCTTTGCCTCCTCTTCCGTCATACCCGTGATGGCAACTTCCAGCCCGAAGACCTTGAAGCACTGTGCGCCCACGACGCCCGGGAATTCAGAGGGGGAACCGCCGATATTCTGTCCGGCGATCCTCCCCTGCTTGTTGGCGATATCCCCCAGCGGAAGGTATATCCACCGTTTGCTCACGCGGTGATACACTTCGGCACAATCGCCGACGGCGTAGACCTCCTGCCGGGATGTCCTCTGGCGGGAATCCACTTTGATCGCACCGGTTTCTCCGATTTCAATACCGATCTTCCGGGCAAGGTCCACATTCGGACGGGCGCCCAGGCCGAGAAGGATGAGGTCTGCCTCCATCTCGCCGTGGTTCGTGATGAGGCGCAGCCGATGATCCCGACCCTTGTCGATGGCAGTCGCCTGTGTCTCGGGATGAAAGGAAACCTCGTTTTTTGAGAGTTCCTCCACGATCATCTTGGACAATTCGGGATCCCACCTCCGGACGGGTAGTGCTCGCCGGTGGATGATTCGGGTTTCGATCCCGAGGTTTCGCAGGGCTTCGCTCATCTCCATGCTGATATAACCGCCGCCGACGATGACCGCTCTCCGGCAGCTTTTCTCGTTCAGGTAGGATTTGATCCGGAGGCTGTCGGTCAGGTTACGCAAGGTGAACACGCCCTCGAGGTGCTCACCGGGAATCCCGAGACGGGGCGCATCCGCTCCCGTGGCCATCACGAGGACATCGTAAGGGATGCTCGACCCGTTGGAGAGATGAATCGTTCCCTTGCCGGGATCAATCCCATCTACGTTCGTTTGGATCTTTGCGTCGATCCCGGTTTTTTGAAACTCCTCGGGGGTGCGAATCACGAGCCGCTTGTAGTCCTTGATTACATCACCGATGTAATAGGGCATCGGTCAGGCGGCGTAGGAGACGAAATCCCCCCGTTCGATCATTGTCACTTCGAGGGCCTTGTCCCTCCTCTTGGCCTCGGCCGCACAGGAGGGACCTGCCGCTCCACCCCCGATCACCACCAGTTTTCTGCCCATGAGATCCGCCTCCTTGAGGTGAACGACCGACACCGGCCGGTCGAACGGGATGAACGAGTGATCATTTCCTCAATCCTTCAGGTGCTCGACGTTCTTGCCGAAGGGTTTCGACGCCGCCTCGTCCCGATCCGTCATGATGAGTTCCGCGGCGATGGCGGCCGCGTCAGTGATGATTTCGCGGCAGTAGAGGGCGTGGTCCCGGCAGAGCCACTGGTCGTGCCACTTCGAGGTGAGATCCCTGCACAGGGTGTATCCATATTTTTCGAAGAATTTGTTCGGGATCTGATTGAAAAGCCTGTAAAGCCCGGGCTTACCGTAGAGTTCGGCCGCCGCCTTCTTCACGGCCTGCTTCGGATCGGCGTCCTGGGGCAATTTATCCCTGCCGTGTACGCAGCCCACCGCGATGATGGCGCCGGTGATCGCTCCGCAGGTGTCCCCATAGAGGCCGACACCTCCGCCGAAGCCCGTTGCGACCTTCTTGGTCTCGGGAGGAAGTCCGGTGTCGATGACGCTGAGCACCGCTTCCGTGACGCACTCGGCGCAGTTGTAACCGAGGGAAAAGTTCTTTCTGGCGCGGGTCTTTATGGCCTCAATCTTTTCTTCTTTCGTCATGGTTCGCCCCTCCCTGCGAATTTTCGCCTACCTTATGCCGAATAAACCGGATTTTTCAAGCAAAATGTCGTTCAGAACGAAACCGAAAGCCCTCCCTTGAAGGTCGTTCCGGGGGAGGGATAGTAAACGACCTGGGTAAAGAAGTCATAACCGATGGTGGCGTAATTTTCATCGGTCAGGTTTTCGATACCGGCGAAAGCGGTGATCTTGAATCGCCCGAACTGGGGCCTGTAGAACAGATAGAGGTCATAAAGGGTATAACTGTCCAACCGGTCGAGATTATTGTCATAGTCCCCTCCGGAATACTGTTTCCCCACATAGCGTACCTCGGGGCGGAGGCTCAAGTTGTAGGGCAGGTAAATCTCCACGCCCGCGTTGGCCATCTGACGGGGCACCAGAGGCACCTCGTTCCCCTTGTTCACCCCTTCCCGGAACTCCACGTCCTGAAGGGTGAGGTTGCCGTAAATACGGAGGGCGCTTTTGAGAAGATAGGAGAGAGAAAACTCGACCCCCTGGTGCCGGGTCTTGTCCAGATTGACGAGTCTGCCCAGGTTGTCGTAATTGATCTCGTCTTCCATGTCGATCCTGTAGAGTGTCATCCCGAGCCTGAGATCTTTGACCGGGTAGAAGAGGGTTCCCACCTCGTAGTTTTTCCCGGTCTCTTTTTCGAGGTTGACGTTGAACGTGGCGGGCAGGTAGCCGCTGAGGATGATCTGTTCGTCGAGCAGCGGGATGCGGTACGTCGAGGCGTACTTCGCGAAGGCCTTCGATTTTTCCCCGAAGAGGTAGGTCAGCGATGCCTCGTATGCCTGCGCCTTGTGGACCTTTTTGCTGTCGAAGGTCGGGTTGCCCGTCGAAAGGTCTTTTTCGTTTCCGTCGATGACGGCTCGTTCGTACCGGTAACCGAGGGCCAGGATGAGTTCCTTGAGCAGGCTGAATTCATCCCGGATGTATCCGCCCACCGACTCGCGGTTCATCTCGGCAACGAGCGTCTGCAGGGAGTGGGCGCGATTGCTGAATGTGTCCCTGTCGAGGTTGTCCCGGTGATAGTCCACCCCCAAAATGAGCTTGTTGGCCCGTCCAAAGACCGCCTGATCGAGGATGTATTTGGGCGTGAAGCCCAGCGTGTCGAGGTTGTCCTCGGTGAAGTAGGAGAAAGAGGTGAAGTTCGTCGTGATGTCCCTGCGGCCGTAGATCAGGTTCACATCGAATCGCCCGTAATCACCGAAGGACGATTTGAGCAGCAGATTGGCATTGAAAAAGTGATTGCTTGCGTCGTCATCGGTCCGGCCGGGCTGGGCCTGTCTCGGGTCCTGTTCGAACTGGCTTTTCGTGAGGTAACCGGGGAGCTGGAATTCCGTCCGGCTGAACGTCAGGCCGAGGGAAGACCCGAAATGGTCACTGAAATCATACCCGACCTTGGCCCCGGCGCCGTAGGAGGAAAACTTTGACCGATCCCTGTAGCCGTCCGTGGCGAGGTTTTCCGCGTTCACGGCGTAGGACAACTTGTCGGCCGATCCCGTGAGATTCAGCCGCTCATTGTGCATCCCGTAGCTGCCGCCGGCGAAAGACATGTCCGCCGCCGGTTTCCCTTCCCCTTTTTTCGTGATGATGTTGATGGTGCCTCCGATTGCGGAGTTCCCGTACAGGACGCTGTTGGCGCCCCTGACGACTTCGATCCTCTCCACATTGCTGATCGGTATCTCGAGCCAGTTGACGGAAGAGAGATCCGGCCTGTTCAGCCTTGCCCCGTCCAGGAGTATGACGTTCCGGTCAAAGGCGTTCTGCCCGAAGCCGCGCATGTCGACCTGGGCCTGGGACGGGTTCCCGGAGAAGCTCGTCACATGAACCCCCTCCAGGTTGTTCAGTACCTCGGAGACGCTGGTGGCACCGGACTTCTGGATGTCCTCGGCTGTGATGACCGTGACGTTCGCCGGGACCTTCCGGACCTCCTGGACATCCCTCGTGGCCGTGACGACGACCTCATCCATGCGGAAGGTTTTCTGTTCTCCGGGCGCTTCGGCCGGCGCTGGCCCGGGCAGAACACCCAACAGGGCCGCTGACAGGAAGAAAACAACAAAAGCTCTCGATAACATTTCTCAATAACCTCCTTCCCCTCGAAGTGGAGTTATTCCGCCTGTCGGATAAGTCTCCTGGCTCGCGGCCCATCTGCCTACTCTCCACGCCTTCCCATCGGGCCTCTCGGGCCTGACAGTGGCAAACGGTGGATTTCGTTCCGCCTACAGGTGCGGGGCAGCGCCGGACTCGGACCGGCTTCCTTGATCCGACCGCGTTAGCAGCTTCTCTGCAGGTTAAAGGCTGAAGGCAAAAGGTTTTGGAACCCTTCACCAACCATTCGCCCGATGCCCAATGCCTGTTTCAAATCAATGTCACCCTCGGCAGGCCCGTCCGGGGGTGCGCATCGACGAGAACCTCCGTTTCATAGACCTGCCGTATGTTCTCCGAGGTGATGACTTCCACGGGAGTGCCCATCGTGAAAGATCGTCCGTCCTTGATCAGGAGGATGCGGTGACAGTACTGAGCGGCCAGGTTGATGTCCTGCGTCACCACGACGACCGTCAGGTTCACCTTTTCGTGGAGCGTCTTCATCAGCTCGAACAGGGCCACCTGGTGCTTGATGTCGAGATAGGTCGTCGGTTCGTCGAGCAGGAGAATCTCCGGTTCCTGGGTCACGGCCCGGGCGATGAGCACCCGCTGCCTTTCCCCTCCGCTCAACTCGCCCATGCCCCGCGTTCGGAATTCGGCCGTCTCGGTCAGCTCCATGGCCCGCCGGGCGATGGCGAAATCCCTCTGCCCCTCGAAACGCAGGAGCCCGAGGTGGGGCGTTCTCCCCATCAGGACGATTTCCTCCACGCTGAAGGGGAAGAACATCGAGTAGTCCTGGGGGACGACCCCGATCGCCTTCGCCAGCGTCTTCCTGCCGACCTGCGCGATGTCTGTCTCCCGCAGCCACACGCGGCCCTCCCGGGGGGCGAGGATGCCGTCCAGAATCTTGAGAAGTGTCGTCTTTCCGGAGCCGTTGGGGCCGATGATGCCGAGGATTTCACCTGCCAGGACTTCGAAGGAGATGTCCCGTAGCACCCACCGCCCACCGTACTGAAACCCGACTTTCTCGGCGCGCAGGATGGTCACGGCTCAGAACCCCCTTCCCTTCCGGAGAAGGTAGATGAAGTAGGGCGCACCGCAGACGGCGGTGATGACGCCGACGGGCAGTTCGCTCGGGGCCATGAGCGTCCTGGCGATCGTGTCGGCGATCACGAGAAAGGACGCGCCGAACAGAAAGGACGCGGGCAGGAGAAGGCGGTGGTCGGGGCCGAGAACCATCCGCATCAGATGAGGGATGACCAGTCCCACGAAACCGATGATCCCGCTGACCGACACGGCCACCCCGGTGATGAGGGAAGCCGCCACGAAGAGGATTTTCTTGGTTCTCTCGACATGAATGCCCAGCTGAAGGGCTGTTTCCTCGCTCACGACGATGAGATTCATGGGCCGGGCGTGAGCATAGAGGATCACGAAACCGATGAACAGGGCGCCGCCCGTGAGGGCGATCTCACCGGTGGTGGCGAGGGACAGGTCCCCCATCAGCCAGAACACCACATTGTGAACATCGGAGCTGGAAGACGTGGAAATCAGAAACATGATGATGGCGGAGAAAAAAGCGTTGACGATGACGCCGGCCAGCAGAAGCGTGTTGGACCGGAGCTGCGCCCCCGTCCGGGCGATGCCGAAAACGAGGATCACGGTGAGGACGGCGCCCAGGAAGGCGAGTCCGGGGATGCCCAGAGGGAGCAGGGTTGCTCCGATCAGGATGCCGATGATGGCGCCGACGGCGGCTCCGCCGGAGACGCCCAGGATATAGGGGTCGGCAAGAGGGTTTCTCAGGAGGGCCTGGAAGACCGCACCGGCCATCGACAGCGCGGCGCCGACGATTCCGGCGAACAGGATCCGGGGGAGACGAATGGAAAACAGGATTTCCTTTTCGAGGGGGGTGAAACCGGCATACCCCTCGCGCCAGCCGTAGAGGAGGGCGGTGATCCCGCGGACGATGCCGATGTCGGCAACGCCCACGAAAAGCGACACGACGACGGTTCCCGCCAGGATCACGAGGAGCAGGAAGCTGATTTCGAGTACCGTCGGGAGATTGACCGTCCGGAAGACCATTTGTCCCGCCTGAAAGATGCGCCTGACCGATGAACCGGGCAAACCTTCAGGAGAAGACTCGTGGCGACGCGGAAAAAGTCCGGACGAACAGACACGGAAGGTTTACCCCCCTCGAGGTTCCAGATGGATGGGTTTTCCGGCTCAGGACGACCTACTCACCTGCCTTCCCATCCCGTCTTGTCGGGACAGTGGCAACACAAGGCTTTCGTTTCCATCACGGCTGCGGGGCAGCGGGGGATTCTCACCCCTCTTCCGCGCATCCATCTCCGATAACGTCGTGGAATATATTTGAACCTTTTGCATTTGTCAACCATCATCGGGGCACGTCCTCGAAGAGGGGGATATTTCCGTTGACGAGACTCCTTCGGGCGGCGTATAAAGCCCCGTGCCGCAGCAAGCCCCGTGAATCTGCAGTCCCATCGATCAAAACCGGAGGCCGTCGAACAGCCCCATGATTGAATTCATTGCACAATACTTCGATTTCCTTCTTCATTTCGATCAGCATCTGGATGTGATCCTTCAAAACTACGGCTTCTGGACCTATTTGATCCTGTTCCTGATCATCTTCTGCGAGACGGGCCTGGTGGTGACTCCGTTCCTGCCGGGCGATTCCCTTCTCTTTGTGACGGGGACCTTCGCGGCAAGGGGCTCGCTCGACACCCTGTGGCTTTCCGTTCTCCTCAGTATCGCCGGGATTGCCGGCAACACGGTGAATTACTGGGTGGGGTATCTGCTCGGGCCGAAGGTCGCGGCGAGGAAGAAGATCCGGTGGGTCAAACAGGAGTACCTGGACCGGACGCATCAGTTCTACGAGAAATACGGCGGAAAAACGATCGTCATCGCCCGGTTCGTCCCGATCATCCGCACCTTCGCCCCCTTCGTGGCGGGTGTCGGGGCCATGACCTACGGAAGGTTTCAGTTCTACAACGTGATCGGATGCGTCGCCTGGATCCTCACCTTCGTGATCGGGGGTTACTATTTCGGGAACATCCCCGTGGTGAAGGAAAACTTCACTCTGGTCATCATCGCCATCATCGTCATTTCGCTCATCCCGACCGTTGTCGAGGTCGTCCGCGCCCATAGATTCAAGGCCTGATTCATCCCGCTACGCCCCCTTTCGTCTTCAGGCATGGCCCGTGCCGCCGGACACGGGGGGGATCCCGAACGCGGCACGATGCGGGTCAACGAGGAAAGCGGGTGTGCCGGGGACAGGGTATGGGGTGTGGGGGCGGAAGAAGATTTTTCCCAGGACCCGAACCCCTCCGTTCAGATACCCTTCCGGTAGGCGAGCCGCTGCTCCAGCCACCGGGAGTAGCTCGTGAGCATGAAGCAGAGGACGAAGTAGACGACGGCGATGAAGAAGAAGATCTGGGCCGGGTAGATCATCGTTCGATTGTTCACCTGGGTCGCCACATGGGTGAGCTCCGCCACTCCGACAATGAAGGCCAGCGAGGTGTCCTTGATGAGAGACACGAGCTGGTTCACGAAGGAGGGGATCATGTTCCGCAGGGCCTGGGGCAGGACGATGAAGACCATCACCCGGGTCCGGGACAGGCCCGTCGAGAGGCCCGCCTCCGTCTGGCCCCGGGGGATCGCCTCGATGCCGGCCTGGACGATCTGGGACATGTAAGCCGAGGTGAAGACGGTGAGCGCCGCAATGACGGTCCAGTTCTCGGGGACGACCCCGCCCGTAAAGGCGGGAAGCAGGAAGTACATCCAGAAGATGACCATCAGAAGCGGGATCCCGCGGATGCAGTTCACGACGGCGAGGACGGGGTAGCGGATGAAGCGGTGCTGGGAGACGCACAGGAGTCCCAGGAAGATGCCGATGACGATCGAGAGGCTGCAGGACACCACGGCCAGCCAGATCGTGAGCGTAAGCCCCCCGATGGGGCCGCTCGGGTAGCGGCCGATCATGAAGTGCTCGATGTTGTTCCAGATGACCTTGAATCCGAACCACTCGTCCATCGGTTATTTCATCCCCGTCGGAGACAGGACTTTCTTGTCGTATAGGGTCACGAGGGCCGTGATGATGAGCGACAGCGACAGGTAAACGAGCGTTGCCGCCGAGAAGGCCTCAAAACCCCTGAAGGTGTAGCTTTCCACCTGCCGGGCCTGATAGGTCAGCTCCGCCACGCCGATCGTCATGGCGAGCGACGAATTCTTGGTCAGGTTGAGGAACTGGCTGATGAGCGGCGGGATGGTGATCCGCACGGCCTGGGGCAGGATGATGTACTGCATGGAGCGAAGGTAGGAGAAACCGGAGCTCCGGGCCGCCTCCATCTGTTCCTTCGGGATCGAGCGGATGCCCGATCGGATATCCTCGGCGATGAAGGCCGATGTGTAGATCGTCAGTGCGATGACCGAAGCGGCGAACTCGAAGTCCCGGGCGTTCAACCAATCGTTCACCACCCGGGGAAGGATCTGGTAGGAACCGAAATACCAGAAGAAAAACTGCACGAGAAGAGGGGTGTTGCGGATGAACTCCAGGTAGCCCTGGGCAAACCCTCGGATGGGCGCGACATGGCTCAACCGCATGACGGCGATGAGGAGCCCCATCAGGAAGGACAGGACGATCGACACCGCCGAGAGTTGGATGGTGACCTTGATGCCGTCGACGATCCACTGGGCGTATTGCCCGGTGAGAACGACGGACCAGTCAAACTGGTACTGGAACATCCCCGCGCTGCCCCTTGCGTGTGCCGTTTGACCCTGCCCGTCCGGCAGGGTCACGAAAAGAAGCCGTCCCCACCCGCCCGGCCGGCAGGCGCGAACGGCTTCTCTTTTTGATGACCACCGAGTGATGTTTTCTTGAGGCGGTTACTTCCGGTCCGCCGTGATCTTGAACTTGCCGCGTTCCATGGGCTGATCGGAGTTGGGGTTGAACCACTTGTCCCAGATCCTCTTCGCTTCGCCGTTCTTCTCCATCTCGAGGAGCGTGTCGTTGATGAACTTCAGCATCTTGGGGTTCCCCTTGCGGATCGCGATCCCGTAAGGTTCATCGGAGATCCGGATGTCGGCGATCTCGTACTGGTCCTTGTTGGGGGCCTTGCCGAGAATGCCGGCGAGGATCGACTCGTCGGTCGTCACGGCGACGACCTTGCCCTGCTGAAGGGCGAGGAAGGCCTGGGGATAGTCGTCGAAGGAGAGGATCGTGGCATTGGGAAGGGCCTTGGCGGCGTTCTGCTCAGAAGTCGTGCCCTTGGCCGTCCCGATCTTCTTCCCGTCGAGGTCGGCGAGACTCTTCACGGTGCCCTTCTTCACGAGGAACTTCTGCCCCGTGAGGAAGTAGGTGTGGCTGAAATCGACCTGCTTGGCCCGTTCAGGGGTGTAGGTCAGCGTCGCGGCGATCATGTCCACGTTACCGGCCTGGAGCTGGGGGATGCGGGCCGCCGAGGTGACGCCCTTCACTTCGAGCTTCACGCCCATCTTCTTGGCGATGTAGGCCGCAAAATCCACGTCGTAACCCACGATCTCCCGGGTCTTCGGGTCGATGTAACCGAACCCCGGCGAGGCATCCTTCGTGCCCACCACGAGGACGCCTTTCCTCTTCACGGCGTCGTATGTGTCCTCGGCCAGCGCGACGCCCGCAAGGCCCGCCACGAACGCAACAGTCAACATCATCGCTAAAATCTTCTTCATGTCGATCCTCCTTCTGGATAGTTCCATTCATCATTCAACATTCAAAATCGAAACGGGTTGAGCCTCCGGCCAACCACCTAATGCATGGGGGACAATATTTCCTTCAAAAACTGCTTGGCCCGGTCGTGCTTCGGGTTGTGGAAAAATTCATCGGGCGGTGCCTCCTCCAGGATCCTTCCGAAGTCCATGAAGGCGATCCGGTCCGAGACCTCCCTGGCGAATCCCATCTCGTGGGAGACGACGACCAGGGTCATTCCGGTGTGCGCGAGCCCTTTCATGACCTGCAGCACCTCGCCGATCATCTCGGGGTCCAGTGCCGAGGTCGGTTCGTCGAACAGCATGATCTTGGGTTTCATGGCCAGCGCCCGGGCGATCGCCACCCGCTGCTGCTGACCGCCGGAGAGCTGGGCGGGATAGGAGTCTCTCTTATCGGCGAGGCCCACCCGCTCGAGGAGCGCCATGGCCTGCTCTTCCGCCTCCTGACGTGGTATTTTTCTGACCTTGATCGGCGCCAGCGTGATGTTTTTCAGGGCCGTCAGGTGGGGATAGAGATTGAACTGCTGGAAAACGAAACCGATTTCGGCTCGGAGTTTCGTGATGTCCGTCTTCGGGTCGCTCAAGTCCTTGCCGTCGACGATCAGCCTTCCCTTCTGGATCGGCTCGAGCTTGTTGATCGTCCGGATGAGGGTCGATTTCCCCGATCCCGAAGGGCCACAGACGACGACCGTTTCCCCCTGTTTGACCTGGAAATTGACGTCATTGAGGACATGAAGGGAGTCGAACCACTTGTGAACCCCCTCGAAACGAATCATCTCTTCCCCTCCCGGGATGCGATCCAACGGCCCATGGGCCTGATCGGCCTTTTCCCTGCATCATGAGCGCACTTCTGTCTATTATCATGCCGGGAAAAAATCAAGGGCTTTTTTGCCCTTGTCGATGCGGCCTAAGTCATTTGTAAGTCACCGATAAAAAAATGAATTTCTGCATTCCAGACCGATGAAAAACTCGTTGACAATCCCCTGTAAATATTCCATATTGGCCCCGCTTGATCGAATGGGGCCGGGCCGGCAACCCTTGGGCTTCAGGCGGCATCGGCCCCACCCGGTGAAGATCCAGCCGCATTGATCGAAAAACGAATGACAAGGAGGGTGAACATGTCGAAGAAGAGATGGCTTTTCATGGTGATTTCTTTCGTCGTGATTCTGGCGGTTGCATCCGCCGGAACCTCTTACGCCCAGCAACAGCAGAAGAAGTTCTTCGTCATTTCGACGGGTGGCACAGGCGGGACCTACTATCCCCTCGGGGGGATCCTGGCCCAGGCCCTCACCGAGAAGGTCCCCGAGGTCGTCACGACGGCCCAGGCGGGACAGGCTTCCGTTGCCAACTGCAATTTGATCCGCGACAAGCAGGTGGAGTCGGCCTTCGTCCAGAGCAACGTCGCCTACAACGCCTACAACGGATTGGAGCAGTTCAAGGACAAGCCGGTCAAGAACCTCCGCTTCATCGCCTCCCTCTACCCCGAGACGATCCAGATCGTGGCGCGCGCCGATTCCGGCATCAAGACCGTTAAAGACATCAAGGGCAAGCGGCTCGTCCCCGGGGACCGCGGCAGCGGAACCGAGGTCGACACGCTCAACGTGCTCGGCGTCTACGGCTACACCTACAAGGATTTTGCAGGGGTCGATTGGCTTTCCTTCTCAGGAGGCGCCCAGCGCCTGCAGGACAAACAGGCCGACGTGACCTTCACGACGGCGGGATGGCCCACGGCGGCGATCACGGAACTGGCGATCTCGACGAACATCGTCCTCGTCCCCATCGACGAGGCCAAGATCAAGGAGCTCACCAAGAAGTATCCCTTCTACTCCCGGATCGTGATCCCCAAGGGGACCTATAAGGGACAGAACAAGGATGTCGCCACGATCACCACGATGGCCCAGTGGGTCGTCGGGGCCGAGGTGCCCGATGACGTGGTCTACAAGCTGACGAAGGCTCTCTGGGAGGCCGGTGCAGCGAAGATGGCCCAGGCCCATGCCCAGGGAAAGAACGTGCAGACGAAGACCGCCCTGGCCGGTATGGCCGTTCCTCTCCACCCGGGTGCGGAGAAGTATTACAAGGAAGTGGGCCTGATCAAGGAACCCGCAAAGAAGGCCGCCCCGAAGAAGAAATAGCCCGGCCGATTTTTCTGCAGGGAGGTCAACCGGGTGCTCCCTCGGGGGTGCCCGGTTTTTTATATGAAAAAAACGCATTGGATACTGATCCTGGCGGGGTGTCTCACGGCGGCGGCGTGTTTCATCCCCCTCCGGGCGCTCGAGGTCCGGGAGGCGGGCGGGAAGGGCCGGCTCTTCTTCCTGAAGAGAGTCGTCCCCGGCGAGACCTTCACGCTTTCCTTCATCCATTCCGTCGAAAAATCGGAGGTGAGGGATTGTTTCCGGATTGACGCCGACGGCCGGATTATTCTATATCAGACGGAATTCAGCTCCCTGAACGCGGGACTTCCCGCCGTTCTTTCCGGGCAGGAAGTGCTCAGCCGGACGGGAGGAGGCTTCCGGCTTTCGAATCTCGAAAGAGTGCTCCCGGAGATCCTGCTCTGGGTTCATGAGGACTACGGCGGCACCCTCTCGATGGGGGGCCGGGCCGTTTCCCTCCCGGCCGTTGCGGGAAACGGCCTACTCCGGATCTCCACCCGCGGCGTTTACCTGTGGGAGCTGATATACCAGGAGGTCCTTCGCGCCGGACCGGCATGAGGACGGGGACTGCTGACATGGGCGAGGCGACGGAAATTCTCTCATCCCCCGGGATCAAAGAGGCGGAGGATCAGATCGCCAAGTACGATCCGGAGATGCGGTTCCGCCGTCTCACGGGGATCACGGCGAAGCTGGTCTTCGCCATGACGATCGTCCTTTCAATCTTCCACATCTACACGGCGGGCTTCGGTGTCCTCCAGGAGTGGCGGCACCGCGCCTTCCATCTCGCCTTCGTGCTGCCGCTCGTCTTCTTCGTCTACTCGATGAAGAAAGAGATCCATCTCCAGGGGGGGAAACACCTCCTCTACGACCTCCTGTACGCCGTCGTGGCCGCCATGCTCAACACGGCCGTTTTCCGCGAGATCCTGGCGCTGTCCTTCAACGCCTCGGCCGTTCTCGCCGTCGCCACCTTCGCCCTGGTCCTCTATTTCAAGCAGCGGGAAAACCTCCCCCGGGGTTTGGTCGTCTTCGTCGACTTTCCCCTCTATACGGCCATGGTCGCCTTCCTTGCCTACGGGATGCGGCTCGGTTACACCCACCTCGATATCGGCTCCTGGTTCGTGGACCTCAACCCCGAACTGATCTTCTGGGGGGTCTTTCTGCTGGGGATCTTCTGTGCCATCATTGCCCTGTTTGTCTTGAACTGGGTTCGGTCCATGCTCGCCATCCTGCGGGACCGGGGCAACGCCGACTACCGGCTGGACAACGTACCCTACTTCGATGTCTTCTTCGCGCTCCTGGCCTGTATGATCTCGGTCTTTGTCTTCCTGGAGTTCCACAATATCGGCATGAGGGCCGGCAGCCCCGATCAGGCGGAACTCGTCGTCGGGAGCTTCTCCTTCCTCCTCATCCTGGAAGGGGCACGGAGGAGCATCGGTGCGCCGCTTCCCATCATCGCCATGCTGGTTCTGATCAACTGCTACCTCGGCCCCTATTTTCTGGGCATCCCGGGTCTCGACATCTTCGCCCATCGGGGCTACTCGATTTCCCGGATCGTCGATTACATGTTTCTCGGCACCGAGGGAATCTACGGCATCCCGCTGGGGGTCGTCGCCACCTTCGTGTTCCACTTCGTCCTCTTCGGGCTGTTCATCGCCCGGACGGGGCTTGCGCAACTCTTCATGGATCTCGCGATGGCGCTGGCCGGCTGGTCCGCCGGGGGGCCGGCCAAGGTGGCCGTCATCTCGAGCGGATTCATGGGTTCCATCAGCGGATCATCCGTGGCCAACACGGTGACGACGGGATCCTTCACGATCCCCCTCATGAAAAAAGTGGGTTATCGCCCTGTCTTTGCGGGGGCCGTGGAAGCCGCGGCCTCGACCGGCGGTCAGATCATGCCGCCCATCATGGGGGCGGCGGCCTTCATCATGGCCGAGTTTCTGGGGATTCCCTATATCAAGATCGCCACCTGCGCGGTCGTTCCGGCCCTGTTTTACTTCTTTGCCGCCGCGACCATGGTACACCTGGAGGCGAAGAAGAGCGGGCTCGTGGGCCTGTCCCGGGAAAACCTGCCTCGTGTCGTGGACGTCATGAGGGAACGGGGGCTTCTGATCTTTCCGCTTTTCATCATCATCTATCTGCTCGTCACGGGCAGGAGCCCCTTCCTGGCGGCCTTCTGGGGGATCATCTACGCCACCGCCACGGGCCAGATTCACTCGAGAACCAAGCCGTTCCTGACACCGCTGCTGCTCAGCGTTCTTCCCTGTCTGTTCGGCGTCAACCCCTTCGGCGCCCCGGAGACCCTCGCCGGCTGGATCGTGTTTCCGGCCATCGCTCTCTACTACTTCTGGCGGAGTTCCGAGAGGATCCCGACGGGCATCGCCCTTGTCATCACGATCGTCCTCACGGGCCTTCTCTTCTTCGGAGTGGAGACGTCGCTGGCCGCCTTCTGGACCAACATGCTCATCATCGGCACGGGGATTTTCTACAAGGAAAGCAAGATGCGCGTCCCCGAGATCCTCTCCAGCCTCGAGGAAGGAACCAAGAACGCGATCGCCATCGGCGCGGCCTGTGCCTGCGTGGGGTTCATCGTCGGGGCGACGACGCTCACCGGCATCGGGCTCAAGTTCGCCACGGCGGTCATCGCCCTGGCGAACAAGATCGCCCTCGTCATTCATCCGCTTCTGATGGGCCTGAGCACCGTCAGCGACATCACCCTGTTCTTCACGCTGATCAACACGGCCCTGGCCTGTTTTGTCCTCGGAATGGGCATCCCCACGACAGCCCAGTACATCATCGCCGCGATGATCGCCGCGCCGGCGCTTCTTCACTGGGGAATCCATCCGCTCGTATCGCACATGTTTGTTTTCTTCTACGCGATTCTGGCCGACGTGACGCCGCCCGTTGCCCTTGCGGCTTACGCGGCATCGGGGATCTCCGGCGCGGACCCCTTCCGGACGGGCCTGCGGGCATTCACCCTCGCGTCGGGGGGCTTCATCATCCCCCTGGTTTTCGTGTCTGCGCCGATCGTGCTGTGGATGCCGACGATTCTCGACGGGTCGACGCCCTTCGACTACCTCTGGTTCGGGCAGGTCTTGATCACGATCTTCATGGGCGTCGTCGCTCTCGGCGCGACGGTCATCGGGTATCTCGTGGACCACTCGAGGGGGCCGGAACGGATCGCCACGGGCGCCGCGGCGGCTGCGCTGATCTTCCCCGGTACCATCACGGATGTCGTGGGGATCGGACTGCTGGCGTGGGTCTTCACCGTCCAGCTGCTGAGAAGGAAGCGGCGGCGGAGAGAGGGCATTCCTGAATCCGGTTCCGAGGCCTGAGCGGCGGGTGCCGGTCGCTTTCAAGTTCCGTTTCGCATGGCGGAGGAGAAGGGGGAATGAAGATGAAGAAGATCGGGGTCATCCAGTACGGGCTGGGTCCCATCGGCGTCGAGACGGCGAAACTCGTTCTCCAGAAGACCGGGATGGAGATCGTCGGCGCCGTGGACATCTCGAAGGAGATCGCCGGGAAGGACCTCGGCGAGGTGCTCGGCCTCGGAAAGCGAATGGGAATCGTGGTGACGGACAACGCCCGGGCCCTCTTCTCCAGCGTGAAGGCCGATGTCGTTCTCCACACGGCGGGCTCCCGGATCCCGAAGATCTACGACCAGTTCGAGGAGATCATCAACGCGGGGCTCAATGTCATATCCTCGTCGGAGGAACTCCTCTTTCCCCTCAAGGAAAACGACGAACTTGCAGCGAGAATCGACCGGCTGGCGCGGATCAAAGGGGTCACCGTCCTCGGCACGGGCGTGAACCCGGGTTTCGTGATGGATGCCCTTCCCCTTTTTCTTTCCGCCGTCTGCCAGGATGTAAAGAAGATCCACGTGGAGCGGGTCGTCGACGCCGGGACCCGCCGATTGCCCCTTCAGAGAAAGGTCGGTGCGGGGATGACGACCCAGGCGTTTCACGAAAAAATCGGCAGGAAGGAACTGGGTCACGTGGGGCTCCTCGAGTCCCTCTATCTCGTGGCCCAGAAACTGGGCATGGGGCTGGATGACGTCATCGAGACGATCGACCCCGTCGTTGCCGCAAAGGCCGTCAAGACGCAGTATTTTTCCCTGAAACCGGGGGACGTGGCGGGCATCCGGCACGTCGCCCGGGGGATCCGGGACGGGGAGATCGTCATCACCCTCGACCTCCGTATGTATATCGGGGCCGAGGATCCCCACGATGCCGTTCACATCGTCGGCACCCCTGAGATCCGACTGCGGATCGAGGGGGGGATCGCCGGCGACCAGGCGACGGCCGCGGTCCTCGTCAACTCCATCAAGACCGTCGTGGGAGCGAAACCGGGACTGACGACGGTGAGTGACATACCGGCCGCCCATTTTGTTCGATAGAAAGAGGGTTCAGGGTCAAGGGTGTCGGGTTGAGGGATCAAAAGGAAAATATCGAAAAGAAGAACGGATCGGGAAGGAACACTCCCCGATCCGTTCTTGCGCTCACCCTGGATTCAAACCCCGGGACCCGATACCTTATTGAAAAAGCTTCTCGAAGAATTCCCGCTTCTCCTTCGGGTAGGTGAGCGCCCCCTCGTGGTCGATGATGAGCTTGCCTTCGAGGTGATCGATCTCATGCTGGACGATCCTGGCCAGAAAACCGGTATATCGCTTGTTCACCTTGCGCCCGTTCTGGTCATAGGCCCTCACCTTGATCTCCGTGGCCCTGCTCACCTCGACGCTGATGTCGGGACAGGAGAGGCACCCCTCGTTCATCGTCTCGATATCGCCGCGCATCTGGGTGATGCGCGGGTTGACCAGGACGTCGTAGTCGTCTTTGCTTTTCGGCGCCCCTTTGATGTCGAAGTTCTTGTTCTTGAAGATCACGATCTTCTTGCCGATCCCGATCTGCGGTGCCGCCAGCCCCAGAGCGTCGTCCCGCCTGGTGAACGCATCGATCAGCGTGGCGATGTCTTTCTTGGCCTGTGCGTCGAAGGGTACGGGAAGCTCGGCGGCGGGTCGTCTCAGCAGGCGGGCCTCTTCTTCGACGGTTTTGCCGTCTCTCCAGAGCATCCAGGTCTTTGACGCGGTCATGATCACCCCTCCCGTCATTCGAAATCTTGTTGCAGACGGGTCATTCCTATAGCATGATCAGGGGCGACTTTCAAGGACGGGCGGATGGGTGGATCGGGCTTGATCATTTCGGGAATCTCTGCTAACGTGCCGTTTCCATGGCCGTTTCTTCTGTTTGGAGGGTTTAGTTGATTGACCGATTCGTGGGTCTTCGGGCCCGCAGGGCCTTCTCCCGGGCGATGACTTTCGAAGAGGGGGGAAATCCGGAATTGCCGGCCGGAACCGCCCGCCGGGACCGTCTCCTGTACCTGCACATCCCTTTCTGCGAGAAACTCTGTCCCTACTGTTCTTTCAACCGTGTCGTCCTCGAAGAACCGCTGGCCGGGGAATATTTCCGGGCCTTGAGGAAGGAGATCGAACTCTACCGGGAGCGGGGCTATGATTTCAGCGGCGTCTACGTCGGGGGAGGAACGCCCACGGTCCGGGTCGGGGAACTGAGGGATACGCTCCTTATGGCCCGCGCGTCTTTCGGCATCCGGGAGATCTCCGTTGAGACCAACCCCAACCATCTGACGGAGGAAAACATCCGGGCGCTGAAGGAGGCAGGCGTGGACCGTCTCTCGGTGGGGGTGCAGAGCTTCGACGATGACCTCCTGCGGGCCATGGACCGGTACGAGAAATACGGCAGCGGCCTCCAGATCGCCGGACGGCTCAAGGACACCCTCGGGGTGTTCCGGACGCTGAACGCGGACATGATCTTCAACTTTGCGACCCAGACACCGGAGATCCTGTCCCGGGACCTCGAGACGCTGATCGCCATCGGCATCGACCAGGTGACCTACTACCCGCTGATGGTGTCCGACTCCACCCGGGAGAAGATCCACCGGACCCTCGGGCCGGTGGACATGCGGAGGGAGAAGAGTTTCTACCGCCGGATCACGGACCGGCTGGTTCCGCCCTACCGGTTTTCCTCCGTCTGGTGCTTCTCCCGGAAACCCGCCATGATCGACGAGTACGTCGTGGGTTACGACGAGTATGCCGGACTGGGAAGCGGCTCCATCGGCTACATGGACGGGACCTGTTACGCCAACACCTTTTCCATCGAGGATTACATCCGCCGTCTCGATTCGGGCGAGATCCCGCTCAGGGCCGCGCGCCGCTTCGGGCTCCGGGAGCAGGTTCAGTACGACTTTCTGATGAGGCTCTTCGGAACGGAGGTCAAAGTGGAAGACTTGAGACAGAAATACGGCAAAGCCCTCGGGCGCTATTGGTGGCCCACGGTTCTTCCCTTCCTGCTGGCCGGGGCCCTTCATTGCTCCGGGGGACGACTCACGCTGACCCCGCGTGGAAGGTATCTCTGGGTCGTCATGATGCGTGAGTTTTTCATCGCCGTGAATAATTTTCGTGACTTCTGCCGGGGGTATGATATTTGAGGGCCGTTATTTCTCATCTGCAAGCGAGAGGGTACAGTGATGCAGACGGAGGATCGACGACAGGATCTCCTGAGGCAGCTTCCCAAGATCGATGAAATCATCCTCCTGCTGGAAAAGGCGGGGACCTTCGAGCGCGCACCGCGGGAGGTCGTGGTGAAGATCTGCCGCTCCGCCGTCGCCGAACTCCGGGAGACGATCCTGAAGGGACGGGAAAGCGGGAAAGTCATGGTCCCCTCGCCGGAGCAGCTGGCCTCTTCGGTTGCCCGGAGGGTCGAAGACCTCCACCGGCCCAGCCTCCGGCGGGTGGTCAACGCCACGGGGATCGTCCTGCACACCAACCTCGGACGCGCGCCATTGTGCGAGGAGGCCCTGAACCGCGTCGTCGAGGTCAGCCGGGGTTATTCGAACCTGGAATATGACCTGGAAAGGGGCCGGCGGGGGCTTCGCTACGACCATGTCTCGAGAATCCTCTGTGACCTGACCGGTGCGGAAGACGCCCTGGTCGTCAACAACAACGCGGCGGCGGTGCTTCTGGTGCTCAACACCCTGGCGGCGGGGAAGGAGGCCGTCGTCTCGAGGGGGGAACTCATCGAGATCGGGGGCGAGTTCAGGATCCCCGATGTCATGGAGAAAAGCGGCGCCGTGCTCCGGGAAGTGGGGACCACGAACCGGACACACCTACCGGATTATGAAAAGGCCATCGGGGAGAAAACGGGCCTTCTGCTCAAGGTGCACACGAGCAACTTCCTGATCCTGGGCTTCACCGAGGAGGTCAAGCTCCCCGAGCTCGTGGCTCTCGGAAGGAAGCGGGGCGTTCCCGTGATGAGCGATCTCGGAAGCGGCTGCCTCATCGAAACGGAGCCTTTCGGCCTGCAGAAGGAGCCGACGGTGCAGGAGACGCTCAAAACGGGCGTCGATGTCGTCACCTTCAGCGGCGACAAGCTTCTGGGGGGGCCGCAGGCGGGGATCATCCTGGGGCGGCGCGAGGTCCTGGGTCCCATCAAGAAGAACCCTCTGAACCGGGCGCTCCGGATCGACAAGATGACGCTGGCAGCCCTCGAGGCCACCCTGCGGCTTTACCTCAACGAGGCCGTGGCCCGGAAGAGCATCCGGGCCCTCCAGGTGCTGACCGAGCCGGTCGAGGAGGTGGACCGGAGGGCGAGAAGGTTCTTCAGGCGCCTGAAAAAAGCGAACATCGAGGGTCTGACCCTTTCGCTCAGGAAAGGGAACGCCATGGCCGGCGGGGGTTCTCTGCCGACCCAGGAGATCCCGTCGGTCCTCCTGAGCCTCCGGTCGTCGAAGCTCACGGCGAACGCCGTGGAGGAGCGCCTGCGCCGATTCGACCCGCCGATCATCGCCCGGATTGCCGATGAAGAGGTGCTTTTCGACCTGAGGACGGCGGCGACGGAAGAGTGGGACATCATCCGGCGCGCTCTGGAATGGCTCGCCCGGACGTGAGATCCATGGAGTGCGGATCTTCCGCTGTCGAGGGGACTCGTTGAAGAACGGAGAAGGGGAGACCTACGAATTTCTCGTCGCTTCGACGGAGGCCGGCACGAGGCTGGATGTGTTCCTCGCGACGCGCGTCGTTTCGCTGACGCGTTCCAGGATCCAGAAGCTCATCGAACAGGGCCTGGTTCGGGTCCGCGACCGGCGGGCGAAGGCCGGCCAGAAGGTCCGGGCCGGCGATGTCGTTACCCTTGTGAACCCCCCTCCCGTCGAAGAAAGACTGACCGCCGAAGACATCCCCCTCGGGATCCTCTATGAGGATGAGGCCGTCGCCGTTGTGGAAAAACCGGCCGGGATGGTCGTCCATCCGGCGGCCGGCAATATCCGGGGTACGCTCGTGAATGCCCTTCTCCATCACCTGAAGAGGCTTTCGGGGATCGGGGGCGTGCTGCGCCCCGGGATCGTCCACCGGCTCGACAAGGGAACGTCGGGCGTCATGGTGGTCGCGAAAAACGATGCCGCTCATGCAGGGTTGACTCACCAGTTCAAGAAGCGGGAGGTCCGGAAGGTTTACCGGGCCCTTGTGTACGGCGACGTGCGGGGGGAAGAGGGCGTCATCGACCTCGCCGTGGGAAGGCATCCCGGGGATCGGAAACGGATGTCGGCGAGAAGCCCGCGGGGCAAGGAAGCGCTGACGAGATGGCGTGTCGTCGAGCGCTTCGGGGAGGTGACCCTCCTCGAGGTGGAGATCCAGACCGGAAGGACCCATCAGATCCGGGTTCATCTCAACACGATCGGGCACCCTGTTGTCGGCGACAGAACGTACGGAAACCCGCGCCGGCTCGCCGCCGTTTCCGACAGGAACCTGAGGGCGAAACTGGCCGACATGAAGCGGCAGGCCCTGCATGCGGGAACGCTGGGTTTTCACCACCCCTTGACCGGGTCCTACCTGGAGTTCACCTCCCCCTTGCCCCGGGACATGAAGCGTCTCCTCGAATATCTCAGAGAAAGGAAAGCCGGGGGGCAACGGAAGTGACGGAACGGTTGTCTGCTTCCACGGTCCCGCAATCCCCGCATCATCCGCCCATGTTCGAGTTTGCACGGAAAGGGCCGGTTCAGTACCTGGAATCCCGGGCCCTTCTGAATCTGGATTTCATCGTCCACGCCTTCTGCACGCGGTGGGGCGGTGTAAGCCGCGGGGCATTCGAAAATCTCAATTTCAGTTTTCGGGAGGGGGACCCGTCGGATCGGGTGGAGCGAAACTGGGAGATCCTCGCGACGGCCTTTGAAATCCCCCGCAGACAATTTTTCGTCGTCAGCCAGGTTCATGAGGACCGGATTCTCCTGATCGACGATGGGGAGCCAAAGCCGAGTGAAAATCATCTGTTGCCGTATGACGCCATCCTGACGGACCGGGCGGACCTTGCGATTGGCATAAAGACTGCAGACTGCGTGCCGATAATGGTGGTGGATCCGGTCAAACGGGTCATCGGGGCGGTCCACGCCGGCTGGAAAGGGACCTCGCGGGGTATCGCCGAAAAGGCGGTCCGCACACTGGCCGGTCATTACCGGTCGGAGCCCTCGGATCTCATTGCCGCGATCGGGCCGTCGATCGGTCCCTGCTGTTACCAGGTGGACGAGGCGGTCTTTGCATCCATGAGAGACCGGCCCGGGCGGGATTCCCTTTTCCGCCCCTGCGGGGAAAAGGGAAGGTGGATGTTCGATCTCGCCCTGGCGAACCGGGTGCAGCTCGAGAAGGCGGGCGTCCTGACCGGAAACATTTTCCCTTCGGGTCTCTGCACCGCCTGTCGGGAGGATCTCTTCTTTTCCCACCGGCGGGAGAGGGGGTTCACCGGCAGACATCTGAATTTTATCATGATCCGCGGGAAGGCGGGAGGTGCGGGAACAAAAAGCGCTTGACAGGGTCATGGCGATGCGCTATACCGCAGCCATCTCGAAAAGGCTTGTGAATGCCCTTCCATTTCAGTAGCCCTTGAAGCCAGTTTTGCAAACCATCACCTTCATCACTGGAAGTTTGTATTTCGTGGATAAACTCCAACGGTGCTCACGGCGCTCGTAGAAGCGCGATGCTCAAGGCATCGCCCCTTCTCTGTCACCACGCACGGTTCATTCCCAAGTAAAAGTTCCATCAACGAGGAAGCCTGTTATGAACATTGTCGAAATCAAGAAAAAAACCATCGGGGAACTCACGGTCCTGGCCAAGGAGCTCAATGTGCCCGGCTACAGCGGAATGCGGAGACAGGACCTCATTTTCGCCATCCTGCAGGCCCAGGCCGACAAGAACGGGGCCCTCTACGGGGAAGGCGTCCTCGAGACCCTGCCCGACGGGTTCGGATTCCTCAGGGCGGTGGACTACAACTACCTTCCCGGTCCCGATGACATTTATGTCTCACCGTCCCAGATCAGGCGTTTCAACCTGAGGACGGGGGACACCGTCTCCGGCGAGGTGAGACCTCCGAAGGAGGGGGAGAAATACTTCGCCCTTCTCAAGGTCGACACGGTCAATTTCGAGAGCCCGGAGTACGCCAAGGACAAGATCCTTTTCGACAACCTCACCCCTCTCTTCCCCGACGAGAAATTCAAACTGGAAAGCGACCCGCAGAACTTCTCCACCCGGATCATGGATCTGTTCACCCCCATCGGCAAGGGGCAGAGGGCGCTCATCGTCTCGCCGCCGAGGGCCGGCAAGACGGTCCTCCTCAAGGACATCGCCCACAGCATCGCCGCCAACCATCCGGAGGTCATCCTCATGGTGCTGCTCATCGACGAGCGCCCCGAGGAGGTGACGGACATGGAGAGGAGTGTGAAGGGCGAGGTCATCGCTTCCACCTTCGACGAGCCCCCGACGCGTCACGTCCAGGTGGCCGAAATGGTGATCGAGAAGGCCAAGCGCTTGACGGAACACAAGAAAGACGTCGTCATCCTGCTCGACAGCATCACGCGTCTTGCCCGGGCCTACAACGCCGTCGTCCCGCCGAGCGGAAAGGTCCTGTCCGGCGGCGTGGACTCCAACGCCCTGCACAAGCCCAAACGGTTCTTCGGCGCGGCGCGAAACATCGAAAACGGCGGGAGTCTGACGATCATCTCCACGGCCCTGATCGACACCGGAAGCCGAATGGATGAAGTCATCTTCGAGGAATTCAAGGGTACCGGCAACATGGAGATCATCCTGGATCGCCGCATCGCCGACCGCAGGGTGTTCCCCGCTTTCGACCTCATCCGGTCCGGGACGCGGAAAGAGGAGCTCCTGATCCCCAAGGAACACATCAACCGCGTGTGGATCCTCAGGCGGCTCCTGCAGGAGATGAACCCCGTCGACGCGATTGAGTTCATCATCGACAAGATGCGGAAGACGGCCACCAACCAGGAGTTCCTCGACTCGATGAATCAATAGGCCGTACGGCGGCCCGGGGAAGTGGGGTGGCGGGACGATGGGATCCTGGGATGCAGAAGAAGGGCTCGAGCCCGATCCTCCAACGCTCCAGCATTCCAAAAATTTCACTTGATATTCGAGAATTTTTGATTATACTTCCACACCTTGCGCGGGCCCCGGGCGCGAGAGGGCTCTGCCGGAAGGAGGAAAGAACATCAGATGAAAGAGGGAATTCACCCGGAGTACGTGGAAACGACGATCAGCTGCGTCTGCGGCAACGTGATCAAGACCCGGTCGACGAAGAAGGACATCAAGGTTGAGATCTGCTCGAAATGTCATCCCTTCATGACGGGGAAACAGAAGATCATCGATACCGCCGGTCGCGTGGAACGCTTCAAGAAAAAATATGCCGACGTGAAAAAAGCCGATCCGAAGAATGCCAAGTAAGCCTGAGAAGAAAAAATCGCTTCCCCCCTCCCGCGGCACCGGAGATCGAAGTTCCGGGACGAAGGACGTCGTCCGGCCGTTTTCCGGTCATCCGATTCAGCCCCGCCATTTCCTTTAGGGCCTCACCCCGAGAGAAACGGTTTTTTTCTGAACCGCCCGCCCTCTGCCGGGCGGCCGTCCGCCCCTCCGTCATGAGCAGGAGATCATGTTCGACAAACTGAAGGACATCGAGAGCCGATACGAAGCGCTGGAGAAAAAACTCGGCGACCCGTCCGTGGTCTCGAACCGAGGCGAATACCAGAGGTGCGCGAAGGAGCATGCGGACCTCCGGGAACTCGTCGAGACATTCCGGGAATATGAGAGGACGAAGGCCCAGCTCGAGGATTGCCAGAGGATTCTCCGGGAAAGCGACGAGGAACTCAAGGAGATCGCCCGGGAGGAACTGCCGCAGCTGAGGGAGAGGGTTGCCGCCCTCGAGGGGCGGATGAGGATTCTCCTGATCCCCAGGGACCCGAATGACGATAAAAACGTCATCCTTGAGATCCGCGCCGGGACCGGTGGGGACGAGGCGGGACTCTTCGCGGCTGATCTCTACCGGATGTATGCCCGGTACGCCGAGAGCATGAACTGGAAAGTGGACCTCCTGAGTTCCAGCGCCGCGGGTGGCATGGGCGGTTTCAAGGAGATCATCCTCCTCATCGAAGGGAAGGGCGCCTACAGCCGGCTGAAATACGAAAGCGGTGTCCACCGGGTGCAGCGTGTGCCCGTGACGGAGGCCCAGGGGAGGATTCACACCTCCGCCGCCACCGTCGCCGTCTTGCCGGAGGCGCAGGAGGTGGAGGTCCAGATCGATCCCAACGATCTCAGGATCGACGTGTTCCGCTCGAGCGGCCACGGCGGTCAGAGCGTCAACACCACCGATTCCGCCGTCCGGGTCACCCACATCCCCACGGGCCTCGTCGTTTCCTGCCAGGACGAGAAGTCCCAGCACAAGAACAAGGCAAAAGCCATCAAGGTGCTTCGTGCAAGGCTTCTCGACCGGATGCAGGCGGAAAGCCACGCGGAGATCTCGGAGGCAAGGAAAAAGCAGGTGGGGACGGGGGACCGCAGCGAACGGATCCGGACCTACAACTTCCCCCAGGGCCGCGTGACGGACCACCGGATCGGGCTCACCCTCTACAACCTGGAGAAGATCCTCGACGGGGATCTCCAGCACATCATCGACAGCCTCGCGGCTCACTTCCAGGCCGAGGCCATCAAGAACTCGGCGGCCTGAGCCGGGGTCTCTCGATCATCATCTTTCATTCGAATGCGCGGGGATCATGGCAAGGAAACCGACGACGATCCGTCAGGCCATCCGGGATGCTGAGCGACGACTCGGTCGGCAGGGCTCTTCTTCTCCGGGGCTCGACGCGGAGGTCCTCCTGGCCCACATCCTCGGTGTGGAACGCACGGTACTGCACAGGGAGATGGACCGGGAACTCGCACCGCCGGACCGTCAAACCTTCGAGGCGCTCGTGGAGCGAAGGCTCCGCGGGGAGCCCGTCGCCTACATCACCGGCCGGAAGGAATTCTGGTCCCTGGATTTCGAGGTCGGTCCCGGGGTGCTTGTGCCGAGGCCCGAGACCGAAATCCTCGTGCAGGCCGTCCTCGGGTCGGCGGGGGGGTTCGCAGCGCACGATCCTCTGATCCTCGAGATCGGGACGGGATGCGGGGCCGTCAGTGTGGCCCTGGCCCGTGAAATCCCGACGGCCAGAATCTTCTCGACCGACCGGTCCGTCGAGGCCCTGAGGATCGCCCGTCGGAACGCGGTGATTCACGGCGTGGCGCACAGGATTTTTTTCATCGCCTGCAATTTACTCGGGCCTTTTCGCGGCGCCTTTGATATGATCCTTTCAAACCCCCCTTACCTGAGCGAGTCCGAGTACGAAGGCCTCCCCGAGGGGATCCGGATGTTCGAACCGAAAGAGGCGCTCGTTGCGGGGCCGGAAGGTACGGAGTTTCATCGCGCGTTGATCCGTCACGCCGGAAGGTTCCTGAACGACGGAGGCTGGCTTTTTCTCGAGATCGGTTTCGACCAGAGGGATGCGGTCCGTGACCTGATTCTCCGATCGGGGGGGTTTGACCCCGTCCGGTTCATCCGGGATTACGCCGGCATCGACCGGGTCGTTGCGGCCCGCAGGAGGTTGAAGGAAGGTGGATAAATTCGTCATCCAGGGCGGCCGGAAGCTCCAGGGGGAAGTCCGCATCAGCGGTTCGAAGAACGCGGCCCTTCCGCTCCTCGCCTCTTCGCTCCTCTGCGGCGGCTGGAACACCTATCACAACATCCCGGATCTGGTGGACATCAAGACGATCAAGCGACTCCTCGGGAACCTCGGCGCGGAGATCGAGGGGGGTGAAACCCTCCGCGTCAACACCGACGACATCAAGCGCTGCGAGGCGCCCTATCACCTGGTCAGGACGATGCGCGCCTCCGTTCTCGTGCTCGGTCCGCTCGTGGCCCGGATGGGCCGGGCGCGCGTTTCACTCCCCGGCGGATGCGCAATCGGGGCGAGGCCCGTCAACCTCCATCTCAAGGCCCTCCAGGATCTCGGGGCTGAGATCGACCTCCGGGACGGCTACATCGAGGCCCGGGCATCCCGGTTGCGGGGGGCCACGATCTACTTCGACATATCGACCGTGACGGGCACGGAAAACATCATGATGGCGGCGACGCTCGCACGCGGCACGACGGTCCTCGAGAACGCGGCCAAGGAACCCGAGGTCGTCAACCTGGCGGAGACCCTCAACGGGATGGGCGCGAAGGTGAGCGGTGCGGGGACCGACGTGATCGTCATCGAAGGCGTCGACACCCTTCACCCCGTCGAGACGACCGTCATCCCGGACCGGATCGAAGCGGGGACATACATGATCGCCTCGGCCATCACCGGCGGCGACGTCACGATCCGGGGCTGCCGGCTGGGTCATCTCGATGCCCTCGTGACCAAACTCAAGGAGGCCGGCATTTCGATCGAGCCCGTCGAGGACGGGGCGCGGGTGACCGGCGGCGTCGAGATCCGGTCCGTCGATGTCAAGACCCTCCCCTACCCGGGGTTTCCCACGGATCTCCAGGCGCAGGTGATGGCCCTGATGGCCATCGGGAAAGGGGTCAGCGTCATCACCGAAACCATCTTCGAGAACCGCTTCATGCACGTGGGGGAGCTGATGAGGATGGGTGCCGTCGTGAAGATCGAGGGTAGCCGGGCGATCGTCAGGGGGGTGAAAAAACTCAAGGGGGCACCGGTCATGGCGACGGACCTGAGGGCCTCGGCCTCTCTCGTCCTGGCGGGACTGGCCGCCGAGGGCCGGACCGACCTCCTGAGGGTGTACCACATCGACCGGGGGTACCATGCGATCGAAAAGAAGCTTGCAGCCCTCGGGGCGGATATTTCCCGTGTGAAGGATTGACATGAGGATCCTCAAGAGCTCGGACAGGCGTTTCCAGAGGGCCTTCGAACGGCTCAGGAACCGGGGTCGTGTCGTCGACGAGAAGATCGAGCGCACCGTCCGCAGGATCATCGACGACGTCCGGCGCCGGGGGGACAGGGCTCTTTTTGAATACGGCGGGAAGTTCGATCGGGTATCGCTCAGCCCCCGGAACATCGAAGTCAGGCGTTCAGAGGTCCGGAAGGCCCTTTCCAGGCTGAATCCCCGGACGCTCGAAGTCCTCGGTCTTGCGGCGCGCCGGATCGAACGATATCACCGGAAACAGGCGGTCCGCTCCTGGTCCTACCGGGAGGCGGTGGGCATCGAGCTCGGTCAGGAGATCCGGCCGGTCGAGCGCGTGGGGATCTACGCTCCCGGGGGGCTCGCCGCATATCCTTCCACGGTGCTCATGGCCGCCATACCGGCAAGAATCGCCGGCGTGCGGGAGATCATCCTGGCGACCCCGACCGGGAGAGACGGGATCAACCCCTTCATCCTCGCAGCCGCCGAAATCGCCCGTGTCGACCGGATCTTCCGGATGGGGGGCGCCCAGGCCATAGCCGCCCTGGCCTACGGGACGAAGTCCGTCCCTGCGGTGGACAAGATTGTGGGGCCGGGAAACGCCTATGTGGCGATGGCCAAGCGGATGGTTTACGGGACGGTGGGCATCGACATGATCGCCGGTCCCAGCGAGGTCATGATCGTCTGCGACGGCGGGGCCGACCCCGCCGTCATCGGGGCCGATCTCCTCTCACAGGCCGAGCACGACGAGCTGGCCAGCGCCGTCCTCCTCACCCCCGATGAAGACTTTGCAAGAAAAGTGGCCCGGGAGGTGGAGGTCCAGCTGCGGGCGCTTCCCAAGAGAGACATCGCCGGGAAGGCTGTCCGGGGTTTCGGTCTGATCATCGTGACCGGGGATCTCGACGAGGCACTCGCGATTGTCAACCGGTTCGCACCGGAGCACCTCGAACTCATCGTCGGAAACCCGAAGAGGCTCCTCCGGAAGGTCCGGAATGCGGGGGCCGTTTTCCTCGGGCCGAACACTCCGGAGGTCCTGGGGGACTATCTGGCGGGGCCCAACCACATCTTACCGACGGGGGGGACGGCCCGGTTCTCTTCCCCCTTGGGGGTTTATGATTTCGTGAAGCGGACGAGCGTGATTTCCTTTTCCGCCGGGGCGCTCCGGAAGTACGGGGCTGCGGCCGAGTCTTTCGCGCAGCTGGAAGGGCTGGAGGCCCACGGCCGGGCGATTGCGAGCAGGTTGAAATCAAAAAAATCTTGACAATGATCCGGAAGAATTATCTAATTCGTCCTCGACGTGCTCCGTTCGTGTTTCTGCGGCGTCAGCCGGTATTGGACGAGACGGACGAAACGACGAAAAACAGACGAGACGGACCAAAAGGGCGGGCGTAATTCAGCGGTAGAATGTCAGCTTCCCAAGCTGAACGTCGTGGGTTCGACTCCCATCGCCCGCTCCAGTCTTTATCCCGGCCGCAATTTTTTGCTTGCAAGGGCGGTTTTTCTGTGTTAAAAACCGCCTGAAATTCGAATGGTTTATATTCGAGTGGGCCCGTTTTGCCCACTTTTTTATTTTAAGGACTGGAAAAAGGCTAAAGGCTAAGGGCGAAAGGCGAGTAAGAGCATTATGCCTCAGGCCCTATGACGTCAAGCTTGCGCCATTAACCGTATATGTCAACGCCGTACCGGGACAGGATCATCGAACTGGTCGAGCCCGTCATCGACGCCGAGGGGATGGAGATCGTGGATGTCGAGTGCCTGCGGATGAAGACCCGCTGGCTGGTCCGGCTCTTCATCGACAAAGAGGGCGGGGTCACGATCGACGACTGCACCCACGTCAGCCATGAGGTGGGCGACCTGCTGGATGTCCACGATATCCCGCCGGGTCCCTACACGCTGGAGGTTTCCTCGCCGGGCCTGGATCGACCGCTCGCCCGGGACAAGGATTTCATCCGCTACAGGGGATCGAGAATCCGGGTCCGGCTGACGGAAAAGATCGAGGGGAGCCGGAACCTCAGGGGAACTTTGGAGGACTTCCTGGAGGAGAACGGCGAGAAGATCATTGTCCTCGACATCGACGGGAAGCGATACCGGATCCCGAGGGCGTTCGTGGCGAAGGCCCACCTGGAATATGAACTGTAACGCAGGAAGGATCTGTTCTTCTGGAGGTTTGAGTAAAACGGGAGGAACGTTGCATGTTGCCTGAATTGAAACGTCTGATCGAGCAAATGGGAAAAGACAAGGGCATCGAGAAGGAGATCATCATCGAGGCCCTCGAATCGGCGATGCTGACCGCCGCGAGAAAAAAGCTCGGGGCCCGGGTGGAGCTGGAAGCCCATTACAACGAGGAGGCGGGGGAACTCGAGGTCTTCCAGTTCAAGACCGTCGTCGACAAGGTCCTGGACCCGGAGACCCAGATCTCCCTGGAGCAGGCGAGGCAGGAGCTGGACGAGGGGGCCCAGCCGGGGGACAGCCTCGGCATGCGTCTGGATGCCGCCTCGTTCGGACGGATCGCCGTTCAGACCGCCAAGCAGATCATCATCCAGAAGGTCAAAGACGCGGAACGGGACAAGACCTACGAGGAATACAAGGACAAGAAGGGCCAGCTGGTCAACGGTTTTGTCCAGCGTTTCGAGGGCGGCAGCATCATCGTCAATCTCGGCCGCGCCGAGGCCGTCGTTCCCCCCTCCGAGCAGATCGCACGGGAGTCCTACAAGCGGGGGGAGAGAATCCGTGCTTACGTCATCGACGTGAAGAAAATCTCCAAGGGTCCCCAGATCATTCTTTCCCGGACGCACCCGGGCTTTCTCCGGGCGCTCTTCGAGGTCGAAGTCCCCGAGATCTCCGAAGGCTTCATCGACATCGTCAGTGTGGCCCGGGAACCCGGCAATCGATCGAAGATCGCCGTCAGGACCCACGACAAGGACATCGACCCCGTGGGGGCCTGCGTGGGCATGCGGGGCTCGCGCGTCCAGAGTGTCGTGCAGGAACTCAAGGGGGAAAAGATCGACATCGTTCCTTACTCCGAGGACCCCGTGAAGTACATCGTCAGCGCCCTGTCTCCGGCGAAGGTCAGCAAGGTGTTCATGTACGACGACATCAAATCCATGGAGGTCATCGTCCCCGACGACCAGCTGTCCCTGGCCATCGGCAAAAGCGGCCAGAATGTGAGACTGGCGGTCCGGCTCACGGGATGGAAGATCGACGTCAAGAGCGAGTCGATGCTCGCCGCGCAGGCCGAGGAGGGCCCCAAGGTCCTCCTGAAGATCCCCGGATTGCAGGAACCCGAAGCCGAGCTTCTGTACAGGGAAGGCTACAAGAGCATCTCGGCGGTCGCGTCGGCGGACCCGGAGATGCTGAAGTCCATTCCCGGCGTGGATGAGCAGCGGGTGACGGAGTGGGTCACGGGCGCCGGGCAGGTCCTGAACCAGCAGGTCAACAAAGAGGGAGCATGAGGGCACGAGGGGGCTTCGGTTCACGGCATCAAGACTTTCGGGAGAGTTTCGATCATGTCCAAGACAAGAGTTTATGAACTGGCCAAGGAATTCGGGATCGATAACAAGGAGTTCATCGCCCGCCTGAAGAGCATCGGCATCACCGTGAAGTCCCATTCGAGCACACTCGAGGAAAGCGAGGTGCAGAGGGTCCGCGAGGAGTTCACCGCTTCCGGCCCCAAGGAGATCGTGGAGCAGAGGATCAAATCGACGGTGATCCGCAGGCGGGCGGTCCGTCAGCCCGTCGAAGAGGTGAAAGTCGTCGAACCGGAACCGGCGGCGGAGCCTCTGAAGGAGGTTCGGCAGGAAGCCGTCGCCGCGAAGGAGGAGCCTGCGAAAAAGGCCGAACCGGAACCGGTGACCGAGAAGGAGGCCGCCGCGAAGGCGAAACCGGTCGAGAAGGCGGTTGTCGTTCCCGAGGAGAAGCCCCCCGAGGAAGCGCCCGCCGCGGAGGCCAGGAAAAAAGCGGAGGCGCCCGCCAAGGTACAGGAAAAGGCACCCGAGGCCGGCAAAGAGGCCCGGGCGGCAGCGCCGAAAGAGCCGGTGAAAAAGGATGCGGCGGAGGTCGAGACAAAAGAAAAGATCACCATCCTCAAGCTCGGGAAAAAAGTCGCCAAGCAGGAGCCCGTCGAGGTGATCATGGACGAGGTCCCGGAGCGCAAGAAATCCTTCATCAAACAGGTCGTGGCCCGCAAGGAAAAGAGGAAGGTGCGGGAAGTCGAGGAGGAGATCGAACGGCCCGTCAAGTGGCGGGAGAAAAAAGCTCCCGTCATCAAGATGAAGAAGACGGAGATCACCGTCCCGAAGGCCATCAAGAGGAGGATCCGGGTGGAGGAGGCGATCCGGGTCGGTGACCTGGCGAAGAAAATGGGTGTCCGGGCGAGCGACATCATCAACAAGCTCCTGGGTCTGGGCATGATGGTCACGATCAATCAGGCCATCGACGTCGATGCGGCCTCTCTCATCGCCGCGGAATTCGGTTACCAGGTGGAAGCGGTCACCTCCGAATTCGATGAGGCCCTCACCAAGGCCGGGTCCTCACCGGCGAACCTGAAGCCGAGGGCGCCCGTGGTGACGGTCATGGGGCATGTCGATCACGGGAAGACGTCGCTGCTCGACGCCATCCGTCAGACCAACGTCATCGACGCGGAAGCCGGAGGGATCACCCAGGCCATCGGAGCCTACCACGTCCGCGTCAAGGACCGTGACATCGTCTTCCTGGACACGCCCGGTCACGAGGCCTTCACCGCCATGAGAGCCCGCGGCGCCCGGGTGACCGATATCGTGGTCCTCGTCGTCGCGGCCGACGACGGCGTGATGGAGCAGACCGTCGAGGCGATCAACCATTCCAGGGTGGCCGGTGTGCCGATCATCGTGGCGATCAACAAGATCGACAAGCCCGGGGCCAACGCCGAGAAGATCAAGCAGGAACTGGTGAAACACAACCTGGTCCCCGAGGAGTGGGGGGGCGACGTCCTCTTCGCGGAGATCTCGGCCAAGAAGAAGGTCGGGATCGAGAACCTCCTGGAGATGATCCTGCTGCAGGCCGATGTCCTCGAGTTGAAGGCGGACCCCGACCGGGCGGCCCGCGGCGTCATCATCGAAGCCAAGCTCGACCGGGGAAGGGGGCCGGTGGCGACGGTGCTCATCCAGGAAGGAACCCTCCGGGAGGGCGATGCCTTCGTCTCGAAGAGGGAGTTCGGCAGGGTCCGTGCGATGATCGACGACCAGGGAAGGCGGATCAAGGAGGCCGGGCCCTCCATGCCCGTGGAGGTGATCGGTTTCTCCAATGTGCCCCAGGCGGGCTCGGAGTTCATCTGCGTGGAGGACGAGAAAAAGGCGAGAAGCATCAGCGACTACTTTGCCCGGAAGGAGCGGGAGAAGGAACTGGCGGCCACCTCGAAGGTCACGCTGGAACAGCTCTACGAGAGGATCAGGGAGGGGGCCAAGGAACTGAACGTCATCCTGAAAGCCGATGTCCAGGGGTCCATCGAGGCCCTGGGCGAAGCCCTGTCCAGGCTCAGCACGCCGGAGATCAAGGTCAAGATCATTCACAGCTCCACGGGCGCCATCACCGAGACGGATGTCATGCTGGCGTCCGCGTCGGACGCCCTGATCATCGGGTTCAAGGTGAGGCCCGACGCCCGGGTGGTCGAGGTCGCGGAGCAGGAAGGCATCGAGATCAAGCTCTACGATGTGATCTATGACGTCATCAACGACGTGAAGGCGGCCATGGAAGGCCTCCTCGAGCCCGAGTACCGGGAGGCGGTCCAGGGGCACGCCGAGGTCCGCGAGATCTTCAAGATCGCCAAGGTGGGGACCATCGCCGGCAGCTATGTCACCGACGGGAAAATTTCGAGAAGCGCCAATGTCCGGTTGGTCAGAGAAGGCGTGGTCATCTACGACGGAAAGATCCTGTCGCTGAAGCGGTTCAAGGAGGACGCCCGGGAGGTCGCCGCGGGGCTCGAATGCGGCATCGCCGTGGAGAATTTCAACGACATCAAGACCGGTGATGTGATCGAGGCGTACACGAAGGAGAAGGTGGAACGGAAACTTTAGAAACGGTTTCTTTCGTTTATCTCGTTTCTTTCGACGAAACAAACGAACAAACACAATGAACGAAATGAACGATCATGATCGTCGGTGTCGGGATCATCCACATCTGGATCCATGAGAGCAACTCCCTGAAGGCCAAGCGGGGCGTCCTGAAGAGCATCATCCGCAGGACGCAGAACCGGTTCAACGTCTCCATCGCGGAGATCGGGGAAAACGACCACTGGAAGATGGGGAAAATCGGTTTCACCGTTGTCGGCAACGACAGGCGTTACATCAACGGGAAAATCGACAAGATCCTTCAGTTCGTTCAGGATATGCACCTGGCCGACGTCCTGAAGACGAAGGTCGAGATCACCAACTACAGCGACATCGTCGAGGACGGCCGGCCGGAAAGGTTCGAGGATCTGTTCAATGACATTCAAAAGGGCCGATCGGGTCGCGGACCTGATCAAGGCTGAGCTGTCGGAGATCCTGTTGAGGCGGATCCGGGATCCCCGCATCGAATTCGTCACGATCACGGACGTGAAGATGAGCGCCGATCTGCGGTCGGCGAAGATTTACTTTGTCCAGTTGGGCAAGGACCGGCTGGATGCCGACCTGGAAGCGGGATTCGAGAAAGCCAGGGGATTCTTGAAGCGGGAACTCGGCAAGCGCCTCCGCCTTCGCTACATGCCCGAGGTCCTGTTCCTCTACGATCGATCCTTTGAATACGGTTCCCGCATCGATCGACTCCTGTTGGAGGTTCATGAAAAAGACAAGGAGAACGCTCCGGAAGATCATTGAGGTCATCCGATCGAGCAGAAGCTTTCTCATCACGTCGCACATCCGGCTCGACGGGGATGCGATCGGGTCGGAACTTGCGCTTTACCTCATGCTCCGGGACATGGGGAAGGAGGCCCACGTGTACAACCAGGATGCCACCCCGCGGATGTACGATTTCCTCCCGGGGGCGGACCGGATCGTGAACCGTCTGGATGCGGAGAGGACCTTTGACGCCGTCTTCATCCTGGACTGCAGCGACATCGGCCGGGTGGGGGAGGAATCCGGGCGGGTGGGCGCCATTCCGAACATCATCAACATCGATCATCACATCTCCAACGGATCGTTCGGCGACCTTTCCCTGCTGGACCCCGCGGCGAGTTCGACGGGGGAGATCGTCTACCGGTTGATGCGGGCGCTGGGAACGGACATCACGAAAGACATGGCGGTCAATCTCTACACCGCCATTCTCACGGACACCGGCGCCTTCCGCTATTCGAACACGGCGCAGAGGACCTTCCGGATCGCCGGGGATCTCGTGGCCAGGGGCGCCGAGCCCTGGTGGATCTCCCAGAGGATCTACGAGAACAACCCCGAGCAGAAGATGAGGCTTCTGGCCAAGGCGCTCGACACGCTCGCGTTTTTCTGGGATCGGAAGATCGCCGTCATCCACGTCACCCGGAAGATGCTCGAAGAGTCGGGGGCCCTCTGGGAGTACACCGAAGGCTTTGTCGAATTTCCCCGGTCGATCGAGGGGGTGGAGGTGGCGGCGTTTGTCAGCGAAATCGGTGACCGCTTCTTCAAGGTCAGCCTCCGGTCACGGGGAGGCATCGACGTGGAAAAGGTGGCCGGCACCTTCGGCGGCGGAGGGCATCACAGCGCCGCGGCCTTCCGGATCACCGGAGATCTCGAGGACGTGAAAAAGAAGCTCGTGGAGGCGGTCGTCGGCAATGCAG
>FWPV01002560.1_pt1 | contig 44287 bp, 31 predicted proteins | sample 2228371 | NCBI WGS metagenome assembly FWPV01 (sample SAMEA103939776, study PRJEB20133) | metagenome
AGGAAATGCCTGCCCATCCTGAAGAAATCCAAGCGGCCATAGAAGAAGGGATCGAGATACATTTCCTGGTGGCCCCAGTCCGTATTGTAGAGCAAGGTGGTAAGGTAACGGGCCTTGAACTCATTCGCATGAAGCTCGGCGACCCCGATGCCTCAGGAAGAAGACGCCCAATACCGATCGAAGGTTCGGAGTACATCATTGACGTCGACGTCGTTATTCCTGCAATAGGTCAGGCCGTGCTCATGCCGTTCGACCCTGAGGTCTCCCGAATCAAAGTCACCAAGGCAAGAACTATCGAAATCGATCCTGTTACAGGGGCAACCAGTGTACCCGGAGTGTTTGCAGGAGGAGATGCAGAAAAGGGGCCTTGGATCGCTATCGAAGCTGTGGCAGGCGGGATGCGAGCTGCTGAGAGTATTCACCGCTACCTTCGGGGCATGGACATGAGGCAAGGCCGTGAAGTCGAAGAACGCTTTCCAGTCACCGACGCACGGCCTGGCTTTGCTTACGCCCGGGCCCAACGAATGCCCCAACTCGAAGCGCACACCAGAACAAGGACGTTCGAAGAAATAGAGAAAGGATTTACCGAGGAACAGGCAATTGAAGAGGCCAAGCGATGCTTGAATTGCAGGAAATGTCTCGGTTGCGGTATCTGCGAGGATGTCTGCGAGGCAAAGGCGCTTCGCTACCAGGACGAGGAAACCATCGAACACATCGAGGTCGGAAGTATCATCCTAGCTACAGGGTTCGAGGAATATAATCCTGCCACAAAGGCTGAATACGGCTACGGTCGTTACCCGAATGTCGTAACCAGCATTGAATTTGAACGCATGCTTTCTGCCACAGGTCCCTTTTCCTCCATCGTCATGAGGCCTTCTGATGGCGACATCCCTCAAAAGATCGCATGGATACAGTGCGTAGGATCCAGGGACAGCGTTCATGATTACTGCTCCTCGGTCTGCTGCATGTATGCGACAAAAGAGGCCATTATTGCCAAGGAACACCTTCCGTTCGTAGAACCTACGATCTTTTACATGGATATTCGTGCCCATGGTAAAGGTTTCGACGCGTACTATGAGCGAGCAAAACAGGAACACCACGTACGTTACGTACGATCTCAGATCTCCCGCATCGTGGAGGACCCAAAGACCAAGAACCTCTGGCTGCGGTACGTGGCAGAGGACGGCACGATCAAGGAAGAAGAATTCCACATGGTGGTCCTCTCTGTGGGTGTACGACCTCGTCCTGATACAGCGCAGATGGCAAAAAAACTCGGTATAGACCTCAACCGCCACGGCTTTTGCGCCACAGATCCCTTGCGTCCGGTCGAAACATCTCGTGAAGGCATTTATGTGTGCGGGTGTTTTCAGGCTCCCAAAGATATCCCTGAAACAGTCGCCCAGGCAAGTGGCGCCGCAGCTTATGCAATGGCGCATCTCGCAGAGGCACGGGGGACCCTGCTCTACAAGGAAACCCTTCCTGAAGAAAAGGATGTCGAAGGCCAAGCGCCGAGGATCGGTGTGTTTGTCTGTAATTGTGGAGTCAATATCGGCTCAGTGATCGACGTGAATGAGGTACGATCGTATGCGGCTACGCTCCCAGATGTGGTACATGCTGAGGAATTCCTCTTCTCCTGCTCTACAGATAGCCTCGAGGCAATCAAGCGGGCCATACGAGAACACGACCTGAATCGTGTGGTAGTTGCCAGTTGCTCGCCTCGCACCCATGAACCACTCTTTCAGCAGACTATACGGGAGGTAGGCCTCAATTCGTTCTTGTTCGAAATGGCAAATATCAGAGACCAGTGCTCCTGGGTGCATATGCACCACAAAGAGGAAGCCACCAAGAAGGCCAAGGATCTGGTTCGTATGGCAGTCGCCAACGCACGGCTTCTCAAGCCGCTTCCGGTGGAATATGTGGACGTCACTAAGAAAGGCCTCGTGGTAGGTGGAGGTCTTGCCGGCATGACAGCAGCACTTCATCTTGCCGAGCAAGGTTATGGCGTCTACCTCGTGGAAAAGGAGGCACAGCTAGGCGGTAACCTTCATCACCTCTACTACACCATCGAAGGCACGGACGTACAGGCCTTTTACCGGGATCTTCTCGAACGAATCATGAATCACCCTGCCATCGAGGCCCTCACGCAAGCCAAGCTGCTCGAACACTCGGGGGCAAAGGGGAATTTTAAGACAAAGATCGCTTTCGTGAATGAGGCCGGCGCCACTGTGGAACGCACCCTCGAGCATGGAATTGCAATTCTCGCAACTGGGGCAGAGGAATCTCGTCCCACCGAGTATCTTTACGGCCAACACCCAAAGGTCCTTACCCAGCAGGAATTCGAGCAGAGACTCGTCAACGGTGACCTTGATCCTAAAGGTCTTAAGCAGGTCGTCATGATTCAATGTGTAGGATCAAGGATCCCTGAACGGCCGTACTGCAGCAGGATCTGCTGTTCGATCGCTATAAAAAACGCCTTGAAACTTAAGGGCCTTAATCCACAGGCTACGGTGCATGTCGTATATAGGGACATACGAACCTATGGGATGCTGGAAGAATACTATACCAAGGCACGACAGTTGGGGGTGATCTTTACGCGCTACGGGCTGGAACGGCCGCCAGTGGTGACAGCAACCGGGGAAGGAGATCTCAACGTTCGCATATTCGATCCCTTTATAGGCACCACGATTGAGCTCTCTGCTGACCTCCTCCTACTCAGTGCCGCTATCATCCCTCGACAGAACGAAGACGTCGCAAGCCTCTTCAAAGTGCAGCGAACTCTCGATGGGTTCTATCTGGAAGCACATATGAAGCTCAGGCCTGTGGATTTTGCCACGGAAGGCGTCTTTCTGGCTGGCACTGGACATTCTCCAAAACTCATGGGCGAATCGATCTCCCAGGCTGCTGCTGCTGTCTCCAGGGCCTGTACTGTGCTGAGCAGGGACAAAATCCAGGTCGGAGGGGTGGTGGCGAAAGTCGATTCAGAAAAGTGCGCTGTCTGTCTTATCTGTGTCCGGGCCTGTCCCTACGGTGTTCCCTACATTCACGAGGACGGCTACTCCTATATCGACCCTGTGAGATGCCAAGGATGCGGCACGTGTGCAGCCGAATGTCCGCAGAAGGCCATAGAGCTCCAGCACTTTACTGATCGTCAGCTCTTAGAAAAAACTGCTGCCCTCGCTCAAAGGGAATACGGGCGGCAACAGGACTCATAAGGAGAATCGTTATGAGCGAACGCTTTGTTCCTGACATAGTTGCCTACTGCTGTACGTACTGAGCATACTCAGCAGCGGACCTGGCAGGTTCCATGAGGATGGAATACCCCACCAATGTGAAGATCATACGGGTACCGTGCACCGGCAAGGTAGACGTCCTGTATCTACTCAAAGCGCTGGAGAGTGGAGTAGACGGTGTATACGTTGCAGGATGCATGGAAGGAGATTGTCATTTTCTCAAGGGAAACATACGGGCGAGAAAACGGGTCGAGTACGTCAAGAAACTCCTCGTGGATCTGGGAATCAATCCTGAACGTGTCGCCATGTACAATCTTTCTGCGGCACAAGGCCCTCGGTTCGTAGAAATCGCCAAAGAGATGACCGAAAAGATCGCGGCGCTCGGCCCAAGTCCCATCAAGACTGGCCGAGGAAGCGAGCTGCCCAAGGCTGATGGCTCCACCCCGAGCACCGACGATGGGGCAAGCGCAAAGAGTGCGGCATAGCCAATAGGATTGTTTGCGATCTGATCTGGTAAGGAGAGCACCTCATGATTATCGCACATCGAAAACCGATCGACGAAATACTCACGATGGTAGACCGTTACGACAAAATCATCCTGGCAGGATGCAAGGGGTGTGTGGCAGTATGTGCTGCTGGAGGAGAAAAAGAGGTCGGTATCCTTGCATCGGTGCTTCGGCTAGCCCGCAAGAAAGAGGGCCGAGAGATCGAGATCAAGGAAATCGTGCTCGAACGCCAGTGCGACCCTGAGTATATCGAGCAGATTCAGGGGATTGTCGACCAGTACCAGGCCATTCTTTCCATTGCCTGCGGTGTTGGTGTGCAATACATGGCAGAGCGCTACAAAAACGTACCCGCGCTACCCGGAGTAAACACAGACTTCATGGGAGGTGCTCTTGAACAAGGCGTCTGGGTGGAGCGCTGTCAGGGATGCGGTGCATGTGTACTGCACTTGACCGGAGGGATATGCCCCATCACCCGGTGTTCAAAAAGTCTTCTCAATGGACCGTGCGGAGGTTCCACCAAAGGCGCTTGTGAAATCAATCCAGAGGTAGCGTGCGGCTGGCAGCTCATTATTGATCGGCTCAAATCCCTCGGGATGCTGGAGTCTGTCTACGAAGAGATCATGCCCTACAAGGACTGGAGTACCAGCAGGGATGGGGGGCCCAGAAGGATCATCAGGGAGGATATGCGGGAATGAAGACGGCGAGTCGACTAGAGCGAATCTTGGAGAGCGGTGCATTTGCAGTCACCTCAGAATGCGGTCCTCCGCGGGGATCGGATCCTGAGGTCATACGCAAGAAGGGCGAACTGCTCAAAGGCGTTGTGGACGCAGTCAATGTCACTGACAATCAGACTTCTGTGGTGCGAATGTCTTCTATTGCCTCGTGTGTGATCTTGAAGCAGATGGGATTTGACCCCATTGTGCAGATGGTAACCAGGGATAGAAACAGGATCGCCCTGCAGAGCGACATCCTTGGAGCCGCTGCCCTAGGACTCAATAACATCTTGTGCCTCTCCGGCGATCATCAGCGCTTCGGTGACCACCCTTCTGCAAAGAATGTGTACGATATCGACTCCATTCAACTCATTATGACGGTACGAAGGATGCGGGACGAGGGTAAGTTCATCAACGGAGAACCACTCAAGGGGGCACCAAAATTGTTCATAGGTGCGGCTGCAAATCCATTTGCAGATCCTTTTGAGATACGCGTTCCCCGGCTCGCCAAGAAGGTTGCTGCAGGTGTGGATTTTATTCAGACACAGTGTATCTACAATCTCGACAAATTCCGGCTGTGGATGAAACAAGTCGTAGACCGGGGCCTCCACACCAAAGTAAAAATCCTCGCAGGCGTGACCCCTATGAAGACCCTCGGTATGGCCCGGTATATGAAGACACAGGTCCCAGGCATGGACGTACCTGACGAAATCATCAAACGGCTTCAAGGGGCTGGCAAGAGCAAGGCAGCAGAGGAAGGCATCAAGATTTGCGTGGAGACCATTCAACAGCTCAAAGAGATAGAAGGAGTAGCCGGCGTTCACATCATGGCTATCGAATGGGAAGAACGGGTGCGTGAGATCGCAGAGGCTGCAGGGCTTTTGCCGCGACCGACATTACCTGACGATTGATAAAGTAGCACAGGGCCTATCACCCGTGCTGTTACCTCTGGTTACCGACGTGTGGCCTGTTCTCTTTAGGCTACGAGCCGGTCGAGGTTGCACGTAGCTTATACGTACAACATGGATGCCCCTGGGAAATGGTCGAGTGTATCTCGAACTCAATCCCTTGCTCAGGAAAGGCGCTTCTCAAGGCCTCCTTCCCCATGATACTGCCAAGGCGCGTGCAAAAGGAGGGTGAGGAAGAAAGCTTGCGGCCGAACGGACATGCCGGTACCTTGCGCACTACTGTGGCATCATCCACGACCTCCCACGTTCCATGAACCCCTACTATCGCCTCGACCGTGTCGATAAATGCCATAGCCCTTGAGAGCTGGTGATGCCCGGTTGTTTTCATAAAAGGTCCCATCACCTTGCCCACTGTCCTAGAAAGGCTCGCTGTGACAGGTTCCAGACGGTCCCAGACCTCATCACCGATGAGACGGTGCGCCGTTCGTATAGGAAGAAGCACGAGCACATCAAAACAACGGCTGGAGATACCTTCGAGCACCGAAGCCATCATGATCGCCTGTCCTCCTTTAATCGTCTGCTTGGTTCAAGACATACGCGTTCCTCGTATATCCATTGTCGTCTGTCTGGGTGAAACGCGCCGCTGCTGGCCGCCTCAAAAAAGCAACCCTTCGTTTGATCTGTTGTAGTCCGAGAAATACTCCCACACCCCGACGCGCGCCAAGAGCGACACACATGGTCCGAAGTAGTATCGGTTCAATCGACCACTTTCCCCATACTCGCTTCACATGTCTTCCGGAAGCCTTGTCCCTGTATGACTGAAATCCAGCCTCACGAACCAACTCGATGGCTTCAAGGCGGTCCTTATAAGGGAACTCAGGGGTTTCGAAGATAATCTTCGACCGAAATGTGTCGAACTTCGTCGGATCCTCAGGCACGAGGAACCGCCCATGTCCCTTTACGTACTCCCAAAGGGCTGTCTTGGGAAACGGTACCGCAGCGTAGAAGTAGACTCGATCGAGACAAAGCCTTTTGGCAAAGGCAACAGAGGTCTTGATCGACTCGAGTGTATCACCTGGGTTGCCTATCATGAATTGACCGTACACAGAAAGACCGCACGCCTTGAGGCATTCCACCCCATGTACTATATCCTCAATGGTCTGATGCTTGCCCATTCGTCTGAGCACCTCAGGATCGCCTGACTCTATTCCCACCCCGACACCCAAACATCCTGCTGTTCGCATCTTGCAAGCAAGTTGCGGCGTTACTCGATCTATTCGAAACCCCTGACATGCCCAGACGATAGGCATGCCTGAAGCAATGATCTCGTCGCACATGTCCTCAGCTCTTTGGATATCAATGTTGAAGCTATCGTCAATTATGAGGAACTTCTTTGGTCCGAATCGGTCTATCACGTACCTCATCTCTTGCACAATACGATGGGGACTTCGTGCCCGCCAGGTCCTTCCCCACATCTCAGCAGAAGCACAAAACACGCAGGAATACGGACAAGAGCGACTCGTCAACAACATGTGCTCTGCATACCGGGACATAGGAAAGGCCTGATACAAAGGAATAGGAAGGGTATCGAGATCCTTGATAAGCCGCCTGGGTCTGTTCCTTTTCAGTTGTCTTCCATCTCGGTAGATGAGACCGTCGATAGCCTCAACCGAGAGATGAAAGCGCTTTGAACCGTACTGGAGGTAATTGAAAAGTTCCCAAAGGGTTTCCTCCCCTTCCCCCATCACGCCAAAATCGAACGGTGTATCCTCCAGTGCTGCCTCCCACATGATGCTCGCGTGGGCACCACCAATGACAAGTGGCGTGTGTGGGTACCAGGTCTTTATCATGCGGCCTATCGCTACCGCCTCGTCAAAGAACCGGCTCGTAGAGGTTATGGCCACCATATCGTATCCACTGCGGTCAGGATGCAGGATGTTGCGGGACGGTGCTGTGACCCGTGTATCCCACACCCTGATCTTGAGAGCCGGCACACGGACCTTGAGGTACGAAGCAAGGTATCCCAATCCGAGGTGGATCGTCGCTTCTTCGTTATCTCGATTTGGATGTACAAAGAGCACCCGCATACTCAATCCATGTACCCCAATCCCCGAAGTTGTTGTTTGATCCTTTCTTCTTCCTCGCTCGTAAATACCTCCTTTACCTCAAAGGATGTCGTCGCACCCTTCCGTAGGGCGCTCTTTTCTATCGTCAGTGGCGTAGTATCGAGAAACGCCTTGTCGAATAGCTCGAAAAGCACCCGACCATCCATATCTTCAGGTATGGAGAGACCCATCAGATAAAGGAATGTTGGTGCTAGATCCTCGATACGAGCATGATGGTCCAGCACACCAGGTTTGGTCCAGGGTGTCTTGACCATGAGCATCCCCTCGCGTCTATGGTAACCAGTCTCGATCGGCGAAGGGCTGAACAAATCTGCAGACTGCACATAGTCCTCGCTCACCGTGTACTGGTAGTGACGGAGTACAAACAAGAGGTCAGGGCAACGATACACCAGGGGACCATGGTACACGTCCTCTTTTAGGAATATTTCAGTCGCAAGGGGCTGCTGCCCTTGACGCGGATCCCTCAGTGTCCTCAACAGGGATCCCAATTGTTCTCTGACCTCTAGGTACGCCCTGCCAGCAGGGACCATCCCTGCAGGTTCTCTGCCGAGGAGGTTTATAAAGATCCCTTGTTCAACAGGACTGGCTGAATAGGCACGCGTCCTGGACCAGTCGACATGCTGGGGCGAATATGTCTGGCTCATCGACTTTACCCATAACGAGAGGGCATCGATCCGGTCCTGGAGCAGATGCTGAAACATCACTTTCCTCCATTCCCGCCGATCGATCGTACGCAGTGCTTTGACGAACGCATCATGTATCCTGCGCCTTCTTCTCCATTTCTGCACGGCCCCACGCTTCAGGGTGAGAAACCCCTGCTCAATCAGCCACGTGTTAAGATGAAATTTCCCTATCAACGGTCCAAACCCGTGGTCAGAAAACAGGAAGATCGCTGCATCCGGTCCAGCCAGATCAATGAGCTCACCAAGATACTGATCAACTTGTTGGTAGTACTTGAGAATCACAGGAACGTAGCGGTCACACTTGGACGGTTCAGCATGCGGATGTCCGCGATCGATGAATTTCCACAGAAGGTGCTGAATCCGGTCCATTCCATCGAATACGGTGAGGAAAAAATCCCATGGTTCTTTCTCAATGAGAAATCGATTCAATGCCTGTAGCTTCTCTGTGCACTGGGTGAGGTCTTCTATAAAATCCTCGATTTGTGCGTCGGTCTTATAGAACTCCCAGTGAAGCGCAAATCGATATCCTCCTGTAATGGTGTCCAGCAACTGAAAAAATTCACCTGGATAGGTCATTGCGGGCGATACCTTTGGCGTGAGCATTCCGCTGACCATGATTCCATTGACCGCATCGACCGGATAGGTCATGGGCACGTTGATGATCACAACCCGCTTACCAGCCCTGGACATAATATCCCAGAGCTTGCGGGACCTGATGGACCTACTGCTCAAAAGGGGCCTTACAAAGTCAGGTCCTAGAGGCCCACGGAAATCAGTGATACCATGTTTTCCTGGATTTTTGCCTGTCATGAAACTCGACCATGCAGGACCTGTATTGGGTGGAACCGTGCTCTGAAGCGTAGTCCAGGCAGCTGAGTCAAAAAGACGTCTCATGGTAGGCAGATAGCCTGCCTCAGCCCAAGGCTTTAGCAGGGCGAAGGTACCTCCATCGTATCCAACAGCTAGGACTTTATGTGACATCGCCCCTCAGACGACAGCAATGGTTGAAAAACAGTGGCCATAACGGTGTGGCACTCATCTTGAACGTGTCGGTGTCTGTACCTTGCATCGTTTCGATTGGCACCTTCCCTCTTCCTGTGGGGAAGATCTACAGAACGGTTGGATATTCACCAGTACTTAGCATTAGGGTAACATAGACGTCTGTCGCAAGTCCAAGGTTCTGGCTTCAAAGAGGTTTACGAACATCGGCATGCTCAGCTACGCTCACTCTATAGGTTCGCCTTTGGTACTCGCAACCTGGTGGTAGCATCGGTCTGCGTGCCTTTTTCATGATCTCACCTCAGGAGCACACAAGAGAGAGGGCAAGGAAAGATGACCGAAGCTACCGTCCCTCGGCAACTCGATGTACTGGAGTGCATCCTGTGCAGGCATCCCCTCTCTGTGCCGGGGGCACCCAGCAGACAGTTTTTCCCCGAAGATGGCACCATACCCTGTAGAGGATGTGGCCATGTATTTCCAATCCGTTGGGGAATTCCTGATCTTCGATCTCCCACCTACCGCGAGGATAGCTCGCATTTGTTCGACAGAGATCAAGACCTGGCATTCGCCCGCATGCTGGCCGAACGGTTCACAACCGCCTCCTTCATGGGGCTACTCGACTATTTCAATCAAAGGAGCAAGGAGGTCCTGCTCAACGGCCGCCTCACACGATCTGGTGCACATACGCTCGACGTATTGCGAAAAACGTTCACCTCTCGGATACGACGAGCAATAGACGATCCATGGCCACGAAGCGGCCGTCGCATATTCGATCAGGCGAATGCCCTGGGAATCAGGACCCCACTACAGGCACGCCGTGCTGCAGACCTTGGCTGCGGTAGTGGCATTCAGCTATTGGGGCTTGCACCGGATGCTCAACTTGTTTATGGTGTGGATATCTCCCTCAAGAATCTGCTCCTGAGCAAGAAACTCCTTGAGGAACATGGAATCGACAATGTGTGTCTGATTGCAGCCGATGCCAGAAGACTTCCGTTTGCCCATGGAACAATGGATCTGGTCACCCTGGTTGACATACTCGAACACATCGAAGAACCGAGTAAGCTGCTTCAAGAATGCAGCAGAGTGATCACCGAAACCGGTATGGTGTATCTTGCCACGCCTAATCGGTTTTCGTTGTGGAGAGAACCTCATTCAGGCCTGTGGGGCCTTGGCTTTTTCCCCAGACACATTGCACCACGCTATGTATGGCTGAGAAAACAACTTCCTTTTAAGGTACACCTATATTCTCGTGGAGAACTTTTGAGCCTGGTCAGACCACACTTTGTTCCTTTCATGGTCTCCTCCTTTACCTACCTCCAGCCTCAGAACAGAGCGGTGAAGTGGGTAGCTCAAAGACTCGACACCCTGATGAAGATCTCTGCCCTGCGATCACCAGTGGAACGTGTCATCCCTGTCCACGAACTTATCTGTTGCAAAAGGGTTATGTGAACGAATGACTGATACACAGAAGTCCCACTCAGAGGCTGGCTTTTGGGATGCCAGGGTCCGGCTGTTCGCACAAGAGACGCCAGCAGAAGGTTTGATCGTCACCGACGACCTCGTCGACAATATGATCAACGGCATTGCCTACCTTGGTCTGCACAGGCTCAATCAGTTCATAGTTGGACAGTTGGGAGACCTTCAAGGGAAACGCATCCTCGATTGCGGCTGCGGTACCGGGCTGCTCTCAGTTGCCATGGCACAGAGAGGCGCTATTGTGTATGCAGCTGACGTGTCGCGTGAGAGTTTGAATGTGGTAAAACAAAGGAGCCGCATCAACGAGGTGGACAGTAGGATCCATGAGATGTGCATGGCGTTAGAGGCCCTTGGATGTCACAAGGCCTCCTTTGACCATGCGGTAGGCTCCCTCCTTCTTCACCATACCCGTTTCTTGTCTCAAGGACTCACTGAACTGCTGCGTGTCGTGCGACCAGGTGGCAAGATCCTATTCATCGAGACCTCGGGAAGAAATCCGTTGCTCATGTTTGCCAGAAAACACTTGTTAGGCAGATGGGGTATAGAAAAGGCAGGCACTCATTCCGAGAAGCCACTCGCCAAAAAAACTATCGAGCAAATCAGGCAGCTGGTCGGCGGAAACCTGCAGGTGTACTACCCAGAGTTTATCTTTTTCAGAATGCTTCCGCAGTATATTGCTCGCTTTCGAAAGAAACCCCTCATGCGGATCTGCTCGGCCATGGACCGCCTGATACAGGAAAGAGTCCCCGGCCTTACCTCCTTTGGCTACTATCAAGTACTGGTGGTGCAGACCTCGGCCTGAGCGCTGTCACTCGTGTCCTCGCCTGAACCAGGGGCGGTCCTCGTGCTGGTTGAAGTAGAAACGATCATAAGAGGACGTTAGATACGATGAGACCGTGCGCCTTCCTGAGGATGAAAGACCACACCTACTCCGATTGTGCTGTTCTTCGACTGTGAATGCGATCTTCAGCCCTTCGAGATGATTCCCTGCGAGTCTGTACGTGCCCCGTACAACATTACCCTCTGTATCCTCCCATGAGAAAACCCCTTCAGGCCAAAACCGGAATCGCTCCATACCTCCACATCTGCTCGGCCGCTCCCAGACGCCGTACAAAAGCGATTCTTCCACCGGATAGTGCTCAATCAACAGGATACCAGCTAGCGCAACGAGCGTACTAGCAGCACATGCAAGATCGACCGACCAGGCGCCAGCCGGCGGACAAGACAAGGCCACGCCTTGACTCCTCGGCGACGGCATCGAGCGTCTGCCTACATAAAGGAGGCCCAAGCCCAACACGCCTGAGCACAGGTTGATACCTACGTCCCTGGCATCGTAGTAGCGATTAGGTAAGAGGCCCTGAAGGAGTTCGTCCATAAGGCCTACGATAAAAACAAGGGAGATCACATATGCTGTGGTTCGCACAGGACCGTACCGTGTTTCCAGGACACGCAGGAGCAACCAGGAAAGTACACCATACTCCAATAAATGGATACGTTCGACTGGGAAATCAGAAAGCAGATGAATGAAGAGGCCATACCCAGCTCCAAGTGCACCAAGAAAGAACAGTACAGGAACCGAGCGTCTGCTGGGCACTCTGAGAAGCCGATAGCCTGCAAAGCCGACTGCGATGACTATAGCAATCACCGGGCAGTACCGGATTACCCACGCAAGACCCAGCTGACTCAGTGCCGCAGTCACAAAGGGCACGAGATACGACGTCAGGTAGATCACACCAACATACAGCACTACGTAGTTCCAGCGTTTGAAACCATAAGCTTTGTCTAGCACGAGGGCATCCACTCTCCACGAGACTCTGCAACAGGCCTCAGAGATCTCCCGTGGCACAATCCTCGGTCACATGTTGCATGGCCAGGATACATTCAACGTCCCTGAGCATTTCTTCTGATGAGGCGGTAGAGATCTCTTTCCTGCCGAACATCGAACTGGCGGTAAAGACCCGTGCGCATGCCTTCTGGCAATGATAGAAGATATACTGTCCCAGGGGCCTCATCCAGAGCAGGCACGTGGCCTGGCACAAACAACGTAATATCAGGCCGTATTCCCTCGACCGCATGAAAATAATCGAGCACAGCCCATGCATCGTAGTCATCCTGAGAGGGGGCCACTACCCACGCACCGTACTCGAGGTGGCCAAGGGTGTCCTGCCCGTATTGGTAGGCGCTCAGATCGCCTCGCTTACACGGACTGAAAAGATACCTGCTCACACTGACATCTCCTTTGAAATGAAAAGGCTGCCCTCTGGCACTGACATCGCCAAAGATCTGTGGGAGCAGACGAGAAACCGTGATCGGTACTATCAAAGTGACAGTAACAAGGATAGGTACAACCCACCATCGGACCTGTCCTGGCGCCATGTGACGCTGTCCATCTTTCTCGATGCCTTTGAGCATGAGGCCAAGTCCACCTGCTCCTACACATGGAGCCCACCATACGTACGATGACAGCAAAAATGCAAATTGATCCCGTACAAAGAAATTCATCGCAAACAACGTGTTTAGTATGACCCCGACCGTAACGGCCATCCCGAGCGAACGAACACGGCGCATAAGAACAGACAAGCCAAGACATCCGAGCACTACCCCGTGGGGCAACAGGTTGATAAAAACGAGTTGTCCTACAAATCCATAGGTCGCAAGCACACCCGACATCCCTTGCTGCATAGCTCCTGGGCCTAACGGAAACACATAGTTGAGAAATCCGGCGCCCACTGCCTCTTTGACCAGTCTCAGACGGTCCTGGCTCGACTCAGCAAGGAGACGAATGACAAATGGCACCCAGTAGAAAGAGGCACCAAGGACTACGGCTGCTGACCATGTAAGTACCTTCTTGAACAGGACTGTTGCTCTGGTAGATGCAGGCCCGAGCGTCCGCACCGCGTACAGTGCAAACGCAGGTAGGGAAAGAAGCATGAGCAGGTGGTTTGTCAGAGAGAGTCCAACGAGGAGCCATGCCAGCAGGTAATATTTGTCGTTGTGTCTCTGTGCTGCAATGAACAGAACGACGAATATGCAAACGATAAAAAAGGCGTGGAGTGTGTACACCTCGGGCACGACGGCATGCAGCCAAAAGGTATGGCACGTAGCCAGCCATCCAGAGGCGACAACCCCAGAGAACGCAGCGGCAAAAAAAGGGGCCTGCACCCATTGGCGGGCAGCCCTGAAATTCAGATAGTATATCCCCCCAACAGTTAGTGCACCGAATACTGCAGAGACAAGGTTTACCCGATATGCAAGGTCAGCACCGATCGGCACTAGTGTGAAAAGCTTGCCAATGAGGACATACAGTGGATGGCTCCAGGCAGATGTCCCGATCCTGAGGAGCGCACAGTTTTTCTGATAACTGGCGCCATCCGACCATGCCACCGATGGCAGTAAACAGTAAAGATAGAGAGCAAAAGATCCCACAAAGACAACACCAGCCCCAAGGATGGGTCTCTCCAGGTATTCCTCAGCACCTCCCCATGGCCAAGGGAAGCGAGTGCTGCGCCGTGGCCCACAAGATGGCAGTGCAGTACGTACAGCCCCTCGGTCGTATGATCCCTCATGCATTGTCTGCCCTGTCCTTGTCCACGATGCTTCTCTCCTTGAGCTTGCCTTTGGACCTTGAGCGTCGTATAGTAAGATTTCAGCCTAGCATATCCTAAACAGTTCATGCCCGCAAAAGAGTCTTCCATCAGCTATGTATCAGATCGAACACTCACGGCTGTCCTTGTTACGCTGGCCATTGATTCTCCTTGGATTTCCGATCAGCTGCTTCTTTTTTGCAGCATTTGCTGCCTTGAGTGGACCCTCTGGCGTCATCCTTATCGTGGGTCTCATTGCTGTGGGTGTTGTCTTCATGCGGCCTTTGCTAGGTATCGGCATCCTCCTTGTCCTGCTCAATAGCTTTGTGCCTGAGTACTATGGTATCGACCTCGGAGCAGGGCTACCTGCATTCAACGTTGCTGACATTTTCACACTGGCCATTTTCGCAGGGACCTTCGCAAAGATCTTTTCCAAACGAGAGCCGCTGAACAAGGACCATGTGCTCGTCGTGCTCCTGTTATATCTGACCTGTGGCTTTGTCTCCCTGATCGGGTCGATCTATTCCAAACTCGTAGAACCAAGCGCAGTACGGTTCAACTGGGTCATGTTAGGCAGGCTCTATGTAATGCCTACCTTCCTTTTGTTTGCTGCCATCCATCTGCTCAAAAAACGAGAGACCGTATATCGCATCATGGACCTCTTGTTGGCATGCGGTGCAGCTAATACCATCTATGGGATCTATACCATACTGCATGGTTCGAACCCTCTCTATCCAAGCACTGAAGTGATCCAGGTCTATGCAGCAGGCCAGGCAGAATTCGGTGCTACGTACCAATGGTTCTTGTCACGAAATGTTGGCACCTTTTCCCAACCGATACATTTTGGCTGTTTTCTCGGCTTCCTCATACCCTATAATTTTGTCAGGGCTGCTCAGGCCGCCAGCCGCAAAGAACGACTGTTTTTCATGCTATTGCTGTATCTCAACCTTCTCGGACTCATCTCTTGTCTATCCCGTGGCCCATGGCTCGCTGTCCTGGTTACACTGCCCTTTCTCGTGCCTCATGCACGCATACGGAACATCATGTTTATCATACTGCTGTTGTTTGCAGTGGCGACGCCGATCGTGATTCTCTCTACCGGCGATCCTTCAGTGACCCTTGAGAACCTCAAGGAGCGCGTGAGCAATTTTGCCACCATGAAAGCCAGATTTCTTCTCGCCTACATGTGCCTCAGGCTGTGGATCACAAAGCCTTTCTTTGGAGTCGGCATTGGAAACTATTCAGTTCTCTATCCAAGGCTCTGGGAGCAGCTCAACGCGCAACCAGAACACTTCGGTCTGACCGAGGCCTATTTTGTGGAAAAAACAATTGCACCCCATAACATATATCTCTACCTGCTGAGCGAAGTGGGGATCGTCGGGCTCGGTGCATTTTTGTGGATCGTAGGACGTACGTATCGAACGACTATTCCCCTTTTGCGTCGGCTTCGGCGGGAAGACCTATATCACTACTATAGGATCCTGGCAATCCTTTTGGGAGTTACCACTGCTTTGGTCAATGGGTTGGCATACGATCTGCTGTGGCTGAGCCGCCTTAGTGTGTATTTCTGGTTCCTTGTCGGGTTCCTGATCATGTATCCGAAGCTTACCCAGGCTACAACAGCTCTTCCAACTAGGAATCCTTCCAGCGCATGATTGTCCGCATCGCAGGAAAAACCCTCTATGTGCCGATCGGGCATGTCATGTTCTTTGTGCGTGTCCGTGAGATCGAGCGCCTCCGCAGCTACCTCGATCCAATCAAAAAGACCGACCGGCTGCTCGATGTGGGCTGCGGTGAGGGATACTGGACTGCCCAGGTCGCTGCCAAGGCTGGAACTAGCATTGGCATGGACATCGGCATCCCCGTCATACGAACCGCCCACCGTTTCAACAGTCGAGGGTGCTTCTTCTGCGTGGCAGATACTGGTTCCTTACCTTTTGGCGATAGCAGATTTGACAGGATAATGAGTGTATGCGTGCTCGAACATATACCGCACGATGTCCAAGCCCTCAAAGAGATGCGAAGGGTCATCTGCGATACAGGTGTGCTTGCCGTAAGCGTCGACAGCTACTCCAATCCGGAGATCCCCGTGGCCTTTAAGCAATGGCAACGCAGGCGCTTTGGCGTTTTACACCACTACCGTATTGAGGAGATCCAGGAAAAAGCCCATGCTGCACATTTTGCCGTCACCGACTATTCTTACATTTGCAACAACCGGCTATCTCTGGCATTGGGACTTCTTGCTATCAGAGCCCGACCACTGCTTTTTGGGGTAAGTCCTCTTATGACTGAACTGTCCCGAAGACTTGATACTCTCCATGCATCTTCCAAGTGGGGCATCATACTCGCTGCCCGTCTCGTACCACGATCCAAGGGCTGCATCGTTTGACACTCGGCACGGCTTCTGACTATGATGGAGTACTGCACGAGAGATCACAGAAAGAAGGATATAGCGACCTATGGCCCTTTGCCGGGATGAGTGCTGCTCGGGCGCTGTAAGGCTCTCGCACACTGCCAAATGGCTCCTGCTTGGATGCTCGCTGTTGTGCTTGGTAGGAGCACGCCTCCTCGATCTGCCCATCCAGGATAGGAACTTTGAAGTAGGTGTGGGCTATATTCCGCCAGAAGGCATGCCAAAAACAGAGGCCTTCCCCTTTATCAGATCGCAAGAGCTCGCTGATGTCGTGCTTTTCCAACGAAGCGTTGACTGGGACGGAAGCCGTAATATTTTGCCTGATCTCGTCGAGTCCGTACGGTTGGCGCGGGAGCAAGGACTCAAGATTTTTCTAGCCCAAGATGCCATCCAAGCACCAAAAGACTATGGGAACCTGCCCGGTCAGCAGGAATGCCAAAGGGGTGAAGTCGGTCCGTTTCCTGACGCATGGTACGATCCTTCTGATCCTGCCTATGTACCGCCTAACCAGAGGAATTTCGCCAACGAGCAGGTGAACGAGGCATTTTTGAACTACCACATCGAACTAGTGCGTACATTACGGCCCGAATACCTCTCCATGGGCGTCGAAGTCGATATGTACGCCTTCCCTTGTTATCCCTTTGTCCCTGAAATCTATCCCAACCCTGATGCACTCGTGTTCCAGCAACGATTCAAAGAAGATTACAACATCATTCATCAGATCTCTCCGGATACTGAGATCTTTACCACCTTCCAGTATACCCAAATTGGATTTGCCTTGATCTCGGGCGCAGGAAACCTGCTGCAGAAGCGCTGGGATTTTGTCAATGGGTTCAAACCGAGGATCGATGCTGTAGGACTTAGCGATTTTCCTGATACCGTGTATTTTCTCGGCGGGCCGTCCACAATGGCCACTAATTGGTATAGCGACATAACTACAAACAACAGAACAGACCTTCCCATAGTTTTTTCAGAGATAGGCTGGCCATCTCAGGGCACTGGTGGAAGTCCTGAATGGCAGAAAGAGTTCATATCGGTATTTCTCGACCGCTCCCGAGCGCTCGACAAGCATCTCGTTATGTGGTGGTTCCTTGCAGATCCAAGTAGAGAAGGATTCAGCCCCCATTTCTACCACATGGGGCTTTTTGAGAATTCATATCCGCTGATTGTCGCAAAACCTAGCCTTTCTGATTGGCAGGCATTGTACAGGTTGCCAAGAACTACCAGATGAAGTACCGGCGATTTCTCAACACGCATGACCACACTGTGCACACAAGTGCCGGGTGCCGTTGTGTCTTCATCCGGGCTGCATATGTCTACACGTGTTGCCTCCTACTGGTACTCTCTATTGGATGTGGCAAGGGGCCGAGCGCCTTGCCGGGTCTTTCCATCAAACTCACACTTGAAAATAGTACCATCCAACTGGCTGGTGGCAGTACGACTGCCATTGCCACGGTTACCGACGGATCCCTTACTCCTGTTACAAACGCAGCTGTCGTGATCCGTTGTGTGGATAGCCAGGACAACCCTATTGCAGGTGTCGTGGGCCCTGTGGAAAACCACTACAACGGTGTCTATACCGCTCGACTGGCCAACTTCCCAAAGGCTGACACATACCTCATCACCGCTGCAACAGGTCAGGCAAGAGACAGCAAATCCCTCAAGGTAGTGGGTCCTGGCACTGGGAGGCTGGAGGTGTCTGTCGACCCTGAGGTCGTTCCCATAAGCCAGGCAAGGACAACAGTGACAGTAGCAGCCTATGACAGTGAAGATAAGCCATGGCCTGGCCTTACGGTGACGATTAGCATAGAACCCGCTACAGGGGCCCAGGTCGGACCAGTAACTGACAAAGGTAACGGGACGTACACTGCAGAGATTACCGAGCTTACCACTGCAGGTACGTACACTGTCACTGCACGAGCAGCCGGTCTACAAGGCACTGCAACCCTGCAGGTAACAGGTGGTCCTGCGGTCTCCATTCAAGGTGTCGTCGTAGCCAACGAACGGGACGCTCGGCTCACCTATACTGACTTCAAGGACGTACCTGACACACGTGTTGCAACCACAGGCCAGCGACCAAACAGCCTGGCTGTCACCTCTGCAAAAGACCGTCTGCTCGTGGCCAATTTCAAGGATGCAACCCTCACAGTCTTTGAAGTGGCACCATCAGGAATTCTGAACTCCCTGGGACCTGGGATCCCGGTCGGCAAAGGACCGCGGCACATTGCTATCACACCTGATAACCAATGGGCATTCACTGCGAACTTTTCAGGGAATTCAATAAGCACTGTTTCGTTACGTACCTTGCAGAGGTCCTCTTCTGATGTTCAAGTGGGCAATGGTCCTCAGGCCCTCGCCGTAACGCCTCAAGGAACAAAACTACTCGTTGCCAATGCACTGGACGACAATGTGTCTGTCCTTTCTTTTTCCTCGGGTACTATTGGCAAAGCCCAGGATCCTGTACCTGTGGGGAAGAATCCAATCGACATAGTGGTAACGCCGAACGGTACCAGGGCACTGGTGGCAAATTTCCTCGACAATACGGTCAGTGTGCTCGGGCTCGATCAGGGCTTGGTACAGAAAACGCAGCAAGACATCCTTGTGGGAAGAAACCCAAGGGCTATTGCACTCACTCCTGGCGGTGATATCGCCCTGGTTGCAAACTTTAGGGATGGTACGGTCTCTGTCTTACGAGTGAACGAACAAGGCAGCGTGCAAACCGCTCAAGCAGATGTGCCTGTTGGTTCGTTCCCCATAGATATCGTCATTGTCGAACGAGATGCAGCACTACGCGCCTTTGTCGCCAACTATGACAGCCCAACGGTCTCTATACTCTCTATCGATAGCCAAGGAACCGTGAGCGCTACCGGGCACGTCATCTCTCTCGGCCAATCGCCAAGCGCCATCGCATGCACATATTAAGGTGAAAAGGGCAGATACCTCAGAACAACACGTGCCGGCTCTTCTGCTCGTGTCAGTGTCGGACTTGAGCATCGCTCAGCCCCATTCCGGAAAGGAGCGAGATCTTTGCAACTAAGACACCACAGGCCCTTTTTGTTCTTTTCTGCCCTCGTGGCAGTGGGGCTTCTTGTGCTCGCATGGCAACCTGCCTCTTTTATTTACTCGCACTTCATGCAGGACGACTCGTTCTACTATCTTCAGATCGCAAAAAACATCGCAGCAGGATATGGTTCAACCTTCGATCGCATAAATCCTACCAATGGCTATCATCCCTTATGGACCCTCGTACTGGTTCCCCTTTTCTGGCTTGTACCACACGACAACGAGCTCGCAATCCATCTCACGCTCACCCTGCAAGTCCTTATGACTCTTGCAGGGATGGGTCTCTTCTATCGGTTTGTGACTACCTACCTCGATCGTACCACTGCTTTTTTCGGGCTCCTACTCTGCCTGAGTCCACGTCTTGTACGACTTTGGCTCGATGCAATGCCCACGACCCTCTCAGTATGTCTACACCTTGCCCTTATCAACTTTGTATGCCTGCAGTCACCTTTGCACAAAATGGTACGAGCGAGGGACGATTTTGTCGTTGGAACACTCCTCGGCCTGGCATTCCTCAGCCGGCTCGATGCAGTGTTTCTGATCATTGCCATCGTGCTTACTATTGCCTACTACTGTCTCGTTCGAAAACAGTATGCAATATCCTATGCGATGCAACGGCTCGTTCGGATAGGACTTCCTGTTGGACTGCTTTCACTACCGTACCTTTTTCATAACCTTTCTGCATTTGGACACCTGGTACCGATAAGTGGATCTCTCAAGATTGTCCACTACGATCTGGTATCCATCGATTTCCTGCACAAGGCCCTTGTGCAGCTTGTCTGGCCTTTTCGTATCGGTGTTATCCTGCTTTCTTCGATCGTCTCCTTGTCGATACTGGTGCCCTTGCTACTTGCACTTCTTTGTGCCGTAGGACTTTTCTTTCTTGTACGCACAGGGTTCCTCACCCACCTGCACCATTTGAAGGTGCTCTCACGGGCTGGGTTTTATCTTCTCTTCGCACTGTTGCACTACGCCTACAATTCGATCTTCATACCAAAATCCATAATCTACAGTTGGTATTGGGTTCCTGAAGTGATCGTAGGACTGTTTGTGGTCACTTGGTTCTTTTACATCTTCAGACAGTGGCTTACGTCACAATGGGAGACGTTGGCCGCTTCGGCAACCTCAGCAGGCTACGCCTTGTGTGTGCTGCTTTTCATTGCAGGGCTTGCCCTCAGATACGACCATCCTCGCCATCGGTTTCTCAGGGAGATCTACCAACAGGCAGTCTGGATCAAGAACTCCCTTCCAGAAGATGCAATTATCGCTGCATGGGATGCAGGCGCCCTGGGATATATCTCGGAGCGGCGGGTTATCAACCTAGACGGCCTGGTCAACAATTTTGAATTGCAAGAGTACAAACGAGCAGGCCGCCTCACAGAGTACCTCGACAAAAAGGGATGTCAGTACATTGCTCAGTTCTTTTTCGACAATGAAGACGATATGGGTAAGGAACTTGAGTCTATCCGTGAGAGGTTGGGCGAGCGTCTCTTCAGGACCACCGTAGTACTAGGGTCGCAAAAAACCCATGTCCCTACTGTTGCCGGACTCGGCCAGGTAGCTTATATCAACGTCTGGCGCTATCGACCACCTGAGACCCAGACAGGACTTCACGACAAGACAATTCCCCAAGACTGAGGACCTATGCTGTGGGACCGTTCTTGGCCAGGACACGACGTGCGCTTACACTGGTGTGCAGATCGATCCTTCTTCTTCTCAGTGTGTATCTGCCCTCACTCGTTCAAGCCGCATCAGAAGGAGAGGCACATTCCCTCACATTCGTGAGCCTTTCAGATTTTCACATCTCGCGTACGAGCGAGGACGCATTTGTGCTCTCGAGGTCTGCTGAAACCATCTTGAAAGATCTAGTCAGTCAGATCACTACAAGAACTGATGTACGCTTCGTTACCGTACTAGGAGATCTCGTAGCAGATGCCGACAGTGGAGATCTGGAGGTCGTTCGCAAGATCTTGGATGGGCTTACGGTCCCTTACTATGTCATAGCCGGAAACCACGATCGGCCTGTACCCAGATCAAGGAAACGAGTCTCACCTGCTCGCGTACAGAAACAGCGAAGCTTCGAAGAAGTATTCCAAGGTCATGGGCCTGAGCCTGGCAAAAGGTACTGGAGTGCCAATCCGCTACCAGGACTCCATCTTGTCGGACTGGATACAACAATCGCTGGCAACTGGGGTGGCAGACTCGATAAGGCCCAACTCGAGTGGCTCGAGAAGGATCTTGAGCGCCACAATCACATGCGAACGATCGTCCTCTCCCACCACTGTCTCATCGAGGTGCATCCTTGGGATCGCCGTGGCGCGTGGAAGAACTACGTACTTGAGAATGCTGAAAGCGTGCGAAGCATGCTGAGGCGCCATGAAAACGTCGTACTTGTCCTTTCAGGACACCATCATCTCAGCGGTGCAACAACGCTCGATGGCATACACTACATTACTTGCCCCAGCATTGCTTCATGGCCCTGCCGCTACACCGTATGCACCCTGTCAGAGACGACCCTAACCTGTTCCACGCACCCTGCTGTCCGTGCTGAACTCGTCCAAAAGGCGTGGCACAACCTTCTTGCTTTTTCTCCCATAAGAAACCGTTTTCCTGCCGGAATCCAGGGAGAAGATGAAATGGCTCGTGTATTCATGGGGCCTCAGTATCTGGAGCTCCCCCTCAGGGGAAAGAAAAGATCTGGCGAGCTGACCCCTTGATGTATCGTGGCTACACACGGGAGGAGATCGTCTCCCATATGACAGTATTCTGCCTCAGCGTCTGAGTCGTTCAAACAGCATGGCAAAGGTCCGCTGGAGGATCACCTTGACCTGATCAAGGCTCTTTATCTCACGAGCAAGACGTACAAGGATCTTAGGTCTGAGATAGAATGCGAGATGGGCCTTGAGCGGGTAGGCACTCATTTCTCGAAGGCTTATCCCTTCAGGACTGAAACTTATACTGTGAATGTAAAGATCGTCGTACTTCAGTCCAGCTAGCTTGCCAGCTGATTTGAGCTCTTCGTACATCGTGCTGCCCGGAAACGGCGAGTAATTGAAAAAATTGGCTCGGTCCAACGGAAGGCGCAAGGCGAAACGTATCGTCCTTTCCATGTCCTGTCTGGTTTCTATGGGATAGCCGAGGATGAAGAATCCGGTAACCCTGATGTGCGAGACTCGTTTGATGAGGTGTACCTTTTCTTCGACCATTTGAAGGGTAAGCTTTTTCCTGATGTGGTCCAGCACGTGTTGGTTGCCTGATTCAATGCCCACTGCCATAGAGTAACACCCTGACCGCTCCATAAGGCCTAGCAGTGCTGCATCCAGAGAGTCGAGCCGTACACCATTTGGAAGTGCCCAAAAGACCTGCATGCGCTCTCTCAAGAGGGCCTGGCAAAACGCCTCAGCATAGGAACGGTCAAATGTGAAGTTGTCATCCATTATGTGGATCTCTTGTATCCCGTACTGTCTGGAAAGCAGTCTAATTTCCTCTATGAGATTCTCGGTGCTTCGTTTGCGCACTTTCGTTCCTAGAGAACGGCCAGCTCCGCAAAATGCACACGGGTACGGGCATCCTCGAGTCGCAATGATAGGGGCAATGAACCGGCTCCTGCAAAAAATGCCATTGGGAGCAACAGGATATGTTTCAGGACGTACGAGATCCCATGCCGGAATGCCGTTCTTGTCCAGGTCCTCGATAAATCGCCTCCTGTTCTTCACGATCCGGCCGTCTCTGGTACGCCGGACAAGTCCCGGGATCTCTGCAAAGCCCATCCCGTCGAGACAAGCCCTCTCTGACGAATGGCCCAAGTGCTCATAGAGCTCAAGAAGGCATGGAAGCCCTTCCTCAGCCTCACCGATAAAGGCGCAATCAGCCTCTGGAATTGCCCTCACGGTTTCTTCAGGTTCAAAGGTAGGATGAGGACCGCCGAGTACCAAAAGACAATGGGGATACCGCACCCTTGCCAGGCGTGCATATTCTTTTACAGCTGAAAAGGCTGTGGTAAATGTGTTGAATCCAATCACATCGTACGTGCGGCTGCTGAGGTACCGCTGAAAACGAGGAACATCCACTCCATCCTTTACACAGTCGAGCAGCGAGACCTCATGACCTGCCTGCTGGAGTGCTGAGGCAAGATAGCCGAGACTTACATTGGGGATAATAACGAAATTCTTCTTGCGGAGGTTCAAAGGATTGACCAGCAGCACCCTCATTGCGTCTCCCCGTCTTTGCTATATGTTTAGTGCAGTAGCGAGCGATCTTTGTATGAGGCGACGCACCTGTCCTAATGATCGAAGGTCTTGAAGGATTCCTTTGATAATATGAGGCCTGCCGTAAAACGACCGATAGGCGTACTTTTCGAGCCTGAGTAATTCCTTCTCAGAGATCTGCTGTGGAAGCACGGTTACCTTGTCATAGAAGAAACTCGACCAAGAGGGATTACTCAGCCTGCCTTCGTTCTTGAGGCGGTTATAAATATCTGTGCCGGGATGAGGTGTAAAAAGGAAGAACGAGGCCATATCGAGCGGAAGTGCCTTGGCCAGACGAATCGAGGCTATGATATCTCCTATCGTCTCATCCGGATATCCGATAATAAAGAACCCCAGCATCTTGATCGTAGAGAGGCGACGTATCATCTTGACTTTCTCGATCATCACGTCCAGGCTCGTCCTTCTATTCATCGCATCCAGGATCCGCTGAGAGCCTGACTCCAAAGCGACATACACGTAGAAACATCCTGCCTTCTCCATGAGCCGGACGACCTCAGCATCAAGCGTGTCGAGTCTGATTCCATTGGGACAGCGCCACCGTATGTCCAGCCCTTGGGAAATGATGGCCCGGCATACCTCCTTTGCAAACTCCAGATCGAGCGTAAAGTTATCATCTACGAGCCCAAACGTCCTGATACCCCACCGGTACTTGATCAGCCCTATCTCCTCAATGATGCGATCGATACTGCGGTGGCGAAGCATTCTGCCCGTTACCTTGTGACCTGCGCAGTACGTACAGTGAAACGGACAGCCGCGGGTCGTCATAATAGGGACATAGATGGCCCCAGTATAGTCGATAGGATACTTGTGGGGATTCATCGATTCCCAATCCGGCAAACCGAACTGGTCAAAATCCTTTGGAAATACCGCAGGATTCACAACACATGCGCCATTCGACCTCCACCCTAACCCTGGAATGTCTCTAAGGACACTGTCAGGTGGATCTGTGTCATGCTCGAGCGCCTCTACAAGCATCGGAAAACCGGTTTCCGCTTCGCCTGAAATGACAAAAGAAACATCCGGCAGGGTGGCCAGGGTACCTGCAGGATCTCCTGAAGGATGAGGACCGCCAAGGACAACGTGACTGTTATATCCTTGCCTGCGGAGGGTGGCGATGAGCGCATCCACCTCAGGCAATGCGAGACTATAGGTTTTAAATCCTATGAGTTCTGGCTTGTACGCGTTGAATCGCTTGATCAGATCCTTTGTCGAGGTCCCCTTCTGGAAAAAATCATATAGTTCCACCTTGTGCCCGCTGTCCTTGAGCACACGCATCAGATACCCCAGACCGATATCAGGTCCGGCGGTTTCATAAAACTTTGGGCCTGCTGGTCGTATCAATAGGATCTTCATGGCAGGGTTTGAGTAATGATAATCCGAGGAGTACTATAGTAGTATGTGACTACATGGTATTTTGGATCGACACCTGGAAACGTTCTCACACATGGACCCTCTCACCCACACGTGTTCAGGAATCGTCTTGGCACATCTGATCGCCCCTGACCACAGCCACGTGGCCTACACCACTGTACTTGTGGTCGCTGCCCAGCTGCCTGACATCGATTTCATCGTGCGGCCCTTTAAGACCTTGGGATCTCCTAAATACTATCACAACTTTACCCACTCGCTCCTAGGCATCTGTAGCATGTCACCCATTGCTGCACTTCTCACTTACATTTTCTACCCTTTTGCCGGTCCTGTCCAGCTAGGAGCCCTCTATCTCCTCGGCTCTGGGGTTCACATCCTCTTGGATAGTGCGATCGCTTCCTGCTATGTCCGACCCTTATGGCCGTTCTCAGGCCGACAGGTGTCGATGGCGCTTTTGGTAGGTCTCAACTTCCGTACTGCTTCCAAGAAGTGTGGAAGACCACACTACACACGATGTCTCCTGTGTCAGCTACGCGGAGGCCTTTTCAATCCTGCACTCCTCATACTCGCCCTAGGGGCAGGTAGCGGATTCCTATGGCCAGATCAGAGACGACTTGTCTCTGTGTGGGCCTTTGCTGCATTAGGGATAGGCGGCGCAGTGCTCTATCTTTGGAAGCGACGAATCACACGTAGTATTCTCAGTGCCTACCCAGGCGTTGCACGGTCTTCGCTGCATGTGTACCCGGCTGATGTGGTTCCGTGCCGCTGGTTGGTCATCGAGGAGACGCCGACTGCATACCGGTTATTTTCAGTGCGAGGGCTAAGACCAGGTATCCGTCAGACACAGACCTTACCAAAGCCAGAGACAGCTCGACATCCGGCGATAGAGCACTCCATGCAAAGCCCACTTCTCGGACTGTACAAGGGCCGTATGGCCCATCCGTATGCTGAATTACGTGAGGCCGGTGGACTTACGACGGTAACTTGGAAAGATTTGAGGTACCTCCAGAGCCCTGTTGTAGATCTCTACGCGTTGAAACTTACCTACACACCTCGTCTGAAGTTGGTCGCTCAGGAGTTCCGTGAGTGCTGGAAGTGAGAAGGAGTAGCAGGTCCTATGCTCTACGTGTTCTTACCCATGTACAACGAAGAGAAGGCAATCGCAAAGGTAGTGGCAAAGCTCGAACAAGCCTCTTCCCTTATGAACGTACCGATGCACATCCTTGTTGTGGACGACGGTAGCACTGACAGAAGCGTTGAGCAGCTCGATGGATACAGGAACAAACCGCGCTTCACCCTTGTGCGTCACGATACAAACCGAGGTATCGATCAGGTCTTTAGGACTGGTATCACCTTCTTGACTACCCATGCCACGCCAGAAGATAGCGTGGTGCTCATGGAGGCAGATGATACCAATGACCTGGCAAGCTTACCCCTTATGCTCCGAAGCCTCGAGCAAGGAAACGATATCGTAATCGCATCACGGTTTGTCCCTGGAGGGCACTTCATTGGGTTTCCCTTCTGGCGCAGCATCCCGTGCAAGATTGTCAACAGGATGCTCAAATACATTTTTGCCGTTGAAAACGTCACGGACTATACGATTTTTTTCCGCGCCTACTCTCTGCGCCTCCTCCAGCAAGGAATCGCCCACTATGGAGACAGGTTCATCGAGACTGTTGGCTTTGTGGCCAATGCAGAAATCTTGTTGAAACTGAGCACACTGCACCCACGGATCTGCGAAGTCCCTCTGATCTATCGGTACAACCTAAAAGAGAGCAAGAGCAAGCTCAAGATCCTGTTTACCATACGGCAATACCTCAAGCTGATCTCGGACAAGAAGATCAAACAAAGGGGGCGAACTGCACGGTGAACGCTTCTTTGACCGACACACAGACAGATAGCTGCGGCAGGGTGGCCTTTGTGTACCGGGGCTACGAAAACATAGGCATCCAGTCGCTTTCAGCGGTGCTCAAACGCCGTGGGTTTCACACCCGATTGTTTTATGATCCTGAACTGTTCGATGACTGGATACTGAGGATGCCAAAGCTTATCGCCTACTTCGACTATAGCGATCAGATCGTCCGTGATATCCTTACGTGGAAACCGCACCTCATTCTCTTCTCGGTGGTCACGTACGATTATCTCTGGGCCCAACAGATCGCCCAGCGGCTCAGGCCATTCACCAATGCCCCTATTGTCTTCGGAGGCATTCATGCCACCTCGGTGCCTGAGACAGTACTCGAAAACGAGTGTATCGATTTTGTAGTACAGGGAGAAGGAGAAGACGCTGCAGTCGCACTGGCTGAACACATCACCGATGGAAGAAGCCTTGAGACAGTCCCCAATCTCTGGTACAGGGCCAATGGAAGGATTGTTGCGCCTCGTTCGCTCGCCCCCCTTATCCAAGACCTGGATTCCCTTCCCTTTGCAGACAAGGAACTCCACTACAACGCATCCAAACATTTCATGATCGGATATACCATCATCAGCGGGAGAGGATGCCCGAACAACTGCACGTACTGCCACAACAACGTGCAAAAAAAACTCTACCCGGCAACCGGCTACCTTCGCAGGAGAAGTCCTGCACACGTCGTTGAAGAACTCAAGCAGGCAAGGAAGCGATACCATTTCGATCTGGTGCGCTTCTCTGACGACAACTTTTGCTACGATCCTGACTGGCTGGAGGCATTTTCTGAACTCTATGCCAGGGAGGTACGCGTCCCGTTTTGGATATTCATGCATCCGAGTGCGTCAAACACCAGGACCATACAGGCACTAAAAACTGCTGGCTGCCTCGAGGTGGAGATGGGGATACAGACCCTTGATCCACGGGTGCGCAGGGATGTCATTCATCGAAGAGAAACAGAGGATGAGATCATCCAGGCTATTCACCTACTTCGCGCAGCAGGGATACGGTGCAGTACGGACTTCATCATCAATCTCCCGGGCCATGACGAAGACGCTCTGGTAAGCGCAATTCGTTTCTTTGCACGACATAGGCCTCATCGTGTCAACACCTTCTGGATCAATTACTATCCGAGATTGGACATCACTCGCATGGCCCTGGACGATGGCACCATTGATAAGCACACAGAAGAAGCGATTTGCCGGGGCTACGGAGTACATACCTTTTTCCAGGGTGGGACCGTGTTCAACCTGAGACTCGCCAGACTGCAGATCCTGTTCAGTCTCCTCCAGGTGCTGCCGGAGCACATGATCAATCGCATCCTTGATCTCAGGCTGTATCGCGCAATGCCGTTCCTTGGCTTTAAACCGACCTACTTTATCATGTACATGCTCTCCTACCTGACCAAAGAAAAGAAGAACGACCTGTATGTGCGGCGGTTCAAGATGCGCTACCGCACCTATATCGGCCGTCGCCTCAAAGAGCGACTGGCCCCCACTACACTGTGGAAACGAGCCACGAGATCCTTTGCGAGGAACACGCCATGAGGGTCTTACTCATAGGAGCGCCTCTTTTCCTAAGAGTCTATATGCCACCACTTGGAATCGGCTACATTGCCTCTGTACTCGAAGAAGCCGGCCATGAAGTCACACTTGTCTCGCTGACCACCTTACCCGTGCCAAAGCTTGCAGACATCAGAGAACTGGTACGGCGATTTCGCCCTCATGTGGTAGGCCATACCGCTCTTTCGCCGTCTGCGAATTCGAGTCGCGTACTATTTGAGGCCATTCGCTCTGAAGATCCCAACGTGCTGCTCGTAGCAGGCGGAGCTCACCCCACGGCCCTACCAGAACATACGATAACGTGGATGGGGGCAGATATTGCAGTGCTCCGTGAAGGTGAGCATACCTTCCTCGAACTCGTCACCGCGCTGGAAAAAGGCCGCGACCTCAAGGAGGTCGACGGTATCGTGTACAAAGAAAACGGTGAGATCCGTTATACTGCGATGCGGCCATTTGAACCGAACATCGATGTCTTTCCCTTTCCTGCATGGCATCTCATTAAGCCAGAGACCTATCCACAGGTGCCTCCCCAGGGCATGCTCAAGTCACCACCTGCCACGATGATGATTACCTCCCGTGGCTGCCCTTACGAGTGCAGCTTTTGCGCAAGCTTCCGTACCTTGGGCAGGGCCCACCGGCTGAGGAATCCATCAAAGGTAGTCGACGAAATGCAACTGCTCAGAGAGAGGCACGGAATACGAGAGATCATGCTGGTCGACCTTAACTTCACGTTCACGCGGAACCATGCAGTTGCTGTGTGCAATGAGATGCTCAAGAGAAACTTTACCACAACCTGGAAGACACTCTCAGGCTTTAGGATAGACCACGTGGACGAGGAACTCCTAAAGCTCTTCAAGCAGACAGGTTGCTACCAGGTCATATTCGGCATAGAGAGTTTCAACCAAAGCAGCTTGAACAGGCTCAACAAGGATCTCGATGTACGCATTGTGCACGAAAAGATCCATATGGCAAAAAGGATCGGCTTGAATACGGCAAGCTTCTTTATCATTGCAATGCCTGGTGAGACCGAGGCACAGGCCCGTTACACGATGCGGATGGCAAGAAAAAGCCCACTGGATTTTGCTGGTTTTTTCTGCTGGACACCCATGCCTGGTGCTGCTGATTGGGAAGCCTTTGAAAAGACGATCGATCTTTACTCCTTCCAGTGGGAGAAACTCAATTACGATGAAGCAGTCTACTCTGATACCATACCGAAAAAACGTCTCAAACGGCTGCTTTTCATTGGCCATTTCCTTTTCTACGCCAATCCCAGAAGGGCTGTAAAACTCCTTACCCTCGTCCGTCCAAGATACTTTAGATACTTTCTCGCCTTTGCCCTGGACACACTCTTTGGGGCACGGGGACGGCTGAGGATCCGATAAGCAGGGATCGTCTACAGCCTAACTGCAAGTTTTCTCTCACCTTTTTAGGCCGGTATGCCGATACAGTACAGTAAGAACACGTTCGGAACCTGACGGTCATCTCTGTGAGGTCTGTTCGGCAGAGGTGTTGAAGGCATATTGGGACAGGGGCCTGTGCAGAGCCCATGTGCTGACCCAACCAGAGGCTCGAGCAAGACCACAAAGCACCGGGGGGACAGCGGTGTCATGTGCCATGTAATCTTGCAACAAAGGGCATATGCATGAAATGGCTTTGGCTGCACCCATACAACGACGAGGACCAAAAAGGACACACCGAAGCGCGCGAGACCGACTATGCAATGCACCGCGTTACGCTGTCGTTCAAAGGTCCGACTGAGCGACTCTTCCGAGAGGATCTCTACCACAAAAGTATTACCCAGGTTCGTTTTGGTCTCGTATTGGGAATCATCCTATACGCAGGCTTCGGCGTACTCGATGCCGTGCTGTGTCCTGAAAGAAGATACGATCTCTGGGCCATCCGGTACTTTATCGTATGTCCTTTTATACTAGCACTTACCATCTTCTCCTATTCACCTGCCTTCAAGAGGGTCTGGCAGGCAGGCCTTGTGTTGGCTGGAGTCCTGGCAGGGTTCGGTATCACTGCCATGATCGTTATTACCAATCAGGAAGGACTCCACACCTACTATGCTGGCCTCATCCTGGTCTTGATTTACGTGTACACGTTTATCCGACTGCGGTGTATCTGGGCGACCCTGACTGGATGGCTCATCGTTGCGTCCTATGAAATTGCAGACCTCTTCCTGGCCAAGACACCTCTCCCGATATTCATCAACAACAATTTCTTCTTTCTCGCAGCTAACATTCTCGGCATGATCGCCTGCTACTCCATCGAACTATATGCCAGGAAGGCATTTATCCAAACGTGTCGACTCCAGAACGAGCAGAAGGCACTGAGCAAGGAGATTCGCCAAAGAATGAGGATCGAATCGCAGCTAAGGTACAGCCAACGCCTCTTCGTGCAATTCGGATCCTCTATCACTGATATCATCTATCGTTATGCACCTCTGGGCAACAGATTCGACTTCCTTTCGCCGTCCATAGAAGCGCACACAGGTTATTCAGTCGAGGAGGTCCTCAGTGATCCGGTCGGGGTTGTCATTAAAATGATCCACCCTGACGATGTTGATCGTTACGTAGAAGACCTCCTGACGCACCTGGCACAAGGCGAGCAGGCCGGAACACTGCTTGCTGACTATCGATTCATCTGCAAAGACGGACGCACAATTTGGATAAGCGATCTCAAGCAATTCGAGTTCAACCAAAAGGGGGTCTGTATTCGTATAAATGGCGTGGCGCGTAATATCACAGGCCCGAAGGCGGTCGAGGAAGAACTCAGAAGGGCAAAAGAGACAGCCGAAGAAGCAGCGCGTGCCAAGAGCGAATTTCTCGCAAATATGAGTCACGAGATCCGTACGCCACTCAATGCAGTAATTGGCATGACAGGGCTTTTGCTCGATACCGACCTCAACGAAGAACAGCGAGAATATGCCCATATAGCCAGGACAGCAGGGATCGCGTTGCTCGATACCATTAACAACATCCTTGATTTTTCAAAAATGGAAGCTGGTAAGCTCGAGCTCGAGATCATCGACTTCGATCTGAGGACGTGTCTCGAAGAGACATGCGATATGGTAGCTCCTGCTGCTCAGGAAAAAGGGCTCGAAGTGGCAATGCTCATCGACGCTGAGCTACCCACAAGGGTAAAAGGCGATCCTGCCCGATTGCGACAGGTCTTGCTCAACCTCTTGGGAAATGCCGTCAAGTTTACTGAACAGGGCGAGATCTTTGTCAGAGCCACCCTTGCGAGCATTGATGAGACCCATCAGACGGTACGGTTCGACGTGACCGATACCGGAATCGGGATACCAGCCGAACGTCAGGCGTCACTCTTCCAGCCCTTTATGCAAGCAGACGCATCGACCACGCGCAGGTATGGTGGGACAGGGTTGGGCCTTGCTATTTGCAGCAAACTCGTTCAGTACATGGGAGGGACTATAGAACTCAAAAGCCAGGAGGGTAAAGGATCGACCTTTTCCTTTACTGCAGTCTTCCAACGTCAACCTGCTGAAGCCCCGTGCGAGCGCCATGAAACGGCCATGACCAACATCAGGGGGCTGCACGTTCTTGTGGTCGATGACAACCCGACCAATCGGCTTGTCTTCAGGGAGTACCTCAAATCGTGGAGCTGCACGAGCGTGGAAGCTGGGAGCGCCGCACACGCGCTAGACCTTCTCCGCACAGCTACGAAGAACCATGAGCCCTTCGAACTTGCGTTGATCGACTTTCACATGCCTGACATGAACGGCATAGAACTTGCCAAAACAATCAAGGCAGACCCTCAGCTGCGCCAGATTCCCCTTGTCCTTGCCACCTCGATCCCGCAGGTAGCTACAGCAGAGCAGCTTAGGGAAGCCGGTATCTGTGCCCATCTCGTCAAGCCAGTCAAACAGTCCCAACTCTACAATGCGCTGGCCCTGGCAGTAGGTACATGCGATGCTATCTCTCCTGCGCCTTCGCGGCAGCAGACCCAGTCTCTCGCTGAGGTACCACCTCATGACCGTAGCCGATATAAGATACTTGTCGTAGAAGACAATACCATCAATCAGAGGGTTGTTATGCGCATGCTTGAGAAGGAAGGCTACAGATGCGATGTGGCTGCCAATGGAAAAGAGGCACTCAATGCCCTTTCCAGGGTCTCATATGATCTCGTTCTCATGGATTGTCAGATGCCCCTCATGGACGGCTACCAGGCGACCAGGCACATTCGAGATCTCGAAGCTGGAAAGAAGCATACACCTGTCATCGCTATGACTGCCCATGCACTCGATGGAGACAGGGAGCTTTGTCTTGCAGCAGGTATGGACGACTACATCGCCAAACCTATACGTGTTTCAGAGTTGCATAGAATTCTTGCGACCTACCTACCCCATGAAACCAAGCAGTCTGAAACCACTACTCCAACCCAGGAAGACACGCCCCTACAGGAGGCAACGGTCGATTTTCGCATGATCAAGGAAATTTCCAGCGGTGATACTGAGTTCGAAAGAGAGCTCCTCGCGTCTTTTCTTGCCACCACCAAAGAGCGTCTCAATGCACTGGCCGCTGCTGTCGAACGCGGTGATGAACATCACATTCGAGAAGAGGCACATGCCCTGAAAGGATCCAGCGCAACAGCTGGTGCCAGGGCGCTTGCCCGCATTGCCAGTGAAGTCGAGCTACATGCCTCGCAAGGTGACCTTGGTCCGGTCCCAGAGCTCGTTCAAGGACTTGCAAAGGAATTCGAAGCAGTACTTCACGCATGCCTCACCTACCTGGCAGAGCCTGAAAAAGAGTACGAGTACGCCCCAAACTCCTCAGGGCTACAGCAGTCTGACGATCAGTACACTGACCTCGCCGAGCGAGCATGCGCTCACAGCTGACCGATGCATGCCCCACCACACAGTCAGCTCAGGAGTGAGTGACGTTAAATTTAGATACAGCTTTTTCGATAGATCGAGTTATACATACAGGACGGGATAAAGCCCTGGCGTGTCAGATAGAGCGTATTGCACTGCTTTGCGTCAGTGAGGTCAAGGGTTGCGACATTGTACAGTTTTTCGATGGTCACAAAGGTAATCTCTGCGGGAAGGGCAACCCGGTCAACGTGAAAAAAATGTCTCAATAAAAACCAACCTCGTCCTACGATCCCCGGATGCCGGACGAGATACCATGGCCGTAGCAGGCGTACTGCAGGCACATAGTTCGATCCATTGCCGAGGATGGGGAGCGGGAAAAAACAGACCCGCTGCCTAAAATCAATGTGACCAGTAAGCCGGTGGATACGGCTCATCAGCCGCATGGTATCGATAAAATCCTTTTCTCTGATTCTACCACTGGTCTGCTCCTCCATGCGCCTGATGACATCCTCAGGAGAAAGATGATCAGGATAGAGATTGAACATATCTCTGCCAATCGAAGATGCCGGAAGGAAGGCAAGATGGTGAATATGAGTATGATCAGCACCAAATCTGATCAAGTCGCCAATCTGGTGGTCATTGACACCTTGGACCAGCATAATTGCCAGGCAGATGTGTATATCATGGCGCGTAAGATTCTCGATGATGCGCATCTTTTTTTGAAGTAGCTTTTGTCCGCGAAGCTCCTGGTAGATGCTGTCCGAGAAGCCGTCGAATTGGAGTATCACCCACCTGAGGCCTGCGTCTTTGAGGGTCTTGACATACGCCGGATCCTCCATGCGCAGGCCGTTGCTTATGAGCTTGATCGAAAACGCTCTCGCCTGGATTTCCCGAATGATCTCTGGGAGGTCTTCCCTCAATGTGGGCTCGCCACCCAATAGAGTTACCTCGTAGCGTCTGCCGTCCAGCGCCGCGAGCCCCTTGAGGATCTCTTCCTTGGTAAGCTCCTCCATAGGCTGCCTGTTCGCATCAGTAAAGCACACAGGGCATTCCATATTGCACCGCTCGGTCACATCGATGCTTATGATCCTGGCGTGCTCAAGGGAGACCTGACAAGAAGGTGGGTCCTCATGACGATATGGTGCAATAGGAGGTGCGAAGGAAGAGACCTTCTTGTAAAACCCAACGTCCTTTTTGAACAGGACATCGAACGATCCATGTTCTGGACATGCCTTTACCATGTAGAGCTTTGTCCCCCTGCGCACTATGTCAGTCTCCAGTATCCTCTTGCAACGAGGACAAGGGCTGTGGGTTTTCCGAACGAACTTCTCGGACCTATCCCTGACACTCATACGTCTTTTCTCCACACGACCATGCCGAATAAGGCATTGACACGGCGTATGTGGGCACAAGGGAGCAATGCTCCATACAAGGAGGCGAAGTCCCTAAAGGTCAGTAGCTTCTCGTGAAGGTCGTGCCGTTTCCACTCAGGAGAGGTCAATTTTGCCCTCACTGCTTTCCACGCACGGAACAGACCACACCGAAGTACCACCAGTCCCAGAAAAGCAATTTTATGGTAAAGGCTTCCCTTTATCGGCTCGACGATGACGAGTGTGCCGCCAGGCGCCAGCACCCCAGACAAAACTCTGACCGCCTCTCGAATATCCAGGTGATGCAATACATAGCATGCCACCACAGCGTCGAACTGTTCCTCGGTGGCCAGATCGAACAAAGAGAGTACGCGAAATCGTGCGTTCGGTGGCGACAAAACCAGCGCCTGTTCTACCATACGCGGCGAGATGTCAACACCCACGATCTCCTCGGCTTCCTGGGCAAGCAGGCGGGTAAGCCTCCCTGTACCGCAGCCTACATCGAGGATCCGCTTGCCGCTGGGAACGACCGTGCGCACGATAAGGGCATCGTTTATCCTTGTAAGACGACCTGCTGTCTCTTCGTAGGTCGGGGCCCATAGGTCCCACTCCTCTGAGGAATTCGGCTCCACCCGAGGAAGGCCCTTGGAGCACTCATCGACACAACGGTCGGTAGATTGCATTGTACATGCAGTTAGGTATGTAACCATGACGGGTCATATACACCTTGGTGCAATTCTTGGCATCCTGAAAATCGAATGCGTTCTGGTTGCGAAACTTTTCAATAACAATGCCGAACAGGTTGGGATTCACAGGATCCTGATTCCATCGGGCAACGGTTTTGAGTGCCGACGCGATGGCAGGGAGTTTCCTCAAACGGCGCGCCATAAACCGAGGATCAACGATCTTGGTAACTGAAAACATCTCTTCGTCGTCATGATAGATGAACAGACCGTAGACACATGTACGGGCCTTGTACGCAAGGTTTCCGGTAATCCTGCAGTACAGATGACCCATCCGTGCTGACTCGATGAAATCCTGCTTGGTCAGACTGCCCGCTGTCTGGATCTCGATCATTTCCATGAACGTGGACGCCTCGAGGTCATTGATCTCTCGAGGAACGGTACTCCTGCCTATGTTGGTAGTAGGAAGGAACCCGATCTGGACGATATTGGGATGGTCTCGGGCGAATTCAATGATCCTTCCCACTTCGTGGTCGTTGATTCCTTTGATGATCATCGAGGCAAGCACGATAACAAAATCGTGCCGGCTCAACTTGTCGATAACCTCCATCTTGAGTGCGCTGAGTTCCTGTCCCCTTGTCTTCTTGTACACGTCGTCCGAGAACCCATCGAATTGGAGAATCACCCACTTGAGCCCACTATCTTTGAGTATCTTGAGGTAGGCCTCGTCTTTGAAGCGGATACCATTGGTGATCAGTTTTACAAGGAATCCTCTGCCTGTCATGAATCGTATCAATTCCGGAAGATCCTCGCGCAAGGTGGGCTCTCCACCGAGCAACGAAATAATAGGCTTTCGGCCTTTGATGCGCTCCAGGTTCGAGGTAATCTCCTCGTAGGTGAGGTCTTCCACTGAACGGCTATTAGAATTGGTGTAGCATACAGGACAGCGCAGATTACAGCGCTCGGTCAGATCGATATAAAGATCTCTGGATCGTTGCAAATGATCGTAGGTATCGAAAAAGCTGAGCCGCGGATCTCTTTCATTTGTTTTGTCCAGAATCCCGTCGATGGTCTTGTAGAACTCGTAATCCTGCCTGAACAATTCCTCTTGTTCGCCATGTTCACGGCAGATCCGTTGGAGGTACAAACGCTCGTCTCTGAGCACGATAGCTGCAGGCAAGATGCGCTTGCACTCAGGGCAGGGACTCAACGTAGTGCGTACTATCTTATCCGGGTGGTTCATGCGGTAGTCTACCTCTTCACTTCATTATGATAGCAATGGGATGCTTTTGTCCGCAATATGTCAAGAGCTACGCGCATGACACGAGAGAGCTCTCATTTCATGACCTCTGCCGTCTTACGTCCTCCAGAAGAAATCTGCCATACTCCACAAGGGTGTGAAGGACCCGCATTTTGCTGCGGTCCTGCTTTCGGTCATACCGAAGTACGATGGGTACCTCGGTAACCTTGAGCTGTGATTTCTTCAGAAGGATGAGGCTTTGAGCAACAAAGCCAAACCCTGCTGTGGCAAGCATGCCTGAGTCGATGTGCTGGATGAGGAGACGCACTGCCTTGGCACTATAGGCTCGATAATTCGTGGAAAAATCGCGTACTGCCGAGGCCGTGAACACGTAACGCAGCAGCGTATTCAGTCCCTTGCTTCCCAAGGCGCGCCATAAAGGAACGCCCTTGGAGGTGGCCCCGCGCTGGAAGCGCGAGCAAATCACAATGTCGTACCCGCCCTGTACCGCGTCAACAAGGGCAGGGATCTGATCCGGCACATGTGTCCCGTCGGCATCCATACTCACTACAATATCTGCCGTATCCAGCCGATGTTTGAGGAACAAGAATCCTGTAATCATGGCTTTGCCAAGGCCATAGTTCTTCTCGTGGGTAAGCAGCATGTCAACGCCTGGCCTGAGGACTCGCGCTGCGCAGTCTCCGGTTCTGTCGGTGCTGCCGTCATCGACAACAATAATGGAGTAACCATCTGCAGTGCTCGCAAGTACAGAGGCCGCCTCTTGGATCAGTGCACCAAGGGCCTTTTCTTCATTACAGGCAGGTAGGAGAAGGTAGATCATAGGTATGGTGGTTTCGGCCGCTGCGAACTGCCGAGGCTAACGGATGGTAAGCTGTGTGCTTGTGTTGCCACTTCTATTGAAACGATAATAGTATAAACGTGAGACAGGGGTCAATGCGCGAGAAGCTGCAGTACACCTTCGGTCACCCCACTGGGCGTGCTCGAGTCAGAGGTAAAAGGGATGATAAGCGACCTTGATGGCTGTACCAGGTGCTTTCTCCTTGTTCAACAAATCTGAGCATACAGACAAGGCGACACGTGCCTAAGGTAGTGGTTGTATTTGGAACAAGACCCGAAGCAATAAAATTGGCGCCGGTCATTGCCCGGTTGCGCGCCATGGCTTCAATAGAAGTTCGCGTGGTGCTTACCGGACAACACAGTCTGCTTCTGGATCAGTCCGTTCGCATGTTCGGCATCGCAGCGGATCACCGTTTGGACATAATGACTGAGGAACAAACCCTGTTCGACATATCCTGCAGGGTACTGGCTCGTATGGCGCCCATACTGGAAGCTGAACGACCTGACCTAGTCATAGTGCAGGGCGATACCTCTACGGCGTGTATGACCGCCCTTAGCTGCTTCTATATGAAGATCCCGGTCGCGCACGTGGAGGCAGGCCTTCGTACCGGCGACGCCTACGATCCCTTTCCCGAGGAGAAGAATCGCCAGATCGTCGCTACGTTGTGCGATATTCATTTTGCGCCCACTGAACAGGCACGCAAAAACCTCTTGCGTGAAGCCATCCCTCCAGAAAAGATCTTTGTGACAGGCAACACCGTCGTAGATACCTTGATGGCGTATCTGCGCACTGCTGGACCAGTCAATGGCACCTCCTCTGGATCGAGACCTCAAGGGACCACCGAGAAGATACTACTCGTTACGGCCCACAGAAGAGAAAACCACGGCCCACCTATAGAACATATTTGTACAGCGATCGAGGACATCGTACATCTGGATCCAGGGCTCAGATGCGTATTCCCTGTGCATCCTCATCCAAGGGTGCGGTCGACTGTCGAGACGCGCCTTAAGGGAAAGAGCCGCATCGACCTGATTGCACCTTTGGCCTATGGTGAATTCATCGCACTCATGCAACAGTGCTGGCTCGTCTTGACAGATTCTGGTGGCATCCAAGAAGAAGCGCCTACCCTTGGCAAGCCTGTTCTTGTTCTGCGTAATCACACTGAACGGCCTGAGGGTATACGGGCAGGTATTGCACGACTCGTGGGTACAGAGCCGTCAAGGATCGTCGGCGAAGTCCGTGCCCTCCTTTCAGATCCAGAGCGATACCAGCGGATGGTACCAAGGAGCAACCCTTACGGAGACGGTAAAGCCTCTGAAAGAATCGCACACGTAGTGCACTCGTGGCTTGCCCGCCAGAGGTCATAGCCATCAACCCTTTTACTACAGGGAGACGTGTATCACACATGCAAGGAACGCCGCCCGGTGACGATAACAGGCGCCTATCGTCACGCCTCCTGGGCTCGAGCGTCGTACTGCTTGCTGTCATGGCGACTGCCTCTGTTCCTTATCTGTTCAGAGAACATTCGCCCCGTACTGGAATTCTTGTCAACGACGACCTCCCTGTGTACTTCTATTTGAGCCAGTTTGGAAGCACGTGCATCAGGAATACCGAATTCGATCTCGGATACGACCCTCGCTACCTTTGCGGCTGCATTCAGACACCCTACTTCACGCTCAGCACCTATGTCTTTAAGGTTCTTATGACGCACCTGTCGGCCTTACCTGAGCAGTGGGTGTACTATTGCACATGCATGCTACTGACCTTTGTCGTACCCTTTATCATTCTCAAGTACGCGAGGAATATGGCCTCTCTTTTGGGATATGACCACCTGACCGCCAACCAGATACTGCTCTTGTTTGTGATGGTTGGGGCCTTGCGAAGCGTATTTCTTCATTCGAGCATGTTGCCCATGTACGCTGCATCTGCCTTAGCCCTCTACTATTATTCTTCTGTGGCCCAGGCCTGCCGTGTCCCTGTGGCGTGGAAAAAGATCATGTTGCTCGCATCCCTTGAACTGATTGGCACATATCTCCACATGCTTTTCCCTGTCATGACCCTTCCTGCCATCGTATATCTGTTGGGCAGCAAAAACCTATCATGGGGAAGAAGGTGCGCCTACGTAGCATTGTGCACACTAGGCACCATACCGCTGCTTCGACCCCTTGCCATTGCCTCCCTATCCTCTGACCTTGCCGTGTATAACATCCCCTGGTTCGGCATGCAGGCGTTGACAGACCGGCTCTTCTACTACTTCGATTTTAGCTTCGAGCATTTTGACACCGTCTTTGGACTTTTCTTTGTCATTCCATTTCTGGCCTCTCTCTCTGACAAGGGCTTGTGGACATCCAGTACGCCGAGATTCTTTATCCTTTCTGCTGTGTATCTTTACGCATTGGTCGTGCTTCCTTTTTTTGAGCGGCTCCATTCCATGAGATTCGAACCTATTGCGTTGGGACTTGCTGCAGGATTTTTCCCCCTGGGCTATCAGCGGCTCAGGCGTGTTCCATGGCTCCACACCATACTCGTTCCGGTTATGGTTACTGCTGTGCTCATCCCGGTGATAGTCATATCTATTTTTACGGCAAAGGCGATCTACGGCTGGCAGATTCCACCTGAAATGCGCGAGATGGCGCAGTATCTTGAGCACGAGTCACAAAGACTCAACGTACGGGTATTGATGGAAGACGCTGAAGGACTGCCTCAGTTTCGGAACATTGAATGGGAATCGTCACCTCACTACAAGTACAACACCCACCTTGGCACCTACCTCAGCTTTTTTGCAGACATACCCTTTACGAGCGGATACAAATTCGATTATCCATTCGTATTCAACTATGACCGCTTTGCCCACGGTATGCTGAGAGACCGCCCTCTGGCTCAATGGAGGCTCGAAGAACTCATAGAACGGCTGAATACCTCTAATACAGGGCTTATTGTCGTATGGTCACAGGTAGCCAGACAGTTCTTTTTGGACCACCAAGATATGTTTTCTGAACAACAACGGTTTGCAGATTTCACGGTGTTTCACTACTTGTTGTCGCCTCGCACCTACCTGATCAATGGAGACGGTGTGGTCCGATCAGAGATAAACAAACTACGTATAACCGATGTAAAGACCGAGGCCGACGGCCCTTTGGTCCTCAGGTTCCACTGGGTCCAAGGTCTGCGGGCAGATCCATGCACCATAGAGCCATGGCCGGTTGAGGGCCAGCCTGTCCCGCTGATACGGGTAGATATGGCCTATGGCACCAAAGAGTGTACCATACACTTCGACCCAAAGATGTTTATCAACGACAGGCTTGCAACGGTTGGCCTTCAGAGGGCCCAAGCAAGAGGACTTCGGGCTCTGTTTGGGTCTATCATGGAGACAGTAGCCCGTGTCGTCCTATTAGAATAGGTTTCTTTAGGGGTGTACCACACGATGGATCGGCCACACTATGGGACTCGCCTCCTTCTCTTTGCGATCCCTGTGGGAGGTATGCTTCTAAGCAATGTGAGTAGCTTCTTCTCGGTCCACAGAAGGGAATCCAGGCACAGTGGCAAGCCATCTTCGTCCTCACAACCGGAGTGAAGTTTGAGGCTTTCTTGACCATGACACCGAAAAATCCTCAGCATTCTTCACATTGATCTTGATGGACTCTGGGCCCTTCATAGACCTTCGGCCAATAGCCATGTTTTCTTGGGAACGGCCACTATACAAAATGGCTGTCTCGCTTCGAGCAGATCCTCAGCCAGCTGAATGCCAAGGCAACCTCCTTGTCGGCGGCCGCGAGCTTCTTGAGCCCTAAGCCTTTATACATATCCAACATCTTATGTGGTAGTGGTACGAGACTGCAAGCTAGGTTTTTTTCCCGACATTAGGGCTCCTCCGTTTACCAGCTTCACAGAAAAGCGCAGCCCGATTGCATGAACGTGCACTACGCTGACGCAGGGTGCGCCCCGGCGCCGTCACGCGCCAGGTGGCGCCTCTAGAAAATATATAATCATGAGCTTCCCCGCCACTCTACTCATCGAACATCTTGGTTGTAGCGCGCAGATGAGTCCTTTATTCGAATCCCTGTGACTACAATCCCATTACTGATGCTTCCTTTCACCACGGGTTTTTTCCTGAACGAGAATAGGAGTATCTTTTGTCTCGGCCACCGGCTCGCCCACAAAAGGCCCTACTCCTTGACCTTTTCAAGGCATGCCGTAGACCTTCTGGTCATGCTTTCCGACTCTCTCTGTCGCCATATAATATACAAGAATATCCAAAACCCGAAGCAAACGCTGTATAACCTGGATAAGGCTGACATTCAGGAATATCAGTTGAGTCGATGAGTTGGTTGCTGCAAGGAAGGCTACCAAGCAGATACCCAGTTTGCACATGCTTATTTCAAGAATTCTCTATCAGGTAGGTTATGAAAGCAGGAAAGCAAAGATCTTTGCGGTCCAGTTACTGTCGTGATCGATCAACCCTAAGATTCTGCAAATAGCATGAATTCAGCCGCATAAGGCCATATTGCGAATTCACACACGGCACTCCATGTAGGTCGAAAAAAACCTTTCGCAGGCCCTTGCCGAGGAATATCTTTCCTAGCAGTTTTTGGGATGTCGAATCGATGACAAACAGATTGCCTGGGTAGGGACCTGACACATAAACTAATTCGCGCTCGTTGTCGGGCGTAATATAGTAATTCCCATGTCCTGTCTTGACGCTGAATTTCAATTCCAGGGCACTGGGCTCCAGGGCATAAAAAGTACCATTCATGTAATCTATGCCATAGAGTAGGTTATGTCCTGCATCATAAGCTATATCAGTCCAGCTGCCGACTCTCATGTGTCTTTCTACTCCTAACGATTCTGGATTTAAAATAAACAAATAGCCACCTTGCTGCATCACCAATCCATAAAGTCGGTCATACTGTTCAAGAAAAAGGAGCTGAATCCCTTGAAGCTGCCTATACTTGAACGCCTCGCGTAGATCGACTGCTAGGCGCTTCTTAAGCGTGATCTGATCGAACTGTTCTATGGAACAACCTTCCTCTGTCATCACATAAACGAAACCCCGCTTATTGTCCAAGCAAATACTGTGAGGTTCATCTTTGGTGGAGGCCACCGCAATTTGAGTCCAATTCTCGGTATCATAACAAGAAACTGTGTCATGCTCCCAGTCAACGATATACATCTTAGAAAAATCCTTACTGAACTGAACAGAGCGTGAATCTCCTGTTCCAATTTCTTTGTAAGACCAAGAATTATTTGGGTCGAGAACTAGAAATAGAGGCATTTTGCTGAAAGACTTGGTGGACCCGTAGTTTGCTATCAAGGTCCCCGATGGTGGATGTACTTGAATTTGTCGCAAATGTGCGCCATTTATGCGGAGCCGTGGCTTGGAGTCAATTTGATACTTCCTAGTGGTGAACAGAAAATCGACTGCGGGATCCATTGCAACCTTATGAAAATGAACGTCAATCCAATCATAATAGCTATTTGCAAAAATCAGATGGTAAAGAAAAAGGGCTGCAGTAGGTACAATCCACAGTGCAAGAAAATACTTCTTGAAATACAGAGAAGCCACAAATGAGAAGGCAATGACTACTAGTAGTGCTGTCAACAAAGCAGGATCTGAATAAAATACTGTTTTGGGAAAGCGCAAGACCATATTGGCGGCGAGCATGTATTCAAAAGAAAATTTGGAAAGACTGGCAAGCAACAATCCCGCTGCGAATGGCCTTGTCTGTTTCCCTATGGATGCTGCAAAAATAATGAGCCAGGTGATAACAAAGGCAGGGATGGACCGCTCAAAAAAGGATTTGAGTAGCGGGATAATCCCAAAATACGAAATGGCAGTCGACACAACGAATTTGACAATAAAGCCAAGGCGGCTCGCGAAGTTCATTTTGTTCGAGGCAGAACGTTTCTGTAAAAAAAATCGGGGTTCGTGACTCAACTATATAAAGTTTATTCTAAATTCACAAGAAAATCCTTCAGAACAATCCACCCTAACAGTTCGGTTGGAAGAGGTAAGACGACAAGGAATAGGGGTGGTTAGAGTGTATTGGAAGCTTGGATAAGGCTCTTAGGGTTAGAGTTACAACAGATGCGATTACCGAACAGAAAAGATGTTATTAAAAGCTACGAACGACACCGTAAAGGGCATTGGCGAGCAGCACCATCGATCCCATAGTTACGTGCTCTTACCCTACCGCACCTCTGGGGTTCCAACCTACAATCTCTGTAGCGCCTCCTGCGTTGGTAGCACGTCATAGTACCTTTGCAGTTCCTCAAGCGCTGCCTCGATGCGTGCCAAACGGTACTCGACAGGCGTTCGTATCTTCTTGTAAAACGGCAAGGTCGCGTCAGTGAGCTGATCGACAAGGTCGACACCGTGGAGAAGAAAGACCAATGGAAGCGCGCTGCTCCGGATAAGCCTCAAGCCTAGACGAAAAAGGCCCATGCTCTGATTCAGGGTAAGACTCGCAGTAAAAGGAATCCCCAGCAACGGGAT
>FWPV01002561.1_pt1 | contig 44285 bp, 39 predicted proteins | sample 2228371 | NCBI WGS metagenome assembly FWPV01 (sample SAMEA103939776, study PRJEB20133) | metagenome
ACAGGTTGGCGTGCTTACCACAGCGCCAGCATTAATGAAAATCTCAATCAATCCCTCACGTAACGCGTCCAGATACACCTGCTGCGTGCCTGGAATAATAATGCATCTCACCCCAGAATTAACCTCCCTACCTCGAAGTATCTGGGCAGCAAGCCTCAGGTCATCAAGTCGACCGTTTGTGCAACTACCTATAACCACCTGGTCAATTGCTATGTCCACTGCCTGGCTCAGTGGCTTGATATTACCGGGCGAATGCGGAAAAGCGACCTGCGGCTCGAGTTTCGACACATCATATTCTATTATCCTGGCATATTCAGCGTCTTCATCTGAGTCATAGGTTTTATACGTACGATTGGCTCTGACTTCCACGTATTTCCTGGTTATTCCATCCACACCAAAAATACCAGCTTTGGCTCCAGCTTCAATAGCCATATTTGCCATAGTAAAACGCCCATCCATAGGCAGCACATTAACAACTTCGCCAGTAAACTCCAGCACCGAATAGAGAGCACCATCGACGCCTATATTACCAATGGTATACAGGATGATGTCCTTCCCACCAACCCACTTACCTAATCCCCCATAGTAAATGAGCTTGATAGTTGGCGGTACCTTCATCCATACCTCCCCCGTAGCCATGGCCACAGCGATATCCGTTGAGCCCATGCCAGTGGCAAAAGCTCCCAAAGCACCGTAGGTGCAGGTATGCGAGTCGGCACCAACCACAACTTCTCCGGGTAAGACCAAGCCCTGCTCAGGTAGGAGCACATGCTCAATGCCCATCCTGCCTACTTCAAAATATATCAAGTTCTGCTCCCGGGCAAACTCTCGCACTAACTTAGCCTGCTCAGCGGAAAGTATATCCTTGTTGGGACAGAAATGGTCAGGAACCACTACTATTTTTTTAGGGTCATAGACCCTGCTTACTCCTAGGCGCTGGAATTCTTTTATCGCCAATGGAGCTGTGACATCATTGGCTAAAACCAGGTCAACCCTGACGTTCAGAAACTCGCCAGGGTTGACTTTTTCCTTGCCTGAGTGAGCTGCTAGGATCTTTTCAGCTAAAGTCACAAATCACCACCCCTCAGGCTTTTCAATTCACCCTTTTACTCTAGGAATCATGAGTACCAGCACTGTGACTGCTGCAACGATGGTGGCTATTAGATACATCCCCACACCCGCAGCCAATCCTATAGCCGCGGTAACCCATATACTTGCCGCTGTGGTCAAACCAACGATGTGGCGTTCTGTCTGAGCACCCCGGAATATAACGCCAGCACCTATAAAACCGATGCCGGTTACAACCCCAGCGGCAACCCTGGATACGTCCACCCCACCAAACCCAAACAACGACACCACGGTAAACAGAGCAGATCCAACAGCAATCAAGATATGCGTGCGCAATCCTGCCGGCTTACCCGCCCGTTCACGCTGATAGCCAATACCTGCCCCCAGAGCCCCTGCCAGCAGTAAACGTAAAATCATTTCCATCAACTGACTCATTCCGACCTTTATTATCCCCTTGCTTTCTTGGCTGCCAAGAGCCGATTCAGCGCATTCATATAGGCTTTGGCACTGGCAACGATTATATCAGTGGAAGCACCGCGTCCTGTATAGGTTACTCCATCGCTTTCGATCCTTATCAACACTTCGCCAATGGCGTCAATTCCCTCGGTGACCGACTTGACACTGAACTCGATAAGTTGGTTAGGCACCCCAACTATACGATTGATAGCTTTATATACTGCATCCACCGGTCCAGTACCCAAAGCAGCGTCAGCCAGAATTCGCCCGTCCGGCGCAATAAGCCTCACTGTAGCTGTAGGGATACTGTGATTACCACAGGAAACCTCGACATGGTCAAGATGATAAACCTCAGAAGCAGTGCGCATCTCCTCCGCTATCAAAGACTCGATATCCCGGTCGGTGACTTCCCGTTTCTTATCAGCCAGTTCCTTAAAAGCCTTGAAGGCATGGTTAAAAGCCTTCTCATCAAGAACATAGCCAAGTTCAGCTAGTCGCTCTTTAAAGGCATGGCGTCCGCTAAGTTTGCCCAGAACAATACTACTGGCTGGAATACCAACTGACCTTGGATCCATAATCTCGTAGGTGATTGCACTTTTGATTACCCCATTCTGGTGAATACCCGACTGATGGCGGAAGGCATTGGCGCCGATAATAGCCTTATTTGGCTGGACTACAAACCCTGTGAGTTCGCTCACCAGCCGGCTCGTCTTGTAAATCTGTGTAGTATCAATATTCGTGGTCAGGTGAAAAAAATCGCTTCTTGTTCTGAGCGCCATGACAATCTCTTCCAAAGAAGCGTTACCGGCTCGCTCACCAATACCGTTGATAGTACACTCCGCTTGTCTCGCCCCTCTCCGTATCGCCTCAAGGCTGTTTGCTACCGCCAGCCCCAAATCATCATGGCAATGAACACTAACCACCGCTTTGCCGATATTAGGCACATTTCTGAAAATACCTTCGATCAGGTCACCATATTCTTGAGGGATAGCATAGCCAACGGTATCCGGAATATTTACCGTAGTTGCTCCAGCCTCAATAACTGCCTCCAAGATCTGATAAATGTAAGAGGGCTCCGTGCGGCTGGCATCCATAGGCGAGAACTCCACGTCCTCCGTATATCTTTTAGCCCGAGCTACCATCTCACGGGCAACCTCCAGAATCTCCTGACGAGTTTTCCTAAGTTGGTATAAAAGATGTATATCTGAAGCTGAAAGAAAGACATGAATACGTGGCTGCTTGGCTTCTTTTATCGCTTCCCACGCCTTATCTATAGCTTCAGCATTGGCATGGGCTAGAGCGCACACAGTCGCCCCTCTGATTTCCTTGGCGATAAGTTGGACCGCCTCGAAATCGCCTGGTGAACTCGCCGGGAAGCCAGCTTCAATAACATCGACGCCAAGCTTCTCCAGTTGCTTGGCTATTTCCAGTTTGTCATGGGCAGTTAGACCAGCTCCAGCTGCCTGTTCACCATCGCGTAACGTGGTATCAAAGATAATGACTCTATCTGTTTGCATCTTATTGCATTTAAGTCTAAATCAAGCCTTGAGCCAGGGCATCATGCTCCTGAGTTGTTTGCCCACAACCTCAATCTCGTGTTCAGCCTCTTTTCGCTTCAGCGCATTATAGACAGGACGCCCCGCCTGGTTTTCCAAAATCCACTCCCTAGCAAAGCTGCCACTCTGCACTTCAGCCAGAATTTGTCTCATTTCATCCTTAACTAATTCATCGATAACCCTTGGTCCGCGAGTATAATCACCATATTCAGCAGTATCGCTAACCGAATAACGCATGTAACTCAAGCCGCCCTGATATAACAGGTCAACGATCAGTTTCAGTTCATGAAAGCACTCAAAATAAGCGATTTCCGGCTGATAACCGGCTTCCACCAGCACCTCAAATCCAGCCTTTACAAGGGAGGTAACCCCGCCACAAAGCACTGTTTGTTCACCGAAAAGGTCGGTCTCAGTCTCTTCAGCAAAAGTGGTCTCTATGACCCCCGCCTTAGCGCAGCCAATGCCTCTAGCATAGGCTAAAGCGATATCTTTTGCCTTACCCGAAGCATCCTGATGTACAGCCACGAGAGCCGGCGCCCCCAGACCCTCAGTATAGAGCCGGCGCAACATATGACCAGGACACTTGGGGGCAATCATGGTAACATCCACATTAGCTGGTGGCAAGATTTGCCCAAAATGGATATTAAACCCGTGGGCAAACATCAACATTTTGCCCGATGATAGTTCCTTTTCCACTGACTCACGGTAGACCTTAGGCTGCAAGACATCGGGGACAAGCATAACGATGATATCTGCCTCCTTGGCTACCTTAGCAGCATCGGCTACCTTGAAGCCGGCTTTTTCAGCATTCTTCCAGCCTTCAGTGCCTTTGGCTTCAGCAACACTCACCTGACATCCGCTATCCCTCAAGTTCTGGGCATGTGCATGTCCTTGGCTGCCGAAACCGATGATACCTATCGTCTTGCCTCTAAGTAAAGACAACTTAGCATCCTTTTCATAATAGATTTTAGCCATAACACTCCTCCTTACGATACTTCATTTGTGCCACACCACAAGGTTTAGAAGCCGGGCTACCATCACCAATTTGGTGGAGTTTCAATTTCGCGGGTCAATGGTTTCAGGGGCTGCTTTACCACCTTAGTTTCCTCCACCTGTAATGGTCCGGCACCACCGCGGGTCAGAGCAATGCGACCAGTCCTGGCCATCTCCTTTATGCCAAAACCACGAAGAAGGTTGAGCAACGAATCGACTTTGTCTTCGTCCCCAGTAACCTCAACCATCAGAGAGTCGGGGGAAACATCCACTATGTTAGCTCTAAAGATATCCACAATCTGAATAATTTCACTTCTAGTGGACGGCGTAGCCTTGACTTTAATCAGGGCGAGATCTCGAGCTACTACCTCATCATCAGTTACGTCAACTATCTTAACTACCTCTATGACTTTATCTAATTGCTTCCGAACCTGTTCCACCTTAGCATCATCGCCTTCTACCACGATTGTCATTCGGGACAAATTCGGCTGCTCAGTATGTCCAACAGCAATGCTCTCGATATTAAAGTTACGCCGACGGAAGAGGCTAGAGACCCGGTTAAGTACCCCTGGTCTGTCTTCAACCAAAGCCACTAAGGTATGCTTCGCCGCAGCCAACGACATATCCTCCTTTTCAATCAGGATTTATTTGCTTCAGGAGACAACTTTCTCAGGTTTTGGCACTTCGATAGCTTGAACCAAGCTTCCGCCTGGCGGCACCATAGGAAAAACATTCTCCTCAGGCTCAACAACAAAATCGAGTAGAAATGGACCCTCGTGCTCCATAGCCTTCTCTATAGCTGAAGTTACCTCCATTTTATCCTTCACCCTCAGTGCCGGAATACCATAAGCTTCAGCTATCTTGACGAAATCAGGGCCAGAAAGCTGTGTGCCGATATAACGGCGCCCATAGAATAACTGCTGCCATTGCCTCACCATCCCCAAATAACCGTTATTGATAATAGCTATCTTTATTGCCACGTTCTCCTGGACCACCGTAGCAAGCTCCTGCATAGTCATCTGAAAACCACCGTCACCAGCGATGCACCAAACCGTATCATGGGGACGACCGATCTTAGCACCAATAGCACCAGGAAGCTCAAAACCCATTGTGCCCAAGCCACCCGAGGAAATAAAGCTATTCGGCTTGTCATAGAAGAAAAATTGACCAGCCCACATCTGGTTCTGTCCCACGCCTGTAACGATAGTCGCATCACCCTTAGTAACCTCATAAATCTGGCGAACAACATATTGGGGCAAAAGCGTTTCGCTTTCCCTAATTACCAGCGCCGGATGTTCTTGACGCCACCTGTCCAATTGATTGAGCCAATCTATGTGTTGACGCGGGACAATTTGCTGATTCAACACTTCAAGGACATTCTTGACATCCCCAACTATTGGCACATCGACACGCACATTTTTTCCTATCTCAGCAGGGTCAATGTCTATGTGAACGACTGTAGCTTGTGGCGCAAAGGCACTCACCATCCCAGTAGCCCTGTCATCAAATCTCATTCCAATAGCAACAATAACATCAGCATTATGCACAGCCTTATTAGCATAAGCCATGCCATGCATTCCCAGCCAACCAAAGCTCAATACATGCGTCTCAGGAAAACAACTGATACCAAGAAAAGTGGTAACCACCGGTATTTGCGCCTTCTCAGCCAGTTCCCTAAGTTCAGCAAAAGCCTTTGAAATTATCACCCCCCTTCCAGCAATAATCACAGGACGTTCTGCCCCGTTTATTACCTCAGCCGCCTTCTTAATCTGTGCCGGGTGACCAAAAAGCGTAGGTCTGTATCCAGGCAAATTGACACTGTCTGGATAGCTGAACTCCGCCTCCTGCTGCAAAACATCACGTGGTATATCAATGAGCACCGGTCCCGGTCTACCGGTTTGAGCAATAAAGAAAGCCTCTTTGACTACCCTAGCCAACTGCTTAACATCAAGAACAAGGTAATTATGTTTTGTGATAGGTAAAGTGACGCCAGTAATGTCCACTTCCTGGAAAGCATCTTTCCCTATAAAAGGTGTGGCTACCTGGCCTGTAATAGCTACGACTGGAGATGAATCGAGACAGGCATTAGCGATTCCGGTTACTAGATTAGTAGCTCCCGGGCCAGATGTGGCTAGGCAGACTCCCGCCCTCCCGGTAGCTCTGGCATAGCCATCAGCAGCATGGGCTGCACATTGCTCATGGCGCACTAAAATGTGCCTTAGCTGTGGGTATTGTGAGAAGGTATCATATAATGGCAGCACAGCTCCACCAGGAAAGCCGAAAATAACTTCTACCCCCTCCCTGACCAAACCCTCACACAAAATCTGGGCACCCGTCTTTTTCATCACATCTCCTGTTCCAATACACCACAATTCACAAAGGAATTACTTGACAAATATCGCCCCGGTACTAGCTGAACCTACCCTTTCAGCGTAATACTTGAGATAACCCTCCTTCACCCGTGGCACGAACTTGGGCAATTGAGCCAGACGCCTACTAATTTCCGCCTCTTCTAACTCAACATCAAGTCTGCGGGCTGGAATATCGATCCTAATGATATCACCATTTCTTACCGCTGCGATAGGTCCCCCGCTAGCTGCCTCGGGCGATACATGCCCTATTGCCGCCCCCCTGGTAGCACCAGAGAAACGCCCATCAGTAATGAGAGCCACTTCCTTATCCATTCCCATCCCACTAAGAAGCGAAGTTGGGGTTAGCATTTCACGCATCCCAGGTCCGCCTTTTGGACCTTCATAACGGATGACAATCACCTCACCCGACTTGAATTTACCCTTAACTATCGCTTCGGTAGCCGCTTCCTCATCATCAAAAACCCTCGCCGGACCTTGATGGACAAGCATCTCAGCTGCCACAGCAGCGCTTTTCACTACAGCACCTTCAGGAGCCAGATTTCCAAAAAGTATAGCCAGACCACCCGTGGTGGAATAAGGATTAGTGGCTGGACGGATTACTTCTCGGTTCCTAACCTTAGCCCCCATTACAATTTCAGCCAGAGGCTTTCCCAAAACCGTCTTAGCCTCCAAATTCAGATGACCTGATATCTCTTGCATAATCGCCGGAATACCACCAGCGAGATCCAATTCTTCAATACGATAATCGCTCGTTGGACTTATCTTACAAATATGCGGAACACGCTGGCTTATTTCATTTATCAAGGATAAGGGGAAAACAATCCCTGCTTCATTAGCAATCGCCATAAGATGCAACACCGAATTGGTACTACCGCCCAAGGCCATGTCAACAGCAAAGGCATTCATGATAGATTCTCTGGTGATGATATCCCTAGGTAGAAGATTTTTAGACAAAAGGGACATGACTTGCTGACCAGCTCCATAAGCCAACCTCACCCGACGCGCGTCCACCGCAGGAATTGTCCCGTTTCCAGGCAAGCCCATACCTAAAGCTTCGGTAAGACAGTTCATAGTGTTAGCAGTAAACATACCCGCACAGCTACCATAGCCCGGACAAGCTATCTCTTCCAGCTCGTCCAGTTCAGCCTCGCTCATCTCCCCTTTTGCCACCCTCCCCACACCTAGAAACATTGAATTGACGTCAACTAAGTTGGTATCACCGCCCCTGCTTAACCGACCCGCCAGCATCGGACCACCACTGACAAAGATAGCAGGTAAGTTCAGCCTGACTGCTGCCATCAACATCCCCGGCACTACCTTATCACAGTTAGGAATAAAGACCAGGGCATCAAAGGCATGAGCCTCGACCACAATCTCTACTGAGTCAGCAATCAACTCGCGGCTAGGAAGACTATATTTCATACCAGGATGATTCATGGCAATTCCATCACAAACAGCTATGGTATTCACTTCAAATGGCATACCACCAGCGCTCCTCACCCCATCCTTAACAGCCTGGGCAATCGTTCTAAGGTGCACATGGCCAGGTACAACTTCACTAAAGCTATTTATTACTCCGATAAACGGTCGGGAGAAGTCCTCCCGACCAACACCCACAGCCCTAAGCAATGCCCGATGTGGCGCTCGCTCAATGCCTTTCTTGACACGGTCGCTACGCATTAGCTTAAATGTTTAACCTCCCTCTTGTGATTTATTTGAAATGACCCTTCCCGGGGATTAAAGCGATGCTGTTAAAACTAGCATAGCAGCTAATTAATGTCAAGGCAGGTCTACTTCAAGATTGCGTATCTTCTCTATTCTACGCAGATGCCTGCCACCCTCAAAGACAGAGGCAAGATAAACCTTCACAATATCGAGGGCTAAAGCTTGCTCAACCGTATCCTCGCCTAAACACAGAATATTGGCATCATTATGTTTGCGAGCTTTCTCAGCACCGAATGTACTACAACATAGAGCCGCCCTTATTCCCTTTACTTTATTTGCAGCAATGCTCATTCCAATGCCGCTACTGCAAATTAGAATCCCGTGGTCGAACTTTCCTGAAGCTACTGCCTCAGCCACTTTTTGGGCAATGTCTGGATAGTCCACAGGGTCACTACTGTAACAACCAAAGTCTTCATGCTCATGCCCCAAATCAGCAAGAAGACCCATGATAGCCTGCTTAAACCTAAGACCGCGATGGTCACACCCCAAAGCGATACGCACCTTTGCCAATCTCCTCAGCATATTCTTTACATGCCTGCTTGATCTTGTCTTCAGGTATAATGCCCTTACGCAAAATCACAAGCTCTTCCCCAGTAACATCGACTACCGTAGACTCCAATCCACCAGGACACCTTCCCGCATCAATAATCAAGTCAACTTCGCCACCTAGCTGCTGTGCAGCCGCCTCAGCTGTCACCGGACTATGCTGATTGCTAACATTAGCGCTGGTTCCGATTATAGGTCTCCCTAACCCACTAATTAGCTTAAGAGGTACAGCATGATTAGGAATTCGTATTGCCACCTTCTTGCCGCCAGCGGTGACGAGTTCGGGGAATGAGGTTGCCTTAGGCAACACCAAGGTCAGCCCACCAGGCCAGAACCGCCTTATTAAAAACCAAGCAAGCTCCGGAACTGAACCCACCACCATCGCTATTTGCGCACTGTCAGCCAGCAGGACTGGCAAAGGCTGACTAAAAGGTCGGCGCTTCACCTTATAAATCTTCTCCACGGCTTCGTGGTTGAACGCATCGCAACCTAATCCATAGACCGTATCTGTAGGATAGATGACAATGCCACCAGCCTTCAAGACTTCAATGGCTTTGTCAACCTGTAAAGCTAATTGTCTAGATGGACTACTCACTTTTGTAACTCGCTCTATTGAAGCTGGTTACTTGGAACCAAAATTCTCAACCAAGAATGCTTCGATCATTGGACCAACTCCCGGATGCTCCCACATGTACTCATGCCCCGGTGCGTGTAACCCTAAACCAAAACAATACGATGCAAAAATGAGAACCGCCCTATTTATCAGCCAGTCGATTGGCGTGAAAGACGGAACATGGTTTATTACAAGCATTTTTGCCCAATTAGCCTTGAAGAGTCCGACTATGTCTCCCTTAGTCAGAACATCACCCCCCAATCCGCTATTTTTTATGACTAACGAGCGGCTAACCTCGCACACTCGATGCCAAAAGGGAATGCCCACCTGAATAGAATAGACTCGCGGATTACTCGCCAGATATTTAGCTACGGTGCTTGTGAACGCGGCACCATTACTCTGGCCGACAATTAATACCTTCAAGTCAGTAAAATGCTGCATGAGAAAATTGATCTTAGCAGCTGTTTCCCTTGCCTTCGAAGGATACTGGGTTAAACCCTCTTTAAGTTCAAAAAGGCGCTCAAATAAGCCACTGCCAGTACGTATATTCTCAATTACGCAGAAGTTATATCCCATCTGTGTAAGCTTGGTTTCTATCCCAGCGAGCCAGCTTTGACCTTGATAGTCAGAAGACAGTGGACTGGTACCCCAACCGCCCGAGTTACATACAATAACGAGGTCCCTATCCTTGACCTTACGATAAAGACCAAGTAACTCGTCGACGAACTGACTCTGCGCCTTTCTACTGGCACCAACCACCTCTCTAGCCAACTGCCAAGCTTGTTGCTCGATAGCATCCAAAGCCTTGCAGTTATGCGTTACAAGATCGCTCCCAGTACCCACGATGTTGAAATAGCCCACCGCGATAAGCATGCCGATAACTAATATTGAAACTACAACCCACTGGTCTTTGCGCAACCAAAACATGGCACAGTTCCTATCCTTGTAACTCAACTACTCACCCCGAATTTACTAATATTTTATACTCTCACGACCAAAAATGCCTAGTCGGGCAAACACACTGCACCATAGTATAGTATGTTAGTCTTATGATATACTTTTAAAGACATGAACATGGGTGACAAGACAAATAGCCATCGTATAGCTACCAGTGATGATATTGAAGTCTCAACCTACCTGGAAATCGCAAAAGAACTTCATGGCGAGCAGCTCACATCCAAGGTAGAGACGATATCGCCCGGCGCACGGGAAGCGATAGCCATAATTGATTTCGGTTCCCAATACAGTCACCTAATTGCGCGACGGGTTCGGGAATGTCGTGTCTACTGCGAGCTAATCCCATTCGATGAACCGTGGGAAAAAATAGCCTCACTGCAACCCAAAGGCTTTATCCTATCAGGAGGGCCGTCCAGCGTCTACCAGCCAGATGCACCCCTCGCTCCACCCCAGATCTATGACAGTCACCTGCCCATCCTAGGCATCTGCTATGGCATGCAAGTTATCGCCCATCAACTAGGCGGACAAATAGCCCCGGCAACCAAACACGAGTACGGTCAAGCTATTTTACACATAAGCGATAAGGATTCACCTCTTTTCGCAGGTCTACCCATTTCATTACCGGTATGGATGAGCCATGGTGACCAAGTAGTAGAAATGCCACCTGGTTTCAGAGCCTTAGCTTACACGGAGAACTCGCCGGCTGCAGCTATAGGTAATGGCAGAAACATCTTCGGGCTTCAATTTCATCCAGAAGTAGTCCATACGCCGCAAGGCAAATCCATAATTCAAAATTTCCTTTACAGAATATGCGGCTGCCACGGCACCTGGACAGCAAGTAACTTTATCACTGAAAGCATAAGCTCAATCAAGCGACAGGTAAAAGACGGCAAAGTCATTTGTGCCCTTTCGGGCGGCGTTGACTCAGCCGTAACCGCCACACTTATCCACCAAGCTATCGGTAACCAGTTGACCTGCATATTCGTTAACAACGGGCTATTACGTCGGGACGAGCCAGAACGGGCCCTTAATACCTTCAGAAATAACTTGAAAATGAATGTAGTCTACGTAGACGCCTCTAACAGGTTCCTTAGACGACTAAAGGGAGTTACAGACCCTGAGATAAAACGACGCCGCGTGGGCGAAGAATTTATCAAGGTATTCGAATACAAAGCTGCCAGACTAGGTAAAATCGATTTCCTAGCCCAGGGCACCCTATATCCAGATGTAATCGAAAGTACCTCTAAAGAGACGAGAGCAGCAGCGAGAATAAAGACTCACCACAATGTGGGTGGCCTGCCTACCAAAATGTCACTAACTTTGATTGAGCCTTTACGCTATCTATTCAAAGACGAGGTTCGCGAGGTAGGCCTGGCTCTGGGCTTACCTGAGGATATGGTATGGCGACAGCCATTCCCGGGACCTGGATTGGCTATCCGCATCATCGGGGAAGTTACTAAAGAACGTTTGGAGATACTACGAGCTGCCGATTGGATAGTTATGAACGAAATCAAAAAGGCAAAACTCTATCGCCAACTATGGCAAACTTTCGCCATCCTTACAGATGTCAGGAGTGTTGGTGTCATGGGAGATTACCGTACTTACGGCTATCTAGTAGCCGTTCGTGCTGTGACCAGCCAAGACGCCATGACTGCAGACTGGGCACGTCTGCCCTATGACCTCTTAGCTCGTATCTCCAGCCGCATCGTCAATGAGGTACCTGGTGTAAACCGTGTGGTCTACGACATAACCAGCAAACCACCATCCACCATAGAATGGGAATAGGCAAAAGCCTTCCACTTCTGCTGACGATTTACATATTGAGTTCCTCTTATAATAATAGGTGGTCCTACCGGAGATGAGCGAGGCTCTATTCCAACTGGTTCCGCTGATCACCACGGACTCCCAAGCACAATAGGCAACACCAACTCAAAAGGCTACGTTTACCAGTTCACCCGCCTGTCACCCGGAGCCAGAGAACAAGGTGCCGCCTCTGCGCTGGACTTAGGTTATGCCTTGGGCAACCTCATACCCATGCTGCCAACTCCAAACCCAGAGTCCTACTTTTAACAATACTGACAAAGCACTCTCTGGAGTTATGATGGTCTATTGGACCTGCTTTGCAGCGTCAACCAATATTCTGGTTTAGGAGACAAGAGCAAGGCTAAATCGGGTCTGTGCGCCGGTAGCCTGCGCCCCGTTCCAGAAGACAACCAAAGAAAAGTGGAAACAGTAAAAGTCATTTCGGGGTTCCTGAAGCCGGACTTAGATGAGATTTGACAACCGATAAGAAGCTGGGTATACTATATAACAGATGGTTGGTGTACACCTGCATACCTGATTGACCTAAGGGAACTAGTTGCTGTATACTAATGCGACTTGGTGTACACCAAGTCGCATTGCACTTTAAAAAGTGAATAGGTTTTGTGTTCAGGCTGATGTAGGTCAAAGAGAAAAGGGCACAGGGCGGATGCCTTGGCGTTAGCAGCCGAAGACGGGCGTGGCAAGACTGCGATAAGCCTCGGTGAGCTGTCGAGCAAGCCTAGCCGGGGATGCCCTAATAGGGGAACCTACCTGGGCAAAACCCAGGTTCTCGCCAAAAGCGAGAGGGAACCAGGGGAACTGAAACATCTTAGTACCCTGAGGAAGAGAAATCAAATGAGATTCCCGGAGTAGTGGCGAACGAAAGGGGAAGAGCCTAAACTCGGGTGGCTCAGTGGACTTGAGTCCTATGTCACTCGAGGGTTGTAAGACACAAGGGACAGAGCTCAAGATCTGTCACAGAGTGAGAAAACTTCAGCCTAGTCGAAGGTCTCTGGAAAGGGCAACCATAGAGGGTGATAGTCCCGTAGATGAAAGGCTGAAGTCTCTGCTTGTGTTCTTAAGTACCATGGGACACGAGGAATCCCGTGGGAATCTGGGGTGACCACACTCCAAGGCTAAATACTGCTAACGACCGATAGTGGACCAGTACCGTGAGGGAAAGGTGAAAAGTACCCCGGGAGGGGAGTGAAATAGAACCTGAAACCCTGTGCTTACAAGCAGTCAGAGGCTTGGTTTTACCAAGCTGATGGCGTGCCTATTGAAGAATGAGCCGGCGAGTTGATCTATGTGGCTAGGTTAAGTGACTCAGTCACGGAGCCGTAGCGAAAGCGAGTCCTAATAGGGCGTTTTCCCCGCGTGGGAAGGGTCGCATGGATCAGACACGAAACCGGGTGAGCTACCCATGGCCAGGGTGAAACCTGACTAACCTCAGGTGGAGGCCCGAACCCGTGTACGTGGCAAAGTGCTGGGATGAGCTGTGGGTAGGGGTGAAATGCCAAACGAACTCGGAGATAGCTTGTTCTCCCCGAAATGCATTTAGGTGCAGCCTCAGGTAATAACTTATGGAGGTAGAGCACTGGATGAGCTCGGGGCCGTGAGGTTACCAAACTCAACCAAACTCCGAATGCCATAAGTCTATATCCTGGGAGTGAGACTGTGCGGGATAAGCTGCATAGTCGAGAGGGAAACAGCCCAGACCATCAGCTAAGGTCCCTAAACGCGGGCTAAGTGGAAAAGGCAGTGATATCGCTAAGACAGCCAGGAGGTTGGCTTAGAAGCAGCCACCCTTTAAAGAGTGCGTAATAGCTCACTGGTCGAGTGGTGTCGCACCGATAATTTAACGGGGCTAAAGTCCGCTACCGAAGCTATGGTTCGTCTTCAGACGAAGGTAGGGGAGCGTTGCTACAGCTGAGAAGCCCTGGCGTAAGCCAGAGTGGAGCAGTAGCAAGTGAGAATGCCGGCATGAGTAGCGTAAAGGCATGTGGAAATCATGCCCACCGTAAATCTAAGGTTTCCTACGCAAGGTTGATCCACGTAGGGTTAGTCGGGCCTAAGCCGAACCCCAAGGGGATAGGCGATGGACAATGGGTCAACAGTCCCATACCACCTAATCATTGTTTTAAGGCAAAGGGGGGACACAGTAGGATAGGCTGAGCGTACCTAATGGACATGGTGCGTCTCCAATCTAAGGCGTGTTGAGGTAGGCAAATCCGCTTCAACGTTAAGCTGAGGAGCGGAGAAAATTGAGGGGAAACCTGAAATGATTCGGCTGAGTCCACACTGTCCAGAAAAGCCTCGTTGCTAAATGATTAGGTGCCCGTACCGCAAACCGACACAGGTAGATGGGGGTAAGTGTCCCAAGGTGTTCGAGAGAACCCTCGTTAAGGAACTCGGCAATCTAACCCCGTAACTTCGGAAGAAGGGGGCCCGCTGTAGAGGCGGGGGCACGAAACCGGCCCAGGCGACTGTATAACAGAAACACAGGTCTCTGCCAAAGCGAAAGCTGAGGTATAGGGGCTGATACCTGCCCAGTGCCGGAAGGTTAAGGGGAGAGGTTAGGGTTTTTTACCCGAAGCCTTGAGCCGAAGCCCCGGTGAACGGCGGCCGTAACTATAACGGTCCTAAGGTAGCGAAATCCCTTGTCGGGTAAGTTCCGACCCGCACGAAAGGTATAACGACTTGGGCGCTGTCTCAACGAGGGACTCGGTGAAATTGAAATGGGGGTGAAGATGCCCCCTACCCACAACTGGACAAAAAGACCCCGGGAGCTTTACTATATCTTGGCATTGGACTCGAGTTGGACATGTGTAGGATAGGTGGGAGGCTGAGAAGCTAGGGCGCCAGCCTTAGTGGAGCCGACGGTGAAATACCACTCTTGTTTGACTTTGGTTCTAACCTGCCTTCGGGTGGGAACAGTGCCAGGTGGGTAGTTTAACTGGGGCGGTTGCCTCCTAAAAGGTAACGGAGGCGCCCAAAGGTCCCCTCAGCACGGATGGAAATCGTGCATCGAGTGTATTGGCATAAGGGGGCTTGACTGTGAGACTTACAAGTCGAGCAGGGACGAAAGTCGGGCAAAGTGATCCTACGGTGCCGTGTGGAAGGGCCGTAGCTTAACGGATAAAAGCTACCCCGGGGATAACAGGCTTATCTTGCCCAAGAGTTCACATCGACGGCAAGGTTTGGCACCTCGATGTCGGCTCGTCGCATCCTGGGGCTGAAGCAGGTCCCAAGGGTTTGGCTGTTCGCCAATTAAAGCGGCACGCGAGCTGGGTTCAGACCGTCGTGAGACAGGTCGGTCTCTATCCGTTGTGGGCGCTGGAGATTTGAGAGGAGCTCTCCCTAGTACGAGAGGATTGGGAGGGACAGACCTCTAGTGTGCCAGTTGTCCTGCCAAGGGCAATGCTGGGTAGCCATGTCTGGACGGGATAAGCGCTGAAAGCATCTAAGTGCGAAGCCCACCTCAAGATGAGATCTCCCACCGGTTTAACCGGGTAAGACCGCAAGAAGATAACTTGCTTGATAGGCAGCGTGTGTAAGCAGGGTAACCTGTTGAGCTGAGCTGTACTAATGGTCGAGGTCTTTGACCTACATCAGGCTGAGCACAAAACCTATGAGTGCATAAAACGTACCAACAAAAATATAGATTCCACTTGTGCCTATCGCGGGGTGGAGCAGTGGTAGCTCGTCGGGCTCATAACCCGAAGGTCGCTGGTTCAAATCCAGCCCCCGCAACCAAATTTTGAACGTAAAAAGCCCCTTGTAAGGGGCTTTTTTCCTTCCCTCACCTCCAATCGTCCTAACTTTTTGCCTAAACAAGCACTAATATAAATGCCAAGCTGAAGCCTAGCATTGTACTATTTGTATTGCTGGCATCATCACCTCAGCTTGATACCCGCACCCACTCTGCGCTACACTTCGGGAAAGCAACGGTCAGAACCGAAATGAGGGAGGTGAGCTATGACCGGACCGCTAGAGGGTATCAGAGTCCTCGATTTATCTCAGGTGTTGTTCGGGCCTTTTGCTACCATGTTGCTGAGCAATCTGGGCGCAGAAGTAATTAAGGTCGAACGACCAGGAATAGGCGATATCGCTAGATGGAACGGACCTATTGTAAATGGAGTGAGCACCTACTTTCTCAGCCTCAACCATGATAAGAAGAGCATAACGCTAAATCTAGCTTCTGCAGAAGGGAGAGAGATTTTTTTGAAACTGACAGAAGTGGCTGATGTGCTTGTGGAATGTTTTGTGCCGGGGACGATGGAGAAATTAGGACTGTCTTATGAGACGGTACAGAAGCGTAACCCCAAAATTATCTATGTCGCCGGGTCAGGCTTCGGTCAATACGGACCTTACACCCAAAAACCAGCCTTCGACGTCATTATCCAAGCCATGGGTGGGATAATGAGCATTACCGGCGAGCCCGGAGGACCTCCAATTAGGCCAGGAGTATCTTATGGCGACATTGTCGCCGGTTTGTTCCTATGTATTGCCACTCTTGCTGCTTTGCAAGAGAGACATATAAGCGGACAAGGGCAAATGATAGATATCAGCATGCTGGACTGCCAGATAACCGTCCTGGAAAACGCTTTCGTCAGATATCTCAATACCGGCGAGACACCGCGTGCCCTGGGCACAAGGCACCCAGTATATACTCCATTCCAAGTTTTTCCAACCAAGGACGGTTACATTGCTGTAGCTATTAGAGGTGGACTCAATGACCAGTGGCCTCTTTTTTGCGCCATAATAAATCGCGTCGACATCATAGATGATCCGCGGTTCGCTGATGGCTGGCTACGCACTCAGCATTATGAAGTGCTGGAGCCCATATTGACCGAAGCGATGAAAGCCAAGACCACTCAGGAATGGGTTAGCGAATTTGAGCAGGTTGATATACCATGTGGACCAGTCAATAGCATTCCACAGGTGGCAGCCGACCCACATGTAGCTGCAAGAGATATGATTGTTGAACTGAATCATCCCACCGCAGGCAAGTTCAAGGTGGCAAATACACCTTTCAAATTCTCTAGATCCAAGTGTCGTATAGAGCAAGCCTCACCTGATTTGGGAGAACACACCGAAGAAATTCTTACCAACTTACTAAACATGAGCAAAGGGGAGATTAGTAGGTTAAGGGAATTGCATGTGATTTAGAAGTATGTTTGTTACTTTCGCTAACGCTTGAGTCCACCATTTGCAAAAGCTTTAAGATCTCAGACCTGCCTCCAAGATGCTGACAAGTTCTCGCTCTATACATGATGGGAGATATGCTTCTGGAACAGCTTTTCCATTCAATGATTCACCAGCTACAACTAGGCACCTATCAGCCCTGGTCTTGACCTCGGCTTTATCCCCGCAGGCTCGGGGGCAACCGCATAGGACCACCACCACACTGACATCGCTTTCAGATAAGGGTACCAACTCCATATCCCTCCGTGCCCCAGCCAGTTTAGCCAGATGACGCGCTATTCTGGCCAAATCCACGTAGGGATTACAGCAACCACAGTATTTCAGCGCTACTTTAAATCTGTATCTATCTTGTGACAATTCCTTAGAAGACGAAGAGGGGTTGTTCGCCGATTTTTGCTAATTTCTCTGCCAGTCGTTTCTTATGCTGAAGGTTAGCCCGTCGCTCAATCATGATTCGTTGTGCCTGTGGTGAGCCAGCACCATGCATGGACTCAACCAAGGCAGTGCCACAGGTCATCGCTTCCAAGAGCCGTATTAAGCGGACTCTGGTCTCGGCAGGTATATCAGCAACTCCCTTCATGTATTTGTCTACATACTTGCCAATTCTCGTGTCCTTCCAATCCATTTCCGACGGTGCGGTGGCTAATATACCACCCGCTATATCCTGTGCCAGTCTGGCAATCTCATAGATGTGACGGGTAACGTTCAACTTAGTAACATTCGCCAAAAGTGGGTCAGCCATATAAGAGCCAGCAGGTAAGGCAAAACCTTGGCAGGAACAAGCTATAGAACAACAATAAAGAGTCTCAGTCAGGTGAACCATCTCCACCAGCTTGTCTCTAACGTGTGAAGCCCGGTCTACGCCCTGGACTTGCGCCAGAGCATAGGAGGCACCGATAAGAGCATCACACAAGCCGGACTTACAGCCACCGTAGTTTTGACGGTGGGCAGTGGCAAATCTTTCCACCAAATCATAAGCAAACTCGTACTCGCCACACATAAAGACGTGCTCCCAAGGAACGAAAACGCTGTCAAAGATAATCAAAGCCTCACCACCAACGATGCCGTATTCTACGTTGCCCTGGTCAAGAAAGCACTCGCATTTGCGCGTATCGTTAGTCTGCCGACCAAACACATGGGTGACACCAGGCGCATCTACCGGCACATAGAAACAGACAGCATAGTCAGCATCTTCACTCTTCATGGCAGCAGTGGGCATCACCAGATGACCATGGGAATTAACCGCACCTGTAATGTGTGCTTTGGCGCCGCTGACGACAATGCCATCGCTTTTCTTTTCCACCACATGGACATACAGGTCAGGGTCTCTCTGCTGACTTGGCGAAAGGCGACGGTCACCTTTCGGATCAGTCATAGCTCCTGAAATCATAAGATCACGTGACTGCACCTCTTTGAGCAAGTTGACCAACCGCTTGTGGTACTCGGTCCCCATTTTTTGGTCTATATCATAAGTCACGGAATATACAGCATTGAGACCATCGTGACCGACACACCTTTGGAAACAACTACCAGTCTGCTGACCAACAGCTCGAAGCATCTTGACCTTTTTAACCAGATCATCGTGACTTTGATGTATATGAGTAAAGCGGTTGATTTTTTCTCCTGTGAGATGCGAAGTAGCTGTCATCAACTCTTCAAACTCCGGTGCCAGCGCCATCTCATAGGTCAGCGCCGCTGCATTCACATGGGGCGCAAAAGCGGGATGGTCAACCAGACTAGCGATTTTCTCACCCATGTAATAGATTTCAGGATTAAGCCGCTTGAGGCTTTCTCGATATTGCCTACCTGTCATCATACTCATATTTCACCTCCAAAACTTTTATTTGGTCGGCTGCTCTTCGGGCACAAGCTGAACTTGTATACAAAGGGAAACGACCAGATGCCTTCTATAGCACTTCAGTATTAAAAAGTCAACAACCATGCACGGTAAGATTTTTTATTAATCTGCTTACACAAACTTGATTTGCAGGACTTGTTTGTCGTAGACTACTCGTCAGTATATGGATCATTTCGGGATAGGAAGCTCTCAAGACTATGGAAAATAGCAAATTCACTATATTTAATGCCATCGGGAACACCCCACTCATAGAACTCAAGAATTTGAACGAAAACCCGAAAATAAGAATCCTGGGCAAATTTGAAGGTAGCAACCCTGGAGGTTCAGTCAAAGACCGTCCCGCCTACTACATGATAAGCAAAGCCGAGCAATCCGGCGAACTTACCAAGGACAAGATAATAGTTGAACCAACTTCAGGAAACATGGGTATTGCCCTTGCTATGATAGGGGCAGCAAAGGGATACCGTGTTAAGCTGTACATGCCGGAATGTGTGAGTACTGAGAGACAACGTGCCCTCACAGCTCTCGGCGCTGATGTTGTACTCACCCCGGCAAAAGAAGGCACTGATGGCGCCATCAGAAGAGCCTGGCAGTTTGTGGCTGATGAATCTGAGAAATGTTTCATGCCCAATCAGTTTGATAATGAAAACAACCCTCTGGCGCATTACGAAACAACTGGCCCGGAGATACTTTCACAGACCAAGGGCGAAATCGACGTGTTCATCGCTGGCATAGGAACAACCGGAACGCTCATGGGAACTGGGAAATATCTTAAGGAAAAGAAACCGGGTATAAAAATAGTGGCTGTTGAACCCGTAAAGGGGCATGCCATCCAAGGGCTGAAAAACATGAATGAATCTATAATTCCAAAGATCTATCACCCAGAGCTACTTGATGAAAAGATCACTATCGAGGACAGCGAGGCATTTGCAATCACGAGACTACTGGCTACCAAAGAAGGACTCTTTGTCGGAATGTCAAGTGGGGCAGCAGTAGCTGCAGCCTTACATATAGCAAAAGATATGAACTCCGGCACAATTGTTACAATACTACCTGACCGCGGAGACCGGTATCTAAGTACAACCTTATTCCGTTCGTTTTGTGCCAAATGTCCCCCCTAAACTATCCTCACCACAAGCCACCAAAGTACAACGAGGGCTATTTAAGCCAATGTCCACCTTCGTCCATACTGACTATAAGGGTAACAACGCTCAAACGGAACTCTCACTAGACACCAAGGTAGTTTACCTCCCAACAATCACGGAAACACTTCAACCAAACCCCTCCAGAAAAGCTTTAACATTCTTGCCTAAGACATTGTGGTTATAACCACCCTCTAGCACAGCAAATCTTCTCCCTTTGCAGTTCTTCAGAGCAGCTTCTTTGGCCAATTCCCCGATAGTCCGGTAGTCATCAGTGCTAAGGAGCTTACCCCAGTCTTCATTGTGCCGGTCAAACCCAGCTGAGACTGCCAGTATAGAATAGCTTCTCTCAACCTGAAACCTTCTGGCTATTACCCTAATGAACTCTTCCCGACTCTGGCTTTCCGGATGGAAGTACGTGAATTTGCTACCCGCAAAAATGTTATCGGTACCATCGCCAAAGTGAAGGTCAAAATCCAAAATCAAGGCAGTTTCAATTAGGTTCTCGCTTTGGAGCTTAGTCAGAGCAACGGCAATATTATTAAAGAAACAGAAACCCCAGCAATAGTCTGAGCTGGCATGATGTCCAGGTGGTCTAATTAGACCAAAGCCTGCTTCTCCTCCCATGCCTATCTGAGCGGCTTTAATAGCTCCCCCAGCTGCCAGACAGGCAATTTCATAGAGATGCTTTTGCCTTTTGATTGACTCGATGTGGTTTTGGCTATGCACCCTGCCCAAATCCTCCTCTGAAGCAGCTTGAGGCTCCACGAAATCATATTCCCCCTCAAGTTCTCTAAGAATTGCTTCTATCCTCCCCGGGCTGGCAGCAGGATCCGAAGCATAGACTTCCGTGTACCGAGGATGATAAACTACCTTCATATCATTTCATCCAGTACGCTAATTGTGGCAATGCCAGATTGAATCCATTTTTTAAAATGCCCACAAGGCAACACTGATAGTGCTTGGGCAAATATCGCAGCTACCGTCACCATTTTTTCCTCAGGCACCCTGCACTAAATACTCAAGATGGAACACAAAAGCGGTAAGCAGTGACGGTCAGCCCTTTGTGGGCACAGTTGTATACCCGACACAACAACCTACCTTATGCCACCAAATCAGCGTAAAGAGCACATACCACACTTGGTTTAAATGCCACCGTCTACTTAAGCTGTTCCCGTGAATAATCTAGTACTCGTCTTGCTACTATAAGCATATTAATCTGACCAGTCCCCTCGAAGATGTCGTTTATCTTGGCATCACGCATCCATTTTTCCAGCAGGTATTTTCTAGAATAACCAAGAGGACCCATGATTTCAACCGCCTTCTGAGTGATCTTGGTAACGGCAAGTCCTGCTTTTGCCTTAGCCATCGATGCTTCAAGGTTATTGGCTTGAAACTGGCTCATCATCCAGAGCGCTCGTAGCATCAAAAGTTTAGCTGCCTTGTAATTAGCCTCCATATCTATGACATCGCGCTCCAGTGCAGTCAGCTTCTGGCGTGGCACCCCATAGCGTATCTTGATCCCCTCCGCCTCGAGAGTTTCTTTCACGAAATCCAACGCAGCACGACCAACACCCAAAGCTTGAGCTGCCACAATGGGTCGCGTGGCATCAAAAGTCGCCATAGCACCCTTGAAACCTTTAGTCCCAGTCCTCTCTACCTTCCTAACCTCAGGGCTGCCAAGTATGTTCTCATAAGGTATGCGACAATTCTCAAACACTACCGTAGCGGTATCGCTGACCTTAATTCCGAGCTTTTTCTCCAATTTCTCCACCCTCACGCCCGGGGTTCCAGCTTCCACAACAAACGGCTTTATGCCTGCACGTCCCGCTGATTTGTCCACAGTTGCCCAGACCACCACAAATCCATCAGAGTCCTGCAGGGCTCGTTTTCCCCAGGTTACAAATATTTTCTCACCATTAAGTACCCACTCATCGCCATCTCGAACAGCGGTAGTGCTAATAGCAGAGGTATCCGAGCCGCAATGGGCTTCAGTCATAGCCATGGCACCCCATTTCGGCTTTCCCTCATTAAATCGGGACAAGAAACGCTCCATCTGCTCTTTCGTTCCAGTGGCGAAAACAGCAGCGCCACCAAGGCCAGGCCCAGGGATACATAGATAAAGGCCAGCATCTCCCCAGCAAAGCTCCTCTGTCCTGAGAGCTGCAGTTATATCCAACCCGGGAGAAATACTGCCTTCACGCCTCTTCTCCCACAGTTTGTCAATGAGCTCCTGGGGGCTCTCATGTTCATGTTCATCATAATAGCGGCTTATAGGACGAAACATATCCACAGCGATCTGATGGGTTATCCTTATCGCCTCTTTCTGTTCAGGTGTCAATTCAAAATCTATCATTGTGCATACCTCCATTTACACAATAGCCATACCATCAAAAGTGGCAAACCCACGACCGTTCCTTAGCCATAGTTCCACCGGATGATCACGAATATAACCGTGCCCGCCTAAAATCTGCACTGCACGGTCGGTCACCATCACCACCATGTCATCGGCATATGACTTCACCAAGAAAGATTCTTTAGTCGCCTCTTCCTTTCGGTCCAATCTCCAAGCAGCCTCCCAAGCCATCAACCTTGTGGCATCAATCTCAATCGCCATTTCCGCCAACATGAAGGCAATTGCTTGGCGAGCAGCTATGGGCTCCCCAAAAGCAACACGCTCCTTCGCGTAGTCCCTAGAATACTCAAAAGCCGCTCGGGCAACCCCAACGGCCATTGCTGCCAGTGCCACCCGTGAACAGTTCATAATACGGCTGAAATCACATCCGTTCTCGCCACCAAGCCGATTCTCCTTTGGAACACGACAACCATAAAGGCTAAGCTCATAGGTAGCAAGACCTTTTATTCCCATATTCTTCTCCCGCTCACCAATACTTAGACCCGCCGTATCCCTCTCAACGATAAAGCACTGGGTGCTGCTTCCCTCGGCTGCATAGATAAGGAGTGGGTCAGCATCTGCGGCTATCGGGACATAGCATTTCTGCCCATTCAGAACATAGCTGTCATCCTTAAGACTCGCAGTGGTTGCCAGAGAGTTAGGGTCAAAATTAAAGCGAGGCTCAATAAGCGCAGCACTAGCTGCCTTATACCTGTCACCACAAAAAGCGGGCAGATATTCCCTCTTCTGCTTTTCAGTGCCCATCTCCAGAATAGGTAAAGCCACAAGCGATGGACACAGTATATGCATCGCCATGGATAGGTCACCCCACGCCAGCTCCTCAGCAATCAACACACCGGTGATCGTTGAGCGTTCCGCTCCAGCTCCGCCATACTCTTCTGGTATACTATGAGAAACGAGCCCTAGCTGCCAGCCAGTGCTTACGATGTGAGCAGGGATCTCACCACTTTCATCACATTCTCTATAGTGTTTCCGCAATTCATCACTGGCAAACTGCTTCACCATGGTGACTATCATCTGTTGTTCTTCAGTGGGACTAAATGAAATCACGACTTACTCCTTTCGATTCGCCAGACATCTCCCCACGCAGTCCAAACGCAAATGATAACACCATTGTGCCTTTACGTCAAAATAGGAAATTTGAGTTTGTGGAGTTTGCGACCCTAACCTTCTCACCGCTGCATGTCACTATCATCAGAGATTATTGATGTGGTAAGCTGGTTGCTCTATAATGCTCCAATAAAAATAGGAGTGGAGGAGAAAAACATGGCTAAGTTGACTGAGGAGATGAAAAACTTAATTGCCAACCAGCAGGCATTTATTGCCACTGCCAGTCCCGATGGCACCCCCAACATCGCCACCAAAGGTAGCACTAAAGTCCTGGACGACGAGCACATCGTGTTCTTCGAACTTACTGGTGGGCGCACTTGGGAAAACCTGACCAAGAATCCCAAGGTAGCAATAGCCGTAGCCGATCGAAACAAGATGCAAGGTTACAGGTTTGTCGGCACCGCAGAAATAGTCACAGGAGGTGACCTCTATGCCAGCGCCCAGAAGCTAGCAGAGATGCTGAAAATCCCATTTCCTGCCAAAGCCGCAGTGAAGATAAGAGTAGAGGAGATATATAACCTAGGTGCAGGTGGCCAGAAGATAACCTAAAGTCCCACACTCACAGAGAGATGGTTTAAAAATTTAATTCCCAGATCCGAAATGTCCAAATCCAAGAAAATATCGAAATCTAAAACTTTATAGCTGTCAATTACAGCCCGAATATTTGTATGTGCTTGCGATTTATCGCCTGAAATTTCACATATATTACTCTGCCCAACTCATGAAATTCCGGTACGCGATGGGGAGATCAGGAACAAGACTATGACCCTGCTAGACTTGCTGAAGCACAGAAAAAGCGTTAGAAACTTCATAGGCAAACCTGTGGAGAGAGATAAGATAATGATGTGTCTGGAAGCCGCGAGGCTCGCTCCATCAGCCTGCAATTCCCAGCCTTGGCATTTCATAGTCGTCGATGATAGCCAACTGAAGAACAAGCTATGTGATGCTGCCTTCGGCGGTATCTACTCATCAAACTCCTTCTGCAAAACAGCACCAGTCATCGTTGTTGTTGTCTCTGAAAAGTCAAAATTTCTGGCCAGAATCGGAGGCATGTTCCGCAGCACGGAATACCATCTGATAGATATAGGAATAGCTTGTGAGCATTTTGTGCTTCAGGCTACCGAGCTAGGGCTTGGAACCTGTTGGATAGGCTGGTTTAACGAAGGAGCGGTGAAAACTGTATTAAATATCCCACAGCAGAAAAAGATAGATATCCTAATAGCGGTAGGCTACTATGACCGGGCAGCCGTAAGTTTCCAGCATGATAGAGAACCACTAAATAGAATAGCTTCCTTTAACTCCTATTGAGACATGCGGTTTTCGCAGCCTACCTCTCCATTAGCTTAAGGGCTGCATCCACGATCCGCCTCGTGCTAGGCAGAACATTGTCTTCCAATTCACGGGCATAAGGGATAGTTTCTTCTGTGCACACACGCGCATATCGCACCGGTATTCCAGCCTCCAGTACCACTGCAGCAAGCTCTCCCGAGAGCCCAAAGTCCCTATAGTCCTCGTCCACCACCAACAGCCGCCCACTTGCAGAGACAGCCTGGCACAGAGTTTCTCTGTCCAGTGGCGAAACGGACCTTAAATCTACCACGCCAGCAGAAACTCCCCGCTTCTCAAGGATCTTGGCAGCCTCAATACATCGATGGACTCCTACCGCCACACTTACCATCGTAATATCATTGCCTTCACGCCGTACAGCTGCCTTTCCCAGTGGCAAAGGTGACCATTTATCTGGCACAGGACCTCTGGTACCCTCCGCTGGCACATCGTACTGCACCGTCTTGCGACCACCCGACCCCAAAAAGTCCAACATGTTGCTGGCAAGAAGCTTATGCTCTAAAAAGACCACCGGCCCTCCATGTTCGATAGCCGAGAGCATCAACCCTCCGGCATCTGCAGGGTTTGACGGCACCACAACAGCAAGCCCTGGAATATGAGCCAGCCAGCCCCACAGACTCTGTTCATGTTGCCCACCATCGCCATAGCCTCCCCCACACGCCACCCGAACAACCATAGGAGCTCTCCATTTGCCACCGGAGAATACCTCCAACTTTGCAGCATGATTAAGCAATGCATCCATTGCAACCCCTATAAAGTCCACCATCATCACCTCCACCACCGGCCGCAGACCTGCCATGGCAGCCCCCACCGCAGCACCAACGAACGCAGCTTCACTGATGGGTGCCGGACGAACCCTCCGTTCTCCAAAGCGCACAAACAGGCTCCCCCGCAGCGCATGCACATCCTCTCCAAAGACCACTATCCTTAAGTCAATGGACATAGCCTGGGCTAACGCATCATCTATAGCCTCGGCAAAGCCCATCATCCTCATTATCCCCTCCCTTTATTAGAGCTATGACAACGCAGCATCCACCACCTGCTGGATTTCCCTTGCGACCTCTTTCTCGATTTCATCAAGGCGAGATTTCTCCCCTTTTAACCTCTGCCGAGCATGGTAAATGGGGTCACGTCCTTTACTGTACTTCTCAGTCACCGTCCGACCAATCAGAGAGGTTATTGTGCCGAGACTGGCAATACGCTCACCCGCGGATGCCCCTTCTCTTGCCGGTAAAGAGCGCAGTATTGGTCCTACCATTTCCTTCATCGACTCCAGGGATTTCCGAAGTATGGGGTAACCCAAGAAGTGTCCTTCAGGCCTGATACAGTGAGCCAATAAAAAAACGGGACCACCTTTACCGCGCAACTTTTCGACACTCCGTCTTGCCGCATCCCATACCGCCTCTACATCCCACCCGTCTACCTCAAGCACCGTCATGCCGAATCCTTTAGCACGATCAAGCAGATTTCCACCTGTGACATACTTGGAACGGGTAGTGATCGCCCATTCATTATCTTTACAGACAAAAAATACAGGCAGCTTCCAACAAACGGCAAGATTGAAGCTCTCCAACAGCATACCCTGGTTCATAGCACCATCACCGAAAAACGCCACCGCCAGATTACCAGGACGCAGATGCTGAGCTGCCAGTGCAAAGCCCGCAGCTACTGGACCTGCCGAACCTACAATCCCTGAAGATGCCGCCAAATGTTGAGGAGAAAACAAATGCATATGCCCACCTCTACCACCACACAAGCCATCTTTACGACCCAAAAACTCTTTAAGCAGGAGTACCAAGTCCACACCCCGTACAACCAGCGGCGGTGTGCCACGGTGGTCTAGAGCCATAGCATCGCCCTCTTCAAGATGGTCTATCACACCGGCAGCGATTGCCTCCTCTCCAACCCCAAGATGCATCTCCCCAGAGATTTTCCCCTCTTCCCACAGCCGGATGACCGCTTCCTCAAACCGCCGGCACCGCAACATCTGCCGGTAAAGTGACCACAAATCAGGACCCATAATATACCCCCTAGACCTACCTTACGACCGCCACGAACACCTATTTATCATACCGCGCTACCTCTCCCAGTCTTCTATCCTGCAGCAAGAACAATTGCAGCATACACAGCAAAGCCAACGACAGCAACAAGGACGACAACCCCCATAGCAACAGCAAAGCGCGCTCGCCCTACCCGGTTACCCAAAAAATCGCCAATAAGCATAGCCGCGGCAATGCCCGCTATCACCTCAACCACAGTTACGGCAGTTTTGAGATCTGGCATAGACTACCTCCTTTGCCATTAATTATAGCAGAATTAGTAATTTCTGCCTTTACGAGCACTATCCTACGGTGCTTGGCTGTAATCTGTCTCGGTGTAACCACGACCCCTAAAATCACCAGAACGGGGCTAATGCCTTGCACCACACAACACCACAAGGGTAGTAAAAATAGACGTTTAAACTTTACCTAAGCCATCACCCTTTGTTATCATGTGAAAGCATGCAAATTAGGCTCACTTTCCTTGGTGCTGCCCAAAGCGTCACAGGCTCATGCTATCTAATTGAGACCAAGAACAGCAGGTTCTTGGTTGACTGCGGACTCTACCAAGAAAGAAAACTCAGATCACGCAACTGGCAACCCTTTCCTCTGCCAGTGAAATCCTTAGACACTATACTTCTAACTCATGCTCACCTCGACCACTGTGGCTTGTTACCGAAATTGGTTCGGGATGGCTTCCGTGGTCCAGTCCACTGTACCACTGCCACCGCCGAGATCGCCCAAATCATGCTTCTCGATTCAGCAACCCTGCAGCGAGAGGACGCCGAGTTCAAGAGGCAAAGACACGAAAAAGAAAAAAGGAAAGGTCCCTATCCAGAAGTTCCGCTGTACACGGTTGAGGACGCCGAGGCTTGCTTCAAGCTTTTTACAACCACAAAATACAGAGAAGCTGTTAACCTAAGCGAACATGTTGAAGCCACTTTCTTTGACGCCGGCCATGTCTTAGGCTCATCAATGATACAAGTCACGATACGGGAGAAAGGTGAAAAGAGGACGCTGCTTTTCTCCGGAGACATCGGTCGTTGGCACAAGCCCATACTACGCGACCCGACTTTGTTCCAGGAAGCAGACTACATCTTACTAGAGTCCACGTATGGCAATAGACTGCTCGAGCCACCAGAAGACGCTGCCAGTAAGTTCGCTGCCGTAATAAGCTCAACTGTAAAAGCCGGGGGAAACATTGTCATCCCCAGCTTTGCCCTGGAGAGGTCTCAAGAGATATTGTTTTACCTCAGCAAGTTCATCGCCGAAGACCGTATTCCACATCTCATGGTTTTCTTCGACAGCCCCATGGCAGTCGCCATTACTGAAGTGTTTCAACATTACCCCGAGCTATTCGATGAGGAATTGACAGAACTTATGAGACAGAAAAGGTCACCTTTTGATTTTCAAGGCTTAAGCCTGGTAAGGACAGCCGAGGAGTCAAAAGCGATAAATCAGATAAAGGGGACTGTCATCATAATCGCCGGCTCCGGGATGTGCACTGGTGGCAGGATAAAACACCACTTGGTGACCAATATCTCGAGGAAGGAGAGCACGATATTATTTGTTGGCTACCAGGCAGTAGGAACTCTGGGCAGGGAGATTGTTGACGGCGCTAGGAAGGTCAGGATACTCGGTCAACACTATCCCGTAAGGGCTAGAATAGAAAAGATAGATGGCTTTTCGGCACACGCCGACCAGGATGAGCTTCTGAAATGGCTATCAAACCTGAGCAGACCAAGACAGCTCTTCATAACTCATGGCGAACCTGACGTGTCCCAGCATTTCGCCGCCCTGGTAAGAGATAGAAACGGCTGGAGCGTGACCGTCCCACAATATGGCGATGAGGTTATTCTCGACTAAAAGAACAGCCACACCAATTGTCCATCAGTATTGTCGCCAGATTCTACCCTCATCGACTCAACTATTAGGCAAAACTCGACCGGAGCATAAACTATTTTGCTAAGGCTTTCTTGCCCACAACTTTGTGCCTTTCGAACCATTGCTGAACCGTTTCAATCACTTCATCAGCCGTGTCGCACACCCTCAGCAGATCGAAGTCCTCCTCAGAGACAAATCCACAGGCTAAAGCGCAGCTCCTCAGCCACTCCAGAAACCCGCCCCAGTACTTACTATCAAAGAGCACTACGGGGAATGGCTTTATCTTCTTAGTCTGCATCAGCGTCAATACCTCGGTTAACTCATCAAGCGTTCCTAATCCACCGGGCATTATGATAAAGGCGGTAGCATACTTTACCAGCATAACTTTGCGAACAAAAAAATGGTGGAACGTTATGGACTTGGTAGTATAAGGGTTCAGTTGTTGCTCTTCCGGGAGCTCGATATTTAGCCCGATGGAAGCAACCCCAGCTTCACAGGCACCCTTGTTCGCCGCCTCCATAACACCAGGCCCACCACCGGTTATTATGTTAAAGCCTAACTCTCCAAGCCTGCGGGCTATTTCTTCTGTCTGGATATAAAGCTTGTCACCAGCTTTCAGCCGCGCTGAACCATATATAGTCACCGCCGGTTCCACGCCTGAAAGGCTATCAAACCCTTCAACAAGCTCCCCTATTATACGGAACATCCGCCATGATTCTTCCTTAGCTAGTTCATTTATCTCATATTCATGTGTCATGTCTGCCTCCGCCTAATTAAGCAGATATTACCACACAGACAGCTGAGCCTGCCAACGCCTAGTGCCTGCTGCAGTTGTCAGTCTCGAGCTTCGCTTGCACAGCCTAAGAGGAGCATGCCAACACTCAAATCAATGGAACTGACTTGACACGGTACCCGAAGGAATCTACACTATGGACAACTCTTACAATTAGCGCTCGCAAATCATTAGCATAGCACAAAGTGCCAAAGCGACAATCTCGTTTACATCCCAAAAAGTGGCTTACACTTAGACCATAAACCATACGAAGACAAAATTAAACAGCTCTTAAAAGGCAATAAAGTGATATGTCCAGCATGTAACAGCAGCATGATAGTAATCGAATATAACAGTATCGAACTTGATTATTGTACCGACTGCCAGGGGGTATGGTTCGATTCCGGAGAACTTGAACTCTTACTCAAGTCCATGAACCTTGATAGACCAAACCTGCTCCAGGACATCCTGGCTACCCGAGCAAGCAAAACAACCGAGAAAAAACGCAAATGCCCCATCTGCAGGCGAAAAATGATGAAAACAACCGTTGGCAGAAAACCTGAAATACTTGTTGATGCCTGCGGGCAAGGACATGGATTATGGTTTGACAATGGTGAAATATGCCAACTGCTTGAGCAGCAGTTTCCCGAAAGACCACCAGCAAAGACCGACTCTCAGCAGATCGTCGGTTTCCTGAAGGAAGTATTTAAAGCCCGTAAATAGACATGCGCCCAAATATGGCTCACGGCACATTCTTAAACTACCAATCAAAAATCACAACGGAGGTGTTCCATGATAGCACTTTACATTGTTATCGGCATAATCGCGGTATTTCTTATAGTATTCGTTGCCATCTACAATAGTCTGGTGAGGTTACGTAATCAGGTGAAGAACGCCTGGGCACAAATAGACGTCCAGCTGAAAAGGCGGCATGACCTAATTCCCAACCTGGTAGAGACGGTAAGAGGCTATATGAAGCATGAGAGAGAGACAATGGAGGCGGTAACAAAAGCCCGCACCCTTGCTCAACAGGCATCGACATCAGGTGCCGGAGACAGAGCTAAGGCTGAGGGAGAATTAAGCTCAGCCTTAGCCCGGCTGCTTGCAGTAGCCGAAAGATATCCCGACCTTAAAGCCAACCAAAACTTTCTAGCCCTCCAAGAAGAACTGACTTCAACCGAAAATAAGATAAGCTTCTCCCGCCAGTTCTATAACGACTCAGTCTTAAAATACAACAACCAGACACAAATGTTTCCCTCCAACATAGTAGCCAGTATGACAGGATTCAAGCCAAATGAGTTCTTTGAGGTTACTGTAGCCGAAGAACGAGAAGCACCGAAGGTAAGTTTCATTTAAAAAATTGTTTGCTACCGTATAGCTTCAACCCGTTCACAAAGCAACTCAAAAAGGTTGCAACGCAATGATATTAGGGCTTGGTGTTTAATTCGATGTGGGAACAGATAAGATCCAACCAGATCAGATCAGCCATACTCGTCTTCGGAATGGGAGCCTTGCTATCATTCTTAGGTTATTTTCTAGGCTTGTTTTTTTTCGATAACGGCATGGCTGGCTTAATTCTGGCACTTATACTGTGGGTAATCATGAGCCTGATCGCTTACTTGCAAGGGGACAACATCTTGCTCAGACTGTCGCAAGCTAGAAAAATTAGCCACGATGACCACCCCCGCCTATATAACGTAGTCGAAGAGATGAAAATTGCTTCAGGGCTGGAGACGATGCCTTCAATTTACATTATTGATGACCCAGCAGTTAACGCCTTCGCTACTGGGCGGGATCCCAATAAGGCTACTGTGGCTATAACCTCTGGACTGCTGCAGAAACTCAACCGGGACGAGCTACAAGGAGTGATTGGGCATGAGATAGCTCATATCAAAAACAGGGATGTACTGCTGATGGCAATCTGCAGCGTGATGCTCGGCACCATAGTAATCCTTGCTTGGTACGCGTCACGCATGCTGCTCTTCGGCGGGATGGGCAGAACCAGAAGGAGTTACTCACCCGGAACGGGACCGGGGCAGCTAATAGTCCTGATTGTAGGTATTCTGTTGATGATATTGGCACCAATAGTGGCTCAACTTATTTACTTCGCCATCTCACGAAAGAGAGAATATCTGGCTGACGCCTCCTCAGCTCTCTACACCAGATATCCCGAAGGACTAGCTTCAGCCTTAGAGAAAATAGCTGCGTCGACAGAGCAGCTTAAATCAGCTAACCGGGCTACAGCACCTATGTATATCGTCAACCCATTCCGCAAGCGAGGCATGGCAGCGAGTGACCTTACGAGCACCCATCCACCCATCTCGGAAAGGATTCGCATCCTTCGTGCCATGGCGGGTGCTTCGTTCGCTGACTATGCTCTGGCCTACAAGCAGGTTCGAAATGTAAGCAAGGGAGTAATCCCAACTGCAGCTGTTACCGCTGCCGGGGTCGTTCCCATACGGCAAGCCCGAACATACATAGCAGAGAAAGAACCAAACGAGGTGCAACGAGCAAGAGAGACATCCCATCTGTTGTGGCAACTCAACGATTACAAGACAATTAGCTGTGACTGTGGCACCAAGTTAAGGCTGCCACCTAACTTCAAAAAGTCTCAAATCAGATGTCCACACTGTGCCAAAATCAACACGACCTTTTTGGAGGAAAGAGATGGAATTTAAGGACTTGCTCGAACTGAAAAAGACCAAGTAGCCTGGATTACGCTCAATCGTCCCAGAGTGTACAACGCCCAAGTACGAACCTCTCAGATGAGCTGGTAACTGCCATAGAAATGATACGCAAATCAACTGCGTTGGAATTTGTTGGTATTAAAGGTGCCGGTAACAACTTCTGTGTCGGCGATGATATCACGGAAACGCCTCGATGGGGCAATGCTAATGACACTATGCGCCGCATCCAATACTACCAAAACATGGGTAACCAACTTTAGGAATTAATTATATAGAATAACCATCTGTGCTGTGGATGGCTATGCCATTGGAGGTGGACTAGAGATTGCCATGGCTTGCGATTTCGTCATAGCCATAAAGCGAGATGGGAAATGCCTGATGTGGATGTGGGAAATACACCTGGTTGGGAGGGGACTACACGACTAGCGCGACTGTTCGGTCGGCATATGGCAAAGGAGTCAACATGCGCGGTGCTCTCCATCATGCCCGTCGTGCGGTGCAATTAGAGTTCCGCAATCAAGGTAACGCCCAACGACCAGCTTGATGCTGAAGTAGACAAATTACTAGAACTACTGCGGACGAAAAATCAGCAAGGACTGCGATGATCGAAATTCATAATCAGTCGGGGTGTTGAATGCAACCTTTATACCGCACAGGGCTTTGAAGCTCTGTCCGGCGCACTAATTGGAGCCATCAGCGACTGGCAGGAAAATGAGGACGCAGGCAAAGGCACCGGGATAGATGCCTTTATCCACAAAAGTGAGCTTTAGACTAAGCGCCGCAGCTTGTCAGGCGCACCAATAAACATAAGACCAACCACCAACAGCACCACAATTAAGCTAAAAAAGGACTAATATCAAGAACACCACACCTATAGACTTCGGCATTCGATATTAAAGACATAAGCCCGTAGATGTCTCAGAAGAGAAATTTGTCCTCTAATCGCCCTGGAAATAGACTTGTCCGCCTTCACTGCAATATAATAAACGATGCCAGAGAATTAGCCAGTCCATTTACTTGAGGAAGTCAGCATGTTAGCCAAAAACAATACTAGAAAGAAAATTGAAGCAACCATAAGGCAGATGGAGATAGATGACATTAGCTACGTCTATCACCTGGGCCAGCGGCTTTTCACCAGTGAAGAATTCCCCATCCTTTACCGCACTTGGGATCAATATGAGGTGACAGACTATTTCACCTCAGACCCCGATTATTGCCTAGTTGCCGAGACAGAAGGCAAAATCGTAGGCTTTATCCTCGGTACCACCATCGAGAAGGAGGGCACCGCCTGGAAGAAATATGGATATCTGAGCTGGATAGGGGTGGATGAGGCTTTCCAAAGAACCAACCTAGGCTACCGCCTGTACCGAAAGCTAGAACAGCGACTGCGTAGACAGGGAGTAAGAATGGTCATCGCCGATACTGATGCGGAAAATGAGGCGGCTATCGCCTTCTTTAAAGCAGTGGGCTTCTCCATAAGCAGCCAGCACACATGGCTAGCAAAGACTCTCCAACGGCGGGAAAAGAAGAAGTTAAACAAGGCTGAGGACTAGCCAATGAGGCGAACCCAGAAAGGAAGCGAACTAAATGGTATACAGCCGGCAAGACTGAAGGGGCTTCTCAAAGACCTGGTAGATATATATAGTCCCTCAGGCAAGGAAGAACAGATTACCGAATATGTTGAGAAATACTTGAAGAAACACGGGCTGCGAGTAATCAAACAAGAGGTAGACGAGAGCCGATACAACCTTATAACTCTCCCCAAAGAGCGAAATGAGGTGGAGCTTTGTTTTGTCGGGCATCTGGATACGGTTACCGCACACGACCTCGAGGACTACGGCTTCAGCGAGGAAGCGGACTTTGTCTTCGGACTAGGAAGTGTGGACATGAAGGCTGGTTGCGCCGCCATGATAGAAGCATTCACCGTCCTGGCTCAAAAGGGAGATGCTTTCCCGCCTGTGGGACTTGCATTGGTGGTGGGCGAAGAGGAAGATAGTAGCGGTGCTAAGGCTCTGATACGGGAATACAGTTTCCCTTGGGCTGTGGTCGGCGAGCCAACCAACCTCGCGCCCTGTCTGGGACATTATGGCTATCTGGAGGTCCTGTTACGAACCGAGGGCAAAAGAGCTCACTCTTCAATGCCAGAGCTGGGGAAAAATGCGATTGAAACCATGCTCAGGCTCCTTTTACAAGTCACAGAGTATGCCAGCTCGGCACCCCACGGTCTGGTTTACAACATAAGAGAGCTTTCGGGATTTCCCGGCGGATTTGTGGTTCCAGATACTTGTGAGGCGTGGCTAGACCTCCATCTGCCGCCTAATTCCAAGATCGATGTGCTCAAAACAGAGCTAGAACAACTGGTATCATCAGCAAGAAATAGTATCCCCGGACTAAATGCCCATCTGAAGTTTGAAGAAACCTACTCAGGATATCTCATTTCCCCGGAACGCCCCTTAATAAGCAAATTGAAGGAGACCTACGAAAAGATGTCTCTCCCATGGGAGCCACAGGACTTCAGGAGCCATTCAGATGGTAGCACACTGTGGGCTGCCGGGGTTGACCCCATTATTCTAGGACCGGGCAGTTTAGAAGCTGCACACACACCACAGGAATCTCTGCCCTTCCAGCAGGTGATACAAGCAGCCAAACTATATCTGAACCTTGCCCTATGCATTTAATGACGCTGACATCACATGCTTGAAGCCTAAAAGGGTGACTAACCGCGGTCTGCACGCTCATCCCAATCTACCTCAAACAAGGGTAGGAAAGCTATAAAATTCAACTGCTCCCACATAAAGGGGAACAGATGCAGACAGACGAGCTTTCCATCACACCTCCAGATTCATAACTCGATCATGGCATGCACAGTCGGGAGCAGGACACTTATCCCACTCCCCCTCAGATGAACAATATAGAAATCAGGATACTCGGTGTGGATTGGAATAAGAATCTCAGGTTTTACGTCTCGGACAATCCGAAGCAAGTCTGAGCTACAGGCATGACCAGAGGCATGTAGCCCTTTCTCCTCCTCAGGTATCTCCCATTCCCCATTTCTTTCTATAGGAAGTCCGAGCCCGCGCATCGCAAAATGCTTGAGCCAGTTATGTAGCCGCCAGAAATCGCGCTCCTGCTCCTCATCATGAGGCTCGCTGGAACTATAGACATAGAGACTACCCGGTCTAGGACGAATGCTAGGCAACTCATTAAGGTCAAAGAAGCTGAAGCAAAGAATGAACTGATCCTGATTCGAGCTTATATCCTCAGCTAAAACTATTTTACGGCTGTATTCCTTACAAATATTTCGCACCCATAGCCCGGGATTCCTGCTGGCAATCGTATCCTGATAAATGACTATGTCACCCTCCTCAGCAATATCAGGAGTATCGGAAGTCAGGAGACGCATCGTCTTCAATAAATAAGCGTCTTTTGGCAGTACAGCCAGTTTCCTGCCCGTTTCCTTAGCGATCTGCAAAAAGGTTAGCAAGCGGTCTACATCTCTAGGAGAGAAATCAGCAATTACTAGTAGTCCGGCGGCATCTTTTATAGCCCTCAACCCATTGTCATACACCGCAATTTCTGCCACGTTCGTTTCCCGGGTCACATTTGTCCCCTCCAAAATAAGCACCTTAGGACATAACTTGCTAGCCTCCTCGATGAACCTTTGAGTGGCTTGTCCCCGTTTCCCATGCAGCCGCAGATCGCCACTGTAGATAATCCAGCCGGAGCTAGTCTCAATGCCCCACGCACAGGCACCAGGGATAGAGTGATCAACAGGAAAGCAACGCAGATTAAGACTACAGCTGCTATGGCTGGCTAAAGGACGAGAGATGAGTTCTTTTTGTCTCGGGGTCTTCTCCCAAAATCCCCATCTCCAAAACTGAATTGCCTGTGGACTTAGAGCCTCCAGTTCCCTATCAGCAACACAAAATTGCCTTTGCCTACTCTTGTCACTGCTTAGGCAAGCCGTCTGCTGCCACCCTGCTGGTTTTCCCTTTTCCACCAGACTAAAATAACACACTTGCTGGTCAAAGTCCGCTTTTCCTGAATCCTGCATCGCTTTAGAAATAAAGGCGGTAGTAAGAGTCGAATACACCGGGATATCCTCCTTGAGGAAAGCGATATGCCCTGAGTGGTCGAGATGGGCATGTGACAACAGCACTCCTTCAACACCGTCAAGCTTACGGTAGGAAGGAACACCTTGAAACTGCTCCCAGAGACCTGTGGTCACCAGGTCGTCTCGATAAAGTCCTTCTAAAGGTGGTAGCAATCCCATTTTTAACGGATCGAGCAGCCCGGCACCTGAGCGAGGCTTGAGGTACTCCTCGTAGAATTGCTTATGCCTCTTGTAAGGAAAGCCAAAATCTAAAAGAAGTCTCTTTCCTCCATCCTCAAGAAGTATCTTGTTCCCACCTATCTCGTTGATGCCTCCGTAAAATGTCAGCCGAACCATAGACTGCTCCTCACACGTTATCAGTCTAACTCAACGTGTACCTGAAGACAAGGAGGAAAAACCAATAAAAACTAGATGGCGTATTATGTAAAATTGACAGGTTGACACAAGTTACAGTAGTATAATCGCAGCATGAAAAAGGAGTTGATGGATATCTTAGCCTGCCCTGTATGCAAGGGCTCTCTTGAGCTCAACATAACTGAAGAGAAAGAAGGGGAGGTAATTACCGGCTCTCTCTTCTGTCAGAAATGTAACTATAGCTATCCTATCACGGATAGTATCCCCAATCTGCTGCCGCCGAACCTCAAAGACTAACCTGAATATTTCCAATCTCTGTGACCATTAGACTCTAGCCACGTCAGTTATTGAAAAAACCTTCCCTCTCCAGTATATGTAAAAACAATACAGCGCCCTGAAGAAAAGCCTCTACTCTGGCTTTATTGCATAACCTTCACCTATTCAGGACTGTAGGTTACACAGCTGTGAGGCGATTCCCAGACTTGAACACTTGATAACGAGACTGCCCCGGAAAAATAGCGCTTCAGTTGGTCATATATTGCCACGGCAATATTTTCGGAAGACGGGTTCAATTTGTCGAATGGTGGCACATCATTAAGGCAGGTGTGGTCAAATTGGGCAAGGATCTGGCTAAGATGCCGCCTTAACTCCACAAAATCATACGCGAGTCCAATATCGTTCAGCCTTGCCGTACTCAAGCTGACCACTACTTTGAAGCGGTGGCCATGTAGCTTCTCACATTTACCACCATAATCTCTAAGATAATGAGCCGCATCGAAATGCTCCTCAACAGACACGTGATACATTTTGCCCCCTGTTTACAATTTCGCGAGCTTCAGCCCACTTGTGAATACCAGCCACCCTCCCTAAACTGTCTAATAGCTCTTTGGCAGTCTTCCCAATCACAGGATGGACTAAGTCCGGAGCGATTTCAGCCAGTGGCACAAGCACAAAAGCCCGCCCAGCCAAACGTGGATGAGGTATAGTTAACTCCTGAGTGCTGATAACTTCGTCGTCAAAGAAGAGAATATCTATGTCGATAATCCTGGGAGCATTGGCAAAACTAGGTGTCCTGCCCATCCTGACTTCGATTCCCTTGACTAAACGCAGAAGCTCTTTAGGGTTCAGTCTGGTAGAGATACGGCACACAGCATTTAGAAAAAGTGGCTGCTCCCTGTAGTCCACCGGTTCAGTCTCGTATATGGATGATATCTTTTGCACCACCACCTGCTGCGAAATCAATTGTAAAGCCTGAGCTAAGTTCTGTTTTCTGTCCCCCAGATTAGAACCAAGACCAAGATAGACGATCGACATAGCTAGCTCATTTACCCCTAACAATAGCATCGCTCATGCGGCAGACACGTACCATCTCCTTGACATCGTGCACCCGAACCATATCCGCACCTTTGGCAATACCGATGGCTACACTGGCCCCAGTTCCCTCCAAGCGCTGCTCTGGTGGCAAATCCAGGACCAAACCGATCATGGACTTACGCGAGGTGCCTAGCAGGATGGGTCTGCCTAAGACTTTAATCTCATCCAAGCGCCGTACCAGCTCAAGATTCTGTTCCAGCGTTTTGCCAAAACCAATGCCTGGGTCGACAATTATATTAGTCCAAAGCACGCCAGCGTCCAACGCCAAGTCTATAGACCTCTTCAAATCAGATAAAACTGCAGCGACGATGTTGCGCCGGGGCCTATCTCTCTGATTGCTCATCAGGATTATAGGCACCCCTCTTTCTGCAGCCAGCTCAGCCAATCGCGGCTCTTGTTTCAGCCCCCAAATATCGTTTATCATTCTAACTCCGACATCAAGAGCCTGACGAGCTACCTCAAATTTGTACGTATCAATGCTCAACGGAACCGTTAACTCAACAGCTAGTCGCTCCAGCACAGGCATCACCCGGCGTAGTTCTTCAGCAACTGATATCGGAGCTGAACCTGGGCGCGTAGATTCCCCACCTACGTCAATTATGTCAACACCCTCAGCAACAAAACGTTTCGCCTGATCTACAGCAGCATCAACATTGCTTAAACCATCACCTGAAAAGGAATCGGGGGAAACGTTAATTACCCCCATGACGTAAGTGCGTTGCCCCCATTGGAAAGTGGTCTCCCCACAGCGAGTGACACCCAAGCAAAAACCACCCCTCTCTTCCCGCCACTTCATTAATGATGCCTTAGTCAGTCTATAGCTCATCAGGCATTTATTCTACCACGCGAGCCATCTCACTAGGTAGTTACACGCTAACTAAAACTTAACCAATTATGCTATAATTACAATGTGCTATAAACACCACAGGCAAACTACCCCTCGAGCCAACACTCCACAAATCAAGTCCATGGGAAGGTGAACCAAATGGGAATTGAGCAAAAGATCGCCGAATTAAACAAATTACGAGAACAAGCTATGGCGGGTGGTGGTGCCCAGCGCATCGAAGCGCAACATAAACGCGGAAAGTTAACCGCAAGGGAAAGGATTCACCTGCTCTTTGACCCCGGAACTTTCGAAGAGTTAGACCCTTTTGCTCTCCATCGTTGTACCGACTTCGGACTCGACGAACAGAAGACCCTCGGTGACGCTGTAGTCACCGGATATGGCAAAATCAATGGTCGGAACGCCTTTGTCTATTCGCAAGACTTTACAGTCTTTGGTGGTTCGCTATCAAAAGTAGCATCAGAAAAAATCTGCAAAGCCATGGATCTGGCAGCCAAAAATGGTGCCCCTGTAATCGGTTTGCTGGATTCGGGAGGTGCCCGTATTCAGGAGGGGGTAGACAGCTTAGCGGCGTACGGCGACATTTTTATGCGCAATACCATATACTCGGGTGTTGTACCCCAGATTTCAGCGGTCATGGGTCCTTGCGCCGGAGGTGCCGTCTATTCACCAGCCATAACAGACTTCATCTTCATGGTAAAAAATACGGGGCAGATGTACATCACGGGTCCGGCGGTGATCAAGGCAGTTACCGGTGAGGAAGTCACCCTTGAAGAATTAGGTGGTGCTATGACCCATGCCACCAAAAGTGGCAACTGCCACTTCGTTGCTGAAAATGACCAGCAATGTCTCGAGGCAATACGCCGACTGCTAAGTTTCCTTCCTCAAAACAATATGGAAGATCCACCGTTTGTAGATACTGGCGATGATCCCAACCGCATAGATGAGCAACTCCTTTTCCTGGTTCCAGATGATCCGAACAAGACTTATGACATGAAACAGGTTATACTAAAAATCGTGGATAACGGGGATTTTATGGAGGTACATGAGAACTTTGCCCGCAATCTTATCGTTGGCTTTGCCCGAATGGGCGGTTATAGTGTCGGCATAGTGGCCCAACAACCGTCGGTTTATGCCGGGGTAATTGACGTTGATGCCTCTGACAAAGGCGCCAGATTCGTCCGCTTCTGCGATTGTTTCAACATCCCTCTGGTTACCCTAGTTGATGTACCCGGGTACATGCCAGGCACTGAGCAAGAATATAAAGGTATTATCAGACACGGTGCCAAGTTCCTTTACGCTTATGCCGAAGCCACTGTGCCAAAAATAAGTGTCATTACTCGGAAAGCTTATGGTGGAGCGTTCGTGGTTATGAGTAGCAAAAGTCTGCGGGGCGACATAAACTTCGCTTGGCCAACAGCCGAGATTGCGGTAATGGGTCCAGAGGGTGCGGTGAACATCATCTTCAAAGACACTATAGATAAGGCAGAAAACCCTGAGGAGACAAGGCAAAAACTGATTACTGAGTATAGAGATAAATTCGCCAATCCCTATGTAGCTGCTAGCAAGGGTTACCTTGACGATGTTATCGACCCCAGAAGCACACGTCCTAAAGTGATAAAGGCTTTGGAGATGCTCCGGAATAAGTCCGATACCAATCCACCTAAGAAACATGGCAATATTCCGCTGTAAGGACGTTACAAATGAACAAAGTTACTGTCGCTGCTATAGTAGGTGCGATTAGCGCATATATTGAGCAAGAAGAGCAATCTAGAAAAATTCCGCCCAAAGTTACCACCTATCCCGAAATAAACGCCTGGCGCCTTTTTGGACGCCAAGAGCTGATGAGAGCTAGAACCCGCTGGCACATCCGAAGAACAAGCCGATAGGCATCGAACATCTACATTAAGGAGGCAGAAATATGAGCCCAGCTAAAGACAGCGAGAAAAACCCGCTAAAAATCACTGACCTTACTTTTCGTGATGGCCATCAGTCTCTGTTTGCCACTCGAATGCGAACCACCGACATGGAACCTATTGCTGCAGAGATGAACAGGGCTGGATTCTGGTCTATGGAAGTCTGGGGTGGCGCCACCTTTGACGTCATGACTCGGTTCTTAAATGAAGACCCCTGGGAGAGAATCCGTGTCTTGAAGAAGTTGATGCCTGATACCAGACTGCAAATGCTGCTCCGTGGCCAGAATCTGGTGGGTTACCGAAATTACGCCGATGATGTGGTCACCGCATTCGTCCACCATGCTGCCGATTGTGGCATCGATGTTTTCCGCGTTTTCGATGCCGTCAATGACGAACGCAACTTCATAACCGCCTTTAAGGCTATAAAAGACAAGGGTAAGCACATTCAGGGCTGTCTGTGTTATTCGTTAACAGAGCCCAAGCTGGGTGGTCCTGTATACAATATCGATTATTTCGTGAAGAAAGCTCTAATCATCCAGGACATGGGGGCTGACAGCTTCTGTATTAAGGATATGGCGGGGCTGATTTCACCAGACGATGCCTACGAGCTGATTAAAGCTCTAAAGCAAAATTTGAAAATACCCGTTGACCTGCACAGTCACTTCACCAGCGGCATGGCTTATATGAGCTACCTTAAAGCCATTGAGGCTGGGGTAGATATTATAGATACCTGCATTGCTCCCTTCGCTTTGCGTACCGCGCACCCAGCAATAGAACCGATTGTTGTCGCCCTGAGTGGCACCCCCAGAGATACTGGGCTGGACCTACAGCATCTCCTTAAACTGGGCGAATATTTCGAGTCTATCGCCCCAAAGTACCGAGACTTCCTGGATACTACCAAGATATCTGTGATTGACCCAGGAGTACTATGGCATCAAATACCCGGAGGGATGTTCAGCAACATGGTAGCACAACTGAGGGAAGCCAATGCTCTTGATCGGTTGCATGAAGTCTATGCCGAACTCCCTCGAACTCGAAAAGAGCTGGGCTATCCACCTCTAGTTACGCCAACCAGCCAGATAGTCGGCGTTCAGGCAGTTCAGAATGTTCTCTTTGGCAGATATAAGATGATCTCCAAGGAGGTTAAAGACTACGTTTACGGTCTCTATGGTAAGCCACCGGCTCCTATTGACAAAGAGGTGCAAAAGATAGTTCTGAAAGGCTACGAAAAAGGCGACAAACCTATTACCTGCCGACCAGCAGATATTCTCGAGCCAGAATTGGAAAAAGCCAAACAGGCCACCAAGGATATAGCCAAAGACATCGGTGATGTTCTTATCTATGCTCTCTACCCTCAAACAGGTATGCGATTTTTAAGGTGGAAATATGGTCTAGAAACACCACCTCCCGAAACTAAGCCCAAGACGTTGGAAGATATAAGACGGGAAGACGAACTTATCGCCAAAGCTAAAGCGGGGAAGTTGGTGGAGAGAGTTGAGGTGAAACCACCGATCAAGGGTCCCGCTACCAGAACATTCAATGTCTTCATCGGGGATGAATACTATAAGGTCGAGGTTGAGCCTACTGGGGGACCCGTTACATTCGCTACTACCAGTCCAGTTTCGGCACCACCGTCTGCGTCAGCACCGCCCAAACCGGAAACCCCACCCGCTCCAGTAGAAAAGGTGGAAGCTCCCCCCACCCCCAAGACAGCCATAGCCGCAGGAGAGACCCCAGTGCTTGCCCCCATACCCGGTACAGTCATCCGCTACCTGGTTAAAGAGGGCGACCAAGTCCAAGTGGGCACTGGAATCGTCATCCTAGAAGCCATGAAGATGGAAAATGAGATAGTTGCCCCAGCAACTGGCAAGATAAAATCTATCACCTGTAAACCCGGGGATAAAGTAAGCGGAGGCACCGTACTTGCCATCATTGGTTAGGCGTCAATGGGGAAGACCCTGAGTGAGAAAATTTTAAGCAATAAGTCTGGAGTTGATGCCCGAGCCGGCGATATCATTATTGCGCAGGTAGATTTAGCTTTCGTTCAAGACACCACAGGCCCTCTAGCAATAAGGCGATTAGGAGAGGTCAAGCATGGGCATCTGTTCAATCCGCAACGGACTGTCATTTTCCTTGACCACGCCATTCCCAGCCCAAACCGACAACTATCAAACGACCATCAGTTGCTGCGTCAATTCGCCAAGGAAACCGGCTGCCTCATTTTCGAGGGTGGCAATGGCATATGCCACCAGCTGATAGCGGAGAAGTTCGCCAACCCTGGTGATATTATCGTTGGTGCTGACTCACACACGGTGACTGCCGGCGGTTTGGGGGCTTTCGCTACTGGTATGGGCTCCAGCGATATCGCTGTCATCCTCAGCTTGGGTAAGACGTGGTTCCGAGTACCAGAGAGCTTCAAGATCAATATTAGCGGCAGATTCCAAAGATGGGTTGGCGTCAAAGACCTTGTTCTCCATCTCCTCGGTATCATAGGGACTGACGGCGCCACCTATAAAGCACTTGAATTTGATGGCGTAACAGTAGCCAACATGACCATATCACAGCGTTTGACTATAGCAAACATGGCAGTAGAAGCAGGTGCTAAGGTGGGACTCTTTCCTAGCGACAGCATCACTAAAAGATATTTAGCAGCCCAGGGACGAGCTAATAAGTATATAGCTCTTCGTCCCGATATCGATGCCGAGTATGAGCGAACTATATCCATCAATGCCTCCGAACTTGAGCCAATGATCGCCTTGCCCCATAGTGTCGATAACGTTGCTCCTGTAGGTATGCTCGCCGGCACCAAAATCGACCAGGTATTCATTGGCACTTGCACCAATGGCCGCCTCGAAGATTTAGCAATAGCTGCCCGTATTCTCAAAAACAAAAAATGCCATCCACGTGTCAGATTGATCGTAGCTCCGGCATCAAAACAAGTCCTAATCACTGCCATAAAAGCTGGTTACATACAAACTTTAATCACAGCCGGAGCTACTCTGCTCCCCCCAGGATGCGCTGCTTGTCTGGGCTTACACCAAGGCGTACTCGGCGATAACGAGGCTTGCCTATCTACAGCTAATCGCAATTTCAAAGGCAGGATGGGCAATCCCCAAGCTTCAATATATCTT
>FWPV01002387.1_pt1 | contig 44251 bp, 38 predicted proteins | sample 2228371 | NCBI WGS metagenome assembly FWPV01 (sample SAMEA103939776, study PRJEB20133) | metagenome
AAGCCGGGCCGGGCGGCCCGGCTTCGCCGCCCCACCCCCCACCGAGCAGGACGCGTGCGGAAGGCGGCCGGCTCCGAGGGTGGGGCCGGCTCGACTGCTTGGCCTCGGCGTGGGTCGTCCCGGCTGAGTCTGGAGGCTGGTGAGGCTGTGGACTATGAACTGACCGGAAGGGTGCGGGTCTCCGCCGAAGATCTGGAGGCGGGGCTTTCGCGATGGGCACAGCGGTCTGTCGAATCGCGGGGTCGTGAACGTCCGGAAGCTCCCTGTTCTCTCCGCACTCCGTATCAGCGCGACCGCGGGCGCATCGTTCACAGCAAGGCCTTCCGCAGACTGGAGCACAAGACCCAGGTCTTCATCGCGCCTGAGGGCGACCACTACCGGACTCGTCTCACTCACACGCTGGAGGTGGCGGGCATCGCTCGCAGCATCGCTCGGGCTCTGCGCCTCAACGAGGACCTGGCTGAGGCCATAGCGCTTGGTCACGATCTGGGGCATGCCCCTTTTGGCCATGCCGGCGAGAAAGTGCTGCATGAGATGTTGGAGAGGCTGGGAGCGGGGGCCTTCAAGCACAACGAACAGAGCGCTCGCGTGGTGGAAGTGGTGGAGAACGAAGGCCGCGGCCTGAACCTCACCTGGGAGGTCCGCGATGGCATCCGTCACCACACCGGTGATGTGCTACCGGCCACGCTCGAGGGGCAGGTGGTGCGCTTCGCTGACCGCATCGCCTATATCAATCACGACATCGACGATGCCGTGCGGGCTGGTCTCATCACTGAGGCCGACCTGCCCCAGGAACCCATCGCTGTTCTCGGTCGCACGGGCGGCGATCGCATAGACCTGCTCGTCCATGACCTGGTGGAGACCAGCTACGAGACCGGCAAGATCAGGCAAAGCGTCTCCGTGGCCCAGGCCATGAACGAGCTCAGGGATTTCCTTTTCGAGACGGTGTATCCCCAGTCGCTGGCGCGGGCGGGCGAACGGCGGGTCCGCCACGTGCTCACCAACCTCATGGAGTATTTTCTGGAGCATCCCGAGGAGATGGGTGTAGCGGGGACGTCTTTTGCTCAAGACCGTCTGCAAGACCGCACCGAGCTCATCCAGGCGGTCACCGACTACATCTCGGGCATGACTGACCGCTATGCGATCAAGCGCTACCGGGAGTTGTTCGAACCTCGCTCCTGGGCGGCGCAGTAGTAAGCGGAGGTGCGGCCGCCATGTGCCCGCGCATCAAGGACAAGAGCGTGCAGGCGGTGCTGCAGGCCGTCGACATCGTTGATGTGGTATCGGGGTACACCAGTCTGCGCAAGCGGGGTGCCACCCATACAGGGCTCTGTCCCTTCCATCAAGAGAAGACGCCTTCCTTCACCGTGAGTGCCGACAAGGGCCTGTACTACTGCTTTGGCTGTGGTGAGGGCGGGGACGTCGTCCGCTTCCTCGAGCGGATGGAGAATCTGTCTTTCTCTGAGGTCATCGAACAGCTGGCGGAAAGGTACGGAGTCCCTCTCGAGTACGAAGAGGGCAAAGGAGCCGACGCAGCCGGTCGGGACCGGGAGGCCCGGATCGTCCTGTTGCTGGAGAAGGCGGCCACGTTTTACGAGAGATACCTGTGGGAAACATCACACGGCAAGACGGCTCAGGAGTATCTTCGTCAGCGGGGTTTGACCGAAGAGGTGTGCCGGGCCTTTCGTCTGGGCTACGCTCCGGACGAATGGAGAGGACTTCATCGGCGGGCGACGAAAGAAGGCTTCTCCGAGCGAGAGCTTGAAGACGCGGGACTGGTGGTTCGCCAGTCGGGCAAGGTTTACGACCGGTTCCGTGGGCGGTTGATGTTTCCCCTGGTCGATCATCGGGGGCGGGTGGTCGGATTCGGAGGTAGGACTCTCAAGGACGAGACTCCCAAGTATCTGAATTCCCCTGAAGGGCCCCTCTATCAGAAAGGCCATCTTCTGTATGGGCTGTACCAGGCGCGTAAAGCCATCGCGGATGCCGACGAGGTGATCGTCGTGGAGGGTTACACCGACGTTCTAGCTCTCACTCAGTCCGGGACGGCCAATGTGGTGGCTTCTATGGGGACGGCCTTGACCGAGGCCCAACTGGCCTTGATGACCCGCTTCACCAAGAACATCACGTTCATGTTCGATGCTGACCGGGCGGGCACAGAGGCTGCTCTACGCTCGGGCGACCTGGCCCGAAACCACTCCCTTCGCCCCATGGTGGCGCTGCTCCCCAAAGGCAAGGATCCGGCTGAAGTGGCCGTGGAGGGCGGGCGGAGCGCCGTGGAGCAGGTGCTGAGAGCCAAGAGGTCGCTGCTACGGTTCGAACTTGAGTATACCCTCGAGCGCAGCGAGCTCTCGACCCCTGAAGGAAGGGTCCAGGCCTTCGAGAGAGTGCGGCAGATCCTGGACCGAGTCAGTTCACTCAAAGAGCGGGAGGAGGAGATTCCCGTGGTGGCTGACCGGTTGCGGCTGGCCCCCGAGAGTGTGGCCTTGCTTCTAAGAGGAAGGCCGCAGCGGAGTCGGCCGGTCTCCGGGGTGGGCACGGAGAGGCCGCCGGTTCCTGCTCGAGGAGAGAGCGCTCTTTCCCAGAGACTCCTCTCCCAGGCGACGGCTGTAGAACGTGACTTCCTGGTGGCTGCGGTCTGTCACCCGGAGCGGGCGGCCGTACTCCTGGAGACCTTGACCCCGGAGCACTTCGCTGACCCCAGCAACCGGGAGGTGTTCCTCGGTGTGAAGGAGGCGTTCGCCGTTCTCAAGAGCGGCGCTAAAGACGCGCGGGCCGAGGCGATGGCGCAGCTCAGGGCTCAAGCCACGGGTGACTCCGAGGCCGGTCGTCTGTTCGTACGTCTGGTGCTGGAGGCGGACCGCGGTCGCTACCGGGCTGCTGTCCTCGAAGAGCTGCATCTGCGGGTGCAAGAGCAGTACCTGCAGAGGGCCATAACGGGTCTTCGCCGTTCCTTGGAGGAAGGGGACGAATCTGTAGAAACCCAGCAAAGGCTTTTCCGTCTGGAGAGGCTGTTACAGGCGGTACGCTCGAACCTGCTGAGGCTTGATCCCGAGGAAGGCCTGACGGAGGAATGAACCCAAGAGGGCCGGGCGGAGGAATGACCAAGATGAGTGACATCGCTGATGAAGTCCTCCAAGAAGTCCTACGACAGGCTCGGCTGCGCGGGTCGCTCACGCTGAGCGAGCTGGGCAGCTTGATCGAAGATGCGGACCTGGCCCCCGACGACCTGGAGTTCATCTACTCCCTGCTCAGCGAGATGGGCGTCGAGATAGTCGATGAGCGGGCAGAGGACCTGGACGACTTCTCGGAGGAAGAGGAGTTCTTGGAGCAACTTGATGTCACCATCGATCCCACGGTCGACGATCCGGTACGGATGTACCTGAGGGAGATCGGGCAGATACCGCTCCTTACCCCGGAGGAAGAGATCGAGCTTGCCAAGCTCATCGAGAAGAAGGACATCGAGGCTAAACGGCGACTGACCGAGGCCAACCTGCGCCTGGTCGTCTCCATAGCCAAGCGGTACATGGGCAGAGGTCTGCTTTTCCTCGACCTTATCCAGGAAGGCAACCTGGGCTTGATCCGGGCGGTGGAAAAATTCGACTACCGGATGGGGTTCAAGTTCTCTACTTATGCCACCTGGTGGATCCGGCAAGCGGTGACTCGCGCCATCGCGGACCAGGCGCGCACCATCCGGGTCCCTGTCCATGCCGTAGAGACTATGAACAAGCTGTGCAAGACGCAGCGAGAGTTCCAGCAGCGTCACGGCCGGGAGCCGACTGTGGAGGAGTTGGCTGAACTGGTCGGCCTGACGCCGACCAAAGTGGAGGAACTTTTGAAAGCAGCGCAGGAGCCGGTCTCCTTGGAGACGCCGGTAGGGGACGAAGAGGACTCCGAACTGGGGGACTTCATCGCTGATCTCGACAGTGACTCTCCGCTGGAGCAGGTGTTCCGGGAGATCCGTCGCGAGGAACTCTTCAAGGTGCTGGAGAATCTGCCGGAACGGGATCGCAAGGTTCTGGAGCTCCGCTTCGGCCTCAAGGGCGAACGTCCGCGCACTTTGGAAGAGGTGGGAGAGCGTTTCGGCGTCACGCGGGAGCGCATCCGGCAGCTGGAAGCCAAGACCCTCAACCGATTGAAGAACTTCCGGGCTGCCCAAGGTTTGCGCGATCTGGACGGCTGACCGCGCAGCCTGACCACGAACCGAGGGACCGGTTTTGCACCCGGGGTGCTGGTCAGGGTGAAGAGAATGCCGGCGGTCGAACAGCGACACCGGCAGTCGGAACCAGGAACTGGCGGTTGAAAAGCTGAGCCGACGGGAGCAGAGTGCGTCTTGACCTCAAGCCTTCCTTTCGGCTACTCTGTCGCGGCGTGTCCGCGCATTGCGGGCCGCGTGCATCAAGTGGGGTGGGTCGCACGCCGCGTCGCCCCGAAACTTACGGAGGTTGTTGGGTTGGCTGAGGGGACTGTCAAGTGGTTTAGTCCCGAGAAGGGGTACGGGTTCATCGAACAGCCCGGCGGAGAGGATCTCTTCGTGCACTACACCGAGATACAGATGGAAGGCTTTCGGACTCTGGTCGAAGGCCAGGCTGTCAGGTTTGATGTGGTCGAGGGCCCCAAGGGCCTGCAGGCGGCTAACGTCTCGCCCATCTAGGACGCAAAAGGGCTTACCCAAGAGGACTCGTGTTCTTGTTTTCCCGGCCCCGCTTCGGCGGGGCTTTTTGCTGCCCCGGGCCTGGCGGAGTGGTCTAGACGGAGTCATCGAGGAGGCCGGGGAATTCTGCAAAAAGGGTCTAAAGTCTCCGCGACTGCTGCCGATAAGAGGGGTGAGAGTTTTCCCATTCAAAACTCTCCTTTCTCCTCTCGGGCGCCTGGCGTGGGCGCCCTTTTCTTTTCGGTTATAATCCCTCGGCTCCCAGTGCCAGCTGGAGGGCGCAACGGCCCTTCGGCGGTGCGGTCTGGGACTGCATCTTTCCCTTGTTCAAGGAGGCCTGGACTGATGATCTCCCGGGAAGAAGTCGAGCATGTAGCGCGACTCGCCCGTCTTCACTTTGCTGAGGAGGAGCTGGTGCGTCTGCAGTCCGAGCTGGGACGCATCATCGGCTATGTCGAACAGCTGGCCGAGCTCGATCTTTCCGGGGTGCAAGGCACCTCTCACGCGGTAGCGGTCAAGAACGTCATGCGTCCCGACGAACCCGCACCTGGGCTCACCCAGGCGGAGGCTACGGCCACCGGCCCGGTGGTGGAGCGCGGGCAGTTCGTGGTGCCCCGTATCGGCTAGGCTGCGATGGCTGTGGATGTGACGGGACTGACTGCCTGGCGCTGTCGAGAGCTGCTGGCGCAGCGGGAGGTTTCGGCCACCGAACTGGTGCGGGCCTACCTGGAGCGCATCTCCCGAGTGGACGGTAGCGTTCAGGCCTATTTGCTGGTAGATGCCGAGGGGGCCCTGGCTGCCGCCGCTGCCGTCGATGCCAAAGCGCCGAACGAGCGCCTCCCCTGGGAAGGCGTGCCCATAGCCCTCAAAGACATCTTATGCGTCAAGGGGGTCGAGACCACCTGCGCTTCGCGGATCCTCAAAGGCTATCGTCCCCCCTATGACGCGACGGTGGTGGCCAAGCTCCGGGAAGCGGGGCTCATCTTCTTGGGCAAGCTGAACCTAGACGAGTTCGCCATGGGCAGCTCCACTGAGAACTCGGCCTTCCAGATTACGCGGAATCCCTGGGACTTGGAGCGCGTACCGGGGGGGTCGAGCGGAGGCTCTGCCGCGTGTGTGGCTGCCAGCGAAGCGCCGTGGGCGCTGGGCAGCGACACCGGGGGCTCCATACGCCAGCCGGCTTCCCTGTGTGGGGTAGTGGGGCTCAAACCCACTTACGGAGCCGTCAGCCGCTACGGACTGGTGGCGTTCGCGAGCTCGCTCGACCAGATCGGTCCCCTCACTCGCGACGTGCGGGACGCGGCGGCCTTGCTGGATCTCATCGCAGGTCGCGACCCCCGTGATTCCACCAGTGTGGGGTTGCCGGAACCGGTGGGGGTACCTGACTGGGGAGGTCTCGAAGGCCTGAGTTTCGGGGTCATCACGGAACTGGGCGGCGAAGCCTGTGAGGCAGGTGTGCAAGAGGTGTTCAGCACGGCAGTGGACGCCATCGGTAGCCTGGGCGGGGTGTGCGAGGAGGTCAGCTTGCCCAGTGTGACCCGGGGGGTCGCCGCTTACTACATCATCGCTCCCTCCGAGGCCAGCTCCAACCTGGCCCGCTTCGACGGGGTCCGCTATGGGTATCGGACTCCCGAGGCCGGAGATCTGTACGAGATGTACGTGCGCACGCGAAGCGAAGGTTTCGGAGCTGAAGTCAAACGACGGATAATGATCGGCACCTACGCTCTCTCCGCCGGCTACTACGAAGCGTACTACGCTCAGGCTCAACGCACGCGGACTCTCATTCGAAACGACTTTGCGCGGGCTTTCGAGCGGTTCGACTTTCTCATCTCTCCTACCTCGCCTACGGTGGCCTTCAAAGTGGGGGAACGGACCGCGGACCCGCTGGCCATGTATTTGAGCGATCTCTGTACCATCCCGGTCAATCTGGCTGGACTTCCTGCCGTGAGCATCCCGGCTGGTTTCGCGGCCGGTCTTCCTGTCGGTCTGCAGATCATTGGGCCCCACTTCTCCGAAAAGAGGCTTCTGGGGGCGGCGCACGCTCTGGAGCAGCACCTCAAGGTGCAAACGGTGCCTCCGCTGAGTGTGGAAGCGGCGGGGAGGGAGGACGGCCGAGCAGCCCGCGGGCCGGCCGACAGGACCGCCTGCCCAGACCAGGAGGGGGAGGCATGAGCGAGGACATGTCCAAGGCAGACGCTTTCGTCCCTCTCTTCGGCGAGGGGGGGTGGGAGGCGGTCATCGGCCTCGAGATCCATGTCCAACTCAACACCCGCACCAAGATGTTCTGCGGTTGTCGGGTGACCTTCGGGGAGCCTCCCAACACTCATGTCTGTCCGGTGTGCCTGGGGCACCCGGGGGTACTCCCAGTCATCAACGAGAAAGCCGTGGAGTATGCCACCCGCATCGCCTTGGCCCTGCGCTGCCGGATCGCAGAACACACGATCTTCCATCGCAAGAACTACTTCTATCCCGATCTGCCGAAGGCCTACCAGATCTCGCAGTACGACCTTCCGCTGGGAGTGGCCGGCCGGCTGGACGTTGAATTGGAAGACGGGACTCTTCTCCCTGTAGGGATAACCCGGGTGCATCTGGAGGAGGATGCTGGCAAGCTGATCCACGCCGGGGGGGCCAGCGGCCGCATTGATGGAGCTGACTATTCTCTGGTGGATTTCAACCGGGGTGGTACTCCTCTGGTGGAGATCGTCACCGAGCCGGATATCAGGAGTCCCGAACAGGCGCGGGCCTTTCTCATGCAGCTTCGGAATCTGGTGAAGCAACTGGGGGTCTCCGACGTCAACATGGAGGAGGGATCTCTGCGTTGCGATGCCAACGTTTCGGTCAGGCGGCCGGGAGAACCCTTCGGGACCAAGACCGAGCTCAAGAACATGAACTCCTTCCGCTTTCTCCATCATGGGCTGGAAGCGGAGATCGAGCGCCAGATAGGCCTGCTTGAAGCCGGGGAGACGGTGGTCCAGGAGACAGTGCACTTCGACCCCGCCACCGGGCGGGTCTTCACCTTGCGGGGAAAGGAAGAAGCTCACGACTACCGCTACTTCCCGGAGCCCGATCTCCCTCCTCTTGAACTGACCCGAGAATACGTCGAAAGTATCCGAGCGTCGCTTCCGGAATTACCGGCAGCGCGTAAAGAGAGGCTTGTCCGGCAGTACGGGCTGAGCTCGAAGGAAGCCGCCATCTTGGCCGCGGACCGACCGCTCGCCGACTACTTCGAGGCGGTCGCCCAGGCCACCGGGGAACCCCGGCTCTCGGCCAACTGGGTGTTAGGGGATCTTTCCGGCTATCTGAACGCCAGTGGACTGGACGTGGAGGCCTGCCCGGTGACGGCTTCCGCCCTGGCTGAGCTGCTGGGCTTGGTGCTGGAGGGGACATTGTCGGGCAAGATGGCCAAAGAGGTCTTCGAGGCCATGGCGGCCAGCGGCAAGTGTGCCCAGGACATCGTGGCCGAAAGGGGCCTGGGCCAGATCTCCGACGTGGCCCAGCTCGAGGCCATCGTGGTGAGGGTGGTGGAGGCCAATCCGGGACCAGCGGAAGAGTATCGGCAGGGGCGGGAGCGGGTCCTCGGTTTTTTCGTAGGCCAGGTCATGAAAGAGACCCGGGGCCAGGCCAATCCGCAGTTGGTGAACGACCTGCTCAAGAAGCACTTGGGGACGGCTCCCAAGGCTTGAAAACCGAGCCTCCTTCTGCTACCTTGCCTTACCTTTTCTCGAGGGTTGGATCTTGAAGATCGAAAGACTTGGAGTCGGTTAGTTTGCGATCCTCCAAGGGGGGTGTCGGCGTCGTGCAGTCTACAGATGTGCGCCCCGAAGCGTGCCCTGTCCTTAAGACTGCGGATGTCATCTCGGGCAAGTGGACGCTCCTCATCCTGCGCGACCTTTCTCGGGGCATCAACCGCTTCAGCAGCCTGGAGCGCTCATTGGTCGGTATCAGCCCCAAGACCCTATCCGAACGGCTGAAGTCGCTCGAGCGGGTGGGCATCATCACTCGCAAGAGTTTTGCCGAAGTCCCGCCGCGGGTGGAATATACGTTGACCGAGATGGGGTGGGATCTCATTCCCCTCATCGAGCGGATGCGTGAGTACGGTAACAAATGGCTGACTAACGGTCGTCCGAGGGAGTGAGTTGACCGGTTCCCCTGCGTCTGAAGGCTGGCTGCTGAACATAGACGAAGTCGACGGCCTGATCGAGCAAGGCCGTCTTCGTGGTTACGTCACCGCTCAAGAAATAAGCGACGTCCTCGCCGAGGTTGACCTGACCACGGAACAGATCGAGATGATGTACACCGCCCTGCTCGACCAGGGTATCGAGATCGAGCCCGACGGCGACCTCGACTTGGAAGTCTCCCCGGAGCAACTGGAGTGGTCTCGCGATGGCGAAGAACTCGACCTCGGCGACATCGATCTGCCCACTACCGATCCGGTGCGGATGTATCTGAAGGAGATCGGGCGGGTCAAGCTGCTCACCGCCCAACAGGAAGTCTCCCTTGCCAAGCGGATCGAGCGCGGCGACATCAGAGCCAAGCATGAGCTGACAGAGGCCAATCTGCGCCTGGTCGTCTCCATCGCCAAACGCTATCACACCGACGGGATGAGTTTCTTGGACCTCATCCAAGAAGGCAATCTGGGTCTCATCAGAGCGGTGGAGAAGTTCGACTACCGCAAAGGGCACAAGTTCTCCACTTACGCCACTTGGTGGATCAGGCAGGCCATCACCCGTGCCATTGCCGACAAGGCCCGTACCATCCGCATCCCGGTGCACATGGTAGAGAAGATCAACAAGCTGATCCGGGTGCAGCGCCAGCTTCTCCAGAACATGGGGCGCGAGCCTCTGCCCGAAGAGATCGCGGCCGAGATGGGAATGAGCGACGCTGAGATCAGGGAGATCCTGCGTATCAGTCAGACCACTGTTTCGCTAGAGACGCCTATCGGCGAAGAAGAGGATTCCGAGTTGGGCGACTTCATCGAAGACGAGGACGCCGTCCGCTCCTTCGACGCAGTGGCCCTGCAACTGGAGCGCGACGGGGTGAACGAAGCTCTGGCCATGCTGCCCTATCGCGAGCGCAAGGTGATCGAGCTGAGGTTCGGGCTCAAAGGGGAGCACCCCCGCACTTTGGAAGAGGTGGCCAGACGTTTCGGGGTCACCCGAGAGCGTATCCGGCAGATCGAGTCCAAAGCGTTGGCCAAGCTGCAGGCGATCGAGAAGACCCGGAATCTGCGCAGCAAGGCCCAGTAAGACCTCTCGTTGCGGAGCCGCTGATCCCATCCGGTCAGGCCCCGCCGCCATGTTTGTGCGCCCGGGACGCGGGTACTGATTCCGACGAAGGAGCCTTGTGAGCGAAGTCATCAATCTTCCTATCGCCGGGATGAGCTGTGCGGCCTGTGCGGCCCGGGTGGAGAAGGCGCTCGCCGATCTGCCCGGGGTGGAGGCCGCGGCCGTCAACTTGGCTCTGGAGAGGGCTCAGGTCCGCTACGACCCCACCGTCATCCCAGTGGAGAGCCTCATCGGGGCGGTCCGCAAGGCCGGGTACCAGGTCCCGGTGGTCACGGCTACGTTCCCCGTGGTGGGCATGAGCTGTGCGGCTTGTTCCGCCCGCGTGGAGAAAGCGGTCAGAGGGCTGGTCGGGGTGGTGGAGGCAGTGGTCAACTTCGCCACGGAAACCCTGACCGTCATCTACCTTCCCGATACGGTCAGCCCTGCTGATCTGGCCCGCACCGTGGCCGCGGCCGGTGACTATCGCTTGGTGCTGCCCGAGGCGGCTCCCAGTGCTGTGCGCGCGCAGGAGGGTCGTGAGGTCGAGCGCAGACGGGCCATCCGTATGCTTAGGATCAAATTCGGGAGTGCCCTTGCTGTCGGCCTGGTTTTGATGCTGATGGCCCTCATCCCGGAGCGATGGCTGAGCACCCAGGTCCAATGGTATGTCATGTTCGCGTTGGCCACACCCGTCCAGTTCTGGGCGGGCGGCCAGTTCTACCGAGGAGCCTGGGCAGCCCTTCGTCACCGCACTAGTGACATGAACACGCTGATAGCGGTAGGTACTTCCGCTGCTTACCTTTACTCGACTGCGGTGACGTTCTTTCCTTCCGCGTTCGAAGAGGCGGCAGGAGCGGGTTTCGAGAAAGCGGTCTATTTTGACTCGGCAGTCGTCATCATCGGGCTCATTCTGCTGGGGCGCTGGCTTGAGGCGAGGGCCAAGGGGCAGACCTCGGCTGCGCTCACGCGCCTGATCGGACTGCAGCCAAAGACCGCGCGAGTACTGCGACCGGCCGACTCCGCGACCGGCGCGTGTCAGACCGATTTCGCGGCGGCGGAACGTGAGGGCCTGCTGGAGAAGGAGACGGCTGCATGGGTGGAGATGGACCTCCCAGTGGAGGAGGTCAGAGTGGGTGATCTACTCCTGGTCCGGCCGGGGGAGAAGATCCCCGTGGACGGGGTGGTGACAGAGGGACGTTCCACGGTGGATGAGTCCATGCTGACGGGGGAGCCTTTGCCTGTAGAGAAGGGTCCAGGCGACGAGGTCATCGGAGCTACCCTCAACCGCACGGGTGCTTTCCGGTTCCGTGCCACCAAGGTGGGCCGTGATACCGTGCTCGCCCAGATCGTGCGCTTGGTAGAGCAGGCTCAGGGGTCGAAGGCGCCTATCCAAAGGGTGGCCGACTACATCGCCAGCATCTTCGTGCCCGCGGTGTTGGGGATAGCCGTGGTCACCTTCTTGGTCTGGTATTTCTTCGGTCCTTCTCCTCAGTTCACCTTGGCCCTGCTTGCTTTCGTCTCGGTGGTCATCATCGCCTGCCCCTGCGCCTTGGGGCTTGCTACTCCTACAGCCATCGTGGTGGGGACCGGCAAGGGAGCCGAGAACGGCATCTTGATCCGCTCCGGAGAGGCTCTGGAGAGGGCGCACAAGCTCGACACGGTGGTTCTTGACAAGACTGGCACACTGACTCAAGGGCGGCCCCAAGTGACCGATGTGATCACGGCGGCGGGTGCTGCGCCGGTGGCTGGGCAGGGCGGCGGGCCACGCGCGACCTGGGACCAGGCGACCATCCTTCAGCTCGCCGCCTCGGTGGAAAGAAGTTCGGAGCATCCGCTGGGAGAGGCCATAGTCGAAGAGGCCCGGCAGCGGAGGCTTGACCTTTGGGAAGCCGGGGATTTCGCCGCCTTCCCGGGGCGCGGCGTGGAAGCCACTGTGGTTGTTCCGAGGGACACAGCTTCGACGGACGGCCCGGCTGCGGCCCGGGGACCGGCAGCACGTGGCGTCAGGACCGACCTGCGAAGTGGCCTGCGAGTCCTTCTGGGGAACCGGCAGCTCCTGGAGGAGCGGGGGCTTCGCTCGGCCACGGAAAGCGAGGCACACCAGCTGGAGGAGGCAGCCGCCCGCCTCGAACGTGAAGGCAAAACGGCCATGTTCGTGGTGGTGGAGGGCCGACTGGTGGGCGTCATCGGGGTGGCTGACCTCCTCAAGCCCGAAGCGACGGCTGCCGTGCATGGCTTACAGGCGCTGGGCCTAGAGGTCTACATGCTGACCGGTGACAACCGACGCACGGCGGAGGCTGTGGCGGCGCAGGCGGATATACGCCATGTCTTGGCCGAGGTCCTCCCCGACCGCAAGGCGGAGACCATCAGCGAGTTACAAAGGTCAGGACGGGTGGTGGCCATGGTTGGCGATGGCATCAACGACGCCCCGGCGCTTGCCCAGGCGGACATCGGCATCGCCATAGGCACCGGGACTGATGTGGCCATGGAGACGGCCGATGTCATCTTGATGCGGGGAGAGCTGACTCGGATAGAGACGGCCATCCGCCTGAGCAAAGCCACCATGCGGGTCATCAAGCAGAACCTCGGCTGGGCTTTCGGCTACAACGTGGCGCTTATACCGGTGGCAGCTGGGGTGCTCTACCCGGCGTTCGGTTTGCTGCTCGACCCCATGTTCGCGGCAGTGGCCATGGCTCTGTCCTCGGTCAGCGTGGTGTCCAACTCGCTCCGGTTGAAGCGCTTCCGAGGCTAGGGGTATCGAGCAGGGGGAATCCTCTTCTCTGGCCCGCGGCCGGGTGGCAAACAGCCGGGTGTTCTTTCACTAGGGCCGGGCGCGGGGGCAAAAGGGGTCGGCCGCGCTGACTCTTGGCGAGCAGGGGTACTGCTGCTATCATCCTGAGTCTCGAACAGGGGCGATTGGCTCAGTGGGAGAGCGCTGCCTTCACACGGCAGAGGTCACTGGTTCAAATCCAGTATCGCCCACCTCTTGTTGTCGAAACGACAACGTTCTTACTGCAGATCGGTGCGTTGTCTTGTCCGCTCGCCCATCCCACAGCCAGAGAGTCAGTTATTGATAATTCCCAATATGGGTATTACTATTCCCAATATGGGAACGAGAGGGCCAGAACACGTTCGACCTGCCGACGCCTTGTTCACGAAGGTGCAGCAGAGGGTGCTCGGCATCTTGTTCGGCCAGCCGGACAGAAGCTTCCTCTCAAAGGAGGTCATCGCGCTCGCGGGCTCAGGCACGGGGGCTGTTCACCGTGAACTGAGACGCCTGACTGCAAGCGGCCTTCTTACCGTTCGCAGTGCCGGCTGGGAAAAGCACTATCAGGCGAACCCACACTCGCCCGTGTTCGAGGAGTTGCGGAGTCTGGTGAGGAAGACTGTGGGACTGGTTGAGCCCATACAAGAGGCGTTGGCTCCGCTTGCGGGCAGGATTCGGGTGGCATTCGTGTACGGCTCGCAGGCTATGGGAACGGACAGCGCGTCCAGCGACGTGGACCTGATGATCGTGAGCGAGGACCTCCTGTATGCTGAAGCGTACGCGGCGCTCAGCAAAGCGGAGCAGATGCTGGCGAGGCGCATCAATCCAGCCATAATCTCATCTGCTGAATGGCAAAGGCGACGAGAAGACCACAATCATTTTCTGGAAGACGTGGCGACGCACCCGAAACTCTTCGTCCTAGGGTCGGAAGATGACCTCGCCTGATCTCGAAAACCTCGTAAGGGCTGGAAAACTCAAGAAGAAGCCTCCAAACCAGAATGAGTTCGAGGGGTTGGTGAAGCTCGGAGAAGCCAAGCTCAAGGACGCCCAAGTTGCCTCGCTCTCCCTGGAAAGTCGGTTCGAGCTTGCCTACGGTGCGTCGTATGCCTTCGCCCTAGCTGCCCTTCGCTGGCACGGCTACCGATCGGACTTTCGGTGCGTCGTGTTCCAGTCTCTCGAACACACTGTGGGCGTGTCGCCGGATATCTGGCGTGTGCTTGACAAGGCTCACGGGGCGCGTAATGCGGCGGACTACGGTGGCAACTTCCAGGTCAACGAGCGCTTGCTAGAGGACATGCTGGCCGCGACCACGATTGTGCGGCAACGAGTGCTGAGTCTGGGCAGCGCCGCCTCGCAAGACTGGCAGGTGACGCGGCCAGACCAGTGACTGACGGCCGCCAGTCGGCGTCATTCTCAGGTTGTCTTGTCACCCAGATGAAGTCGTGCCGAACAGAGTTCACAGTTCGGGACGCGGGTTCAAGAGCTGTCATCAACATCGCACCTTACGTGACTCTGATACGGTCGCTGCCAGAGTGTGACGCAGCGATCTGCCAGGGCCACCGGGGAACCCCCCATCGTGCAAGTGCTCTGTTACTGTTTCTCGGCGTTTGCTCTGCCTGCATTCTGGGCATCTAGGTCGGCAAACGGTCAACGGGACGGCGTAGGAGTTGCCGACTGAGGCGGAGCCCGGGCCGGGGCTCCAACGCCGGTGCGCGACGGAGGAGCAGGTCGATGGGAGTCAGGTGTCCAGGGCAGGACGGCCGCTTTCTCTCGGTTTCCGTCCACATTTGCCCTACCTGCGGTGCCGAGGTCGAGATGTTCTCGGACGAGATGCGGGTAAAATGTCGCAACTGCGGCACTTGGGTGGAGAAGGAAGCGGTGCCTTCCTGCATCGAGTGGTGTTCCCAAGCCCGGGCGTGTTTGGGCGAAGCCAGATGGCGGGCTTTGATGGAGAGCCGGGCTGGGCTGCCGGAAGACAAGGAGCCGTCGACAGGGAGCGCTGCCGGCGGTGAGGAGAGCGGTGAGTAGGATGCGCAGAACGACTTGGTCAGAAGCGAAGGCCGATGCCTAAGATCGCTGTCGCCGGCAAGGGCGGTGTAGGCAAGACCACTTTCAGCGGTATCCTGGCGCGGGTTCTGGCTGCCGCCGGCCACAAGGTGTATGCCATTGACGCGGACCCCAACCCCACCCTCGGGCAAGCCCTAGGTTTTCCCCCTGAGCTCCTCGCCAGAATCACCCCTATCGCCCAGATGAGCGATCTGATCGAAGAACGCACCGGAGCGCGACCAGGGGAGAGCGGCGCCTATTTCCGCCTGAACCCACGCGTGGACGACATCCCGGCCCGTTTCTCTGTTGAGTACAAGGGAGTCCACCTGCTGGAAATGGGTACCGTCCGCGGGGCAGGGGCTGGCTGCGTATGCCCGGAGAACACCGTGCTGCGGGCCTTGGTCACCCACTTGCTCTTGCGAGAGCGGGAGACGGTTCTCCTGGACATGGTAGCCGGGGTGGAGCACTTGGGAAGAGGGACTGCGGCGGCGGTGGACGCCATGTTCGTCGTGGTGGAACCGGGTCTACGGAGTCTGGCCGTGGCCTCGGACATCGCCCGTCTGGCCCAGGAGCTGGGTGTTCCTTCGGTCTGGAGTGTCGCCAACAAGGTACGGGGCGAGGAAGATCTGGCTTTCATCCGTCGAGAGCTGGAGAAGGGGCCGCCGCTGGCAGGGTGGTTGCCCCGCGACGAACGCGTGGTGGAGGCGGATATGCGGGGGCTCTCGCTCTATGAGGCTGCGCCTGAACTGGCGGCGAGGGTGGAGATGATCGCGCGGGAAACCGGCCTGATTGAACCAGTCTCCTGAATCCTGGATGCGCGAAAATCCTGGCTCTGGCCAGGCTCTTGCCTTCGCCCGGCTCGACATTGTTATACTGCAGAAAGTTGTGTCGTAACCGACGGCCCTGGCGAGGTCCACACAAACAGCGAGTGAACCGGGCAGTGCAGTCACTTGAAGGAGAGGTGGTTCGGCCGCGAGTCACCAGTCGGGCGGCGGTTTGCCTTCTTGTGGTGGCGACTGTAACGGAATCAATGTCGTCACCGAGGTCTGGGTGGGCGCCGTCTGTGGCCACGCCAATGTCTGTCGCGTCTTGCAGTAACCGCCATAAGTCCCAGGAGGTCCTGTCGGTTCTGGTCCAAGAGAAGAGTCGATGTCTGCCCGCCATCTCTCGACAGCAGAAAGGTGAGTATCGATGAGGGAAACGGTCATCAAGGTTCCAAGAATGTGGGCGGATCACCATGTGCTGAGCGTCCGTAAGGTGCTGCTTGGCCTCGAGGGCGTGACTGAGGTCGTGGCTAGCTCTGCTCGACGAACGGTTCTAGTGCGGTTCGACGAGGGCTCTATGTCTGAGGACGGTATTCGGCAGACGCTTGCCGCCGCCGGCTATCCGCCGGAAGAGTCGCCCGCAATGATCGAGCTGCCTGAGCGGCACAAGGACGGGTCGGAGTGGTACGTGGTACTCGACCGCGGCACCACGACTGTGCGCGCCGATCGGGAAATGGCCGGGGACTTCCGGCGCTACTAGTCGCGCGGAACGCAGCGGTTTGCTTGAAAGGAGAGCTGTAAATGCCGCAAGAAAAAGCTGCGGACAAGGAAACTGCACCGAGGAGCACCGACATCGCTGTATGCGAGGTGCTCGAGTTTTGTGAAGGGGTGGTGGAGACCGCCTTCGATAGGGCGACCGCCATCCGGCCCTGCCCCATCGGGGCCGAGGGTGCCTGCTGCAAGCACTGTGCCATGGGCCCCTGCCGGCTGGTGGGCAAGGTGGAGCGTGGGGTCTGCGGGGCCACCCGAGCGACTGTGGCCGCCCGCAACTTCGCTCGTCAGGTGGCGGCGGGGGCTTCCGCCCATTCCGACCACGGGCGGGGCATGGCCTTTGCTCTTCTGGCGGTGGCCAAAGGGGAGGCTCAAGGGTTCCGCATCCGCGACGAGGCCAAACTGCACGCGGTGGCGGGCTACATGGGCATCAAGACCGAGGGACGCCCGGTCAACGAGATCGCCCGCGAGGTGGCCGAGACGGCGTTGGCAGAATTCGGCAAGCAGACGGGCGAGCTTATCTATCTGAGCCGGGCTACCAAGCCGCGCCAGGAGATTTGGCGCAAGGAGCGCATCGCTCCCCGGGGTGTGGATCGCGAAGTGGTGGAGCTCATGCACCGAACCCACATGGGGACCGACCAGGACGCGGAACACATCCTTGACCAGGCGCTATGTGTGGCCCTGGGCGATGGCTGGGGCGGTTCCATGATGGCCACCGACATCAGTGACATCCTCTTCGGCACTCCGACACCGCTACAGAGCCAGGTCAACCTGGGGGTCCTCAAAGAGGACGAGGTCAACGTGGTGGTGCACGGCCACGAACCCACCCTTTCCGAGATGATCGTGGCGGCTTCCACCGATCCGGAACTGCTGGAGTATGCCAAGAGCAAGGGCGCCCAAGGCATAAACCTGGCCGGCATTTGCTGTACGGCCAACGAGGTGCTCATGCGGCACGGGATCCCTCCGGCCGGCAACTTCTTGTCTCAAGAACTGGCCATCGCCACCGGTGCGGTCGAGGCGATGATCGTTGATGTGCAATGCATCATGCAGTCTCTGGTGGAAGTAGCCTCCCGGTTCCACACCAAGCTGATCACCACTTCATCCAAGGCGAAGATCGAAGGCGCCACCCACATCGAATACGATGAGGTCCACGCCTACAACAGCGCCAAGGAGATTCTCAAGGCCGCCATCGACAACTTCCCCCACCGGGGCAAGACCCTCATCCCCAAAGTGGGCGAGGGCCTGATCGCGGGCTTCTCGCACGAATATGTGCGTTACATGCAGGGCGGCCTCCATCGGGGCTCCTTCCGCCCCCTCAATGACGCCATCATCCAAGGACGTATCCGGGGCTTGGCTGGGGTAGTGGGCTGCAACAACGCCCGCGTCGACCAGGATGCTCCCACCGTCAAGATCGTGCGCGAGCTCATCAAGAACGATGTGCTGGTCGCCGTGACCGGCTGTGCTGCCACTGGAGCGGCCAAGTACGGCTACCTACGGCCGGAGTTCATGGCCGAAGCTGGGGCAGGACTGCGCGAGGTCTGCGAGGCTATCGGCATCCCGCCCGTCATCCACGTGGGTTCCTGTGTCGACAACTCACGCATCCTCACTATTCTTACCCAGTGCGCCACCGAGGGGGGTCTGGGCGAGGATATTTCAGACATTCCAGCGGTAGGCATATGCCCCGAGTACATGTCTGAGAAGGCTCTGTCCATCGGCTCTTACTTCGCGGCCTCAGGGGCCTACACGCTGTTTGGTCTGCCTTCGCCTGTCGCAAACAGCCCGGAAGTGGTCGACATGATGGTGAGCGGCTGGCTCAAGCGCTTCGGCGGGGCCATCGAGTTCGAACCTGATGTTGACGCGCTTATACAAAAGGCCTTGTCGCTGATCGACGATAAGCGCCGGGCGCTGGGCTTGGCGGAGTATGACCCTGGTCGGTTCGGCGAAAGCGGAGACCGGGTCTTCGAAGAAGTTGTCGCCCGTCTACCCGAGGGCGAGCTGCTGAACGTGTATTCGACAGCGCGGTAGGCGTCGACTTAGAAGGAGGAGTCTTACGTGTCCAGGTACATCGCACAGGCTGCTCTCCGCGGCGCCAATCTGATCGTCCGCGAGGCGGAGGAGATGGTGGAGGCGGCCATCGCCGAGTTGGGTCCGGATCATCCGGTGGCGTTCATCAACACCGCGTACTACCTGCCGGTCATACTGGGTTTCACCGGTCTGGAGGTTACCAATCTAGGAGACCTTCGCAAGGCAGTGGCCCACGCCAAGAGACTTCTCAACTCTCCGCCGAGCCAGCAGCTTTGGCTGCCCTATCTGGGGGAAACGCTCGACGCGGGCGCGGCCACTCTGCTTGCGACCGAGACCATCGAGGGGGTGCGCTTCGCCCGGGGAGAGCAGCCGGAACCTATCCCCGGACTCAGCCTCACGGGCACTAGTTTTACCAGCCCTGACAGCAACGGTGGCCAGGCCGAGGGTGGCTACGCCAACGGCCCTATCGATGATATCCAGCTGCGGGCCTGGGGCATCCAGTTGGTCGACGGCCGTATGCCTGGTTTCGCCGCCATCGTGGGCGCTGCCCGGAGCAATGAGGCCGCGGTAGCGATCGTCCGCGAGCTCCAGAAGCGGAACATCTTGGTCTTCCTCTCGGGCAACGTCAACGGTCGGAGCATCATCCACCAGTTGCAGGAAGAAGGCGTGGAGATGGGGTACGACACTTATATCGTGCCCTTCGGTACCGACACCATCTCCGCCATTTATGCACTCGGGTTCGCCACTCGCTCAGCCTTGACCTTCGGGGGTATGTCGGGCGGTCAGATCCGGGAGATCCTGCTCTACAACAAGTATCGGGTCTTCGCCTTCGTGCTGGCTCTGGGTGAGGTGGATGACCTCAAGTACGCGATGGCGGCGGGGGCCATCAACTACGGCTTCCCCGTGATCGCGGACACGGTTATCCCCCAGATCCTCCCCACCGGCGTCACCAGCTATGAGCATGTCATAAGCATGCCCTTCGACGACATTCCCGGCGAGACCGACGCCGAGAAGGCGCGTCGCCTGGTGCAGCGCTGCACGGAAGTCCGCGGGGTCAAGATCAAAATCACCGAGGTTCCTATCCCGGTGCCTTACGGCAGCGCGTTCGAAGGGGAGCGGGTCCGCAAAGCCGACATGCGGGTGGAGTTCGGCGGGTCGAAGTCTCATGCCTTCGAGTACCTCTTCATGGCGCCGCTCGATGAGGTGGAAGACGGCAAGATCGAGCTCATCGGTCCCGACTTCAGCGAGGTGCCCGAGGGTGGGGCTATGAACCTGGGCATCCTCGTCAAGGTAGCCGGCCGCAAGATGCAGGAAGATTTCGAGCCGGTGCTGGAACGGCAGACCCACTATTTCGTGAACGGGGCGTCGGGCATCCAGCACGTGGGGCAGCGTGACATCACCTGGATCCGTTTCAGCAAGGCAGCCGTGGACAAAGGGTTCCGCATCAACCATATCGGCGACATCCTCTACGCCCGGCTCCACGCTGACTTTGGCGCCATCGTCGACAAGGTCCAGGTCACGCTGATAACCGATCAGCAACTGTTCGAGGAGTGGCTGGCTAAAGCCCGTCAGGCCTACCAGGCGCGCAATGTCCGTCTAGCCGACATGGTGGACGAGGCGGTCGAGGAGTTCTACAGCTGCACCCTGTGCCAGAGTTTCGCGCCCAACCACGTGTGCGCCATATCTCCGGAACGGCTGGGGCTCTGCGGCGCTTACAACTGGCTTGACTGCAAGGCCTCTTACCAGATCAATCCCACGGGGCCGAACCAGCCCATCCCCAAGGGCATCTGTCTGGATCCGGTACTGGGGGTATGGCAGGGGGTCAATGAGTTCGTCTATAAGAACTCCCATCAAGTGATCGAGCGGGTCAGCTTGTACTCCATGATGCAGGATCCCATGACTTCTTGCGGCTGCTTCGAATGCATCGCGATGGTCATCCCAGAAGCCAATGGCATCATGGTGGTTTCGCGGGAGGATCCCAGCATGACCCCGGCGGGCATGACCTTCTCCACCCTGGCTGGAGTGGCTGGCGGCGGCCAGCAGACACCCGGCATGATGGGTATCGGCAAGTACTATCTCTTGAGCAAGAAGTTCCTCTCCGCCGATGGTGGCTTCAAGCGCATCGTCTGGATGTCCAGCTTCCTCAAGGAGAGCATGGCGGAAGAGCTCAAAGCCGTCTGTGAGCGGGAAGGGATACCCGACTTGCTGGATAGGATCGCTGACGAGCGGACGGCCACCACAGTGGAGGAACTGCTCCCGTTCCTCGAGGAACACGAGCATCCGGCGCTGACCATGGATCCGATCATCTAGAGACAGCCGGAATGGTCCACGTCGGAACCTTGCCCGCCGGAATGCGTTATTTCTGAAAGGAGACACGGATGTCTGCAGCAGTGCCTGACGTCAAAGAGACCTGGAGTGGTCGCATCGTCGAGGTCACCTTGGGGGCGGGGCCAGACCAAGGTGGGACCCGGCGGACGACAGTGACCGTGGGCGGTCAGAACACTCTTCCCTTTCTCCATTTCGAGGGGCAGATGCCCAATAGACCGGTGGTGGCCGTAGAGGTGAGAGACCAAGCCCCGGATGATTGGTCAGAGCTTCTGGTCAAGGCTTGGGGCGACGTTCTGAGCGACCCGGCGGCCTGGGCGGCTCGGGCGGAGGAGCTGGGCGCCGAAGTCATCGCTCTCTCCCTGGACAGCGCCCACCCCGAACGGGGAGACACCGGGGCGAAAGAGGCTCGTAGCACGGTGCGCCGGGTGTTGGAGGCGACCGGTCTCCCGCTCATCGTCTACGGACCTGGTCAGCCCGACAAAGACAACGAAGTCCTGGTGGCGGCGGCGGAAGAAGCGGCCGGGGAACGGATCGCACTAGGCAACTGCGAGGAGAAGAACTATCGCACCATCGTGGCTGCAGCTCTGGCCAATGACCAACTGGTGATCGCCAAGACCCCCATCGACGTCAACCTGGCCAAGCAGCTCAACGTCCTCATCGGCGACATGCGTCTGAGTCGGGACCATATCATCATGGACCCCACGACGGGAGCTTTGGGCTATGGTCTGGAATACACCTATTCGGTGATGGAACGGGTGCGTCTGGCGGCGCTCTCCGGCGATGCCGCTCTTCAACAGCCTATGATCGTGACAGCGGGATATGAGGCCTGGCGGGCCAAGGAGACCCGCACGGGGGAAGGAGTCCCGGCGGAATGGGGAGACTGGCGGACTCGGTCTCTGCTGTGGGAGGCGAACACCGCGGTCACCTTGCTGGAAACGGGGGCAGACATCGTGGTCTTGCGCCACCCGGATGCGATTCCGTTGGTCAAACAGGCCATCGCCGGTCTCATGCAGGCCGGTCCTGTAGCCTGAGCGGGGGATAGGAGAGAAAGGAGTACTGGAAATGGCCCTCAGTGGTCTTGCCATATACAAGATGCTGCCCCAGACGAACTGCAAGGAGTGTGGTTTTCCCACCTGCCTTGCTTTCGCCATGAAACTGGCCGCTCGCCAGGTGGAACTGTCTGCCTGCCCTTACGTCTCCGAGGAGACCAAGGCCCAGTTGGACAGCGCCGCTGCGCCTCCCATCCGGCTGATCGCTCTGGGGCGGGACAGCCACAAGCTGGAGGTCGGCAACGAGACGGTGGTTTTCCGGCATGAGAAGACTTTCTACCATCAGCCGGGGCTGTTCTATCGTCTCTCTACCGAGCTCAGCGAGCAGGAGTTCACCGACCTGCTCGAACAGATCGCGAGCTACCAGGTGGAGCGGGTCGGCATGGCTCTGCGGGTGGACGGAGTGGCCATCCAGGATGCTTCCGGCTCAGCGGAGACCTTCGCCCGGCGGGTCGCTCAGGCGGCAGAGAAAGAGTTGGCCCTGATCCTGATCAGTGCCGACCCGGCGGTCATGGAAGCGGGGCTGAAAGTGGTCGAAGGAAGAGCCCCGCTTGTTTACGCGGCTACCTCCGACAACTGGGAGAAGATGGCGGCTCTGGCCCACCAGTACGGGGCGCCCCTGGCCGTAAGGGGCAAAGACGGTGATCTCGAGGGTCTGGCCGCTCTGGTGCAGGAGATCACCAGCAAGGCCAAGGCGGAGGACTTGGTGCTGGATCCCGGCACGCGGGGCTGGGCTGACACCCTGGCCGCCTTCACCAAGATCAGGCGAGCGGCGATCAAGAAGAATTTCCGGCCTCTCGGGTACCCGGTCATCGCTTTCCCGGGCGAGGGCGCGGGGGCTGACAGTCTGGAGATGGAGACCATGCTGGCGGCGCAGGCCATCGACAAGTATGGCTCGCTGATCGTTCTCGACCGCTTCGACAAGGCTGCGCTGTATTCGCTCCTCACCCTGCGCCAGAACATCTACACCGATCCGCAGAAACCTATCCAGGTCACTCCGGGCCTGTACGAGATATCTTCGCCCAATGCCGATTCGCCGCTGCTCGTCACCACCAACTTCTCGCTCACCTACTTCTCGGTGGCGGGCGAAGTGGAGGGCAGCGGGCGGCCGGCTTGGCTCCTGGTCACCGACTCGGAAGGTATGTCGGTCCTTACCGCCTGGGCGGCAGGGAAGTTCGACGCCGAACGCATCGCCAAGGCTGTCCGGTCGTCCGGTGTCACTGAGAAGATCAAACACCAGAAGATCGTCATCCCTGGTTTCGTGGCCAGCATCTCCGGCGAGCTGGAGGAGGAGCTGGCTGGTTGGGAGATCCTGGTGGGTCCGCGCGAGGCCATCGGTATTCCTTCGTTCTTGCGGCAGATGGCTGCTTAGAAGCGCGGCGTAACTGGTCATGGCAGTAGGTGAAGAGAGGAGCCCGGACAACGGGCGCCCCTGCCTTGTGCGTTTTGAGCCGGCGGGCCTGAGCATCACAGTACCGGCGGGGACCCTGCTGGGAGATGCTCTGGCGCAGGCCGGGCTGAGTGTACCCCTGCCCTGCGGAGGTCAGGGACGCTGCGGTCGCTGTCTGGTGCAAGTACGCGAAGGGCCGGTGAGGCGCCGCTCGGCTCTGCGGCTGAGCGAGGCGGACATCGCTGCGGGGTGGGCGCTCGCTTGTCAGACCTTGGTGGGCGGAGATGTGACCGTCTGGATTCCCCCTGCCGAGGAGCGGGTATTGCGGGCTGAGGCGGGGGACCGCGCCGAGAAGACCGCTCCTGAGGTAGTCCTCTGCGAAGAGCCGGGTCCTCCTTGGGTGGCCGCCTACCCGCTGGTTGTGGAGCCTCCCTCGATGAGTGATAACACTCCCGACCTGGAACGGGTGCAGCGGGAGCTGGCTCGACAGCATGGTCTGCGCGAGGTGCGTCCGACCCTGGCCGCTATCAGCAAGCTGCCCAGCGTCCTTCGGGAGGGCGACTGGAAAGTCACTGCCGTGGTCGAGCGGGGCGACTGGACCACTCCCGCCTGCCCTTCCCGGCTTCTCGATGTGCGTCCCACCCATACTGACCAGCGGGTTTTCGGGCTGGCCATCGACATCGGCACGACTACGGTCTGCGCCTACTTGGCCGATCTTCGCACCGGGGCTCTCGTTGCCCACGCCTCTGCTTTCAACGGGCAGATCGAACGAGGCGAAGACGTCATCTCCCGCATCATCTACGCTCGCCAACCAGAACGAGCCCAAGAGTTGAAAGAGCGGGTGGTGGATACCATCAATGCTCTCATCGACAGTATGGTCGAGCGGGAGGGGCTAAGTCTCGACCAGATCGTGTGCGCGACGGTGGCCGGCAACACCACTATGACTCACCTCTTCCTGGGGCTCGAGCCCCACTATATCCGCTTAGAGCCGTATATACCGGCGGCGGGTCGTTTTCCGCCGGTTCCGGCTGGTCAGCTGGGTCTTCACCTGCACCCGGAAGGCGTGGTGGACTGTCTGCCGGCGGTGGGGGCTTATGTCGGGGGTGACATCACGGCGGGGGTGCTGCGCAGTGGGATGCACGAACAGGAAGCGGTCACCCTCTTCATCGACGTGGGCACCAACGGGGAGATGGTGCTGGGTAACGCCGACTGGCTCATCGCCTGCGCTTGTTCGGCTGGGCCCGCGTTCGAAGGGGCGGGAGCCGTGTCGGGCATGCCCGCGATTCCCGGTGCTATCGAGCAGGTGTGGATAGACCCGCGGACACTAGAACCTACCTGGACCACCATTGGCGGGGAGCCGCCTCTCGGCATCTGCGGCTCGGGGATGATCTCGCTCCTCGGGGAGATGCTGGTCACCGGGGTGATAGACAAGAGCGGACGGCTGGCCGCTGATGGTCGTAGTCCGCGCATCAGGGTGAGCGAAGACGGCCCGGAATATGTTGTGGCGTGGGCGGAAGCGACCGCCCGAAGCAGGGACCTCGTTCTGACCGAGACCGACATCCAGAATCTACTGCGGGCCAAAGCCGCCATCTACGCGGGCGCCACGGTCTTGTGCGAGAGTGTGGGTTTGGCCATCACCGATGTGGAGCGGGTCTTGATCGGCGGCGGTTTCGGCAAGCACATCGATGTGGAGAAGGCCATCCTCATCGGGCTGCTGCCGGACATGCCGTGGGAACGCTTCACCTATTTGGGCAACACCTCCATACAAGGAGCGTACCTGGCCCTCACCTGCCAGGCAGCGCGGGCTCAAGTGGACGAACTGGCCACCAAGATGACCTACCTGGAGCTGAGTGCGGACAACCGCTTCATGGAAGCCTTCACCTCTGCTCTTTTCCTCCCTCACACCGATGAGAGCCTCTTCCCCTCGGTAGAGGAGAGTCTGGCCCGGGCGAGAGGGTCCGAGGCGCCGAGCTCAGGAGTCGGCTCAGTAGCGGAAGGCTCCGACCTCGACACGGGAGCTCGCTGGGAGGGAAGCCCGGGGGGAGGCTCGGATGACTGACACGCTGGCTGTGGTCGGCAAGGGGGGCACCGGCAAGACCACCTTTGCCGCTCTTGCCATCAAGTTCTTACGACAGATGGGGCTCACGCCCATTCTGGCGATCGATGCCGATCCCAGTGCCAATCTCAATCTGGCCCTGGGCATGGAGCTCGGCGATACCGTGGGGCAGATAAGGGAAGACACCCGGGACCAGGTGTCGGGCGGCACTTTCCAGCCAGGTGTGTCCAAACCGGACTGGTTCGCGTACCAGGTGGAGCGCTGTGTAGTGGAGGGCGATGAGGTCGACCTGCTGGCCATGGGCAGGCCGGAAGGACCGGGCTGCTACTGCGCCGCCAACCACATGCTTCGCAGCGCGATAGATCGGCTGGGCGACAGTTACCGCTGTGTGGTGATCGACAATGAAGCCGGGATGGAGCACATAAGTCGGCAGACCACTCGGGATGTTGACTGGTTGTTCATCATCAGCGACCCCTCGCAGCGGGGTCTGGCGGCTGCCGAGCAGATAGTAGCCCTGGTCGGATCCCTAGGCACTCGGGTCCGGCATATGGGGCTGGTCGTCAACCGCGTGGTGGGGGAGTTGCCCGCCGACTTTGTCAGACGGGTCGAAGCCTTGAGCGTCCCGCTGCTGGGGACTCTCCCGCAAGACCCGGAGATCGGAAGACTGGATGCGGAAGGCCGTCCTTTGGTCGAGCTCAGTGAAGACTCCGGCCTTTATCTGGCCATAGCCGCCATCCTGCGAGAATGTCTAAGCATACCTGAGCGGGTCTCAAGCCAAGGAGGGAGCAATGCTGATCATCGGTGAGAACATCCACATCATCGCTCCGGCGGTCAAGGAAGCCATCGCCAACCGTGACACCGCCGCTATTCAACGCCTGGCCCAGGCCCAGGTGGAGGCCGGGGCCCAGATGCTCGACCTCAACATCGGTCCTCAGAAAAAAGAGGGACCGGAGGTCATGCGCTGGCTGATTCCTGCCATCCAGGAAGTGGTCGATGTGCCGCTCTCGCTGGACACCACCAATCTGGAGGCCATCAAGGCGGGGCTGGAACTGGTCAACAAACCGGCGATCGTGAACTCCACCTCTGCCGAGCCTGAGCGATTGGAGAAGGTTCCCCCGGTCGCAGCCGAATATGGTGCCGGCCTGGTTGCGCTGATGATGGGCAAGGGGGGCATCCCGGTCACGGCTGAGGAGCGGGTCCAGATAGCCATCGACTACCTCATTCCGCGGGCTTTGGAAGTGGGGATCCCCATGGACAAGCTCTACCTGGACCCCTTAGCCATGACGGTAGCCGGGTGCCAGGAGTATGCGCCCCATGCGGTCGAGGCGATCCGCTACATCAAGCAAGGCATGGACCCGGCTCCCCTCACCACTATCGGGCTGAGCAATGTGTCGAACACGGTCTCGCCCGAGAAGCGTAGCCTGATCAACCGCACCTATCTGGTCATGCTCATGGCGGTGGGTCTCGATACTGCTATCGCGGACCCCCTGGATTCCGAGTTGATGGAGACCATCCGTATCATCGAAGAGCGGGACGACTCGACCGGGGCGGGCGCGCTCTTGTTGAAGATCTACGACCGGACGGCTGCCATGGAAGAGGTCGAGCCCTCCGATGTAGACATGTCGGACCCGGACCAGGTCGCTATCTGGAAAACGCTGCAGGTGTTGCTCAACAGGGTGATCTTCACCGACTCTTACTTGCGCACCTGAGCCAGCGGCGGCTCTTGCCTAAGCGCTAGCAAGATGCTAGCGTGACACACAATACAGCGGACCACCTCAGTTCCCGGGGGGGAATGGGAACATGTTCGAGGAGGTTTTGTTGCGCCCAGAACGGGGCGCGAGCGGTCCGGAGCCGCTCCGCCCCAGCTTTGTGCTGAAGGCCGAGCCTTGCCCTGCAGGCTCGCTAGGGCTTCTTGCGGCCTCGATTTCCTCGTTCCAGCGCCGCGCTCGCAAGACGCCGACCCGGCCGAACGCCCCAAGCGGCCGGTCTTGCGGGGGAGCTGGTCAGGCCGGGCCGGGCCTCGTCTACTCCCCTCTCTTCCTCGTGTCACTTGCCCAGGTTTCAGCTTGCCCTGGGAAAGTTGGTGTCAGTGCTGTGTCCTTGCCATGTTGTCGCCTAGGAGCGCAAAGGGGGATGTATGAGGACAGGTGTGTTCATCGTGCAAGCCAATGAAGAGGGTCTCGAGGGCGTCAACCTCCACGCAGTGGAGTTGTACGCTGCCAATCTTCCCCATGTGGAAAAAGTAAGGAATCTGGGGATCCGCCCTCGTCTGGACCCCTTCGCTCTGGCTGAGGAGATCAAGGCGGGCGGGCTGGAAAGAATAGTCATCGCCGGCGATTCGCCCGGCTTCTTCAAGCCCGTGTTCACCCGAGCGATGGCCTTGGCCGGCGGTGACACTGACGAGGTCAGGTTGGCCTCTTTCCGGGAGCATGGCGCGACGGGGATGGGGACCCCGAGGGCCGAATCGATCGTGGCCTGCGCAGTCTACGGTGTCCCTTTTGCTCTTGCCGCTCGGCCGGGGACGACGGCCACCGTGCCCGGCACCTTGATAATAGGCGGGGGAGTCGCGGGCATCCAGGCGGCTTTGGAGATTGCGGATGCCGGCAAGCCGGTCTACCTGGTGGAGCGTCAGCCGACCATCGGCGGGCATATGGCTATGTTCGATAAAACCTTCCCCACCCTCGACTGCGCCGCCTGCATCTTGACTCCTAAGATGGTCGCGGTGGGCCAACACGAGATGATCGACCTCATGACCTATTCCGAGGTCGAGGACATCACCGGGTCACCGGGGCACTACAAGGTGCGGGTGCGCAAGAGGGCGCGCCATGTGGACATCGAGGCCTGCGTGGCCTGCAACACCTGCAGCGAGGTCTGTCCTCGCTCGGCCTCCAGCGAGTTCGATTCAGGCATAGCCAGTCGCAAAGCCATCTACATCCCCTTCCCGCAGGCAGTGCCCAATGCCTACGTCTTGGATGAGGCCTCCTGCCTTTACTTTGAGAGTGGGGGCGAGAAGTGTGGGGTGTGCGCTAAGAAATGCCCCAAGGAATGCATCGACCTGACTGAGAAGGACCAGATCGTCGAGTTCGAGGTCGGCAATGTGGTCATCGCTACCGGCTATGACGTGTACGACGCCACCAAGATCGAACGCTATGGCTACGGCAAGTTCCCCAACGTGATCACGGCCCTCGAGTTCGAGCGCATGACCAACGCCTCTGGGCCCACCGGGGGCAAGATAGTGACCAAGGTGCTCAGACACAACAAGCGCAAGAAGATCGACGAGTGGGTGCTCGATCCCGAAGGGCCTCCGCCGAACCGCGTAGCCATCATCCACTGTGTGGGATCGCGGGATGCTCAGCACAACCCCTATTGCTCCCGGGTTTGCTGCATGTACTCGCTCAAGTTCGCCCACCTGGTCCGGGAAAAGCTCCCCGAAGCCACCTGCTATGAGTTCTACATCGATATGCGGGCATTCGGCAAAGGCTACGAAGAGTTCGCCGAACGCATCCAAGCGGAAGGCACCTACGTGGTGCGTGGACGCACCGCCCGTATCGTGGAGGAGAACGGACAGATGGTCCTCAAAGGCGAGGACATTGTGAACGACCGCATGGTGGACATGCCGGTGGATCTGGTCATCCTGGCTGTGGGTCTGGTGCCTGCCCGCGGAAGTGACCGTTTGGCCGCCATGCTCGGCATAGCTCGGGACGAAGACGGCTGGTTCAGCGAGCTCGACTACAACTCCGATCCCACCGACACTGAGCGGGGCGGGGTGTTTGTAGCTGGAGCCTGTCAGGCTCCCAAGGATATACCGGACACCGTCGCTCAAGCCTCGGCGGTGGCCGCTGGCGTACTCAAGAGTGTGAACACCGGCCGCGGGCTCGACAGCCGGGCCGACCTGTCGCTTAGTGAGATCGAGGCTCGCGCCCGCAGCCTCGCCCGAGTTTGAGGAGGCCAAGTATGGCGATACGAGTCAACCCCAAACTCATCGACGAGTTGGAGGTATATGGGGCAGAAGACGTCCAGAACTGCTACCACTGCGGCAACTGTTCGGCTGTCTGCCCGTTCTCCAAGGAGCCCTACATCTTTCCGCGACGGCCCATGCGCTACTTGCAGATGGGACTGGAAGACAAACTGAAGGGCAGTCTCGAGCCTTGGCTTTGCTACTACTGCGGGCAATGCTCGGAGGAGTGCCCGCGGGGAGCCGAACCCGGGGAGACCATGATGTCGCTGCGGCGCTGGCTGACCAGCAAGTACGACTTCACTGGGATCTCCAGAGCGTTCTACAAGTCGGGGAAGGTCGAGCTCCTTACCGTGATCGGGGCGGCGCTTCTCACCGCCCTGGGGTTCGTGTTGTGGGCGGTGCTCCGCGGGGGCGACATCAACAGCTACGACGGTGCCAACGCCTTCCTGCCGGCAGCGAGCATACACATCTTCGACTGGGCGCTGGCGGGAGTGCTCCTGGCTCTCCTTCTCACCAACTGCGGCCGCATGTGGTGGTTCACTGTCGGACGCGATAAACAACTACGGGTACCTTTCTGGCTGTATCTCAAGAAGCTTTATCTCTTGCCCTTCCACTTTGTGACCCAGAAGCGATTTGCTACTTGTGAGCGCAAGCGCCCGTGGGCTATCCACCTGGCTTTGGTGGTGAGCTACCTGATCATGCTGGTCCTCATCATGTTCTTCTTGGGTTTGGTATGGTCCGGACCCGAGATAGACTGGCGGGTGCACGTGTTCGGTTACATTGCGACGGTGGGACTGTTGGGGACAACCATTTTCGCAATGCGGGCGCGTCTCAAGAAGGCCGAGCCCCTCTACGCCCACTCGCACGAGACGGACTGGATCTTCCTGGTCTTGTTGTTCTTTGCCGCTTTCACGGGGATCCTCCAGCACATCCTTCATCGTGTGGGCTTTGACGCCGCGGCCAATGTGACCTACATCGTCCATCTGATGGGAGTGGTACCCATGCTGGGTCTGGAGGTGCCTTTCAGCAAGTGGTCGCATCTGGCCTACAGACCTCTGGCCATGTACTTCTCCGCGATCCGGGCCGAGGCCAAAGAACGGGCAGAGAAAGAGGCGGTCGAGCCGACCCTGGCCGCCCAACCGGTAGCCTAGGGGTGATGATATGGAAGAACAAAGAATCGGCGTTTATGTCTGCCAGTGCGGCACCAACATCGCCAAGGTGGTGAACTGCGAAGAAGTAGTGCGCGCGCTCTCCGAGCAGCCTGGGGTGGTGGTAGCCAAGACCTACAAGTACATGTGCTCGAACCCTGGGCAGGAGATGATAATCGCTGACGTCCAGGAGCACGGTCTCGACCGGGTAGTGGTCGCGGCCTGCAGTCCCCGGATGCATGAGCCCACCTTCCGCAAGGCCATACAGACCGCGGGTCTGAATCCGTATTTCGTGGAGATGGCCAACATCCGTGAGCAGTGCAGCTGGGTGCATGACGATCCTCAGGTGGCCACCGATAAGGCCCGGGCCCTGACCTTTGGCGCGCTTCGTCGAGTAGCCAACCATGAGCCGCTGGAGCGGATGTCGGTGGAGATGTGCCCTGATGTGCTGGTGATCGGCGGCGGTGTCTGCGGGATGACCGCAGCCTTGGAGCTGGCCGACGGGGGCAGTCATGTCTATCTGGTCGAACGGGAGGGCACTCTGGGCGGAAACGTGGCCCGGGTGGACCTCACCGCTCCCTACCTCGATTCGGCTCGTGACCTGATCACAGCTTTGGTCACCCGGGTCGAGGAACACAAGCGCATCGAGGTGTTGCTCCACTCCCAGGTCAGCTCGCTTGAGGGATTCGTCGGCAACTTCACGGCCACGGTGGAGACTATTTGGGGTGACGGGGCTTCGGTCAGTCAGTTCCGAGTCGGAAATGTGGTGGTCGCTACCGGCTATAAAGAGTTCGACGCTTCGCGGGTCGTCCACTACGGCTATGGAAAGCTGCCCAACGTCATCACTTCGTTCGAGTTCGAGAAGATGCTAAGAGCGGGCCGCATCCAGACCAAAGAGGGCAAGATCCCGCAGTACGTGGCCATCATCCACTGTGTGGGCAGCCGCAGCAAGGAGTTCCACACCTATTGCTCGCGGGTGTGCTGTATGACGGCTCTCAAGTATGCCCACGAGGTGAAGTCAGCGATCCCCAACTGCTACGTGAGCGACGTGTACATAGACATGCACGCCTTCGGCAAAGGCCACGAGGACTTCTACAAGCGGGGATCAGAAGCCAAGACCCTGTTCCTGATGTACGCGAAGAATGACCATCCGGTGATCCGCAAGGCCGGTCCGGGTGATGACTGCGAGATGCTCATCGAGGTCAACGAGAAGCTCTCCGGGGAGCAGATCGAGATACCGGCGGATCTGGTGATATTGATGGTCGGCATGGAAGCTCGCGAGGATTCCGAGGCGGTGGCTCGCCTGGTCAACATCAGCCGCGACAAGGATGGCTGGTTCATCGAGAGTCATCCGAAGCTCGATCCGGTGGCTACTACCACCGACGGGATCTACATAGCGGGCGTGTGCGCGGCCCCCAAGGACATCCCCGATACAGTCGCCCAGGCTCGGGCGGCGGCTGGGCGTATCTTGGCCAAGACCATCCGCGGGAGCATCGAGATCGATGCCGTCTTCGCCGAGATCGACGAGGACAAGTGCTCCGGCTGCCGGGTCTGCAACACCCTGTGTCCGTACTCGGCTATCACCTATGACACGGGCAAGAAGAAGAGCACGGTCATCAGTGCCGTGTGCAAGGCTTGTGGGGCTTGTGTTGCCGCCTGTCCGTCGGGGGCTATCAAGGCCCGTCACTTTACTGACAGCCAGATCTTCGCGCAGATCGAGGGGGTACTGGCATGAGCTACGAACCCAAAATGGTGGGATTCCTCTGCAATTGGTGCTCGTACACGGGGGCTGACTTGGCTGGTACCAGCCGTGTGCATTACGCGCCCAACATCCGCATCATACGAGTGATGTGCACAGCCCGGATCGACCCGACCTTCGTGCTCAAAGCCTTGCGGGAAGGAGCCGACGGGGTGCTCATCTGCGGTTGCCATCCGGGCGACTGCCACTACTCCGAAGGCAACTACAAGATGATGCGCCGCTACCCCTTGCTCAAGAAGATGCTGACCGATTTCGGAATCGAGCCGGCGCGGGTGCGGCTGGAATGGGTCAGTGCCAGTGAGGGGCAACGTTTCGCTGAAGTGGTGAACGACATGACGCAACGGGTGCGTGAACTCGGTCCCAGTCCGATCCAGCAGACACTCGCTCAAGACATGGCGGAGAGGTGAGCGATGGCCGATAAGAAATTGCAGATCGCGTTGTATTGGGGCGCGGCCTGCGGGGGTTGTGATGTAGCCGTACTCGACACCAACGAGTTCATCCTCGACGTGGCGGCCGTGGCCGACATCCGGATGTGGCCTATCGCAGCCGATGGCAAGTACAAGGATATCGAGGCTATGGCCGATGGAGAGTTGGACTTGGCCATCTTCAACGGCGGCGTTCGCAACTCCGAGAATGAGCACATCGCCCATCTCCTGCGGCAGAAGAGCAAACTGCTGGTGGCTTTCGGCTCATGCGCCTATATGGGTGGCATCCCGGGTCTGGCCAATCTCACCTCTCGGGAAAAGATCCTGGAGACAGCCTACTTGCGTAACCCTTCGATCGAATGGGGCAACCGGGTAGTGCCGCAGCCGGAGACCAGGCTCAACGGCAAAGAGCTGGAAATACCCAAATTCTACCGGCGGGTGTACAAGCTGGATCAGGTGGTCGACGTCGACTACTACATCCCAGGCTGTCCTCCCCAGCCCGACCGGGTGCGGGAGACCCTCCTCGCCGTGGTCAAGGGCGAACTCCCGCCCAAGGGCTCGGTAGTGGGAGCGTTCGACCATGCCCTCTGCGAGGATTGTCCGCGGACCAAGAACGAAAAGAAGGTCAAGAAGTTCTACAGGCCGTGGGAGATCAAGGCCGATCCCGATACCTGCCTCCTCGAACAGGGAGTGCTTTGCTGCGGAGTGGCCACTCGCTCTGGATGCGGTGTGCGCTGTCCGACCAGCGGCATACCTTGTCGTGGTTGCTATGGGCCTCCTCCTGGGGTCACTGACCAAGGAGCCAAGTTGGCCAGCGCCGTTGCTTCCATAGTCGACAGCAAGGATCCGAACGAAATCGAGGAGATCTTGGCGGGACTGCCTGACTTTACCAGCTTCGCCTACCGGTACGGTGTCGCCGCCTCGCTTCTGCAAAGGAGCTACCGACAATGACCAAGACCATCGTCATCGATCCCATCACCAGACTCGAGGGTCACGGCAAGATCTCGATCTTCCTGGATGAGCAGGGGGCAGTCGAAGACTGCTATTTCCAGATACCCGAATTCCGCGGGTTCGAGCAGTTCGTGGTCGGGCGGCCCCTCGAGGAGCTCCCCCGTATCGTGACCCGTATCTGTGGAGTGTGCCCCGCCAGTCACCACATGGCGAGCGCCAAGGCGGTCGACGCCTGCTTCGGCAACGAGGTGGCGCCGGTCGCTCACAAGCTGCGTGACATGTATTACAACGCTCACTACATCCATAGCCACACGGCTCATTTCTACGCCTTGGCGGCACCGGATTTTGTCATGGGACCGGACGCGGACCCCGCGGTGCGGAACATCTTGGGCGTGGTAGCCAAGGTGGGCCTAGAGATCGGGGGCAAGGTCATCCGCTGCCGCGGCCTCGCCCAAGAGATCCAGCGCATCATCGGCGGGCGGAACACCCAGGACATCTGGTGTCTGCCCGGAGGAGTGGCCAAGCCGCTCAAACCCGAGGAGCTGGAGCAGATCAAGCCGTGGGTGGATGAGCTGTACGACTTCACGTTGTTCAGTCTGCAGCTTTTCGCCGACGTGGTCTTGAACAATCCCCAATACGTGGACTTGATTCTGAATGGCCCCTACACTCTCGACGTGCAGAACATGGGGCTAGTGGATGACAACAACGCCCCCAACTTCTACCACGGCAAGGTCAGGGTGGTGGACTACGAGGGCAACGAGATCCACAAGTACGAGCCCAAAGACTACGCCGAATACGTCGCTGAGCACGTAGAGCCCTGGTCGTATCTCAAGTTCCCCTTCCTCAAGAAACGCGGGTGGAAGGGCTTCGTGGAAGGTATCGACTCCAGCATCTACTGTGCCACGCCTTTGGCGCGTCTTAATGTGGCCGATCGCATGGCCACTCCGCGGGCCCAGGAAGCCTTCGAACAGATGTACGCGACGCTGGGGGGTCATCCTAGCCGGGCTCTTCTTGCCCAACATTGGGCCCGGTTGATCGAGATGGTCCAGAATGCGGAGACCTTGAAAGCCTACTGTGCTGATCCAGAGATCACCAGCGATGAAGTGCGGGTCATCCCGCGGACCATCACGGGTGAAGGCGTGGGCATAGTGGAAGCGATGCGGGGGACGCTCACCCATCACTACACTTGTGACGAACAGGGTATATGTACAAGCGCCAACTTGATCGTAGGCACGACCAACAACAACGCTCCCATCCACATGGTGACCAAGAAGGTGGCTCAGGCGCTTATCAAGCCCGGCGTGGAGCCGGACCAGGGTCTACTCAACATGATCGAGATGGCCTTCCGCGCCTTCGATCCTTGCTACAGCTGCGCCACTCACAGTCTGGGCAAGATGCCACTGGAGGTCGCCATCTACCGGGGCGCAGAGTTGGTCAAGACGATCAAGCGCAACTGCTGAGCCGCGCGAGCAGCGACGCCAAAGCAAGTCCGAAGCCGGGGCGGTGCCGTCGTCGGCTCTGCCTTGGCGTATCTAGCGGAAGGGGGACAAGATGGTAGGGATCGAAGATGTCAGATGCTGCGAGCTTTTCAAGGACCTGAACGAAAGGGAGCTGGAGGAGGTGGCTAAGATAGCCACCATCGAGAAGCGGGGCGCAGGTACACGCATCATCCGCGAGGGCACCCCAGCTGGCGCCCTCTACCTTCTCAAGGAAGGCAGAGTGGTGGTCCGCATGAGCAGCCGGGACGGGCACGAGGTCAATGTGGATGAGCTGGGGCCGGGGAGCGTCTTTGGCTGGTCGGCCGTCCTGGACGATCAGCTGTTCCGGGCTGACATCTGGGCCCTGGAGGACTGCACCATCGTAGTGGTGGATGGCGACAAGCTGAAGAAACTGTTTGACGCCAACAACCACATCGGTTACCGGGCAGTGCGCATGATCGCGGGCATAGTGGCCAGCCGTCTCGAGAAACTCCGCTCTCGTCTGGTCGACCAGCCGTTCTCCAAGCAGTACCTCGCGCCCACTCGCACCGTAACGATTCCGGCGACGAGCGAGAAGAGCGAGATGCGGACCATGCCCTGCCCGGACTGCTCCACACCGAACCGGCCCTTCGCTGTAGTCAACGAGACCGAACAGTACCGTTGCAAGAAGTGCGGCATGGTCTACTACTCGCCGGTAGGTTGCGAGACGGGACCCGTGGTACCGAGCGCAGAAAAGCCGACCGAGGCGGCGCGCCTGGGTGAGAACTGGATGGCCTCTACCCCCGTGAGTGGCTGACGGGTGGCCTACGGGGAAATGCACACAGGTTCGTCAAGCAGAGCAAGGGCCTCGGCCACTATCTCTTCGACGATCCTGGGGTAGGCGGACTCGAGCAGGGGGGTCATCTGCTCCGAGAAGGTGAAGTTATCGATTATCTCCACGGCGAAGATGTGGATGTTCTCTGGGCGGGGTATGCGGGCCCCCAGGAGTCGGCCGAGCTCAAGAGCCGTGGTAAAGTTCGCGTCGTGGATGTTGGTCAGATTCAAGGTCTCGCGAAACGACTCCCCGGTCAGGCGATACCAGGTGCCGGGCGGACCGCCGCCTCCCTTGATGGCGTCGAATACGATGAGCCTGTCGTAGCCCGCGATGACGTCAAGCAGCTCGAGTCCGCCTACCGAGCAATCGACCCGATAATGCACGTGGGGACGCTCTCCAGCCCGAGCTTGGCACTCTCGGGCAAGCCGTATCCCCACAGCGTCGTCGCTGAGGATGGGGTTGCCCATGCCGAGTACGAGGGTCTCACCAGGTTGCATGGTGCCCATATTACCGTGGGAGTGCCCCCCGAGGCCGCTGTCAGGGGGCCTTCAGGCACGAGCCTTCTCTCTGGGGGACCTTCAGGCCTGACTTTCTTTCCAGAGGGCCCACATGCATGAATTGAGCATTGCTCTTGCTCTTGTCGAGCAGGTGGAAGCGGTGAGAGCAGCGCATGGCGAGCGGCCGGTGGTGGCGGTGGGGGTGCGCGTCGGCAGCTGGCGCTCGGTGGTGCGGGAAAGCCTTGTCTTCTACTACGAGGCGGTCACCCGGGGTACCGCTCTCGAAGGTTCCCGACTGGAGGTGGAGACGGTCCAAGCCACCGCCGCCTGCCGCGCCTGCGGGGAGCGGTTCGAAGTGGAGGGGCCCTTCTTGATCTGCCCCCGGTGCGGTGCGGTCGGGGGCGAGCTCCTGAGCGGCGATGAATTGCAGTTGGTGAGCGTAGAGCTGGAGGATTAGCCACCGCATGGCTAACGACCGAAGGATTGCCCACCGCAGGGCCGCCCACCGCAGAGCTGGCCACCGAGGCACCTCCGAACAAAGACTAGTGAACACAAGGACTGAAGGGAAAGGTGCGCAAGTTCATGGAGATCCGGGTACTAGAGAACATCCTTGAGGCGAACGATCAAGCGGCGGACCAGAATCGGCAGCGGTTACAAGAAGCGGGGGTGGCGGCGCTCAACCTGATCAGCGCCCCAGGCGCAGGAAAGACCGCGCTTCTGGAGAGGGTAATACCCTTGCTAAGCCCGCGCTACCGGGTGGGAGTGCTCGAAGGGGACATTGCGACCACCCGGGACGCGGAGCGGATCGGGGCGCTGGGAGTTCCCGTGATCCAGCTTCTGACCAACGGCGGTTGTCATCTGGAGGCGGCGCTAGTAGCGCGGGGGCTGGCCGAGCTTCCGCTTGAGGGGCTGGATGTAGTGTTCATCGAGAACGTGGGGAACATCGCCTGCCCGGCTGAGTTCGATCTCGGGGAAGCCGCTAAAGTGGGTCTGTTGAGTGTGACCGAAGGGCACGACAAACCCGCCAAGTATCCCCTTCTGTTCCATGAACTGAAAGCCCTCGTTCTCAATAAAGTGGACCTCCTCGATTACACCGACTTCGATATGGAAGTGTTCCTGCGTGACTTCCGCCGCATGAACCCGACCGCTCCTCTCATCCAGGTCTCCTGCCGCACCGGAGCCGGCGTTGAGGAGTTCGCGGCCTGGGTGGAGCAAGCCATCGAGCAAGTCCGCAGAGCGGCCGCCGTCTCCCGGTGACCGAGACCGGGCCTGACAAGCCGGCAGCCGATGCCGCGACGCTGGACGGGGTGGTGCGCGTCCGCGCGCGGATCACGGGCCGCGTGCAGGGGGTGGGCTTTCGCCCGGCTATCTACAGGCATGCGGTCTCCTGCCGGTTGGCAGGGTTTGTGCGCAACGACCCCGGCGGGGTGACTCTGGAGGTGGAGGGTAGTCGCCAGGCTGTGGAGGAGTTCTTCTCGACGCTTCCGCGTGGTCTGCCCCGCCAGGCCGTCGTCACTTCGGTGGTCACGGAAGAAGTGCCCCCCCAAGGAAGTGGGCGTTTCGAGGTGGTGGTGTCGCAGAACGAGGGGCCTGTGACAGTACAACTGCCTCCCGACCTTGCCACTTGCGAGGCTTGTCTGGTAGAGCTGCATGACCCCGCCGACCGGCGCTATCGCTACCCCTTCACCAACTGTGTCGATTGCGGTCCTCGTTTCACCATCATCCAGGCTCTCCCCTACGACCGGGTGAACACCTCTATGGACCGTTTCCGGCTGTGTCCGGAATGCGCCCGCGAGTACCACGATCCGGCCGACCGGCGTTTCCATGCTGAGCCTAACGCCTGCCCGGTATGCGGCCCTCGCCTTCGCTTGCTGGGGGAGCAAGGGGCTGTTCTGGCCGAGGGCGAAGCGGCTCTTCAGCAGGCCCGGGGCATGCTTCGGGAGGGCGCCATAGTGGCTGTGAAGGGGCTGGGCGGCTACCACTTGGCCTGCGATGCCTTCAATACCCAGGCAGTGGCTCGCCTGCGTGACCGCAAACAGCGCCCCCACAAGACCCTGGCGGTGATGCTGCCGGACTTGGCGACGGTCTACCGCTATTTCCGGCCCACCCCCCAAGAAGTCGAGGAACTCCTTTCTCCAGCCAGACCGATCGTGGTTCTCGACGGGGTACTCAGTCCGTTGGTGTCCCCCGACACCCGTGACACCGGCGTGTTTCTCCCCTATACGCCTCTGCACCATCTGCTGCTCGCTGGGTTCGAAGCGTTGGTCATGACCAGCGGCAATCGCTTGGAAGAGCCCATAGCCCAAGATGAAGCGCAGGCTCTCAAGCTGCTCCAGCAAGGAATAGCCGACGCGGTGCTGGCTCACGATCGGCCTGTGCTTCACCGCTGTGACGATTCGGTCCTCCGGGTGGTGGAAGGCGGCCGCTGTTTTCTGCGTCGATCCCGGGGTTACGTGCCCACGCCGCTTCCCCTAGCCGCGGACTCCCCTGTGGTTCTTGCTACCGGGAGCGATCTTAAGAACACCTTCTGCTTGGTGGTGCGGGGGCAAGCCTATCTGTCCCAACACATCGGCGATCTGGCCGACCACGCCACCTATGCCTTCTTCGAGGCGGAGATAGATCGCTGGCTGGAACTGCTCAGGGTCACTCCCGCGCTCGTGGCCCACGATCCTCATCCTGCCTACTTGTCGTCCCGCTATGCTTCCCGCCTGGACGGTATCTCCCTGTTGCCGGTGCAGCATCATCACGCCCACGTCGCCAGCGTGATGGCGGAGCATGACCTCAAGGGGCCGGTCATCGGGGTGGCTCTGGACGGCACGGGCTATGGGGAGGAGGGATCGGTCTGGGGTGGGGAGTTCCTGTTGGCTGACCGCTGTCACTTCGAACGGCTTGGTCATTTCCACCTCTACCCGCTACCCGGGGGAGAGAAAGCCATAGAGGAGCCCTGGCGTATGGCCGCGGCGATCTGCCGACTGGAAGGGATCGAGTGGACCGGGCCTGCGGCCCGCTACGAGGATGTGGCGCGCTTGCTCTCCGCCGGAATAAACTGTCCCTTGACTTCGAGCGCCGGGCGATTGTTCGACGCGGCAGCGGCTCTGCTCGGCCTATGTGAAGAAGCCGGATACGAGGCCCAGGGAGCGATCAGGCTGGAGGCCGCCGCTGACCTTTCGGTGCGCAGGCGCTACTCTTACGAACTGCACGAGCGCTCGGACGCGACCGGTCTTACGGCGCTGGACTTTGGCCCCGCCTTCGTGGCGATGGTGACGGAGGCGCGCAAGGGGGGCGCCGTGAGTGAGCTCGCGGCGGCCTTTCATAACACTATCGTGGCGGGCTGTGCCGAACTGGCAGCCCGGCTGGCCCAGGAACGGGGTCTCAAAGAGGTAGTGCTTTCCGGAGGTGTGTTCCAGAATCGGTTGGTGCTCACGCGTTTGGGTAAGGAGCTTCGAGAAAGAGGACTGGCCGTGTACACGAACAACATAGTCCCGACCAATGATGGAGGTCTGGCGCTGGGACAAGCAGCAGTGGCGGTGGCTCGCTGGGAGGCGGGGGAGTTGCCATGTGCCTAGCAGTGCCCGCCCAGGTGGTTTCTATCCGGGGCGACCTGGCCCAGGTTTCGGTAGAGGGGGCTTTGCGCGAGGTGCACCTGGGTCTGGTAGATGACGTCCAGGTAGGTGACTACGTTCTGGTCCACGCCGGTTTTGCCCTCGAGCGTTGGACCGAAGAAGATGTTCAGGAGTGGAGGGCCATCCTAGACGGCACCTGGCCGGGAAGGACCGAGTGAAAATGGCGCTGTCGTTCAACCAGGGCGACTCCGCGCGCGGCGGGCCGAGCGCCGACCGACTCGCCGTCATCAGGCAGCAGGCGGAAGCTCTAGACCGACCGGTGCGGCTCATGGAGGTGTGCGGCACGCACACCATGGTGGCTTTCCGAAGCGGACTGCGGTCGCTACTCCCCGAGAACGTCCTGCTCATATCGGGGCCCGGCTGTCCGGTTTGTGTGACTCCTAATGGCTACCTCGACACAGCGGTCGAACTCAGCAAGCGGTCAGATGTGATCCTTACCACCTTCGGGGATCTGATGAGGGTGCCGGGCAGCATCTCCTCGCTGGAAAAGGAGCGGGCTCGGGGGGCAGCCGTCCAAGTGGTGTACTCGCCCTTGGATGCATTGGCTTTGGCTCGGGAGCGTCGCGACAAGAAGGTGGTCTTCCTTGCGGTCGGCTTCGAAACCACCGCTCCCGGGATAGCCCTCGTACTGCGGACTGCCCGGGAGGAAGGCCTCCAGAACTTCCTGGTGCTTTGTGCCCTCAAGACCATGCCCGCCCCCATGCGGGCGCTTGCCAGCGGGGGCGAAGTGGCGATCGACGGCTTCCTGGTCCCTGGACACGTGAGTGTGGTGACAGGGGCTCGGGCCTTCGCCTTCCTGGCTGAGGAGTTCGGTATACCTTGTGTAGTCACCGGTTTCGAGCCTGTCGATCTGCTGCAAGGGATCGGCATGCTGCTCCGGCAACTCAGCGAGGGCCGGGCTACCGTCGAGATCGAGTACACCCGGGCCGTCACGGCCGAGGGCAATAGGGAGGCGCAGCGGATAATGGCGGAGGTGTTCGAGGGCTGCGATGCGGAGTGGCGAGGGCTGGGCACCATCCAGGGAAGCGGACTCTGCCTGCGTGAAAGCTACAGCGGGCACGATGTGGTGGCGTGCCTCGGGCTGGAGGTGGCGGCGGGCCGTGAGCTTGCTGGCTGTCGCTGTGGTGATGTGTTGCGCGGGGTGCTCGCTCCTCCCGAGTGCCCACTCTTTGAGCGGGTTTGTAGCCCGGCCAGCCCTCGAGGGCCCTGTATGGTCTCGAGTGAAGGGGCCTGTGCGGCGTGGTGGCGGTACGGAAGGAGGGCCTGATGACCTTGCCGAGGTTGAAGACGGACCGGGTCTTGCTCGGCCACGGAGGAGGAGGACTGCTCACCAAGGAGTTGCTTGAAGCGGTCATCGTGCCCGCGCTGGACAATCCGCTCCTGCATCCCCTGGATGACGCCGCTCTGTTGCCGGTGGAAGGGTCTGGCGGGGTGGAGCTCGCTTTCACCACCGACAGCTACGTGGTCTCCCCCCTCTTCTTCCCAGGCGGAGACATCGGGCGCCTATGCGTCGCCGGTACTGTGAACGACTTGGCCGTCAAGGGGGCGCAGCCGCTGTGGATGAGCCTGGGCCTGGTCCTGGAGGAAGGGCTGGCGATCGCAGAGCTGGAGCGGGTCATCTCTTCCATTGCCGAGACCGCGCAAGCGGCTGGCATCCGGGTAGTGACCGGTGATACCAAGGTGGTGGAGCGGGGGCGCGGAGACGGCCTATACATCAACACGGCAGGGATAGGTCGGGTCGTGGCACCCCACCCGCTAGGCCCAAGCTGCATCAAACCGGGCGACCACATCATCGTCAACGGCACTTTGGGTGATCACGGGATGGCTATCATGGCTCAGCGCTCAGGGATCAGCTTCTCCACGGAGTTGCGAAGCGACTGTGCTCCCCTCTGGGACCTTGTCCAGATGGTGCTGGAAAGCGGGGTCGAGTTGCACGCGATGCGTGACCTCACCCGGGGGGGACTGGCAGCGGCTCTGTGTGACTTCGCCGAAAGCAGCGGATACGGGCTCAAGGTGCGAGAGAACGATCTGCCGGTGCGGCCCGAGGTGCGAGGAGCTTGCGACCTGTTGGGGTTCGAACCCATCGCCGTGGCCAATGAGGGGAAGATCATGTTCGTCTGTGCAGCGGAGTCCGCCGACTTGATGTTGGCGACCTTGCGCGCCCACCCTCTGGGGCAGGAGGCTGCGGTAATCGGGGAGGTGACTGCGGAAGCTCCCGGGATGGCCCTGCTGGTCACCCGCATCGGGGGTGAGCGGATCATAGACATGCCGCCTGGGGAGACCCTGCCCCGCATCTGCTAGCAACGGTCGGGGCTGGAAGGGCCACCCGCTACGACTGTCCCTCTGCTGTCCGTCTGGGGCGGAAGCCCCCGGCGCAGCCTACCCTTCCCGGGGGTTGTTCGAGTCGGGGGCATTTCCACCCTACTCCAGGCGGGGAGCGGGCGGCGGAGCCTGGCTATGCTCCGCTATCAGCCGATACGCCGGCAACATAGAATGATATCTCGTATACGCTCAGTGATAAATCGAGTAGTGATTCTCTTCACTGCGTGCTAGACTGCACCCAGACTGTCGTCCGTAGTAGGGGGAGTTTATGACGAAGATACTGATCGTTGACGACGACCCGGACATGGTGGCAGCCAGCCGTCTGGTCCTCGAACGCGAGGACTTCGAGGTGGCGAGTGCTTCCAACGCCGGGGAGGGGTTGAGCGCGGTCGAGACGCTGAAGCCCGACCTCTTGATCCTCGACGTCATGATGGAGGAGCCCGATGACGGGCTACGCATGGCCCGCGAACTACGTCGGAGAGGCCACGAGCTTCCCATCCTGATGCTGACCAGCGTCAATCAAGCCATGGGCGTCCAAATCGACAAGGACGAGGAGATCGTCCCTGTGGATGAGTTCATGGAGAAGCCTATCGATCCTGGGCGGCTGGTGGAAGCAGTCCGGGCTCTGTTGAAGGCGCGGGGAGGTGAGTGATGGCTCTCATCACCGAGCGGGACAGGCTGCGGGAAGACGTTATAGCCATCGCTGAACTCACCGGCTTCAACCGCAGCTCGCTGATTCCCATCCTGCAAGAGGTCAAGGCCAAGTACGGCGGTATCGACAGCTACGCGATGCAGCTCATCGCGGATGTGCTCGACATTCACCCGGTCGAAGTCTACGGAGTGGCCACTTTTTACGCTTTCCTTCGCCCCGAGACCGAAGGTCGCTTCGTGTTCCGTCTATGCCGGACCCTCTCGTGCGAATTCGCCGGGAAGGACCTGGTGGCTCGACAGTTGAGGGAGGACCTGGGCCTGGAGTTCGGTGAGACCTCGCCCGATGGCGCCTTCACTCTTACCTGGACCAACTGCTTAGGCATGTGCGATCAGGGACCGGCCATGCTGGTCAACGACCGGGTCTACACGCAGCTTACTCCCGCCAAGGTGCGCACCATCGTGGACGAGTATCGCACCTTGGTCGAGGAGCAGGGCGTCGAGAGAGTTTCGGAGCGTGCAAGATGACTGTGCAGACTGTGATCGAGACCCGGGTCAAGGGACTGACCTTTGCCACCATCCCAGCGGGAGAGGGGCTCGCCAAAGCCTTGACCATGTCCCGCGGGGACATCATCGACTTGATCAGCGACTCCAAGCTCAAGGGGCGTGGGGGAGCCGGCTTCCCGACCGGACTCAAGTGGAACCTCGCTGCCGCGGAGAAAAGGACGCCCAAGTACCTCATCTGCAACGCCGACGAGGGCGAGCCAGGCACCTTCAAGGACAGGGTCATCCTCACCGACTACGCCGACCTGGTGATCGAAGGTATGACCATCGGGGCGCGGGCTATCGGGGCCGCCCTGGGGCTCATCTATCTCCGTGCCGAGTACGCCTACCTTAAGCCGCACCTGGAAGAGGTCATCGACTCCCGGCGGGAGCAGGGGCTCTTGGGCAAGAACATCGGAGGAGTCGAAGGGTTCGACTTCGACGTAGTGGTCGGGCTGGGTGCTGGCGCCTATGTCTGCGGGGAGGAGACGGCGCTCATCGAGTCTCTGGAGGGCTTCAGGGGCGACCGGCCGCCTTTCCCGGTGGTCTCGGGTTTCTTGCACCGACCCTCGGTGATCAACAACGTGGAGACCCTGGCCTGGGTGGCGTGCATCTTGGCGAAGGGAGCGGAATGGTTCAAGAGTTCGGGCACTGCCACCTCCACCGGGCGCAAACTCTTCAGTGTCTCGGGTGACTGTGCCCGGCCTGGGGTCTACGAGTTCCCCTTCGGGATCACCATAGCCGAGCTCCTGGAGGAAGTCGGCGGGGAGAACGCCAAGGCTGTGCAAGTGGGCGGGGCCTCCGGTCGCTGTGTTCCCCGGTCTCTTTTCTCGCGACGCATCGCCTTCGAAGACGTGCCTACTGGGGGGTCGATCATCGTTATAGGCCCCGGACGGGACATGCTCGAGGTGGCTCACAACCTACTCGAGTTCTTTGTCGACGAATCCTGTGGGCAGTGCACACCTTGCCGG
>FWPV01002564.1_pt1 | contig 44207 bp, 65 predicted proteins | sample 2228371 | NCBI WGS metagenome assembly FWPV01 (sample SAMEA103939776, study PRJEB20133) | metagenome
GGATGCTGTAGAATTTGCAGCCCTGGGACCATGCTTGGCCTGTACGTAGCGTTCAGCTCGGCAAGCTCGGCGGCATCGAGATCAAATTTCGCTACATTGTTTTTGACCTGGAATGCGATCTCAATGGCCCAAGTGGACGGTATGGCTCCCGACAGTTCATCGAGCACGATCGTCGTTCCAGTCAAATCAGTCTCGACCAGACTTTCAATCTTCTGATGACGCCAAAGATAGCGGCCACTATGATTCTCAACGCTGGCACCAATAGCAGCAGCGCAGTCGAACGTGTCCTTGATCTGCTGGTCGGCCGGCGTTGTGCCCGTGGCGTCAGCGCCGAACATCGCAAAATTGACGACGGGCTCGGCAATTTCCCACCATGCGTCATCGGCGCTTTGGAACTTGCCACTATGCGCCGGTTCCGCGGCAACCTTGATATATGTCGCCGCAGCATAATCAGACCCGCTGTCCCACCGGTCGACAATGGCGGTCGTGACGCCAGACAAATCTGCGGCGGCAGCTGCCGCCCTGGTCGCATATCGGGCAACACTGGATGCAGCAGCCACAGCCGCATCCCGCGCCGCCTCTGCCTGCGCCACCAGCGCCGCGACGTCCTGATCCGAGATCATCCGCGCCGTGCTGTCGGCCGTCCGCACCCGGAACCACACTTCCTGCCCCGCGCCAAGCGCGCTGGCATTGGTCCCCCGCGGCGTCTTCAGCGTCAGCGCCGCGCCGCCATTGATGGCGATCGTCACCGTCACCGCCGTCGTCGCGCGGAACAGCGAAAACATCACCACCGATCCGTCGATCACGGGCTCCGGCGTGGTGATCTGGATGGCGTTCGCGGTGCCGGCGCCGGCGTCCGTGCCGGGAATATAGGCCCGCCCGCGCGCCCGGATCACCTGCCAGTTGCCGGCATAGATCGAGGTCGAGGGGTTGGCCTTGATCGCGACCAGCCGGTCGCCCAGCCCGAACGTCACGGTGCCTGTCGTGCCGGCCGTGGTCACCAGCCAGGCATCGCCCAGCGCCGCCGTGCCGCCGCCCGGAAACGTGCCGGACGATGCATCCCACTCGCCGCGCAACGTGCCGGCGTCGGACAAAGCATCCACCGTCCGCTCCATCTCCGTGCCCCAGTTGGCGGCGTCTGCGGGAGAAATCTGCCGGGCCGTGCCGTCGATATTATAGCCGGCAAAGACCTGCTCGGCCGTCTGCGTCAGGATGACCATGGGGTTCCTCAAACTGTGATGATGATGGGATCGCAAAAGGCTCGGACGATCAGTCCGGATCGGAGGTGAAGTAGGTCAGCGCAGGACCCGCCGTCCCGTCGCTGGTCAGGCACTGGATACGCCATTCCGCATTCGCGCCGGTTTCGCCAAATTCCGGGAATGTCTTTTCTTCCTGCGGCCGACAGGTCTGCGTTTCCTGCGTCGTCCACTCGCCGAGCGCGTTTTTCTTTTGCAGACGCAGCGCCACGACGCGCAGCTGTGTCGCCTTGACCGTCACGTCGAGCGTCATTCCGCCACCGCCGGAGACATAGGTCGGCGCCGCCGGCGTCGTGTTGTCGACACCGACGACACCGGACAGCACGTCGGAAAAGGCGCTGCCGTCCTCGTCCTCGAAAACGCGCACGCGGGTCTCCACCGTCTGCCCTTCAAGATCGACCGCCGCATAGGCAAAGCTCTGCGTCTCGGTCATCGACGTCCAGGGATCCGGCAGCCCGCCGGTAATGCTGCGGTAATTCGCCTCGACGACGTCATAGGTGTCGTCCAGCGCATAGCCAACGCGGAATTCCTTGGCCCCGCCCGGATAGGTCACCTGAAGCTGCTCCGCCGGCATGTCCGGCGTCTCGATATCCGAGGTATAGCCCAGCTCCGGAACGGGATCGGGCGGCAACGCCTCGTCGGTCGCCGGATTCCAGGCGCTGAGCGCCGGCCAGCTGGTAAACGGGATTGTCACGCGCCCCGCCTCGTCGTCGATTTCCGCAACACCCAGCCGCACAAGATCGAGATCTCCGGTGTCCGGCTCCTCGATTTCGCCATAGATCAGGCCCCAGGCAGCAAGCCCCACCATATTGGTCTGCATCACGCCGTGATCGGCCCGCGCCAGCGCGAATTTGCGCCGGGCAATACGCTGCGCCTGCGCCGCCGAAGGGCAAAACGGCAGCTCAAGATCGAAATATTTCGGGCCGTAGCGGTCAACCTCGCTGTCGATCCGCGCCCAGCCGATCCCGTCGAGGTTGATATCGGCCATCTCGTAATTGCGCTCGGGCGAATAATATTTGACCCGGCAGATATTTGGCCGTTCCACGGCCTCCGGCCCGGAGCGCCAGTCATAGTCGACAATGTCGCGCGGCGAAAAATCGATCTCAGCCTCGGGCGCATCCTCGATCAGGTCGAAATAGATCAGCCCCTCGCCCGTCATGCGCATTTCCGCGCCGACACTATCGAGAAACTGCTGCATGGTCGCGCCGCGCTCGCTTTCCCAGGCCCACATGCCCCAGGCGCGCGCGCGCTTTTCCGTGCCGGTGCGCGTGGTCACGGTCGCATCTGCCGCGTCGGCAGAGGCCGCAATCCGCGTCCAGTCGAAGCGCGCGGCCGGAAAGGCCGGATCGCGCCGCAGCACATGCGCGCAGACCAGGATCCCATTGTCCGACCATTTCCAGGTCGAAGGCGTGCCGGCAGCCTGCGTCCCGTCGCGCGGGTCGTAGACCTTGGAAGCGCGCACGAGCCATTCCGTGTCGGGCACTCCGGACTGGTAGAGCTTGAGATAGGTCTTGCTGTCGAGGCCGGGATTAAAAAAAGTCACCAGCGATTGAGCAATCCCGCGCACCTTGTGCGCCGTCGTCCAGATGCCGGGAAAGGTGGAAACGAGCGTCGGCCAGGCGGTTTCGGCGCCCGTGCCCAGCTTGTCCTCGATCTTCATCCAGCTGCCGCCGGTCCGCCGCGCCCAGGGCGGACTGGTGACGCTGCCGTCGGGATCGACCACCACCTCGCGCCCGCCGACGAAATACGCCTCCACGGCGTCGATCGGCCCTTGCAGCCGCGCCAGAAGGCGATAGCGCGTTGATCCGTCGGTATTGCCGAAGGCCTTAAGCCCTGCCACGCGCACGCGGCCGACGCCCTCGATCACCGAGCTTTCGCCGCTTTCAAAAACGCTCTTGACGTCGGATGGCTTGACGGCCCCACCTCGCCGGCTCGCCCAAAACGATGCCGCGGCCAAACCGCCATAGACGATCGCATTGGCCGCAATGGTGGCGATCGTGCCCGTAACAGTCGCGGCAATCGCGGTCGAAGAGAGCAAGAATCCATGAATCGCGGTTGCGATCAGCGACACCGGGTCGGCAAGCGCCGCCGTCGTCTCGATGAGATAGGCAGCACTCGACAAGAGCAGCAGTTTGCGCAGTTTCATGAGATCGCCCAGGCCCTGACTGTCTGGCGTGGCCGCAGCACCGCCACACCCCGCGGCGCCCCGCGCCATGCGAAATACCCACCAGCGAGAAAGATCCCGCCGACCTGAACCCCGCGCACGTCGATGATCCCGACATCGCCGCGCTCCGCCTCGAACGTCTCCGGATAGCCGTTCTCGCGCATTACCCGGTCCCAAAGCGCCTCGAGCGATCCGGCCACCTCGATCAGCCGGCGAGCCTCTTCCTCACTGCCCCAGTGCGGCCGGCTCACCACGCGGCCCGTCCGCCGCTCCATCCAGCTCGCCACCCACGCGGTGCAGTCATCGGCGCCCCAGACCATGTCGCGGGCCTGCGCTTCATCGAGATGCGCCTGCAGAAGATCCCGAAGATCGCTCATGCCTTGATGATCTCGTTGACCTTGACGCCGACGAAGTTCAGGCCCTTGTCGCCGGGATAGCGCCACTCCTGGTCGGACGGCGTCCAGCGCCCGCCGAAGGGAAAGTTCTGGCTCTGCCACAGCGTCTCGATGGTGAACGACACGGTGCGCACGCCGATCCCGCTGCTCGCCCGCCGCGGCGAGGAGAGATAGCCGGGAAAGAGCTTCTTGAGGCCCGACGGCCAGACCTCCTGCGTCTCCTGGTCGAAGGCGCACCAGTAGAGATCCGCTGGCGCCCCCTCGATCTCGCGCGCCTGGTCCTTGACCGAGCGGATGAAATCGACATTGACGCCGGACAGCACGATCTCGACCTTCGCCGCCTGCCCGAAACGCGGGTCGGAGACGGCAGAAATCGACACCAGCTGCTGCCCGGCCGGGTCGGAAACCCCGCGCCATTCCAGCCCGCCAACCGTCTGGCGCCCGACGCCATTGTGCAGCCGCCATGTGCCCGAAGGCAGGCCCAGCTCAGCAAACCAGCCACGGGCAATATATGGCCGCCGCAGAAATTCCCGGTCAGCCTCTGAAAACAGCGCTGTCATGGAAATGATGACTCCAGATGATTTCCATGTTTCTCTTCGATGGAGGGGAGAGTGACATGGACAAGATTACGACAAGCGCAGCGTTTGAAACGGTGGTATCGCGGGCAGCATGGCAGAGGATGCTTGTTATGCTGGTCAGTCATGGTGTGCCAAAAGAGGCTGCCGCCGAATTGTGCATCGGCATGGCTGATCTGGTCCGGTCTTTGCATGTAACACCGGATCTGGATCGTCTTGCCGACATTACGGCGCTGCACTTTGAGGACATGGCGAACATGATGTTTGGCGGTGGCCTGCTTCCGAGAGAGCCTGACTGATCTCGATTTCTTTTGCCCAAAGCATCGCGACCTCTTGGGGAGAAAGCGTTGCAAACAGGGCGTTGCGCTCGGCCCGCGACATCTCGGACAGAGCAGCAAAGGTCACATCGCGGACGACGATACCGTCATTCATGATCTACTCCGTGAAATAATCGCGCACGTCGTCGTCAAAGACTTCGAACAGGGTGACGGTGGTCTCTTCCATATGGCCGAGCCCACGCGAAAGACTGGCGGCATCCTCGCCGGTCATGCGCATGGCGAGCACGGGGTTGAGCGTTGCTCTGTCGCTGGGCGTGATCGCCTTGCGCAGCGGCGGCCAGATCCGATAAACGCCGGGCGCGATGACCTCGGTCACGGTGTATTTGCCAAGGTGCAGCGGGCAAAAACCGAAGAAGTCGCCGTCGCCCAGGCTATGCCCCCAAAAGGCGGCGCCGAGCGAAACAACCGTCGCCCCCTTGGCCGCCGAAAGTGAAACGGCCACCGTCGGCAGGCTCGCCGCCCAGCCGGCCCCGTTCGCCCAGACTTCGCCGTTGGCCCAGCTGTTGCCGAAGCGGATCAGGCTGGCGCTGTAGCTCACGCCAGCCTCGCCAAAGGTCAGCCCGTCTGCATCGTAGAACGGCACCCGCGTCGCATTGGCGCCACCATGCATGCCAGTCACCCAGCCGCGCAGCCGCCGCGCCGCCTGGTCCTTGCACACCGGAAAGGTAAACCCATAGGCCCAGCCGCCGAAAGGCGAAGCCACCGTCTGCGTCAGCCCGCCGATCGATGTGGATGATCCCGCGCCTACCGCCCGCGGCCCGGACAGCGGCTGCCATGCGCGAATCCCAAGGCCTATCGGCCAGTTCAGAAGCCTAGCCATAGACCCCGCCCCGCGTCCGCTGCTGATTGACCGCCCCGACCGCCCGCTTTTCGATCGACTGATCGACGCGCTTCAGGGCGCTCTCGATCCGAGCCACCGCCCCCGCATCCGCCCCACGCGCGTCGATATGGTAGACAGGCGCATAAGTCCCCCCGCCCCGCGCCGTCTGCCCCGGCTTGGTGATCGACACCGTTTCGTTCGGGCTGGCGCGGAACGCCACCAGCTGGCTGTCGATCCCGCCGGCCCCGCCAACCTGGAACTCGCCGCCATTGGCAAAACCGAACAAACCGCCAAACAGGCCCTTGATCAGCCCGCCAAAGATCCCGCCGCCGAAATTGGCATTCTGCAGCAGGCTCTGGGCAATGCTGCCGATCGCGTCCAGCGCCACGTCGCGCCAGCTCTTGGTGCCCTTAATGGCATCGGCGATCGAGGAGCCGATACCGGAAAAGGCGCTTTCCATGCCCTGGCCGAGATCCGCCCCGACCTTTTCCATGCCGTCAAAGGCGGTGCGCACCCCGTCGGCCGTCTCGGTCGCCGTCGCGATAACGCCGTCCTTCATGCTCACCATGCCGTCGCCCAGGCCCTGCATGATGTTGACGCCGACTTCGTGCATCACCCGCGACGGCGAGTGAATGCCGAGTGTCTCCTTGATGCTCGAGGTGATGCTGTTGCCGATATCCGAGATTCCGGTCTTGACGCTTTCCCACTTGGCCTGGATGCCCTGCCAGAGCCCGTCGATGATTTGTCCGCCGATCTCGATCATTTGGCCGGGCAGGTCTGCAAAGACGTGATATATGTCGCGCGAAAACGTCTTGATTGACGAGGACACCGCGTTGACCTTGTCCACAACGCCATCCCAGGCGGCGACAAATCCGGCCCACGCGCCGCTCACGAATTCGGAAATTGACGTGCCAAGACGCTGGATTTCAGGCCAGAAAGCCACAACGCCAGCCGTCAGAAGGCCAATTCCGGCGACTGCCAGCGTGATTGGCGCCCCGATTGCTCCGATGGCCAGCACCACGGCCCCAAGTGGAATGGCAATCGCGCCCAGAACCGCCGTTAGCGCGCCACCCGTGCTGATAAATGTCTGAATTGCCGGGTCCAGACTGTGAAACCCGTCCGCCAGCGAGACGGCAAAATCGCTGATGGTCACCAGCGCCGGCAGCAGCGCCGTGGTAAGCGACGCAGCCAGACTGCCAGCCGCGCCCTGAAGGCGCGAAATATTGTCGTTGAAGGCCTCGGCATTCGCGCCCATTTCCTTCGAAAACACCTGCCCAAACCTGTCGGCTTCAGCCATCAGCGCCGCCAGCGCCTCCGATCCGCCATTGAGCAGCGGAATCATGTTGGCGCCGGACTTGCCCATCAGCTCCATAGCCAGAGCCGTCTTTTCGGCGCCGTCCGGCATGGCGGCGAACCTGTCAGCGACGTCCTTCAGAACATCGGTGACGGGCCGCAGCGAACCGTCCGCATTCGTCGCCGACACGCCGATCTGCTGGAATGTCGAAATCGCAGTCGCGCTGCCATTTTTCGCCTCGTTCATCGCTCGCGAAACCTTGCCGATCGAGGTTTGCAGCCCTTCAAACGACACGCCAGACAGGTCGGCCGCATATTTGAGGCGCGACAGCTCCTCGATCGGCACGCCCACCTTGGACGCCGCTTTGGACATATCGTCCGCACGGTCGATCGTGCTCTGGATCGCAATGCCCAGCGCGCTGGCAGCCGCAGACGCCGCCCCGGCAGCGATAGCCAGGCCGTTCTTCAAGGCCGAGCCCAAGGCATTGGCCTTGGCCTTGGCCTTGCCCGCATCTTTGTCGAACTGCGCCGTGTCCATGCCAAGCACGACACGCAGCGCACCGATAACAGCATTGCTCATGGATTATCTGCCCTTCACCCAGGCCGTCACCTTGGCCAGCTGGCTGCGCCAGTCGCCGGCCGGCTGTGCCTCCCGCCGTGCATCGCGCGAGAGGAGCTTTTCGAGCTTCACGAAGTCCTTGGCCTTTTCCGGCGCATAGGCCGTAAGCCGCGCGACATGCCAGACCGCCCAGGCTCGCGCGTCGTGTTCGTGGCGTCGCCGCCGGTGGGCGGCGGCGATCACCAGCTGAATCTCCCGGAGCGTCAGTCCCCAGAATTCGGAAGCGCTGTGCCCCGCCTCGATCCACGCGGAATGGAGATCCCGCCAGTTCAGCGGCTTCGCTTCGCCGGCGGCCTCCGTTTTCCCGGCGCCCCCGCAGCGCCGGGTTCGACCTTCGGCAGCGAGGCGACAATGACCTCGCCGACAATCCGCCCGACATCGACAAGACCGACCTCGGCCATGATGTCGCCGGCCGCCGCATGCGTGATCCCCGGCTTGGCCAGGGAGAGGGATGCGCGAAACAGCGAGCGCAGCAGCGTCAGGCGCAGATTGCCCGCCTCAACCATGCCGAAGAAATCCTTCAGGATCTCGTCGGTGGTCTTGCCGTGTTCGTCTTCCAATTCGCACCACTCGTTGGCAGAGAGCCGCAGGGCGAGGCGCTCGCCGAGAATATCCTCGGAGACCACGCCTCTGATCTGGTTGGTCATGATCCGCCTCAGGCGATGACGGCGGCGGTCGCCGCGGTTTCGGCGTCGGTGTCAAAATCGTCGTTCGCACCGTTCACCACGCAGGTGATCAGATCGCCGATATTTCCCTCCGCCGGCACGAACGAAAGACCGGTCGCGCCGGAAATCGGCGAGCCGTCTGCTTCCCACTGATAGGTCAGTACGTCGGCGCCGGCCCAGATGCCCGGATCCACAACCAGCGGGAAACCGACCTTGGCCGTGCCAGTGATCGCCGGCGCCGTGATGTTGCGCGGCGCGGCCGGGTCGGTCAGGATCGGCTCGCCCGAAACCTTGAAGGTGACGCTCGCCGTCATCTTGTCGTCGGTCGGCGCGCTTTTCTCGTAGCCCTGGCGAATGCCGACGAACAGCAGCTGCACGCCGTTCGGGAAAGTCAGCCGCAGCCACTTGCGCTTGCCCTTGGCCGCGATCAGCGCCTTGTCGGAAGCCGAGCCCGGCACATAGTTCATTTCGAACGATGCCTCGCCGGGATCGGTCAGCCCGTCGATGAACTCGCGGGTCTTGTTCGGGCTCTGCATATGCGTAGCGTCCGGCGTGTCGGTGGTGTCCGACGGCGGCGTGACGTCGAAGATCTCCGACAGATAGGTGAAGACGGTGGGCGTGGCGAGGTCCGCCATTTCCATCGTGATGCCGTGCCCGATACGGGCCTGGGTGTCAGGCATGGTCTTGTCCTTTCAGAGGTTGGGAATGGCTCAGGCGGAATGCCAGAGGATGAGATCGACCGAGCGGCGATAGAGCGTGTCCTTGCCGGACGGCCCGTCGGGCTGGAAATCGCGGGCCACGGCCACCCGGGCGCCCTGGATCTGCACGCCCGAAACAGTGCCGCGAGAGGTCTCGAGCACCGAAACCACGGCCGCCGTGCAGTCGCGGGCAAGCATGACGCTCGGTGCATAGCCGTCAATCTGGAGGCGGCTTTGGGCAAGTCCCGAGCGTCCGGAGCTGACATAGTCCGGCAGGCCGCTGATCAGGTTCAGCACGGCATAGGCCCCTGCGCCTGCCGACTGCGGCAACCGCCCCCAGTGGATGCGGCTGCCCATGAGGCTGCGCACCCGCGCATCGGCGAGCAAAAGAGCGGTGACCGCCTCTTCCATGGTCTACTTGCCTTTCGCGGCCTTGCGCGCGAGACGTGCCGCGGCCTTCTGGATGCCGGCCCACAGGCCGGCCTTGATATCGGCCAGCGCCTTGTCCTTGCCGGCGTCCCATGCGGGCCTGAGATGCGGCTCCGGCGCCTGGTGTTCATTGCCGAACTCTGTCTGAATGGCCGCGGGATCGTTCGGCCCGACATAAACCTCGACCGGGCTTTCCTTGCGATTGAGTTTGCCCTGCCGCCGGGTCAGTTTGGTCCCGACGCCATAGCTCGCCTTGAGATTTCCGGTCGGCCCGAGCGGCGCATTGGCAGCGCCGGCCTCGGCCAGCGGCCCGGCCGCCTCCTTCATGACCTTCAGCGCCAGCCGCTTTCCGGTCTGCCGCGGCAGCTCGCCCAGCGCCCGGTCCAGCTCGCGCAGCCCTTCGACACGAACCTTGGCCATTTTACAGACTACGCATCTTGCAGCCGTGCTTGACCACGAACCGCGCATGGCGCTCAGAAAATGCGTTGAAGTCAAACCCATCCGGCGCGATGAGCAGACGAAACCGCGCCACCGCCGCGATGCAGCGCAAATAGACTGGAACCCACCATGCAAAACGCAGGGAAAAGGTCATCATCACAGTGCTTGCCATTTTCCATCACTCCTGCACCGCGACGCAGTCGATCTCGCTGACCACCTGCCGGCCAAGCTCGCGCACGTCGCTGATTTCGAAAACCTGTCCCTTGTAGGACAGCCGGTCCTTGATGCTGATGTCGCTGCGAAAGCGGATGTGGAAGGTCATGACCTTCGCGCCGGCGATCTGCGCCGCCGCAAAACGCTCCGCCCCGCGCTCGGGCCGCTGCTGCGCCCAGACGGTGGCGACCGGCACGAAAGCCTCGATCGGCGCATTGAGCGCGTCGCGGCCGGTCTCCTGCCATTTGAGCAGCGTCACCCGCCGATCCATCTTGCCCGCCCGCATCAGAGCGCAACCCGCTTGTAGGCGCCGATCAGCCGCTCGACGGCGACGGATTCGGGAAGTGCCGCGACGGAAACTCCGATCACCGTCTCCTCCCGGTTCTCGTACCAGGCACCGACGCAAAGCAGGATCGCCTGCACGATCGGCGCCGGCACGATCGCATAGCCGGCCTCATAGGTGACGCTCACCGCCCCGACCTCGTAAAGATCGCTGGGCAGCGCATAGGCATTGCGAAACCGGCACGTGCTGGCCCCGCCCGCGTCGGTCCTGAGGCTGTATTCCTCCGTGGCAATCGTGGCGATCTGCCCTGCGGCATTGCGCACGGTCACGGATGCAATGCTGCGGACCGGCGAAAGCGCCAGCGGCAGGCACCGGTCGAGCCGGTCGAAATCCTGCCGCCAGGTCTGCAAGCCGAGGCACACCCCGCCGAGGATCCCGTTCCACCCCTCCAGCAGCGCCGTCGCCGCGGCGATATAGCCCGCAAGCAGCCCCTCGACCTCCGCCAGAGCCCCGGCATCCAGGGCGTCGGCATCGATCCGGCACTGCCGCATGGCCTGCTCGACCGTAACAATCGGCGCCGCGGCCGAGATGAGAACGGGACGGTTCATCGGACAACCTCAGTCGACGAGGATGTGGAAGGTGCCGACCTTCGCATTGCCGCCCTGGGCAAGAGAGATCTTTACACGATCGTTGCCCAGTGCCACCGGCTCGCGGATGTTCGTGCCGTCGGATGCGTAGAGAGCGGCAGCGCCAGCCTGCGAATGCGTGACCTGCCGCGGCGCCCGCACGGCCGAGGCGTTGACGTCGCTTTCCGTCCAGAGGCCGACGCCGGTCGCCTCACCGGTGATGGTGAAATCGACACCGTCGGCATAGCTGTTCGTGCCCGCCTTGACGTACTCGATCTGGTGGATCTTGCCGGACAGGCGCGGTGTATAGGCCGTCGCCGTTCCGTCTGCCGCCGTCGTGACGGTTACCTTGTAGCGTTTCATGGTCGTCTCCTTTTTCAGCGGCCCTCGGGCCTCATTTCGCCTTGCGGCGGGTTGCGGCCTTGTTCGCCGGTGCGGCGCCTTCGGCCTTGTTCAGAAGCTCCGGCTCGGCCTTGGAGGCCGCGACGGTTTCGCGAGGGACCAGGCATTTCGGCGAAAGGTGACCGAGTTCTTCGCGCGTGCCGATGCGCGTATCGCCCGTCTTGTAGAACCTGTCGCCTTCATGCTCGCGGATCACGTCCCATTCGATTTCCCTGGACATGTCACATTCCTTTTGATTGAGCGGACAGCCCTCGCTGCCCGCTCTGTTTCAGGAGCGTTCGTCAGGCAGCGAGCGCGGTGTTGAAGTCGCCGTAGACGAAGGCCTCAGGCCGATAGACGGCGAGCGCCAGGCGCTCTTCGCCCAGAATGGTCACCATGTTCTTGGTGAAGTCGTCGTTGACGTAGCCGACCTCGATGCGCGACTCCCAGCGGTCGAACAGCTGGGCGCCCTGCTGGAATGCACCGGTGAGGAACTTGTTGACGGCGATCGCCTGAGTGGCGACTACGGGCAGACCCCACAGGGTCGGTGCGGTGCTGCCCTGGGGATTGCCGATGATGTAGCGCCCGATCTCGTCCTTGAGCGTTTCGATCATGGTCCAGTCGATCGGGTTCAGAACGTGGCCGGTTGCTGCGTATTCGGCGAGGGCTGCCTGCAGCATGGCAAGACGCAGCACGTCGAGCATGTTCTGGTCAGCAAGCGCGATCGGTGCCGAGTACGCAGAAGCCTGCGGAATGATGCCATGCAGGTTCTGGCCGGTATTGTCGCCGTTCAGGATCTGCTGCTCTTCCTTGAGCGACAGGCCATAGCCGAGCCGCTGGTCGATCATCGAGCGGAGCTGCGGAATATCGTCCAGGATCTGCTTGGAAGCCTTCATCCAGTGAGCAACGACCTTGGCCGAAGTGGTCACCAGTTCCAGCTGCAGGTCCGATTCCGGCTTCGCGGCACCTTCGGCAACCATGCCGGCACCGTTGGTGAAGCCCTTTTCCTTGACGTATTCGAGCGTGTTGCCGTCCATGCGACCGGGCGTGATCAGGCCGCGAATGGTCATGCGGCGCTGTGGCAGCTCCTGCACACCCGGCAGGCGGGTGTTGGCGACACCAGCGCCCATCGATCCGGCTGCATCCGTCGTCGAGGAGGTCAGGCTTGCCTTCACCTTCAGATCGGCGCCACGCGCATTCTTGGAGAAGCCACCTTCCTGCCATGCCTTGAAGGCCTCGCTGTCGACGAACTGTTCGCCGTAGGACTTCTGCCCGTCCGGCGTGTCGCCGCCACGCGCCATCTTCTGTTCGACCTGGGCAATCTGCTCGGTGAGCGCGTTCATCTTCACAAGCGCCTCGTCGGCCTTCTCCTTCAGCTGCTGGGTGAGCGTCTCGCCGCTCTTGGCCTTGCCAAGCGCTTCTTCGGCGATGCTCTTGACCTCGTCGACGGCCTTCTGATGGGCGGCCTTGATCTCGTCGGCAAGCTGCGACGCCGACTTGGTGCCGGTGCCGTCGTCAGGCGCAAACATGATGCGGGGGCCGAACGGCAGAGCAGCCATGCAGGCTGCGACATAGGCGATGGAACCGGCGTTGAGCACGGCAAAATTACGTCCCGACATGGGAACCTCCGATGGTTGGTTTTGGGGGGTGATCAGGCGGTGAGCGCCTGGAGAAATGCGAGTGCATCATCCGCTACGGCAGGCTCCCCCTGCCCTTTCAGGTGGAGACGCGCGGCACGCTCCGCCTGCGAATTCGAAAAGCCCAATCCCTTGAGCCAGGTCTCGAATTCCCGCTCCGTCAGCCGGTCCCCGGCCTTCAGCTTGTCGGTTAGTTCAAACACCTGCTTGGCGGCCTTGACGCTCGACACCGTCGCGTTCGAATTTGCGCCGATGGAGACGATCGAGACTTCCTTCAGGTCCAGTTTCTGCAGCGTCCACACGCCCGTTTCAGTGTCGACGGAATATTCCTTGATCCGATAGCCGATCGACAGGCCATCGATGTCGCCGTTCTTGAGGTGCGAATGGGCCTCACGGGCCTGTTGCACGTCCATGTTCAGCTTGCCGCGGAGATAGAGGCCCTTGCCGTCTTCCTTGGCCTCGACCCAGCGCCCGATCGGCTTTGACGGATCATGCTGCCAGAACATCTTCGGCATGATTCCGGAGCGCAGGCTGTCGGCGAAAGCGCCAGCCGCCACCACGTCGCCATAGCTGTCCGGCTCACCACCGAACGTCGATCCGTAACCTTCGAATTCGCCGGAGTCGGTCAGTTCTTTCACCTGCAGGGCCGGACCCGTCTTGGTCATGAGGTCGGCGGTCGAGGATTTCAGGCGCTCGAAATCGATCATGGCTGCGGTCCCGTCTGTTCGGCGATCAGCGCGCGCATGGCTTCCGCGTCGATCTGGCTGATGGTCTGGTTCTGGCTCTGGATGCGCGGTTCGTCGCCGCCGTCGATGGGCGGCATGTTCTCCAGCGCCCGCACTTCGTTGATCGTCATGCAGCCGATCTGCGTCATGGTGCGGTAGTAGTTCGCCCGTCCCATGCTGTCGGCGCGCAGCAGGCCTTCGATGTTGAATTCCACCGTCACGCCGTTCACACGGTCCTCGACAGTCAGAAGCTGCTTTTCGATGGCCTGTTCGATGCGCTTCAGGCGCCGGCGCAGTGTGAACTTCTGGAAGCCCAGCGTTTGCTGCTCGAGGCCGGTGCCCCAGCTGCTGGATTTTTCCGTATGGCCCACCATGAATGGGGGCACTTGAAAGAAGCGACAGATCTCCTCGACAGAAAACGAGCGAGACTGAAGCATCTGCGCGTCTTCCGGGTTGAGCGACAGCGCCTCAAGCTTGGCACCGCCTTCGGCAATGAAGGGGCGCCCCGCGTTCATCGCGCCCACGAAGTCGTCCGTCAGCTCTTTCTTGGCAATCGCTCGCTGTTCGGCAGTCAGGAACTTGTCGAACTGCAGCTGGAAGCTGGGGCGCAACCCGTTGCGGAAAGTTGCCGAGGCCGAGCGATCGATGGCCTGCGCCAACCCGAAGGCGCGACGGCCGAATTGCAGTGTTGACATGCCTCCCAGCGGATCGCCGCCAAATCCGCGAATGTGCAGGACCGCGCTTTCCTGCTCGACATAGCTGCGCCCGTCCTGCGTCCATCGATATTCGAGCGGTCCATTGCTGAGCCGGCGGACGGACATCACGGCGGCGTTGACAGGCCGGAGCGCGACGATGCGCCCACCATTGCGTTCGATCTTGGCATAGGCATTGCCTCGAAGCTCAAGCGAAGCGCTCAGGAACTCCCAAAAGTCGACAGCGGTCTGGTCATAGTTCGGGCTGTCATGCAGCAGACGGTAGAGCGGGTGCTGCTTGTCGACCGTCCGACGCCCGTCAGGCGCTGTGCGATAGACCATTAGCGGCAGGCTGGCGATCGTTCCGGCTAGAAGGTTGACGCACGCCCAGGTCGCGGACAACGCCAGTACGCTGGTATCGCTCACCGCCTCGCCGCTGTCCGCCGACGATGCGATCTGAGGAACGGAATCCGAGCGCGGCATGAATGTTGCGACGACCGCATCCGCCATTTTGCGAAAGATGTTCACGCTGCCCCCGCAAGACTCTTGAAATATCCGTCCATGCCGTCGTCCTCGACGCTCATCGCCAGCCCGATGCCCATGACCGTCGCGACGATGCCGTCGATCTTGTCGAGCGAGTTCTTCTTGTCCGGCACGTAGTTCAGGTTCACGTCGAAACGCACCGAGCAGTGACCGGCCATCCAGGCCAGAACAGGATGCCCGCCGTGTTCGACCTTCTGGGCAAAGACCAGCCGCTCGAACTCCTTTGTCGGGCCGCCCAGCGTCTGGTGTCCCTGGCGCATTTCGACCTGCAGCTCGGCGTCCATGCCGTCGAGCTGGAGATCGCCCGCCAGCTTGCGGGCATTCCAGGGGTCGAAGCCGAAGGACTGGACATCGAACTGGCCAAAAGCGTCGGTAATCGCCTGCTGGACAAAGGTCTGGTCGACGCTGTCGCCCGGCGTAGTGCGAAGCGCGCCCTCGCGGACCCACTTTTTCCAGTCAACCCGGCGGTCCTTTTCGGCACGCTCGTCGAGCGTGGCTTCCGGCACCCAGAAAAGCGGGATGATCACCCACTCTTCGCAGGTATCATCGGGCGGAATGACCACCACCAGCGCCGTCAGGTCCCGTGTCGATGACACGTCGCAGGCCAGATAGGCCTTGCGGCCCTTGTGCTTGTCCCAGAGCGACGGCCAGGACCTGGGATCGGCCGTGCAGAGTGCCCATTTGGAGCGCGGGATCCAGCCGGAAACCTGATCGACCCAACGGTTCAGGTGGTAGCACTGGAAAACGGCCTCCTGAGCGGGTCGGCCCTTCGCCTTTTTGAACTCGGTCCGCAGGTAATCGAGGGTCGGGGTGAGGCCAAGGCTCGGATTGGCCTTGCGCCAGACGCTCTCGTCTTCCCAGTCGTCCTCGTCGCCGATGCCGAAATGCACGACCAGCGTAGTCGGATCATCGAGATCCCCGCGCATGATCGCCATGGACTCTTCGAACCACTCGAAACCCGTGCGGTTCTGCTTCCGGCCCGCCGTCGAGGCGTAGAGCTCGATCGGCTGGAGCCTCGCGCCCGTCCCCTGGCGCAGCGTGTCGGCCAGTTCCCGGGTTTTCCATTCATGGATCTCGTCGCCGACGATGACGGTCGGCGATCGCCCATGTTTGCCGTCCGGCGCGCCCGTCAGCAGCTGGCAGAGCGAGGTCGTTTCGCGCAGAAAGATGCTCTTGTCGTGCAGCGAGATGCGCTCGTTGCCGCGGGCATCTTCCATGAGGCCCTCTGCCTCGCGGATGATGTCCTGCATCTTGCCGAAAGGGACGCGCCCCTGGTCTTCGTTGCGCCCGAAGACATAGGCTTCCGCCCCGTTGACCTTCTCGAGCACGAAGAACAGGACGCCGAGCGCGGCCAGGAACTCGGACTTGCCGTTCTTGCGCGGGATCCACAGATCGAGCCGGCGGAACACCCGCACATGCTCGACGCCTGGCTTGTGCGTTGCCGGATCGATGACCTCGATCGGCTTTTTCCACCCGACCAGCAGGCGAACCGTGATGTCCTGCCACTTGACCAGTCGAAACGAGACGCCGCGAAATCGGTCATTGGTCAGCCGGAAGATCTTCGGCCACTGCTCGACGATCCGGTTTGCCTTGGTGTGGTCGAACCATGCGCCCTCGACCGCCGCGGCCCGGTTCCACCCGGAGATCGCCCATGCATAGTCCGGATCGTCGGCAACATTAGCCAGCCAGTCCGGATAGGGCATGGCCAGCGGGTAAGGCACGGCCATCGTGCTGCCCTCAGTTCGGGCGCGTGCCCGGCGGTGGGCTGTCCGCGCTGTTCATCAGGTCCATCGGATCGGCTGCATGGTCTTCGGAACCGTCCGCAGCGTCGGCTCGTGTCCGCGAGGCTGCATGCGTTCCGCCAAGAGGCAGCTTGCCCTGCGCTGCGTTGAAGCTCTCGGTCCTCACCAGGTCGCTGTCGCGCATCGGGGTGAAACCAAATTCAGCGTCCAGCAGCCTGAGCGCCGTCTCGGCCTTGGCCATGAAGTCGATGTTCGGGTGCGTGCGATAGACAAATTCGCCATCGCCCTTTCTCACCTTCACGGTCGCGCCGCCCTTGGGCAGATCCTTGCGCAGCTGCTCGCCGGCGGCGAAAAAAAACTGGCTCCACATGCAGTAGCGCGCCAGCGTGTGGCGATAGCCCGGGCGCCGGCGGCCGGCGGCATAGAGCACGTCCGATTTCTCCTTCCAGATGCGGATCGCCTCAGCCCAGTAGACCGGCGCCTTCAGGAAGACGGCCGGGATCGGGAAGGGATTGTCGGCCGTCGCCGGCATGGCAGCCGCGGCCTCTGCCGCCGCCGCGATTTCCTTTTCGACCTTGCTTTGACGCCGTCCGGGAAAGCCCTTGGCAGCCTGCAGCAGGGGATCATCCTTGCGCCGTCCCATATCTCGCCATCATCCATGTTCCGGAGCCGCTACCCACACCCCCAGTTCGGTGCCGCTCACGTCCGATTTCAACAGCCCGCCGGCCCGATCGACCCAGCCCTCGGTGCACGAAAAAAAAGTTATCGCCCAAAATATCGCGCCACTTTTTTTGATCTGAGACCGCCGGTCTTCTTTGGGAGGGTTGTGGACTTTTGCCCTCCCCCCCCTGTCGCGGCATCAGGCCTCGTCGCTGCGCATTCCGAGGGCTACGCGAACGGCGAGCGGGCTGTCGAGCCAGAGGTCTGCGAGGCTTGCCTGCCCACGGGCGTACATCTGCTCGAGGCGTTGCTTGACGCTGTCGTGATGCCAGCTGCATGCCGACTGCCACATCGTCGTGTCCCAGAACTTGTCCGGATCGCCATGGTGCGGATCGACGTGGTCGACAACAGTTGCCGGGACGATCAGGCCCATGGCTTGGCATCCCCGACACAGCGGCTCGCGATCGAGATGGGTCACCCTCGCCTTTGCCCAGCGGTGGTTATACCCACGCGCCGACGCACTGCCGCGCCATTTGTCTGCCTGCTGTTTCTGCTCTTGCCTCGTCGGTGCACCCGGCGGCCTGAACATCTTGGCGCGTCTCATACCCCTTAGACACGACAAAGCCCGGCTCATCACCGGGCTTTCATCTTCCATCAGGTCATAGCTTTCGCACTGGCCCTGAATCGGTGCCTCGCTTGTCGAGGCTGTCAGGGCTGGGGCTGACCGGTGTACCACCTCGGGATTTCTCCCCGCTTTCTACGGCGTTCTCAGAGGCTCACTAGCAGGATCATCAGCGCGTCCAGTGGCGAAATGACTCTCACAGTTTTTCAAGCATGGCAAGAGGCACTGTCACCGGCACATCGCCACCCAGCATCGACACGATCACGACCACGTCGCCCAGCCCCTTGCGGTTCGGCGTCACGACTTCGGCCGTCAGACCCTCGAACGGACCATCGGTCATCCGCACCCTGTCGCCCGCATTGAGCCGGACGGCGCTCACCGTCTGCCAGTCATAGCGTCCCTCAACCGCACGGTTGTGAAAACGCCTGACTTCACCATGGCTTATGCGCTTGGCCTCTTCACCCGCACGAAGAAATCCGATGACCTTGTCCAGCCCAGAAACGACCTCGAACGCCCGCACATCCGGCACGAAACGCACCAGCACATAGCCATGGATGACGGGCATCATCCGGCCCTCGATCTTGCGTCCGCGGCGCTCGCAGGTCTTGCCCTTGCGCATCGGAACGAGCGCCTCGACGGCCTTTTCCACAAGTGCGCTTTCCACAGCCTTTTCGCATCCGGTCATGACCCTGAGCGCAAACCACGGGTCTGATTCGCCTGCCTGCCGGATCTGCGCGAATCGGTCGGCCTTCACATGCGCCGCCTCGATCGCCTTCTCCCGCCGCTCGATCGCCCGATCCGTGATCAGGATCGCCACCCCATCCATCGCCCTATGCTGCATCATCGCTCATCCTCGCTTGTGCTTCGGCCAGTGCCCGTTCAGCAGCCATTCGGAAATCATCGATCCGCTGCGGCCCGCCCTTGGGGAAGTAGACCACCTTCATGGCCTTCGGCTCCGGTACGAACGGCTTGTTGTTCTGCGCATGCCATGCCTGCCATGCAGCCCACGTCTCGGAGCCGACGGGCACTGCCTCGCACAGATCCTTCAGCCGCTCAAAAATGGCATCGACGCTCACATGGTTGCGGCTTCCCGCTGCCTCGATCAGCCGGTTTGCCTCCGGGTATCCTTCGTCGCACATCCGGCGCAGGGCCTCTGCCCGCTCAAAGCCATCCGGAAACATCAGCCGCCCGGCCTGATCGAATTCCAGGCCGGCACGCATGGCCCAGTTCTCGGCACGGCTGATGCTCGCGCGCCGCAGCGTGTCGAATATCTCCTGCTTTCGCTCCCGAAGATCGTCGGGAAGCTCGATCTGCCGTGGCCGCCGCAAAACCGCCAGCATGCGAGCGGATGCCCATGCCGGCCCGAAGACAGGCACGGCCACGCGCCCATCCGCATTGACCGGCCTTCCTGCCACGGCCGCCGTCTGTCCCAGCTGCCTGTCGCGATCGGTCAGCATTTCCCAGACCCGGTCGCGGAAATAATTGCCGACCGGCATAGGCTTCGAAATCCGCTCGCGCTTGCACTTGGCGAGGAAGGCATCGCGCCAGCGGCAGGCCTCCTCGCGCTCGTCGGCCGAAAGCCGCGCAAATTCCCGGGCAATGTAGCCAATGGTTGACGATCCCCATTTCGGCCATTCGCCCTCGGCAAACCCGTCCCCGGTGCAGAACTTCTGCACCCGCTTGATCAGCTCGGCATTCACGGCCGCAACCGCATTCCCGCTTTCAGCCCCATGATCCCGCGCCGCGGCGCCCTCTCTCTCTTTCCGTTCAGAAGGGGTCGTTAGATAGGGATCGTTAATAGGTGCCGGTCCAGGACCGGCAGGGGGTGCCGACTCTGGACCGGCAGGGGGTGCCGGTATACCGGCAGGGGGGGGGCCCGCCTCGGCCGGAAAATTGGGATTTTCTTCCTCTGTTTCCGCCTCGTCCCATGCGTCGAAAGCATAGCCGGAGGGCGGCGGCGCATCGTAGATCACGCGATAGGAATGCGCGCTGTCGCGCCCGTCCGCGCTTTCCTCGACATGCTTTTCCACCACGCCCAGCTCGCCCAGCCGGTCGAGCGAGGCCTGCACGGTCGAGCGGGCGCAGCCCAGCTGCGCCGCCATCTTCACCTGGCTGCGCCGGCACCAGCCGTGCTTGTCCGGCTCGATGCCCGCGGCGATCCGCAGCAGCGTCGTCTTGCCCGAGCCGGAAGGTCCCAGCAGGCACAGCACCTTCAGGTCGCTGCCCTTGAGCCGCGGATCGGTGACGATCCAGCCGGGAATGATCGAGAATCGGGCCATGTGTGACATCACCCACCCCCTTTCGCCACATGCCGCGCCGCGTGCAGCGTGCGGCAGACCGCATCTTCCGGCACCTTGAGCAACTGCCCGATGTCATAGGTGTCGAAGTGTCCCGAATTCCAAAGGACGATGGACGCGAGCGCCTTGCTCGCGTCCATGGGGCCGGCCATGGCCGACGAGCCAGTCTTCTTCGGATCGGCAAGCCCAAGAGGTTTCACGCCGCCACCTTCCGCTCATCAAGTTCCGCCAGCGCCGCCTTGGCCGCGTCCATCGTGGCCCCTGTGCGCATCGGCATCAGGACCAGCATGCGGTCCGCATCGTCCGCCCGAAACACATACGGCGAACCCGGCCCATTCTCGCCGCGCCAGCCCATGGAAACGATCTCACCGTCGGCCATGCGCAGCACCTCGCCGAGATACTTCCCGTTGAAGGTGACCGACACGGCCTCACCGGAAACCTCGACCATCTCCTCGCCGCCCTCGCCGTCTATGCCGCGCACGGCCAGCGCCAGCCGCCCCCCCTCGCCGGCCAGCGCCACCTCCCGCACCCGCCCATCGACGATGCGCGACAGCCGCCGCCAGCTGCCCAGGACATCCGCGCGCGGCAGCTCGCGCCATTGGTCGCAGGCCGGAATGACCCTGTTGATGTCGGGAAAGGTGCCGGCGATCGTCTTCGCCACCAGGCGAAGCCCCGCGCTCTCGGCCATGATGCGCGGCGAGCCCAGGGATACGCTATGCGACAGGCTGTCGAGCGCCGGCATGGACGCCAGGACCGAAACCGCTCCATGCGGCAGGATCAGCTCTTTGAACGCATGCGCGTTGGCATTGCGCCACACGGCCATCCGGTGCCCGTCGGTGGCCACCACGTCGCGGCCATAGAGGCACACGCCGTTCAGATAGTAGCGCGTCTCTTCCCGGCTGGCGAAGGGCGCCGCAAAGGCCAGCGCCCGCGCGAACCTGTCGCCGTCGATCGCCACCCGCGCCGCATCCGCCGGCATCTCCAGATGCGGAAAATCCGCAGGGCTGAAGACCGGCAGACGATAGCGCCCGAAGCGACTGACAAGCTCCGCCACGCGCCCGCCCTCGCCGATCCGGATTGTCAAACTGTCGTCATTGTGCCGCCCCTCGGCATAGGAGCGGCTGAGCGCCGCCACCAGCCGCATAAGCGGTGCAAACGGCAAACAGCCCTCGCCCGAAAATTCCAGCGCCGCGACGGAAACGGACAGCTCGCGGTCGAGATCCGTCACCGTCAGCCGGCCGCCGGCAAACTTCACCGCCGCGAGAATCGGTATGGTCGGGCTGCGGCCGACCACGGGCTTCAGCGTCTTCAGGGCGCCGTTCAGCAGGCCCGCCGAAATCTCGATTTTCATGCAATCAACCATAGGGATGCGCCTCCGTTTCACGTTGAACCTTTGCTGTAACAGCCTGTTTTTTCAGAGCCGGATCGACCAGAATCAGGAATTCGAGCGGGTCCGCGCCCATGGCCCGGCAGAGCGCCAGAAGGCTCGCCGCCGAGAGCACCTGGCCGGTGCGCACGCGGTTGATCATGGCCGGGTTGAGCCCGTCATGCGCCGCCGCGGCCTGCCGGTAGGAAAGCCCGCGCGCCTTCAGCCAGGCGTCAAAGCGGGCAGCGAGCGCATCGCGGTCGATGTCGGGCCTCATCACCGCCCCTCCTCTGCAATATGCGGATCGATCTCCATGGCGAGCCACAGCCGCCGCGCATGCGCCGGCATCACCGGCCGGCCGAAAAAGGCCGCGTCAAACACCGCGCGCGACACCTCGGCCTCCTTGCGGATCCGCGCCCGCTCCGCCCGCTCGGCATTGCGCCGTGCCGGATCGTTTGCGCGCCTGTCGATCGGCAGATCCGCCGCCAGCGCCCCGGCCCGCATCACATGCGCCTGGAGAAACAGCGCCAGGGACGCGGCGTTGAAGACGGGTTTCGGCGGGGTCATGACGCCACCGCCTTTTCCGCCCCGGCCGCCCCGAGCGTCCCGACCGCGTCCAGCGCCGCCAGACCCACCAGCGCCCCGGCCGTCGCCGTCAGCGCCGTCCAGCCGTCCTGCGTAATGCGATAGCGGTCCTCGACAAAGGCGATCAGCCCGCGGTCATGAAAATCGGAAATCAGCGCATCCACGGTGGAGGGCCGCAGGCCCAGCCCGCGGCGCATTTGCCCCGCGTCAAACCCGTCCTGTTCGGCCGCCCAGACGAGCGCCCGCGCCCGCTCCTCCTCGACCCGCTCGTCGAGGCTACTGCGCGGCGTCTCGCGCTGCAGGTCCTCATCGTCCGCCCCGCCCTTGCGCACGGCAAACCCGACGGGCGAGACATGGCCGCCCTCACCCGGCGCCAGCGCCGGCGCATCCTGGAAGGCCTGCCAGTCGACGCGGATCAGCTGCGGATAGCCGTTGCCATAGGTCGTTCCGCCCAGCGCGCGCTCCCAGACGAACCATGCCGTGTTCATCTGGCTGGAGGCCTTGTTGCCCTCCCAGCCGTCGCGGTGCATCATCGGCAGGCGCCGGGTGAAGACATAGACCCGGCTCGGCGGGTTCTCGTCCATGACGAAGCAGCGGTCGGGATCGTCGAAGCCGGCGAGGAAATTGAGATTGAGCAGCAGCGCCATCTTGCCCGGCCGAAAGACCTTGAGCGCATGCGCGATATAGGCATTGGCAATCCCGTAGGGCGGATTGGTCACGATATCGGGACCGCAGCGCTGCCCGGCGGCAAAGTCCGCATCGGGCCGGAGCGTCAGAAAATCGCCGACGTCCTGAAGCTCGCCGTCCTTGGTCGCAATGCCGCGATCGATGAGATCGGAGATCCGCACCTCATAGCCCGCCGCCTCGAGCGGCCGCAGGATCGCCCCCTTGCCGACGCTGGGTTCCCAGACGGAGCTGACAAAGCTTTCGAGCGCCAGCAGCGTGCGCACGGCCTCGATCGGCGTCTCGTAAAGATCCTCGCCGCGTTCGCCCTTCGTGGCGGTCTTCGTGCCGATCGCGTGCCCTGCCGCCTGTTTCAGGCTGGCGCGGCTCGGCTCCAGCCCCTCGTCCAGCCGCGCTTCCACCACGCGCTCGATGAAGCCCGGTTCGGCCCGCTCGGCATTGCGCAGTTTTCGCGCTTCGTGCAGGCGACGCTTGTCGATGCCGACCTCTTCCAGGGTAAAACGGTCCGCGTCTTGGACCTTTTCCGGACGCCCGCCGCGCGAAAGCGCGCCCTTGGCCTGCGCCGCATCGACCGCGTCGGCCATGGCGACATAGCAGATGCTCTCGATTTTCAGGGCCTCGGCCTGCAAGCCCCGCGCCTTGTCCACCAGCACGCGGGAGGCCTTGACCTTGCGGGCATAGGCACCCGCCGCCTTGGCCTCTTCATAGACCCCGCAGGACAGGAGCAGCGCCGCCTCGATGTCGCCGGCGTCCAGCAGCCCCCGCGCCCGCTCGATGCTGGCGACGAGTTCCGAAGGTTCAAGGACGGGCGATAGGGCGCTCATTGCAGCCCCACTTCCGACTCGGCCATGTCAAAGCACTTTTCGATTTCCGCGAGAAAATCGGCCTTCGCCAAACCGAGCTCCAGAGCAACGGAACAGGCCAGCACCATCAGCAGATGGCAGGCCTGTTCCGGCTTTTCCGGCAGCATGTCGACGACCGCTTCCATTTCCTCGTCGGTCCACTCGGCACTGATCACGATCGTTTCCATCACCACCCACCCCTCTCCGCCTCGTCGATCAGCGCGCAGACCTCCTCCTCGGTGATCCCGAGCACCGTCGCGATCGCGTCGGTCGACAAGTGCTGCACCCGAAAAAGCTCGATCACGCGCGCCATGCGCGCCTGCTTGACCAGCAGCTCGGATCGAATGGTTTCAGCCTCGGCTCTCATTTCCGCGCTCCGAAATAGATCTGATTGGCGGAAAGACCCTTGTTGTAGAGCTCGGTGATCGTGCGGGCCAAAACGCTCGGCGCATCCCCGCCGGCCAGCTTGCGCAGCTGCTCGGCATGGGCCGTCATCTCCGCAAAGCTCTTCGGCCGCAGCACGCCCGCCAGCCGGTCGAGATCGATCTTGTCATTGGCCTCGACGATGCGCGCCAGAGCCGTGATCATCGTGCCCCGCAGCGCCTTGGCGTCCTTCGGCCAGGCGCGGCGAATGGTCAGAAGCGACAGACGCACCGCCTTGTCGCCATAGCGCTCCAGCGCCCGCGAAATGGCGCTCACGGCATTGGTCAGGTTCGGCTTGTAGGTGCCCGCATCCGGCGCGATGTCGCAATCGGCCGCCAGACAGATATCGCGCACGCGCCGCGCCATTTCGTCGCCAGAGGCCAGCCCCGCCCAGTATCGCTCGACGGGCGTCACGGCCTTGCGGTCGCGGTTGATGACGAGGAAGTTCTCCGCCTCGGCCTCGACCCCGGACCGGCTGATGATCATGGCCGGCACCTGGCTGATCTTCGGATGCAGCTGCGCCGCCTTGGTGCGGTGCTGGCCATCGGTGACCGAGAACCGCCCGCCCTCCTTCCGGGCCAGCGTCACCGCGCCGAAATGATCCCAGTGAAACTCGGCGAGGATCTTTTCGACCTTCCGCCCATCCAGCTCGCGCTGATAGTTGTTGTCCACGTCGATCAGGTCGGCATTGACCCATGCGAATTCCGGCTTCTCGCCGATGCTCATGCTGATCTTGCTCATGTGCCTGCCTCGGCTTTTGGCAAGATCCGGTAGCCGCGCCCCCAGACCGTATCGATCCCGATCCCGGTGGAGGCGAGTTTCTTGCGAACCTTGCAAATTTGAACGTCGATGATCTTGATGTCCGGCTCTTCCTCGTAGGAGCGAAGCCAGTAGGCCTCCGACATCAGCGCCTCGCGCGAGACGAGACGCGGGCGGCTCTGCCACAGCATCAGGAAGAGGTTGAATTCACCTTCGGTCAGCCGCGCGACTGCGCCGTTCGCGACGACAAAGCCGCCGTCGAGATCGATCAGGATCTCGCCGTCGTCCGGCAGTGCCTGTCCGCAGCAGGGGCAGTCGACCATGACCTCACTCCCCCTCGCCCACGACGCGCAGGGCCGCGACATCGCGGCCGCCATGCGCCACCATCTCGGAATAGATGCGGATCAGGTCACCGGCCTTTTCGATAATCGATTGCAGGTCCCGCATCGCGGCCCGTGCTTCCGCCGGCGTCACCTTCATGTCGCTGGCGGCCAGCAGCGCGTTCTTCTGGTATTCCGCATTGCGTGCGCCAAGATCGAGGCTTTCGCGAATGACGCAGGCGCCGTTCTTCTTGGTTGCTTCCGGATCGGAAAGCTTGCAGCCGTGGAGCCCTGCCATGATCCGGGTCACGACCGGGTCGCCGCATTCCGCCTCCAGCCGCAGCAGTGCCGGCAAGGGCAGAAGCTCGGTATCGCTGTCACTGTGACAGCGGCCGATCTGGCTCTTCGAAAGCGACGTGATTTCCGCCGACGGTTCGATGCCGCCGTTCTTCTTGATCAAGAGCCGATTTCCGGCCTTGAGCTGATGAAACCATGAATTCGTCAGCGTCTCCTGCATGGTCAGTCTCCTCAAAGAAAGGCAAAAGCGTTCCCGCGCCGGGAAATCCCGGCGTCGTTTCCCGTCGTGGGAATGTTGGGTGAATGTCAGTGTGCGAAGGTCAGCCCATCACGGAGGCCCGCATGCATAACCCCGAAGCCAGCCAGTGCCGCCCGGCACCCGTGCCGTGCCAGCCGTACCCCGCCCATACAGGGCGCAAGCCCGTCCGAGCCCATGCGAGGCCCCGTCCGGAGGCCTTACGCCCTGAGGACAAAAGAAGAGAAATGGCCGGAGCGGTCCGCGACGCAAAACCTTTTGCGCGCTCCGGCCGAGGTGCTGCACCGGCAACTGGACGACCGATGCAGGGGGGAACAGGCGTCCAGCCAGGAACAGGATCGCGGGGTCGGCCCCCGGCTGGACTTCCGCCGATGACCGTGCTCGGTTGTGATTTCCCGAAAACAACCAGGAATACGAGCCATGACGGAAGAGGAGAAGCTGCAAACGCTGCAGAACGAAATCCACCACCTCATGGGTCGGATCGTCATTCTCCAGCACATGGTGACGCGCCTGTGGCTCAACACCATGGACCCGCAGGAAGCCTTGGAGGAGATCCGGAAGATCCCGCCACTGGCCTTCGATCCGCCCGATCTGCATATGGAGACTGGCTACAATCTGGCGCTCGACGGCATGATCGGCACCATACGGAACCATCTGGACAGCGGCCCTACCGAAGACCATCCCCCGGAGGATTGACGAACAGGCTCCGGGTGATGTGCTGGAGCGCGATCTCCATCCGCGCGACAGCCTCCGGATCGGCGCCGAACAGCCGCAGAGCGCGCGCCGCATTGCCAGCCTCGACCTTTTGTCGAAAAGCCACGTTGCGCTGGTACCGCCGATATCCGGCGCCAATCGAAACCATGCGCCCGGCTGGCAGAACGGATCGGCAGGTCGCGGCCAGCCGTTCGCGGGAATACCGATCCATGGCGTCACCTCTTCAAGGTTCGATGAAAGGTCAACCCGTGCGGCCCCTGCCTCCAACGAGGAAGGATGCAGCGACCGCACGGTCTTCCTCGCCGCGGGAATGCGGCCCGCAGTCTGGCGAGGGAGGCGGAAGGAAGGAAGCGCGCTCATTCGGCGGCCTCACGGTCTCTTGCAACAGCAATGGCAAGAACCTCAAGAGAGACACCACTGATCTTGTTCTCAGCCGCAGCATCAACTACCCGCAGCCAATACTCCGGCGGGATAGATCCGCGCCGGCGCATAGCCTTCGCCGTTCCATAGGCAACACCCAGATCGTCGGCGAAAGCCGAGAGTGATGGCCACAGGTCAATAAGATCAGAGTGCGTCATGGGCTAAAGGGTACGTATTATACCCTAAAAGTCAATGCCGATCCGGTATTACATGTACCTCAAATACGGGTATGAATTGCAACATGCTGAAATCTAACGAACATTTCGAGAAAGATGCCCGCGCTAAGCGGCTGAAGGTTGCGCGCAAGGCAGCTGGGTATTCCAGTGCCGAAAAAGCGGCCGCGCGGTTTGCGTGGAACGTTAACAACTACAAGGCGCACGAATCGGGAAGAAATGGCTTTGGCATATCCGACGCGAGGCGCTACGCTCATGCATTCGGTGTGACGACCGGATGGCTGCAGACAGGCGAAGGAGAGCCTCCAGCCACCAGATCCGAACCCGAAGGTTTGTCGTTGTCCGCTGCGCCCGTGGGCATGGTCAGGGTCATCGGCAAGGTGGCCGCCAATACGTGGTTGAGCGTTGAGGATATGGATTTCGGATACGACGATATTGATTATGTGCCATCGATCGGGTCCTATCCCATTGATTGGCAATTCGCCCTGGTGATCGACGGGAATTGTCTCAACAAGATCGCACAACATGGCGAAAGGCTCGTCTGCTTGAACATCGTTGCCGCCGGCATCGGGATCGAAGATGGAGATCTAGCCGTCGTCGAGCGGAGACGGTTTGGCGGCCAGATGGTTGAACGCACCGCGAAACGTGTCCGACTTGCTGCAGATGGCTACGAACTGTGGCCGGAGAGTAACGACCCGGCGCATCAAGAGCCTATTCGCCTCTACCGCGTACCGGAAGACGAGGACATATCAGTAGTGGGCAAGGTTCTCTGGATCGTGCGAAAGCCATAAGACTGCACATTTCTCCGTACCAGCCAGCCTATCATGGCCCGCTTCGCGTACTGCGAGGCGGGCTTTTTGATTCTGCGATAAACGGAACGGGTATTTTTTGTACCTTCGCCGATTGACGACTTAAGGTATGTTATGTACCTTTCTCCCATCCCGCCGCCTCTTCCTCCCACGGCGGGACAGCCGCGAGACCCGCCGCCGGCCTCACCCCACTCCTCCAGAGGGGCCGGCGGCGGCAGCGGCCGGGAGCAAAGGAGAGCGACCATGAAAAACCCCACCCGCAATATCCCCCTCGAAATGGCAAACCTCGCCATCGAGAAGGGCGAAGGCATTTCCCGCGCCGAGCTGAAGCGCGAAGGCTTTACCGACGCGCAGATCGACGAATATGCCCACGAGGCCGCGATCCTGCACGCCGAGCGCACCACGCGCCGCGTCGCCTGAGGCCACGCCCATGGCCACCCTCGCCCTCACCGCCGCGCCCCGCAGCCTGCCACCTCATCACGAGGTGACCGCGCGCCGGGCCTCGGCCCCTCACCCAGAGGCATCCGCACAGCGGGCCTCGGTTCCTCATCCTGAGGTGCCCGCGCAGCGGGCCTCGAAGGACCTCCTCCTCGAGCGCCACTTTCTCGCCCTCGCCTGGCCGGCCCGCCTGCGCAGCCGCGCCGTGGAATTCGCCGTGCTGGCGCCGATCGTCTTCGGCGTCGCCTACGCGCTGGCCGCGGGGCTCTGAAAGCCATGGGCGCCCTGCTCGTCGTCTCACTCGCCGCCAATCTGGTGCTGGGCGTTCTGCTCGTCGTCCGGCTGGTCCGGCCGGACGATCGCCTGGAGGCGGCCGAGCTTTACGCTGCCATCGATTACGCAAGCCAGGAGCTGCCCCTCTTCGAGGGCATGGCGTTCCTTCGGCTTCTGCCCTTGATCCGGCTGCTCGATCCGGAGCGGCTCGAACAACGCTTTCCCACATGGCGCGACTATCGCGACCGCCACATGGCCATCAGCCAGGATTTGACCGTATGACCGACCTCAGCTTCAACGCGCCCTGCTGCATCCTGCCCTTCGCCCCGCCCGCCCGGCGCCGCCCCGCCCCGGTCGTCGATCCGTTCGCGATGCAGCATCTGGGCCACGCCGAAGACCGCTGCGAAGAAATCCTGTGCGACATCCGCACCGCCAGCCACAACGCGAGCGAGGGCGCGCCCCTCACCGCCCTTGGCGGCATTCGCAATGGCCGCACCCTCGCCTGGGCCTGCCGCCTGATCCTGGCGCTGGTCAACCTGCGCGGTAATCCCGAGACCGACCACGCCCTCACCCACGCCGCCCGCCAGTGGCTCCAGAGCCGGGAGGCAGGATTATGAACCCGTTCTGGATGACGATGCTCTGGACGGTCGTGGCCGGTGTTACCGGTGCATCGGGCGACAGCGAAGTGCGGATTATGATCGCCATCGCTCTTGCCAATCTCTGGGGCGCAACCATCGTTCTCGTCGACGCCATCCGCAGCGCACCCATGCAGGCCGACCGGCCGTCGCGGGAGGTCCCGCGCCCCGTCCGGAGCGAAGCCGGCGGGGTGCCCGTCAGTGAGCGCGAAAGCGCGACACTTAAGGACGGGGCAAACAACGGCGACAGCGCGAGGACAAAGCAATGAGCAACCGCGCGTCCCGCCGCCTCGCCAAGGCCCCGACCTACCTCTTCCGCATCCATTTCAAGGACGGCGCGACCCAGGACGTGCGCGCCGAAACCGCCGCCACCGCCCGCGAATGCGCCCGCCCGGGCGAGATCGCCAAGGTCAAGATCATCCGGGAGACAATCCAATGATGGCCAGCATGGCATCCACCCAAGAGATCCTGCGCGCCATGGCCAAGGCCTTGGACACAGCGCTGAACGGAGACGCGCACCAAAAGGACAATGGCTTCGTGCTGCTGGTCTTTCCATTCGACGGCCCGGAAGGCGCCCGCGTCAATTACGTCTCCAATGCCGACCGCCGCGACATGATCGCCGTGCTGAAGGAAATCACCGCCCGTCTCGAAGGGCAAGCTCACACGCAAGGAAGGGCATGACCATGACCGACCACACCCGCGCCACCCGCGATGTCATCGCCGAGCGCCTGCGCCAGCAGACCGAGGAAGGCTTCGACGCCGCGCAGGACGACAAATACCGCGAAGGCGAGCTGCCGTCCGCGGCGGCCTGTTACGCGGAGTTTGCCAGCTATTCCGACGACACCCGCGCGCGCCATGCCGGCCGCCCTATCACCGGATGGCCGTGGGCCGCCGACTGGTGGAAACCGACCAGCCGGCGCCGCGACCTGGTCAAGGCCGCCGCCCTCATCATCGCCGAGATCGAGCGGCTGGACCGCGCCGCGGAAGACACCGCGATCGCCGCCGGCGGACAGCCGACCGACAGCATGGCGAGGGTCCGCTGATGGCCGACCACACCCATATCGAATGGACCGACGCCACCTGGAACCCGATTACCGGCTGTTCCATCGTCTCGCCAGGCTGCACGAACTGTTACGCCATGGCGCTGGCCGGAACCCGGCTGAAAAACCACGAAAGCCGCAGCGGCCTGACGAAAGAGGTCAACGGCAACCACGTCTGGACCGGTGAAGTCCGGTTCAATTCCCAGTGGCTTGACCAGCCGCTGCTCTGGACCCGCCCGAGGATGATCTTCGTCTGCGCCCATGGCGACCTCTTCGCCGAGGGCGTGCCGGACGAATGGATCGACCAGATTTTTGCCGTCATGGCGCTGGCGCCGCAGCAGACGTTTCAGGTCCTGACCAAGCGCCCGGAGCGGATGCGGGAGTATCTGACCACACCCGGTCGACAGCGCAGCATTTCGATCCAGGCGCGTGAGATTGGCCGAAGCCCATCAATCGAGTTCTTGATGCGCAGGCCTTTTCCCCTGCCCAATGTCTGGCTCGGCGTTTCCGTCGAGGACCAGCGCCGCGCCGACGAGCGCATCCCGATCCTGCTCGACACCCCCGCCGCCATCCGCTGGATCAGCGCCGAGCCGCTGCTCGGGCCCGTGGATCTGAACAATATCTGCTACCGGGATGACGATCTCGAAATCCGCTATAGCGCGCTGATGGGCGAGGCGTGGATCGAAAATAGCTCTAGCGCCAGTGCCTATGATGACGGACTTCCTTCCTTGGATTGGGTCGTCGTAGGCGGCGAGAGCGGCCCGCATGCCCGTCCCATGCATCCCGACTGGGCCCGCGGTCTGCGCGACCAGTGCGCCGCCGCCGGCGTGCCGTTTCTCTTCAAGCAGTGGGGCGAATACGCACCCAGGCGCGCCGCCGAGCCTGCGGATCAGGTGGACGCGCGGAAAGCCCTGATCGTTCGGTCCGACGGCGGAATCACGTCGGGCCTGCTCTCCTATGGCCCCGATGCCTGGATCATGGACAAGCTCGGCAAACGCCGCGCCGGCCGCCTGCTCGATGGCGTCGAACACAACGCCTTTCCCCAACAAAAGGAAGCGCGCTAATGCCCATCCTCCCCGACGAGGCAACCCTCCGCGCCGATTATGCCCGCGAGCCCAGCACCAAGCGGCTGGCTGCGCATTACGGCCTGCCCTACACCACGCTGCGCAATCATCTCGTGCGGCTCGGCCTGTTCGTCCGCCACCGCCGGGACGACCCGACCATCCTGATCGATGCCAGCCGCGCCGATCGCGTCACCGTCGGCCGCATCGTCAGCGCCTCGGAATATGGCGGTTCGGTGCGAAAGCCGGTCACGCTCCCGCGCGTCAGCATGCATGTCGCAGCGCTTGAGGAGCAGCGTCCATGACCCTGATCCGCGCCGCCGGCCGCCTCTCCATCCGCTGCGACACCTGCCCCACCACCTATCGCCACACGGCCGACGAAACGGCCTTCCGCGCCCTGCTGGCGCAGATCACCGAGGAAGGCTGGAAAGCCATCCGCCGGGCCGGCGAGTGGACCCACACCTGCCCAGACTGCGCCCGGTATGCCGAAAGGAGACTGCTGTGAGCATCACTGCAGATCACATTCTCGATGCACTCGTGGCTGCCAGCAGCGAAAAGATCTGGGCGACCGAAGTTCCCTTTCGTGGATCGACAACGCGCATTGACTTCTGGACGCTCGAACCAACCGCGTCTGCTGGTTTTCGGGCCACGAGCTACGAGATCAAGGTGTCCCGGCAGGACTTCAATCGCGACAGCGCGGACAAACAGGCAGGAGCGCTGCGCCATTCCGACCGCTTCTTCTACGCAACACCACCTGGACTGCTGACCCGCAAGGACGTGCCCGATTGGGCTGGTCTTATCGAGTGGACAGGCGAGACTTGGCGCGTGACGAAACGCGCTCCGAAACTGGAGAAGGCCGCCGAACCCGGTTGGGGATTGCTTGTCGATATCCTGCGCAATAGCGGCCAGTGCCGGCGCGATGTCGCACTCCTAACGATGCGCGTTCAGATGGCGGAGCGCCAGGCCCGAAGGAACTGCGGCTATCACGCATTCGGCTATTCCCCGAGGTCGCGCCGCGATCAGCGTTTCGCTTACCGCGTTATGAAGGACGAGCGATGACCCACACCTGCCCCGACTGCACCCCGCTTTGCCGAGAGGAGACTGCTGTGAGCGACGAAACCGACGCTCTGGAAAATGAGCCCGTGTTTATCTGCAGCCAGTTGCAGGTTGGCGAGACACTGACGCAGCGCGAGGTCGACGCCATTCATGCAATCCTATCGGAACTCGAAAAGCGCGAGAACGAGGACGTTGATAACTTTGACGTTGGACGCGAATGCGGCTTCCGAGAGATAGGCGGAGAAGAACTGCTAACTGCCGTCAAGGCGAAGGACGAGGCCTATATCACCAAGGTTGTTCGCGAAACGATCGCCAAGATGGAGGCCAGGACAGCGGAGATCAAAGCGGCAACGCTGCCCGGGCCGGCAGTTGACACCCCATCGCCCCAGCGCGGGGACACCACCCCATGACCATCCCGCCGCTCACCCCCGCCCAGAAACAGCTTTGCCAGAAAGCCGCCGAGCTTTCCGCGACCCTGTCGCCGGCATGGACGAGCTTTTACAATGCCAGCGAGCGGCGCACCGAGATCTTCGTCGAGGGCGAGGCCGGCGAGGATGCGGCCCCCATTCTGCTGGCAACGGAAAATCTGGCCTGGGCCGATCGCGAATTCGTCGTGCGCGGGCCGCAAATGCTGCAGGCGGTCATGGCCGAGGCCCAGCGCCGCCGCATGGTCATCACCGCGCTGGAAGCCGAGCTGCGCCAGCTGAAAGGCGAGCCCGAGCCCGGCCGGGAGAAGAAGAGTGTTGCCCAGTGGTGCGGCCGCCTCTGCACATCGCCGGCCTTCAAGCGCTGGCTGCACGAGATCCATCAGGCCGACATCTCCGACCAGAAGCGCGTCGACAGCCGCGTGCGCTCCATGCTCGGGATCGAATCCCGCGCCGAGCTGGACACCGACCCCACCGCCGCCGCCCGCTGGCGCGCCATGGTGGCCGAATTTGAAGCCTGGAGGAAGCAATGAAACCGCGCCTCGCCGAAATCCTGCCACTGTCGCTGCCGCCGCTCGGCATCAATCGCGAGCAGGCCGCCTCCTTGGTCGGCATCAGCGTCTCGCTGTTCGACAAGGCCGTGCTGGCCGGCACCATGCCCCGCCCGCGCCGGATCGGCGGGCGCCTGGTCTATGACGTGGCGGAGCTGGCCGAGGCCTTTCGCCGCCTGCCGCACCAGGAGCGCGAAGGCTTGAGCGACGGATCGCTTGACGGCGAGGCCGATGGCGTCAATCCTTGGGACGCATGAGCCGGATGTTCCCAAAACTGCCCAAAGGCGTCGTCGTCGATCGCGATTTCCGCAAAGGAGAGCCGCGCTATTATTTTCGCGCGCCCGGCCGCCCCAAGGTGCGGCTGAAAGAACAGCCCGGCACGCCGGAATTCGAGGAAGAGGCCGCCTGCGCGCGGCTCGGCATCCCCTATGCGGCCAAGGATGCACCAAAACCGGAACAGCCGGTGGCGCCGCCCGCCGCCAAAGGCACGCTGCGCTGGCTGTTGCAGGAGTACAAGCGCCGCGCGCGGGGCACAGTCTCTGCCGATCTGATGGAGCGGCGCATTCGCATGCTCGAGGAGATCTGCGACACCGCAAAGCCGGACCGCGAAGGAAAGCCGGGCAAGGTGAAACGCGGCGATCTGCCCTATGCACTGATGGAGCGCCGCCACATCACCGAGGTGCGAGACGAAATCCGCCAGACCATGGGCGCCCGCAACAATGTGGTCAAAGCCCTTTCCGCCATGTTCGCATGGGCGGTGGAAAACGATCTGGCCAGAACCAATCCATGCGCCGGCATCAAGCGCCAGAAATCGGGCGACGGTTTCCACACCTGGTCGATCGAGGAGGTGCGGCAATACGAGGCCGCGCACCCGCTCGGCACCAAGGCGCGGCTTGCCCTGCACATCGCGCTCTTCACGGGCTTGCGCCGCAGCGACCTGGTCATCCTCGGCCGCCAGCACCTGCAAAACGGCTGGATTGCGTTGCGCCCACAGAAGACGGCGAAGTCGTCGAATGTCCTGGTCGAAATCCCGCTTCTGGCCTGCCTGGAAGACACCGTGGCCGCCTCGCCGACCGGCGACCTCACATGGCTGATCAACGATTACGGCCGCCCTTTCACAGAAGATGGCTTTGGCAATCGATTTCGCAAATGGTGCGACGAGGCCGACCTGCCCCATTGCACCGTCCATGGCCTCAGAAAAGCCGGCGCCACCATCGCCGCCGAAAACGGCGCGACGGACGACCAGCTGATGGCAATTTTCGGCTGGACGACCAAGCAACAGACGACGCTCTACACCGCCAAAGCCAACCGCCGCCGCCTCGCCCAGGAGGGCATGAAGCACCTCAAACTGGAACGAAACACGGACAAAAATGTCCCACGCCTTTTTGGGTCGGAAAAATGTGGGACAAAAACAGCAAAAAAGGCCAATAAAAACAACGACCGATAAAGGTCGTTGGTGGGCCCGGAGGGACTCGAACCCCCAACCAAGCGGTTATGAGCCGCCGGCTCTAACCATTGAGCTACAGGCCCTCGACGGCGCAGTGGCCGCGGGTTTGGGGCAATGGCACCCCTTGAACCAGGAAGAGCCTCTAGCGGAATTCGCCACGGGCGACAAGTCTCCGCCGCAATGGCTTCACAATCGCCCGTCATCAAGGCAAGTGTAAGGGACGCCAATTCGAGGAAAACAGAATGAATCATCGGAAGACTACGGGGCTTGTCCTCGCCGCCACCCTCTCCTGCGCCGCCTTTCTGCCGCTCCAGGCTGCGGCCGCCGAGCCGGAACTGCGCGAGGCGACCATCATCGTGTCCGGCGAGGGCGAAGCCGCAATCGCACCCGACATGGCGGTCCTGAACCTGAGCGTCGTGCGCGAGGCCGAGACCGCGGCGGACGCGCTCAAGGCCAACAGCCAGGCCATGGCGGAGGTCATTACCGACCTCAAGGGACGTTCGATTGCCGATCGCGACATCCAGACCTCGAATTTCTCGGTCGAGCCGCTCTACAAGCAGGACAAGCTGGCCGACGACAGCTATGCCGCGCCGGTGATCGTCGGCTATCGGGTGACCAACGGCCTGACGCTGCGTGTGCGCGATCTGTCCGCGCTCGGAAGCCTGATCGATGCGGCCGTCAAGCTCGGCGTCAACCAGGGCGGCGGCATCACCTTCACCAACGACAATCCGGATGCCGCCATCGCCGAAGCCCGCAAGAAGGCCGTGGTCGAGGCCATGGACAAGGCCAAGGTGCTGACCGAGGCCGCCGGTGTGAAGCTCGGTCGCGTCATCGAGATCAGCGAGAATTTTGCCCGGCCCATGCCGCAGCCGGTCTATCGCGCCGCCATGGCCAAGGAAATGATGGACGCCGCCCCGATCGCGGCCGGCGAAAACGAATACACCGTCACCGTCAACATCACCTACGCCATCGCGCAGTGAAGAGGCGTCCGCCCGCGCCTTTGCGCTGCGGACGGAGGAACACTCCGCCGGGATGGCAGAAATCAGGTCCCGCAAACGCATGAAGGCCCGCCGGTTGGCGGGCCTTCAGTTTTTTGGTCTGCGCGGCACTCAGTAACGGATGACGGGGCAGCCGCGGACATTGGCAAAGACCATGCGGTCGAACTGGCCGTGGCGGATGCCGGCGACCACCACGCGGCGCGGCGTGACGTTGTGGACACGGGCGCGGCGCAGCCCGCTCCAGCGGGCTTCCTCGAGCGCCCGGCGCGGCGAGCAGCCTTCGCGGTGGTGGCGGCGCGGCTCATGACCCCAGCCCGGGCGCGGGCCGTGGCGGTCATAGCCGGGACCGCCGCCGACATAGATGCCCCAACCGAAATCGGAGCCGGCCGCGGCAGTCGACACGGTGCCGACGGTGGAAGCGATGGTGACGAGGGCAACGAGGCCAAGCTTTGCAAGCATTCCGGTCATGGGTCTCTCTCCTTTGGCTTTCCGGCCTTGGCCGGAGTGACGCTCCCGCTTTCCTCAGCGATTGAGAAGAGAATGCCAAAGCCGGCCTGAATGCCGCCCGAACCGCTCATTCAGCGATCGTTCATGCAAGCAGACGTCGCAGCCGTCAGCCGGAGAGGTGCAGGACCACCTCGCGCCGGTGCGGCCGGTCGCGATGCTCGAACAGGTAGAGCCCCTGCCAGGTGCCAAGCAACAGGCGGCGGCCGGAAAACGGAATGCCGATCGACACCTGCGTCAACGCCGCCTTGATATGAGCCGGCATGTCGTCCGGCCCTTCCTGGCGATGCTCGATCCAGCCCATGGCCGGGTCCGACGACGGCGGGACGAGCCGACGGAAGAAGGCGTCGAGGTCGCGCTGCACGGAAGGATCGGCATTTTCCTGCACGAGAAGCGAACAGGAGGTGTGGCGCACGAACACGGTAAGCAGGCCTTCCTCGCCGGACGCCTCTTCGACGAACGCCGAGGCCTGTGGTGTGAATTCGTAGAGCCCCTGCCCTTCCGTGCGTATCACAATGCTTCGGATCGTCATGGATATCGCCTCCCCATTGCCAATTCTGGCCCGCAGAGAAGCCGAGCCTCCTCGAGAAATCGACAACATTGGCTAGATTTCGACAGAATGCACGACCGATTCACGGGCCTTATCGAAGGTTAATCATGGAATTGCGATATAGGCTTGACTTTTGTCATCTACCCCAAGAAAGCACCCGTAGAATTGGAGAAGGAGCTAAAGTACTGGCTTAACTTTATCGAAAGGCGGACATGGTTTTCTGCCGGGAATATACTGAAAAATCTCTCGCACAGGCCTTTTCATGGAAGCCGTTCTGGAACAACTTCGTCAAAGCGACAGACTACGCGATATCCAGAGTTATAGTGTATTCGGAACAAGTGCCGAAGACGACTATGACCATATCGCCCGGCTGACGGCGGAGCTTCTGGAGGCGCCGATCGCGCTGATCAACTTCGTCGGCGGTACCGATGTCTGGGTCAAGGCGCGCATCGGCATTGATGCCCAGACCGTGCCCTGCGAGGTGGCTTTCTGCAGCTATACCGTGCTCGGTGACCGACCGCTGGTCGTACCCGACCTGTCGCGCGACGAGCGGTTCGCGCAAAACCCGCTGGTGACGGAAGAGCCGAAATTCCGCTTCTATGCCGGCGCGCCGCTGAAATCGGCCGGCGGCTTCGGCATCGGCACGCTCTGCGTCATCGACACGCGGCGGCGCGATCCGCTGGATGAGCGGCAGCTGCGGCTCCTGCAGGATCTCGCCCGACTGGTGACCGACAAGCTGGAGCAGAGACGCCTGTCGCGCCTTGAGGTCATCGCTTCGAAACTGATGGCGGCCACCGCCGACGGCGTGGTGATCACCGACGAAGACCGCAACATCACCGCCTGGAACCAATCGGCGGAGAAAGTGTTCGGCTATACGGCCGAAGAAGTCCTCGGCAGGCCGATCGAAACCTTCGTGCCGCTGGTCTTCGACGAGTACGATAATCCGGCTCAGCGCGGCGAGATCGGCCTGAAATATCGCCGCGTCGAACTCAATGCCAAGCACAAGCTGCAGCATGACATCACGCTCGAGGCCTCCGCGATCGCCTGGCGTGACGATCGCCTCAACCTTTCGGGCCTCGGCATGATCCTGCGGGACGTGACGGAACAGCGGATCGCCGATCGGCAGATCGCCTTTCTCGCCCACCATGACGAACTGACCGGGCTTTCCAACCGCCGCAGCCTGCATCAGCGGATCGAAGACCTGCTCCAGCATGAGAGTGATCCGAAGGATGGGCTCGCCGTCTTCTGCATCGACATCGACCGCTTCAAGGTCGTGAACGAAACTCTCGGCCACCGGGTCGGCGACGAACTCCTGCGCCAGGTGGCCGAACGGCTACGGCATATCGCCGGCGCCAAGGATATCGTCGCCCGTCTGGCCGGCGACGAGTTCGCCATCGTCCGTCGCGGCGCGGAGAGCGAGGAATCGCTTTCGCTGTTCGCCGAGACCGTTCTTGCCGCGATTGCCGAGACCTTCGAAGTTGAAGGCCATCTGGTCTCGACGAGCGCCAGCCTCGGCATCGCCTGTTTCCCGCGCGACGGCGAGGACTGCGACACGCTGCTCAACCATGCCGATCTCGCGACCTATCGCACCAAGATCGAGGGACGCAACGGCTACCACTTCTTCGAACCCGACATGGACGGCCAGACGCTGGTCAAGCGCGGGCTGGAGCGCGACCTGCGCGGCGCGCTTGCCAGAAACGAGTTCGAGATCCACTATCAACTGCAGTTCGACATTGCGAGCGGCCGGCCCGTCGGCGCCGAGGCGCTGTTGCGCTGGAACCATCCGGTGCACGGCTATGTCAGCCCCGCCGATTTCATTCCGATCGCCGAAACCACCGGCCTCATGGTGTCGATCGGCCGCTGGGCCTTCCACAAGGCCTGCCGCGATTTTGCGACGGCGGCCCCTGGGCTGAAGCTGGCTGTCAACCTCTCGCCCGTCCAGTTCCGGCGCGACAACATCGTCAGGCTGGTGCGCGAGGCACTGGCCGCCTCCGGCCTGCCGAGCCGCCGGCTGGAGATCGAGGTGACCGAGTCCCTGCTCCTGGAAAAGGATGCCAGCACGCTGGAAACGCTCGAAGGTCTGAAGGCCATGGGGGTCAGCGTCGCGCTCGACGATTTCGGCACCGGTTATTCCTCGCTCAGCTACCTGCACAACTTCCCCTTCGACACGATCAAGATCGACCGCTCCTTCGTGCGGGAATCCGAGACCAACAAGGACTGCGCCGCCATCCTGCAGGCAATCGCGACCCTTGCCTCGGCGCTCAACCTCACCACCGTCGCCGAGGGGATCGAGACGGAGACGCAGCTCGCCTGCGTCAAGGCGCTGGGCTATCAGGTCTGCCAGGGCTTCCTGCTCGCCCGCCCGCAACCGATTGCGGCCCTGTCGACGGCCGTGGCAGCTGCCGGCGTGCGCGCACATCCGTAAGCCGGACGCTGGACAGGGTCTGCCGGAAGCGGTGCATGACGACCGCCGGGTCCTTGCCCCTTCGGCGTAAACCGCTAGTCTCCTGCCGATCTTTTGAGGAGAGGAAGAGACCATGACGCATGACCGGGCGCTGCTCGACACCCTGGCGAAACAGGAAGACACGCTGATCTTCAAGGCCTTCGACGAGATCGCCGCCCTCGAGGTCGGATCGCGTCTGACCCAGGCGGCGCGGGCCGATGAGCTGCCGGTCGTCATCAATATCCGCACGGCCGACCGCGTGCTCTACCATGCGGCACTTCCCGGCTCGTCGCCCGACAATGACGAATGGGCCCGGCGCAAGAGCAATGTCGCGCTCAGATTCCACAAGTCGTCGATGCGCGTCGGCGAGAACTATCGGCTGAAGGGCCGCGAGGTTTCGGTCGACCTCGGCCTCGACCCGATCGACTATGCCAGCCACGGCGGCAGCTTTCCCGTCCGTGTCGCCGGCACCGGCGTGGTGGCGGCGATCACCGTGTCCGGTCTGGCCTCCGAGGACGACCATGGCCTGATCGTGCGGGTCCTTGAGGAATATCTCGCGGAAGAATAGGTACCCGACACCGGCTTTGTTGCCAGGCTGGCCTCAGGGCGCGGTCGAGAGATAGAGGCTGAGGCGAATAAGCCGATCCTCTTCGCTCTCGAAAACCAACACACACGGCAGCGTGAAGCGCTGGCCCGCGTGGCCACTCGTCTCTTGCCCCTCAATTCCGCTGATCGTTCCGTCGTAGGCGCCGCGTAAGCCCGCGTCGTCGGCCATGGCCACGCCGTTGGCGAAACGAACGTCGTGGCGCAGCAGATAGGCCGACAGCGTATCTCGCAGGGAGTCAAAACCGATCACCCGCTGCCCATCCGGCATGTCGAGAACGGTATCCGCGTCGAAGAGCCGTTCGAGGGCTGAGAAATCGCGCTGGTTCAGCGCCTCGACGGCTTTCGCCATCTGCTCCCGAATGGGCATGGTGATCCTCCGTTGAACGTCTATCATCGGACTTAGGGCGGCCACAAGCGGACGGCAATGGCGAATGTTATGGCGCCGTATCGGAAAGCGATTGCAGCATGCGGCGCGCCACCTCGGTCACGGCAGCATTGAGGGGCTTCAGCGCTGTTGCGACCGACCGGCTCCAGTGCCAGAAAAGCGGCACGTCATAGGTGGCATCGGCCAAGAGCGGCACGAGGCGGCCGGCGGCAATCGCCTCTGACACCAGCGCCTCGGGATTGAGCCCCCATCCGACACCACCAAGCGTCGCATCGACGAATCCCTGCGACGAAGGCAGCCAATGGGTCGGCGGCACGATCCCCGGGCCGACATGGCTTTCGATCCAGCGCGTCTGGAGCATGTCCTTGGTGTTGAAGGTCAGAGCGGGTGCGCGGGCGAGGCTTTCGGCCGTCACGCCCTGCGCGAACCACCGCGCCATGAAGTCCGGGCTCGCCGTCGCGACATAGCGGAGCGCCCCGAGCGGCCGGCAATCGCATCCCTGCACCGGCGCGTCGGAACCGCTGACGGCGGCGCGCACCTCGCCGCGGCGCAGCCAGTCGGCGCTGTGCTCCTGATCGTCGAGCACCAGGTCGAACAGGCAATCCGGTACGGCCGCCATCACCGGGACGAACCAGGTGGCAAGGCTGTCGGCATTGACCGCGATACGGATGGTCGGCAGGCGCCCGCCGGAGACCGGCCGGCCCATATCCTCGCCGAGCGTCCGCTCAAGAAGCGCCACTTCCTCGGCATGGCGCGCCAGCCGCAAGCCCGCTTCCGTTCCCCGACAGGGCTGGCCGCGCACCACCAGAACCGTTCCGATCCGCTCCTCGAGCAGTTTGACGCGCTGGGAAATGGCCGAGGGCGTCACCCCGATCCGGCGCGCGGCGCGTTCGAAGCTGCCGGTACGCACGACCGCCGCTAGGGCATCGAGCAGCGCGTAATCGAGCATGATAAGCATTCCTAATGCAGCCGAAGGACTATGAATTTTGCTAATGGCCTGAACAAGGCTAGTCAAGGCGACGTCACTGCCCAGCCGGAGCCATTCCATGTTGATCGCCGCCACCGCCGGTTTTTTCCTTGGCCTCAGCCTCATCGTCGCGATCGGCGCGCAGAACGCCTTCGTCCTGCGCCAGGGCCTGCGCGGCAGCCATGTCTTTGCCATCTGCCTGACCTGTGCTGCCTCCGACGCCGCGCTGATTGCCGCCGGCGTCGGAGGCCTGGGCAAGACCATCGCCGCACTGCCTTGGCTCACGCCGCTCATGCGCTATGGCGGCGCGGCCTTTCTCACCTATTACGGCCTGCGCAGCCTGCGCGCCGCCTGGACCGGCAATGCCGCCCTGGAAACGCGGGGCGAAGCCGAAGAGAGCCTGAGCGCCGCGCTTTTCACCTGCCTGGCGCTCACCTGGCTCAACCCGCATGTCTATCTCGACACCGTGGTCCTGCTGGGCTCGATTTCCACGCAGTATCCCGGCGAAGGCCTCGCCTTCGGGGCGGGGGCAACCACCGCCTCCTTTCTGTTCTTCTTCTCGCTTGGCTTCGGTGCCCGCTATCTGCGGCCGCTCTTTGCCCGGCCGGCCGCCTGGCGGGTGCTCGACGCCGCCATTGCCGTCATCATGGGCTCGATCGCGCTCAATCTCGTGTGGACCGGCTGAGAGGCTCCGGATCGGATATGGGCGGGCGCCCTTAACCGGTATAGGGTAGCGGCGCTGTCGAAATCTCCAAGCGGATGTGCCTGATGTTTCTCACCAATCGCGACGTCGTCGAACTCGTGGATTTTCGCCACGAACTCCATCGCCACCCGGAGATCTCCGGCGAAGAGGCGGAGACGGCGCGGCGAGTGTGTGCCTACCTTGCCCCCTTGCGCCCGGCCAAGATCCTCTCCGGCCTTGGCGGTCACGGAGTGGCGGCGGTCTTCGAGGCGGATGAACCGGGACCAACGCTTCTCTTCCGCTGCGAACTCGACGCGCTGCCGATCGAGGAGAAGACAGAGCTTGCCTATGCCTCGACCGTTCCGGGCAAGGGCCATCTCTGCGGCCATGACGGCCACACCACCATTCTGCTCGCGCTCGCTCTCGGCCTGTCGCGCTGACCGCCGGGCCGGTCAACTGCGCCTCGCGCGGCATGCGCATCCGGCTCACCGGCAAGACGGCACACGCCTCGCAGCCGGACACCGGTCTCTCGCCGTTGGCGGCCATGGTGGCGCTGATGCCGGCCCTGACCGCGCTTTCGCAGAGCGCCCCGCCGGATCGCGGCTTCCGGCTAGCAACTGTCACCCATGCATCCCTCGGCGAACGGGCCTTCGGGATCGCCCCGGGCGATGGCGAGATCTGGGTGACGCTGCGCACACTGGTCGACGATACAATGGCGGAACTGCAGGCGGAGGCGGAAGCCCTCACCAACGAGTCAGCCCGGACACACGGCCTGACGCTCGACATCGACTACGACGACATCTTCCTGCATTGCGAGAACGCGCCGGAGGCCGTCGCCCACCTCGCCCGCGCGCTCGATGAGGAAGCCATCCCGCACGATACCGGGACGCTGCCCATGCGGGCGTCCGAGGATTTCGGCCGTTTCCGCGCCTTCGCGCCGGCCGCCATGCTGTTCCTCGGCTCCGGCGAACGGCACCCTGCCCTGCACAATCCGGACTATGACTTTCCCGACGACCTGATCGCCATCGGCGCCCGCATCTTCATGCGGGTGGCGCGCAACATTCTCGGCTAACCGTGACGCGCGACTAGAAATCGGGAAAGCCGTAACGCTTCCACTCGCTCTTCGGGATCGCTCTTCCAACCTCGTAGCCGAACGAAAGCACGCGGGTGGCATCCGCATCGATCTCGCAGCGGAAGCGCAGGTCAAACCACTGGCCGGCGGCGCGAAACGCCGCCTTGTTGACGGTAAGCACATTGCCCTCCTGCAGCCGGAAGGACGGTAGCAACTCGGGGCGATAGGCGGGCTGGCCGCGCCGCAGCTGTTCGCGAAGTTCGGTCACGCAAAGCTGGTCGGCCCGGTCGGGGCGGGGGATGTCGCTCATGGCCGTCATCGCCGCCGCATCGCCCGACAGGCTCGTGGAATAGAGCTCCTTGACCTCCTCGAGAGGAGGAGCCTTCGGCGCGGCCGGCTGGGCGGCGCTGTCCGGCGCCTCGCTCCGAACGGCGGAGGCCGGCTTCTCGGTCGACGGTTCCTGCGTCAAGGCGATCGTGGTCTCTGCCGGCTTGTCCGCCGGAGCCGCGCTGCCCGGTTCTGCGCCCGCCTCTCCGGTGTCGACTTCGGGCAGGGTCACATCGTCCGGCAGCGGCGTGCCCTCCGGCTTGTCCGCCTCTGCGGCCCTGTCCTGATCGGCTGCGGCCTGTTCCGGCTGGTCGGACGGCGGCTCGCTTTGCTCGGGCGGCGTCTCCTCCGGCTTCGCCGCCTCTTCCACGCTATCGCCGCTTGTCTCCTCGCGCGGGCCGGCATCCTTGTCACCAAACTGCACGACCGGACGCAGCATGGGCAGCGCCGGCGCCTGTGAAGGCGCCTCTCCCGCTGCCTCGACGGGCGGCTGCTCGGCCGGTCGCTCGGTGGGTGTCGGTACATTCTCTGGCGGCGGAGGCGCGGCCGGCGGCGGAGCTGGTGGGGGTGGCGGGGGCGCAGGAGCCTGCGGCTCCTCGGGCTTTGCGGGCTCCTCCTTCGGCTGCGGCTCGGGCGGCGTTTCTTCCGGCGGCGGCACGATCTCGACCGCGACGGTCTCCTCCGGCTCCGGCGCCGGCATGCTCTCCGGCATCTCGACGAACAGGATGCCGAAGGCGGCAAGATGCAGAAGGACGGACACGATCAGCCCACTCCCCAGCCATCCCCAGCGCCGTGTCGTCGTCTTTGCCATGCCGGCCAGAAGTCCCTCGTTCCGTCCCGCGTGATGTGGTCCCAAATCGCGGCAGCATCAAGGGACAAACGCGAAAAGCGAGAGACAAGCGAACAAAAGTCATGACCTCCACCAAAGGTGGAGGTTTGAAACGCTGCGCTTGAACCGCTAGAAGCGGTTTTGCTATGTGTTAGTAGC